>Ga0310697_10000569_pt1 | contig 48154 bp, 22 predicted proteins | sample 172DNAGHGlowgp2_FD_203883 | JGI IMG/M metagenome (GOLD analysis project Ga0310697, IMG submission 203883) | Sheep rumen microbial communities from Palmerston North, Manawatu-Wanganui, New Zealand - 1728 DNA GHGlow gp2 (v2) (version 2) | ecosystem: Host-associated > Mammals > Digestive system >...
TGGCTCGTATCGTTGAGCTGAAAGAAAAGGGTTTCGCTGATGCGAAAGAATATGACTACGCTCCCGTTGACCTGGGCGATGCCATCGAGAACTACAAGCAGATTCTCGACATCACCGGCGACGTGGCTGCCAATATCATCGCTCCCAACTCGGAGAGCGTCGACCTGGAAGGTCCGCATCTTGAGAATGGACGCATGATCTATGCCTCAAAGACCTTCGAGAACCTCGACGCTACCCGCAAGGCTGGTCTGTGGGGTGTCTCGATGCCCCGTCGCTACGGCGGTCTGAACCTGCCTAATGCAGTGTTCTCTATGCTGAGCGAACTGATTTCGGCTGCCGATGCCGGCTTCCAGAACATCTGGAGCTTGCAGAGCTGTATCGATACCTTGTATGAGTTCGGCTCTGAGGAACAGCGCCAGAAGTACATCCCCCGCGTTTGTGCCGGTGAAGGCATGTCAATGGACCTCACCGAGCCCGATGCTGGTTCCGACCTGCAGCGTGTGATGCTGAAGGCTACCTTCGACGAGAAGGAGAACTGCTGGCGCCTGAATGGTGTGAAGCGTTTCATCACCAACGGTGACTCTGACATCCACCTCGTGCTGGCTCGTTCAGAGGAAGGCACGAAGGACGGCCGTGGCCTGTCGATGTTCATCTACGACAAGCGCAACGGTGGCGTCGATGTACGTCACATCGAGCACAAGCTTGGTATCCACGGTTCACCCACCTGTGAGCTGACTTATAAGAACGCTAAGGCAGAGCTGTGCGGCAGCACCCGCCTGGGTCTTATCAAGTACGTGATGGCCCTGATGAACGGCGCCCGTCTGGGGATCGCCGCTCAGTCGGTAGGTCTCTCTCAGGAGGCTTACAATGAGGGTCTGGCTTACGCTAAGGAGCGTGCACAGTTTGGTGAGAAGATTATCAACTTCCCCGCTGTCTACGATATGCTGGCTCGCATGAAGGCCAAGCTCGATGCCGGTCGCTCGCTGCTCTATCAGACAGCTTGCTACGTTGACGTCTACAAGTGCTTGGAGGATATCGAGCGCGACCGTAAGCTCACGCCCGAGGAGAAGCAGGAGTTGAAGAAGTACCAGCGCCTGGCCGATGCCTTCACGCCGCTGGCTAAGGGTATGAACTCTGAGTATGCCAACCAGAACGCCTACGATGCCATCTCTATCCACGGTGGTTCGGGCTTCATCATGGAGTACAAGAGTCAGCGCCTCTACCGCGATGCCCGTATCTTCTCTATCTACGAGGGTACCACGCAGTTGCAGGTAGTGGCTGCCATCCGCTACATCTCTAACGGCACCATGCTCCAGAATATCAAGGATATGCTTGCAGATGTGCCCGCCGGTTCTCCGTCGGGTCTCAAGGCTCGTGTGGAGAAGCTCATCCCCGTCTACGAGGAGGCTCTGGAATATGCCAAGGGTCTGAACAATCAGAATGCTTTCGACTTCCTGGCTCGCCGTCTGTACGACATGACCTGCGAACTCGTGATGTCGCTGCTCATCATCCGTGATGCAGCCAAGGCTCCCGAGCTCTTCGAGAAGAGTGCCAACGTCTACGTCCGTATGACCGAGGAGAATGTCTTGGGTAAGGCTGCTTACATCAAGAACTTCAAGGTAGAAGACCTGGAGAACTTCCGCGCTGCCGAGAAGGAAGAGGCATAATATAGCCGCTAAAGATATGAAAAGCCCCCGAAAGTCGCATGATTTTCGGGGGCTTTTTTTGTTTAAGTGCTTTCGTTATCTGACCACTGAGGTCTTGCCGTTGTGGATATAGAGTCCGCTGCGTACCGGCTTTCCTTCAATGCGGCGACCGTCGAGGGTGTAGTAGGTCTCTGCCGCTGCCGACTGTTCTATGGTCTGTATGGCGGTCGGTGTGCCGTCGTCGAAGTCGAAGGTGATAGTGCCGTCGTCAGCCTCACGGATATTCTTCAGTTGGAAGACCGGCGTAGCCTCTCCGTTGTAGAAGGTGTAGTTAGGCAGTTCCTGTTCGGCTTTGAGTGTGGTGACGTTACTTGTGCCAGGGAAGGGGTCTCCCTCTAAGCTGGCAAGGTATTCATCCTGTGTATAGGGCTTTCCGCTTCCAAATTGATAGCCGTTGATGATGAGACCATCGGCAGGGATGATGGATACGCGCGGTGCGCCTGCCACGTTGTTGGGATAGTCTGCCATAGCTACGGTGTTCTTGCTGTATGCCACATGCCAAGCCAGCAGACCATGGCCGTAGCGGAAACCCAGTGTCTTGGTGGTGGCATTACGTGTTTGCACGTTCTCCAGAATAATCCATTCCTCGCTGTTGGCACCGTTACCGAACTTATACGCCTTGCCACCCTGCAGGAGAGGTTTCAGTTGGATGTTCGTCTTCGACTGCTCCAGCTTCTCAATCTCTATCCATCCCATCGCTTCCTGTTCCCACGCTGTGTAAGGCACGGGCGAATTACCATTCCAGGCATACTCGCCGTAGTCCATCAGGTCGAAGAACTCCGGCGTCTGATTGTTGATGCGGGCATTTGTGTTGCTGGGGTAGAGGTCGGGCAGTCCCAAGCCGTGTGAGAACTCATGGCAGAACAGTCCTATGCCGTTGATGTCGGTCTCCCTGCCTTCTCTGGTGGTCATCAGTTCAGGACTGCAGTTGCAGTAGGTCACAGTCACTCCGTCGTTTGTAGAGCTGCCGTTAGGAGCACATTTAGGCCAGATGGTCTCTGCGGGATTCCCTGACACGCTCTCTCCATAGCCGGCGTAGATGAAACATACAAGTTCTACTCTGTTGTCGCCGTTGTTGTCGTAGAGTTTGAAGTCAACGATGCTGTCGGCAGCAGCTATTGCATCCTTACAGAACAGATAGAAGTTGGCATCTGTACCGGGATTGCCGGTGTTCTTGCCGTAATACTCTAAGGTCTGGGGTAGGGTGACAGGGCCCACCACATCGAATTGCGGTGTGAACTGTCCGTGGCTCGACTGTTCGAAGTACTTTCTCACGCTGACAAAGTTTTTATGTTCAGCTTGTCCTAAGTTCTCCTGTGTCTCACCCATGAAATACTGCGTAAACTGGGTCACAGGGTCGGCACTGACGAACTGGCGGTCCTTGAAATTGGCGAGGATGACCAGACAGCGCGGACTGCCTGAGTGAGGGAAATAACTCTCGTTTGTCACTTGTGCACGACGCTGCGCTGTCATGACCTGGTCGGCTGCGTCGAAGAACAGAGGGCTACGCATCCGTTGCGCCTCACAGATAAGCTGTTCTGCGGCGTCACGCTGCTCACGCTGGTGTGCCAGCACTTCCGATGCTTTCAGTACTCCGTCGTCGGTCACTGCAGCCACATAGTAGGCTTTCTCCCGTTCTACAATGAGTGTGCCGTCAGTCGTTGACAACCACGCCATGTGTTCGTCACCATTCAGCATGAGTTCCAGTTGCGTACCGTCAGGCTGTGTCACGGTATATGGCTGTCTGAAAGCCGGTCCTGCCCAACTCATGGCACTGGTCATTACCACTGCTATGATGGTATGTAAAAGTCGTTTCATAAGTTTCTCAGTTTAGAATCGGCTGCAAAGATACAATTTTCTTTGCAATTATCCATTATTTGATTCAAAAAAAGTGCCCTCCGCAGAGAGCACTTTTTTCTGTTATCCCATAAGTATTATTTTAAGGTAAATTAGGTTGGATTCTTTTTACTGTGCAAAGATAGATATTCTTTTTGTAACATGCAAATATTTTTGCACTTTTTTTTCACTTTTCTTTTTCCAGGTTGATTTCTATGATGCCCCCATAGTCGGTGAGATGTTTCCATACCTCCTTGAAAGTACTGACCGTTCCCATTTCTCCCATATTCCCTGTCGTTTCCATTCTTTCAAACGCCTGTGCAGCCACCAGCACGCCAGCATGTGCAAAGATAGCCACCTGCCGATAGTCTTTGCGCCGCAGTTCTTTCAGGAACGCTGCCACTCGTTCATACTGCATCATGAAACTCTCGCCGTCGGGAGTGGGCAGATACAGGTAGTCGCGATACCATTCCTCCAGATACGGGTCGGTGATGTCGTCATAGCGTTTCATCTCCCATTGTCCCATGTTCATCTCCTTCAGACGGTCGTCGGTCTGTGGTGTCGGATAGCCGCAATAGTCAGCCAACAGCCGTGCGCGGGTCAGGGGCGAGGCGTAGACGGCATCCATTGCTCCGTATCTCTCCAGTTGTTTCTTCGTGGCTGCCGCCTCCTCTTCGAAGGTGTCAGCTACCGGCACATCAGTCCATCCGTAGCAGGTACCACGGGGAACAGCCACGCGTGTGTGTCGTACTAATACTATTTTCATTGAACATTGAACATTGAACATTGAACATTGGACATTGAACATTGAGCATTGAACATCGTTAATGGTTAATTGTTAATTGTCCAATCACGGCGAGGTAGCCCGTTAGTTCTACGAGGAGGAAGATGGCGCCACAGCAGTCGCCTGTATAGCCTCTCAGTCGACTCCAGATGAGTCGGTAAACGAAGAACATCGTCAGACATGGCAGGAAGACCATTATCTGCCAGTCGATGATCTTATGTAAGTACCAACAGTAGAGTCCTATGGGTAAGAGTCCCTGCACTGCCAGTAGGATGCCCGCCGTTGTCGACATGCGTCGATAGACGTTATGTGCCTTTGACGTTTCTTCCGTTCGGGCATAGGGCAGCATCATAATGAGCTGAGCCGACAGCATCTTTGCGTAGGGGTCCATGGCTAAGATGGTGAGAGATCCCAGTACCGGTCCCATGGTATAGAGTGCAAAGAACAGCACACCTATATATAATATAAGGCTCAGTACGCCGTAGGTTCCTATGTGCGAGTCCTTCATGATGCGTAGTATACGCTCTCTGTCGCTTCCACCTCCTCCGAATCCGTCGAAGAAGTCGGCCAGTCCGTCCTCATGCAGTGCGCCAGTGAGCAACATACGTGCGCTGATGGCAGCCAGCACAGCGATAGGCAGTGGCAGTATCATACTGCCGAAGTAGTAGATTGCGGCCATCACCGCTGCCGTGAGCCATCCCGTCAGTGGCCAGTACTCCACCACCGACGTGTAGCATTCCCTTGGCGGTTGGTGTATGCGCCAGAAGGGTAGTCGTGTGAAGAAGATATATGCCGCCCAGATGCGGTTAAAAATACTTGGTGATATTTGCATTGTCGAAGTTGTTCATCTCGTTAATCATACGTACGGCAGAGTCGATGATGGGGTAGGCGCAGAGTGCTCCGGTGCCTTCTCCCAGTCGCAGTCCGAGGTTGAGCAGCGGGTGTGCTCCCAGGTGTTCGAGCATCATCTTATGTGCGCTCTCATCTCCGCAGTGTCCGAAGATCATGTATTCCTTCGTGGCGGGACAGAGCTTCACGGCCCCCAGTGCGCATGCCGTCATGATAAAACCGTCGACCATCACCAGCATGTGCAGTTCGGCAGCGCGTAGCATGGCACCTATCGCCGTTATCATCTCGAAGCCGCCGAAGTAGCGGAGTATCTCTTGGTATTTTTTATAGTCACTATAGTCACTATAGTTACTATAGGTACTATAGGTACTATAATTCCTATAGCTCTTTACGGCTTTCTGCAGCACCTCTCGCTTATGGTTGATACCCTCGCTGTTGAGACCCGAGCCAGCACCGATGCAGTCGTCCAGTGGTACGTTGCAGAGCAGACTGAGCCAGATGCTCGATGGTGAAGTGTTTCCGATGCCCATCTCCCCGATGCAGATGATGTTGCAGCCCTTGTCGTGGCAGGCATTGACCAGATCAATGCCCACGTGGATGGCCTGTTCGTATTCCTCCTCGCTCATGGCGGGTTCATAGAGGAAGTTTTTCGTGCCTCGTGCTATCTTACGGTTGATGATGGCGGGATAGGCTGATAAGTCGTAGTCAACGCCCACGTCGACGATGCTCAGGTCGAAGCCGTGCTGTCTGCAGAACATATTCACGCCTCCCCCTCCACGTGTGAAGTTGATCATCTGTTGCCAGGTCACCTCACGCGGGCTGACGCTCACACCTTCCCTTTCTATGCCGTGGTCGCCTCCCAACAGCAGATGACAGGGATGCCTCAGAGCCGGTGTCAGCGTCTGCTGCACCAGTCCTATCTGCAGTGCGAGCTCTTCCAGTGTGCCCAGTGCGCCTTTCGGCTTGTTCAGGTTGTCTATCTTATCCCTCAGTGCCGCTTCTATAGAGCGGTCGGGGGGGATAACAGAGGGGGCATTTATAGTTCCCATAGTTCTCATAGTTCCCATAGTTCTCATAGTTCCCATTATTTCACTTTCACCGCTATGCCGCTCACCATCATAAAGACCTCGTCGGCTTTCTGTGCGATATACTGGTTCATGCTCCCTTGCAGGTCGGTGAACTGTCGTTGCAGTCGGTTCTCGCTCACGCCGCCCCAGCCAATCTCATTGGTCACGAAGATAAAGGTGGCGTCTTGTGAGGTGAAGCGGTCGAAGTCAGCCTGGGCTTGTGCGAGGATAGCCGGAATAGCCGGATTTTCCGGATTTTCCGGATTTTCCGGATTTTCCGGATTTTCCAGATTTTCCGGATTTTCCGGGCGATTCTCTTCAAAGAAAAGATTGGTGAGCCATAGTGTTACACAGTCTATGAGCACCACGCGTCCTGTCACATCATGCTGGCTGAGTCGGTGCTCCTCTTCTATGTTGGTCCATTCAGGTCCTCTTCGCTGCTGATGCTTCTTCACCCGTTGTCTGAACTCCTCGTCCCAGACGTGAGCCGTTGCCATGTAGACCGGATGTGGGCTGAGGCTCAGTGCCATTCGCTCTGCCTCTTCGCTTTTCCCCGAGCGTTGTCCGCCGGTGATGAGTATGATTCTTTTCATAGTTGTTTCAGTTCAGTATCATCTGCAGGGTTTTGACGACCTGTTCCAGTGTGCCGTCTTTCACCAGCACCCGTTTCTGATGGTCGAGCAGGTAAAGCGATGGCAGTGCAGTGAGGTTATAGTGTTTCCACACCTCTGGTGCGTCCGCCTCCTTTATATATAGCAGTGTCAGTCGGAAGGCGTTGGCCTTCAGTTCCCTGCTCTCCTTGATGTCGTGCATCATCTGCTTGCACATGTCGCAGTCAGGGTCGTAGAAGACGATGAGTGTCAGTTGGCTTTTCATCTCGTGCATTCTCTGCAGGCATCCGTTCTCATCGCGGTAGCTGAAGTCGGTCGCCACCGTTCCCACCTGGTTGCGGTCTATGAGGTGTAGTTGCGACGAGTATCGTGCCTGTTTTCTGCTCATGGCTTTCAGCAGATGAGCGTAGGTCATGTCGTTTCTCACGGGTGAGAATTTGTTGGCCAGATAGTGTTCTATATGATGATCGAACAGTAGCAGTCTCTTCTCATCGTGGCAGATGCTGTCGGCAAATGCTGTTGCAGCCTCTGCCGCTGACAGTGAGTCGGCATATTGCATGAGGTTTACGAAGTCTACGAATCCCTGTTCCCCTATGGCTCTGTTCTCTGCCGTATCCTCCCTGAAGTCATAGTGGCTCCAGAAATGCGTCAGCAAGTAATCGAGCCTTTCCCTGTCATCACTGATGGTATCAGGGATGTGAGGGTAGGGGAAAGCCGTTTCCTGTGCCCGTCCGCCGATGTTGCCGACGAGTATCAATAACATGGTTATAAAAAACGTACCTTTGCGCATCATGCTGCAAAGGTACGATTTTTCTCTAAAATACGAAGCGACTATTGGTGAAAAATTATTTGGCAGGTTTGAAACTCTCCCAAGTCTGGTCATCATAGTACACGCGAATCTCTGTTACGTGGCGTGTTGGTTTGTCAAATAATTTCGTTTCTTCTCCATTGAAATTCAAATGTGTGTTTCTTACACTATTGTTTAAACGAGCTGTCGAAGTCTGAATTCTTGGAGTGGGAGATGGATTTGATTCGAAATCTGACAAATCAAAAATTTCATTTTCTCTCATCTGGGGAGCTTGCTCATTCGTTCGAACTTCGTCAGTAGGTTGGGTTGGGGTATGATACATGTCACCAATACCAAACATGAGCCAGTCGGTATTGATGTCAGGAATTTTCTTTTTGATAGATTCAACGATGTTAATAGTCGGTCGGGTGCGATCGTTGAAAATCCCACTGAGGGTAGCAGGGGTCGTTCCGATGTAGTCGGCGAACACTTGTTGAGTCATGTGTTTCGACTCCATGATCTGTCTGATTCTATCTTTCATATCCATAAACATGCTTTTTGGCCCGAAAAGGGCGGTTTTTCTTTGAGTTTACAAAGGTAAAACAATTTTTTGAAATATGCAAACAATTCTAAAATAATTTTATCTTTTTGAACTGTGAATTTGTAATTTGATATTTGTAAATTCAAAGTAAGAAATGCTAATATTTGACATTGAGATATGTAAATTCTAATAATTCAGCATTTTTTAACTATGAGTAAATCTGTGCGTTTTGTGGTTATTATATTGGGTTTTAGTTATTTACAACATCTTTTGAACGTTAAATTGCGTAAGACTTAGGCAATTTGAAAGCCCAAACTAACTAAAGGAATGCCCATATTTAGGGGGAAACACCTGAATGAGCGAAGGTGCATACAGACCTGTAAATAATGATATGTTTAGAGGTTTATATATGTAACTTGTTATTTTTCAATCGTTTATATATTAAAACGCAGGGTTGTATATTTATTGGTTTGTAAATTCAAAGACTTTGATTTGCTTTTTCAAACTCTTTTCTTTAAGTTTGAATATCCAACTTTCTTTTTGTAAATCAACAATTTTAATTAAGATTCTCGTATTATTCTTTCCGCTTTTCATATTTTAATTTCAACACATTAAATCAAAATAAACGTTAACATTAAATTTAGAGAGGACGAAAATGGGTAATTATCTCGTGCTTGAATAATTCTGAACTGTCGGCGGGAAAGTTTCAAATTCGCGAGTTTTGAGGGTAGTTATTTGATGCTAACTCCTTGGTTTTATGCGGTATTAGAGCCAAAAAAAGCACTCCTGGGGAGTGCTCATTCTAGCTCAAAAAATAGTGTTTTTTAGTGCAAAATGTAAAAAATCAATTCCTTCATCAACTCTTCTGGAGGGGTATTTGGGTTGTCGAGTCCCTTACTTTTGGCATCTATTTCACGTATTTGATAAATAATGTCCAACACTTTTTGAGCGGTGTAATTTCTCATGCCCGTCATGAAGTCCTTGGCAGCCCAAGGTGACTTCATTTCCAACCACTCTGCCACAGCCTCCTGGCTTTGTTTTTTGGGGCAGTAATATGCCAGAAGTAAATTCTGGAAGTAATTAAAGAGCATTGGGAGAAAACTGTAGATGCTTCCTGCCTTTGGGTTTTTGTCAAAATAATTGATAATCTGATTGGCTTTGAATATATTCTTGCTGACGATGGCGTCTCTGAGTTCAAAACTATTGAAATCCTTGCTCACCCCTATCTGATCCTCCACCACTTGTGGCGTGATGCGCCTATCCGTTTCCGGTAGCGAGATAAGCACCTTGTCCAGTTCGCTGGTCAGTCTGTTCAGGTCAGCACCGATGGCATCCGCTATGAGTTGTGTTGACTTCGGGTCGATGCTCACCTGGCGGGCTTTCAAGTAGTTCTCTATGAATGCAGGCAGTTCGCGCTCCTTCAGTTTCATGCTTTCAAAGAGGATGCCCGCCTGCTGTATGGCTTTCACGTATTCACGCTTGCGTCCGTCTATCTTGCCGTTTTTATGGCAGATGACCAGGATGGTGCTTTGTAGCGGCTGTTTCAGGTATTTCTCCAGTGCATCGGTATTCCTGATGTTTTGTGCCTCTTTCACTATGACCACCTGTCTTTCAGCCATCATCGGATAGCGGCGTGCAGCGTCAGCCACCTGCGAGGCCGTGACATCGCTGCCGAAGAAGATGGTCTGGTTGAAGTCGCGTTCCTCGGGTGCCAATGCGTTTTCTGCTATGTAATCGCATATCTTGTCGATATAGTAGGCCTCGTCGCCCATGAGATAGTATACAGGAGCGAACTGTCGCGCCTGCAGGTCCTTCATGATGCTCTCGAAAGTCACTTTTTTGCTCTCAGCCATACCTTTTCCAAGATTATTTAGTAATTTTGCTGCAAAATTACAAAAATGAATCGAATAAACCTGCCTCCGTTTGCGATAAAATTTCGTGAGACTGGTGGAAAACGCCAGATTTTCGACTTTTTACGCCGTCGCTACGTGACGTTGACGCCCGAAGAATGGGTGCGCCAGCATTTTGTCCACTTCTTAGTGGAACATCTGGGCTATCCCCAGGGGCTGTTGGCCAACGAGGTGGAGCTGCATGTGGGTGATAAGAAGTTGCGCTGCGATTCTGTATTATATAATAAGGACATGCAGCCCCGCATGATTATCGAGTACAAGTCGCCTGTGGTAGAGCTCACCCAGCATGTCTTCGATCAGATAGGCGCCTACAACACGCTGTTGCAAGCCGACTATCTGGTAGTGTCCAACGGTGTGGATCATTTCTGCTGCTGTCGCAGCCAAGAAGAAGGGGGATACTCCTTCTTAAAGGAGATCCCCCACTATAAAGATCTATAGGAACTATAGTAACTATAGTAACTATAGTAACTATAGGAATTATAGGAACTATAGGATCTATAGGATCTATAGGAACTATCGCAACTATTCCATATCGCTGGCATCCTCTGCTTTCTTGGATGCTGCGCTCTTGCGTGTTATAGAGCGCTTGCGTGTCTTCTTCTCCTCTACTACAGGCTTGTCGAGTTTTACGCCAGCCAGTTCAGGGTCGATGAGGATACGTCCGCAATACTCACAGACGATAATCTTCTTGTGCATCTTCACGTCGAGCTGGCGCTGTGGCGGAATCTGGTTGAAGCAACCGCCGCAGGCATCACGCTGCACGTAGACGATACCCAGTCCGTTGCGTGCGTTCTTGCGGATGCGCTTGAACGACATGAGCAGGCGCGGCTCTATCTTTGCCTCCAGCTCGTGAGCCTTCTCCTTGAGTTTCTCTTCCTCTGCGCGTGTCTCGTCCATGATCTCGTCGAGTTCGCTTCTCTTCAAGTCCAGGTCGCCCTGTTTGTCCTTCAGAACCTCCTGACTCTGAGCCAGTTCCTCGTTTTTCTCAGCGATGCGTCGCTCTGCTTCGCTGATCTTCTTGTTGCAGAGTTCAATCTCCAGTGACTGGAACTCTATCTCCTTTGACAGCGTGTCGTACTCACGGTTGTTGCGCACGTCGTTGAGCTGTGTCTTATAGCGCTCTACGTTGGCCTGAGCCTCTACGATCTCACCTTTCTTTTGTGAGATGGCGCGTTCAAACTCACCAATCTCGCTCTGGATGCGCTCCACGCGTGTTGACAGGCCTTCTATCTCGGCCTCCAGGTCTTCTACTTCCAGGGGCAGTTCGCCTCGGAGTGCTTTTTTCTCGTCAATGGCCGAGAGTGCCGTCTGAAGCTGGAACAGGGTCTTCAGCTTCTCCTCTACTGAGAGGTCTGTGGGGTCTTTTTTTGCCATAGTTACTTCTTTTTTTTTTTCGTTATTTCGTTATTTCGAGATTTCGAGATTTCGAGGGGCCGGGGCTTCCGGAGTTTCCGGGGTTTCCGGGGCTTCCGGGGTTTCCGGGTATTCCGGTATGTTTCGGGCCCGCGCCTAATAGTAATTGATTGGGTTGGTGGTGGTTTCGGCTATCTCCGCCTTCACGCCCGGGCATGCCTGGCGGATGATGTCGCGGAAGATCTCGGCGGTGAACTGTTCGGTCTCGTAGTGGCCGATGACGCAGATCTGTATCTGCTGTTCGTAGCCGAAGTACTGGTGGTAGTGCATCTCGCCGGTGATGAAGGCATCGGCGCCTTCTCGGATGGCGTCGTCGAGTAGGAAGTCGCCTGCTCCGCCGCAGACCGCCACCTTCTTGACGGGTCTCTGTAGCAGTTGGTTACACTGAGCGCACTTGGCGCCGAATGTGCTTTTCACCTTTTGTATAAAGGCTTCTGCGCCCATCGGCTCAGCCAGTATGCCGGTGATGCCGCTGCCGCCTTCCACGTCGCCTACCGTTTTCTTGGCGAAGAAGGTCACATCGCTTAGTCCCAGTTTCTCTGCTATCTTCCAGTTCACGCCTCCACGGGCATTGTCCATGTTGGTATGCATGGAGATGACGCAGATGTCGTGTTTGATGGCCTGTCGCACGGTGCGCTGCACATCGTTCATGTCAGCCACCTGCTTCAGTCCTCGGAAGAGCAGGGGATGATGACTGACCACGACGTTGCAGCCTTTCCTTACCGCCTCGTCGATCATCTGTTCGTTCACGTCCAGACACAATAATGCCCCTGAAACATCCGCCTCTGTTAATCCAATCTGCAAGCCAGCATTGTCCCAGCTCTCTTGCAGCGGCAGGGGCGCGAATCGTTCAAGGGCCTCCAGCACTTGCTTTATTTTCACGCTTCTACATTTTTTTATGTGCCGGGACGTAGAAAAAGTCCCTTTTTGCACAATTTGGATGCAAAGGTACGAAAAAAACTTCAAACGCCATCTTTTTTAACCTTATTTAAGGAGAAGTTGGCAATGTCTTGAAGCTTGTTCCTTCGTGTTTGAATATAATCGTTAGCCCGAATAATCTTTACAATATACCCCGTTAATTTTCGCGTATTCTGAAATGAAAATTATTTTTTTGGAAAATGGTCAGTATTTCGGGAGTTTGTAAATGACTGTTTTTCAAAGACTTCCGCTTTCTATACAAAAAGCGATTTTCAATTTAGCCAAAGTTGCACTCCAATCTTGGCTAAATTACACTCCAACTTTGACTAAATTGCGATGCAACTTTGGCTAAATTAGGTTGCAATCTTGGCTAAATTAGGTTGCAAAACAGCCAAAATTGCTTTTCAACTCTTTCTCGATTGCATTTTTGGCGCGACTTTTTGTTCTAGATGTTCATTTTTCACAGACCTGTTTTTTGACCAATTATCTTGACAAAATAAAATGGTTTGCCCGCCCCCCTGTATTAAGACTGAACACGAAGATACGAAGACACTAAGATCTTCTCTTTGTCACGGATGGTCACGGTTTTGAGAAAGTTGTCCTGAGTTGTCGTCTTATTTTTACAAAAAATGCCAAATTGTTTCACATTCACTGTTTCACAGTTTTATATAATGTACGCGTGTTCACGCATGCCATATTTAATGTCGAAAATAAGAATCCTTTCGACTTTTTGACAAATTGTGTATTTAGAACACTGTTAAGGCAAACAATCCTTATTCTTTACCCTTTTTTTTTTAATTTAAATCAAGAATATTAATGATATAGTGATAAAACAGTTAAAAAGAATTCCGTTTTTGGATATTTTGTGTTATTTTGCATAGTGAAAATGATTCATGGATAACTTCTACAAAAAGACTGGTAATTGTCCATGGTGATGCTTGGGTAACAATCTTATAGGACTTTACGAATGAATATACAAACAACATTCAAAAACGCAAGATTTTACCCCCCCTAAAAGTTAAATAGCGTTAAAATGTTCATTTTTACTACAAAAAAACATTGGAAAAAGTGGTATATACAATATGGTGTTTACGCTATAAATGATGCAAACGGGTCATCTCGTTATCATTAAAAAGATAGATTTCGACAAACCAACGTAAAACTAGATCTTTAGGGTTGGATATGATTAAAATAAGAAACATAAACAGTACTATAGCCAAGTTCTTGGTGTTGCTGGGATTCATCATGACGACAATGAGCGTTCAGGCTGAATCTTCGGAAGGAGCCCCCTCCACCTTTGGTCAGCGTTTCAAGTTGCGCACCAATCTGATTTACTGGGCCACGCTCACACCAAATATCGGTTTTGACTATAGTCTCACCGACCGCTGGTCAGTGGGGATGAACGTTGGCTTCAACCCCTTTACCATAGACTCCGAGAAGAACAAGAAGTGGAAGCACCTGCTCATAGCGCCCGAGTTGCGCCATTGGAACGACTCTGTGTTCAAGCCCAAGTCGTTCTACTGGGGTGTCAACGCATTTTATAGTCATTACAACGTGGGGAATGTAGAATTCCCCTTCGGCATGTATAAAGACGCGCGCGACTACCGTATGCAGGGCGACCTTGCCGGTATCGGCATTTTCTACGGTTACACCTGGCGAATGGGCCGTCTGTTCCGCATGGAAGCCGAGTTGGGCGTTGGAGCCGGATATGCCTGGTCGAAGAAGTACGACTGTGGCAACTGCGGCGACTACCTCGGCCACGATGACAAGCCCTTCCTCGTTCCGAAGCTCGCCCTCAACCTGGTGCTCGATCCTAAGCGTCGTGAGGTGAAGCAGGAGCTCGTTCAGGTGCTGCCCACCGTCATCGAGGAGCCCAAGCAGCCCGAGGTTGAGAAGTGCGTTTTGGTGGTACGTCCTTTCGACGTGATGACCCTTGCCGACACGCTGGCATTCAGTCACCCCATTGTTGAGAGTTACGACAAGTATCGTCCTTACGACAAAACCCGCATCATGCGCAAGGAACCCGGCATGCTCTACGTACATTTCCCGCTTGACAAAACCGAGCTGAGACGCGACTTCCGCGACAATGCCGAGGTGCTCGATGAGATAGTTTATTTGTCGAAACAAATCGTCAGCAACAAGCACTGTGATATCCGTTTGATTCAAATAATCGGTTTGGCATCTATCGAGGGTCCTCAGAAGCACAATGAGGAGTTGTCAGAGGGTCGTGCCATTGCCCTGCGCGATTATGTCGTAGACAACGTGCCTGGCATGCGAGCCGATCAGTTTGAGGTCAACGCCGGTGGTGAGGCCTGGGCAGAGTTCCGTGACCAGGTAAACGATTTGTTGAAGGCTGTTGAGACCGACAACAGTAATTATTCCGGCAGAAAGAACTACAAGCAGGATCTTCAGAAAGTTCTTGACATTATTGATAACGAGCAGGATCTGGCTAAGCGCGAGCAGCAGCTGCGTCGTCTGAGTGGCGGTCGCGTCTACCGTATGTTCCAGAAGGAGCTTCAGGTGCTTGCCGATCAGCGTAACTCCGGTTATATCCGCATCTACTTCGACCGTCTGCCCGACCAGGATGCCATCACCATCAACACAGCCAGTGAGATGCTTCAGGAGAAGCGTTATCAGGAGGCACTCAGCATGTTGGAAGGTGTGAAATACGATGCCCGCTCATGGAATGCTTATGGTGTCGCCCTCTTTATGACGGGCAGCGAGGAGGCTGGTATCAGCTATATCCGCAAGGCAGCCGATCGTGGTAATGCAGACGCCATTGAGAATCTGAAACAGATAAGTAAATAGCATTAGAATAAAAACGAACAAAATGATTAGATACTGGTAAACAAAACTCTCTCACGTAAAGGCCGGCTGGTCTGTAAAAAAAATAAAGACAATTATATTTTATAAACTAAATTATTTTTACACAATGATGAACAAATTTCAAAAGTTCGCTTACGTTGGAGCGATAGCTCTGCTAAGCACAGGGTTCGCAGCCTGCACATCGGAAGATGACGTTGCTGACACGAACCCTAACTACAATTCTGAGACCAAAGAGGTGAATGCCAACTTTGTCTTCAGTGTAGCCACTAGTACTACGCCTTCTACTCGTATGAGCGCTGCCAATACTCAGGCAGATCTCGGACAGACTTTCCGTGGTATCGATAATGCTGAGTTGCTGTCCTATAAGTTGGGTGTAAGCAATGACGGTCAACATGTGGCTACGGCTACTGAGGCCAACAAGGTGTTCAGTCTGGGTACTGTGATGGGCAGTGGATCCTTGACCAACACAGCAGGTCAACCTCAAGCTCAGAGCCGTCGTGTGCTCGAGTTGGCTCTTCCCACAGAGACCAATGCCCTCCTGTTCTACGGAAAGGCTATCAAAGACGCTACTGATGATCAAGAAGGTAAGATTACTTGGTATGTCAACAAAAACATTGCTAATAACTCTTTCTCACTCTCCCAGCGTGTTGGTACAGATAAGCAGCCCGAATTCAAGCAGGTTCAGAAGTTGATTGCTAAATATCTCACCGCTCTCTGCGAGGCAGGTATTTCTACTGAAACAACTTATAGCTTTGGCACTGAAACAGCAAATAATATAACAATGAAGTGGAGTGACTACGCAAATATTACAGCTTCAGCTGTTACAGCTAAGGAAACCGCTCCTGCTGATCCTTCAAGGCCAATGAGCTCTTTGGGTGAAATCCTGGCTGATGCCTTTGTGAATTTTAACACGGTTTATCCAGGTGAGATTCGTGCAGGTTCAGCTCCTGCCGTTGCGCGTATGTTGGCCGACCTTTACGTCGTCGTGAATAAGATGGCTTCTACTACTGAGACCACACCGACTTCACTGGATGAGACAATTGCACAGGCAGTTGCTCAGGGTATAAAAGATAAGATTGATGCAGTATTGAATAATCCAAAAACGAATCCTGAGTGGAAGGATGCCGGTCATATAGCCACCGCTGCCGGTACAACTTTAGCTGACATCAAGACTGCAGCCGGTGCATCAGAAGCACTTGCAAGTACATTCAATATAGGCGGCTTCCCCACCACGCTTTACAACGTACCAATGGGTTCTGCCGAGCTTGCAACAACACTGGATGCGGCCAATAATAAGGTGACTTGGAACTATGTAGAAGACCTGCCTATGACTGCTATGGGTGGTGGTACTACCAGTGTGTTCAACTACATGTATCCTGCTGAGCTCTGCTACTTTGGTAACAGTCCTATCCGTGCAACTAATGATGCTCATGTTACTAATGACTATCCTAACGGAGTAGTAAACTGGGATGATGATGCTCAGTGGGCTGCAGGCGTCAACAATAATACTGTCACCTGGACGAAAAACGGTCACATTCTCTCTACCACTCGTAGTGTGGCTATGCAGGAGAATATCAACTACGGTACTGCCCTGCTGAAGAGCACCGTACGCTATGGCGCTGGCACTCTGAAGGATAATAACCATGCTATTCAACTTGCCCGTTCTGGTGCCGATGAGGTGGATAACACGATTTCAGCTACCTCAGATGCTTTCCTGCTGACCGGTATCGTCATTGGAGGTCAGGAGGCTGAAATGGGTTGGAACTATATAGCTAAGGCTGCTGCACCTCAATTTAAATCTATGATTTATGATAAGGATATCCCCAGTCAGGCCATTCCCGCCTATACAGCTGGTGGTGCCAAGTCGGATCCTAACTATACCCTTGTTTGGGATAACTGGAATCAGGCACTGAAGGGTGGCAAACAGAATGATGTGTACATTGCTCTTGAGTTTACCAATAACACTGGTCAGGACTTCTGGGGCAATGCCAACATCGTGCGCAAAGGCGGTACATTCTACATTATCGGTAAACTTGATCCTGATGCAGGTCTTAGCACCTCTGATCGCTCTGAAGGTATCACATGGCCTGCAAAATATGCTCTACCCCCATATGCTACTGATGGAAGCACCATCAAGGAACGTCGTATCTTTATTCAGGACTTCATGACAGAGGCTAACTTTGTCATCGGTGAGAACTCACTGAAGGCTGCTTATGTCACTGTGCCCGACCTGCGTTCTACCCAGATCTCTCTCGGTCTGAGTGTTGACTTGAAGTGGGAGACCGGTCTGACCTTCGAAAATGTTGTTCTTGGACAGTAATAGTCAAAACGTATAGACTGCGTTACCTAAATCCGTGATGAGGGGCATCGTTCCCCCGAGGAGCGGTGCCGCCTCATCACATTATATATAAAGCGAAAAAGAATGACTAATATGAATAAGACGACTCATCTGTTTGGTGGAATGTTTCTTGGCCTGATGTGCATCCTGTTCACAGCCTGCTCAGTTCTCGATGAAGACCTGTCAGCCTGTAAGCAGAATTTCACAGTTCACTATCAGGTACACCTGAAGACGACCCTTACCACGCAGATCCAGACGGAGCTGAGCACACGCTTCAACGACCCCGAAGAGGCCGAGCTCTCTGAATTGCTGGAAGACTCGCTGAAAACTATTTTCCGTGAGTTTGCCCACGACGTCGATCTGTCGTTCTATATCGATGGTCTTCGTGCCTTTCGCGACCAGCATATCATGGACGATAAGCAGGCTGTCTACGAGTTGGAACTGCCTGCCGACAACTATCGCCACCTCGCCCTTGCCAACTTCGGACTGGAGCCCACGGTGGAGCGTGCCAACGGCGAGAAGATGAACACCTCACACATCTTACAGCTTACCGACGATCAGCTGAGCAGTCATCGAGTGGGTCTCTTCTCTGCCCGTCAGGATATGAACATCCTCGGCAATACCGACCAGACCTTCGACGTGTCGCTCTTTATGATCAACAGCGCCAGCATCCTGATACTGCGTACCGACAATACTGTCGTGGACTATAAGGCCATCCGCGTCACCAGTACCGACTTCGCCGACGGGTTCTATATCAACGATAGCATCTTCACCTACAACAGCGAGAGAGAATTGGAAGATATACGAGTGACCACACCACCCGTAGAACGCGAGGTGTTCTATGCCATCACCTTCCCCAGCTGTGACACCGCTGAGGAGGCGCAGCAGCACTTCGCTACCCGTGCCGGTCAGACAGGTGCACAAGACGAGGACCGCATCTGGCGTAAGTTCGTGTACGTGACCATGCCCGACGGCTCTATCACCCGTACGGTCATCAACGTGCGACAGCCCCTGAACGCCGGACAGCTGTTTGTCATCTATGCCTACCTGAATGACGACGGTACCATTACCTCGCCCAATGTTGAGGTGGGTACGTCAGTGACACTCAACTGGCAGGATGGATTGAACATAGAAAACTAATAATAATAATGTGTACGAGAAATGACATATCACTGCTGATGGCAACACTCCTGGGAGGGTTGCTGCTGACGGCATGCTCCAGTGGCGACGAGTTTGTCGAGACTGAGAAGGAATGGCCCGTAGTGAATGTGCAGTTATCGTTCTCACTGCCCCAGCGCATCGTAGACACCCGACCCGAGGCTACCCGCATGACAGGCGACGTGGTACAGTTGGGCGAGGACTCATGGAGCTTCCGTGGCCTGCGCGACATCCGCCTGTTCTGCTTCGACGGCTATCCCACCAAGACGGCACGTCGCATCGGCAGCGCCATCGAGATCAATACCGACGATGCCGAGACCACGACCAATACCACCGACTATTCCATCTATTCAAAGGTTGGCATCCCCGTGGGAACCACTCACTTCGGCTTCTATGCCCGCGCCAACGATATGGCCACGACCCACGCACAACGCTCACACTACGGTGCGCTCGAAACTATCGGACTGAAATCATCGGAGTATACCGACAACAGCGGCATCACCTTCCGTCCCGTACAAATCTGTCCCACTGACGATGCCCTCGGCGGAAGCACACGCGGACAGGCCCTCATCGACTTGCTCAACGACCTGATGGCAACCACTGCCACAGACACTGCACCCAATGACAAGTGGGCCACTTCCAACGTCGGGATACCGGCACAGACCTACCAGATGATGACAGCACTCACCACCGCCTCGTCGTTCAACATACAGACGATGCTGGGTAAGGTCTACCGTCTGCTGTTGCAGGTGAAGAACGGTGAGGACGGTTATGCCATCGCTACCGCTGTAGCCAATAAGATCAAGGCCAACTGCCAGACCATCGATGCCTTGCAGCCCGACCATATCACACTGCTCGACAAATATCAGGGCTTCCCTGCCGATGTCCATCTGCCTTCGGGTGCCGCCCGTATCGTATGGGATGCCGTTGCAGGAGAATATACGTTCCCCACAGGACGTAACTACGGCAACGGCTTCAACATACCGCTGCCCAGCGACTACGTCTATCCCATCAATCTGCAGTATCAGATCTTCTCGGATATCGTCACCTCTGATTCACTCATCCTCGTAGACCATCGCCCTGAGACCACAACAGGTGGCAACCAGACAGGCGGCAACGTACCCACCAGCGACACCCAACCCGGCTACTCCAGTTGGACCCATTTCCTCGACAGCGTCTACGACGGTAGCAGTAGGGTAGTGGAGTACACCACCCGCTCGGTGTCGATGCGCCAGCAGGCACAGTATGCCGTGGGGCGTCTCGCCGCTCGCGTCAAACTGGAGACCGACGTGCTCTACGATGCCAGGGGTATGGCCTATGATGCCACCAACGGCTTCACACTCGTAGGCTATATCATAGGCGGACAGCACGAGGTGGACTATAACTTCTACCCCGTGGAAGGCAGTAGGGAGTATGCTATCTACGACACCGACCTGAACAGCGGTAATCACCTGGTGAAGAAAGGTGCCTGGACAGCCTATAACTATACATTAGGTCTGGCCACGCCGTCAGATACAAATGTCAGCATCGCCCTCGAGCTGATCAACAACGGCGCCGACTTTGAGGGAGCCGACGGTACCATCGTGCATGGCGCCACCTTCTATCTCGTTGCCAACATGAACCCGAAGACCGGTTCCAACTACTCAACGGGAATTCTGGATCAAATCTTCCTCAAGGACTTCGCCACCCGTGCCGATATCACCATCCTGCGTGGATGGCCCGACACCAATGGCGACGGCATACCCGATCCGGAACTCGACGATGAGAACCAGCCCAAACCACTCACCGGACTTGCCACTGCCACCTATGGTCTGCCAGCCCCCTCGTTTGTGCCCCCTTCTGTGGGTATGAGCGTCGACTTCAGTTGGAACAAGGGTCTGGAGTTTGATGATGTCATTTTATAATGAAAATAGCGATCAATCATTTTAATAGTAACTTTTAAACAAATAACAACAATGAAGACAATCAAGAATTTCGCCTGCCTCGTTGCTCTCGCAGCAGTAGGCGCCTTCGGCTTCACCGCTTGTTCATCAGACAGCGACGTTGGGGAGAACCCCAACGTAGTGTTCGATGAGAATGGTCATGCAGGTGTTAAGCCCGAGTTCGTGATTTCTATCCCGCGTAGTGTCATTGCCACCCGTATGACAGGTGACGTGACCCAGAACCAGGGTACCGTAGCCCAGTTCCGCGGACTGGACAACATCCGACTCATATCGTTTGCGTCAGAGCCAACCACTTCGTCACCGAAGCTCTCTGACATTCTGCGTCTGAGTTCTATCAGCACGCTGAACAACACACCTAACATGAACTACAAGGTGTATGCCGACCAGTTCGTGCCCGTAGGCACCAAGTACTTCCTGTTCTATGCCAAGGCTGTTGACAACACTGCCGACACTGACATTACCACAATGGACGACAAGTTCCACTTCGGTAAGCTGAACCACACCGGTCTGACCGATGCTGAGTTCAACACTCCCAACGACATCGTGTTCAGCCTGGAGCCCATCAACACCAACAGCGACCGTGAGGCCGGCGACCCCACTGGTCAGGCTCTGGTGAAGCTGATGACCGACCTGGCTAACATCACCGTGAGTGGTGTGGCTGCTCCTGAGGATAAGTGGAAGACCACAACCAACCCCACACTGGCTCCCCTCTACAAGGCTTTCATCGGTGTGACCACCGGTTCTTCTAACAGCGTGGCTATCATCCTGAGCAAGATCTACAACGGACTGAAGCACGTACCTTCTACCGATGCCGCCTATAAGTTGGCTGAGGCTATGAGAGTGATGATTGAGGATGCTTGCACCGAGACTCCTGTCTCTGGCGCACCTGTGAAGCTGAACTCAACCTATGCCGGCTATCCCCAGAACCTCGGTCTGCCCGATGGTGCTGCACGCATCCGCTGGAACGTTACCGGTCTGACTCCCAACATCTTTGTTGACATCACCGCCAACTACGGACAGGGCAACAAGGTGCCCATCACCAACTATGTTTATCCCGCTGCCCTCTGGTATTATGCTAACTCACCTCTGAAGGCTTCTGCAGAGATTGAGTCGAAAGATTACGAGACAGCAGGTAACTGGGACGGCGTCATCAGCAGCGTTTACAATGCAGCTACCGACGAGGTACAGGACAACACCCAGTCTGTGGCTATGGTTAAGCAGGCTAACTACGGCGTAGGTCGTCTGGAAACCAAGGTCAAGATGGGTGATGGCATCTTCTATGATGGTAATGGTGAAGAGGTAAATGTAGGCACAGGCTACACCTTGAAGGGTATCCTCCTCGGTGGTCAGTGCAGTGCTGGTTTCGACTTCACTTCTAAGGGTAATGAGAACCTGACCATCTACGACCGCGAGATGGCAAGCAATACTATCGTTGCAAAGCCCAGCACCACCACAGGTGTAGGTAACCAGACACTCGCTCTGGAGACCAAGGGTGGCCAGACCATCTACTGCGCCCTCGAGCTCATCAACGGCGGTGACGACTTCATGGGTGCCGATGGTATCATCCCCGCAGGTGGCACATTCTACATGACTGCTAAGCTCGATCCTACCACCGCTTCCAACTATGTAGCCGGTACGCTGGATAAGATTATCATGCAAGACCACGTGACCAATGTCACCATCACCATCAAGAACGGCAGCACCACCGTTGACCGCAACAACGACGGTACCCCCGATGTCTATCTGAAGGATCCCGATGGCAAGCCTACAGGCGTGGATACCAACGGTGACGGTACTCGCGATGACTATGATATCGACGGCGACGGTAACAATGATGACTTCATCACCGATCCTGATCACGGCGGTCCCGGTTGGGATACCGACGGCGACGGCGAGGTGGACCTCCCCGTTACACCCAACGAGGAAGGCGAATATCCCGACCAGCCCACAGTCAACGAGGGTCTTGGCAACGCTACCAACGGTCTGCCTAACCTGACCAGCCCTGGTATCGAACTCGGTACCTCTGTCAACCTCGAGTGGCAGCAGGGTCTGATCCTGAATCCAAGTATCTAATCATCTATAGTGCGGAGTCGGAGAGAGCTACAAGACGTTGCTGTCTCCCTCCGACTCCTTTTTCTAAAAGAATTATCAGAGAAAACAATATGGTAATCTATAAGTTACATAAGGTAAAAATGATATTGCTGCTCCTTGGAGCAGTCACTGTCCTCACGGGTTGTAAGGATGGTGATGCCATATTCTCTGATATCAACGACCCTGAGGCAGATTTCCTGAGAGCGGGTGAGCACGGACTAGTACCCATCAGCATGTCGATGAATATCTCCTCCAACCGCCGTACGGACAACGGCACCAGAATGTCTAATACCGTCACTCAGATAGAGTCACCATCACTCCGCACAGTGACGGATTTCCACGTTATACCCTATAGCGTCAAACGAGAGATAACTGCCAGTGACCAACCGCTGGTAGGGCAGGAGAACGACCTGCCACAGGTGGGCGGCACCACCTATTATTATTATGGAGCAGCCCATAACGTACCCAAGGGAACGTCATCGTTCCTCTGTTACTGTAAGGCCACTTCAGCAGGCGACAAGGTAACCAACGGCTCTATTGTCGCGCCCGACCTCAATACACGTATGGCAACCAGCGAGATTGTCTTTGCGCCGGATATCATCTATGAGACAACGACAGCCCACGCTGACGCCAATACCATTGCCAATAAACTGACTGCCATAGCCCTTGCGGGCAACTGGAACACCTCAACGATTCCCAGTTGGAAGACACTCTTCAGCATGTTTACCAATGAGGGAAAGATCATAGCAGGCAGCAGTAAAAATGTGATAGCACTCGTTGGCGCACTCAAAGACGGTGTCAACAAACAGAATGACGGTACACTCAAGACCGCTGTCCTCGCGGCTATTGACGACTTTGAGGCTAACGTTCCTGCAAACTTCCCAGCAAAAATAGGTCTGCCCGACGGCGCTGCCGTATTGCAATGGGACAACTCCACTCATCACTTCAATGTCGTCACCCAGGCCAGCACGATGGCAAAGATTATCAGCACTGACCGCTATGTCTATCCGCCAGAGCTGTATTTCTATGCCAACAGTCAGATACATACTACCAACAAAGAGATACTTGCCAGCTACTATCAGGGCAAGACCTGGGCAGAGGTGCTCGACGGCTACGAACAGAAAAACGGCACTGTCAACGGTAATACCCGTTCGGCAGTCATCATCGAACCATTAGGCTTTGCCGTCGGTAGCCTGCTCGCCACGGTACAAGCAGAGAGCGGCATCTTAAGAGATGCTGACGGACAGGCTATCATACTCACATCGGAAACATTCCCGCTGAAGGGTATCCTCATCAGCGGTCAATATAAACAGGGCTTCAACTTTGAACCCATCAACGACATCAACGAGAAGGTCATCTACGACGCATCCATCAGTGACGTGTCGCTCATACAGACAGCCAGTCCTCAGAAATTCACTACGCTGACCTACCAGAGCAAGGAGAGCGAGGAACCTCTGTGGATTGCCTTGGAGTTTGAGAACAACAGCAGCACGACCTTCAGAGGTGTCAACGGATTGATATACCCCGGCACGAAGTTCTATCTGACAGGTTCGTTGGATCCAGCCTTGAGTAACGATGCTTCAGCCGACCTGAAAAAGAGAGTATTCACCAAGAGTCATATAACACAGATTACCATGAAGGTGGCAAGTCTGGAAAAAGCATACAACGTAGTGCCCGACCTGCTGTCGGGACGCCTGGAAATTGGCGTACAGCTCGTCTCAGAATGGATTGAGGCGACACCTGCGAATGTAATTCTTAAATAATTGAAAATTGAAGATTGAGAAATACATATTAGGGTTGCTGATGGTGCTGGCGATGACAGCATGCAAAGGCGGAAGTGAGGATGACTTCAGACCAGAAGAATGTTATCTCACCATCTACGTCTATGCCCCATCCAGCCCTCTTCTTACTCGTTCTGATGTCAACTATCAGGATGCCACTACACAGGAAAATGATATCAAGAAACTGCAGCTGTGGGTCTACAAACACGCCACAGGTGAACTGGTCAGCTACCTCGAAAAGGAGAATGTAGAGGTGGGCACCTCATCGGCCTCTGTCTTCACCATGATTATCAGTCCGGCATTTGCCAACGCCCCTGAGAATGTTGATGTCTATGCCCTGGCTAATGTCTCAGCCGGCAATACAGGATATACATTCAACAGACAGACCACGAGAAGTGAACTGGAGGAAGCAGTATTGAAGGACGACTTCTTCGGAGTGAATGATGGAAAGCTCATACAGGCTGTACCAGAAGATGGTCTGCCCATGACTGCCATCTTGAAAAATCAACCGGTGGCTGGCACTTTCCCCGCACTGCGCATCGGTACGGAAGAGACCATGGCTACCATGCTGCTGACGCGTGCTGTCTCAAAGGTACGCTTCGTGCTCTGCAGAGCACATGACACAGAGGACACTGCCAAACAGTTGCATGCCATCACGGGCATCAATATTGATACGAAGATGATACCCTCGCAGACCTTTCTGATGCTGGAGCAACCCTTTGACAAGAGCTTTAATCCCGCCAATCCGCTCAGTGCTGCGCGCTGCCATATCGAAAACGCCGGCTATGAGAATACGGAGGCTGTCATCGGAGCCATAGATAATAGTCATATCAGCACCATCCCCATACAGGAGACTCCCAGTGATACCTGGGCGTATGACAGTTCCGTTCATGGCACATGGGCCGACTATGTCGAGGCTATCAACCAAGGCATCACAGATGGGCACCTGCTGGAGATGGGCACCACTTATCTGCGTGAAAGCGACAAGAAGATAACGGGATATATAACCTATACGGTGGAGAAAGAGCCTGCTGTAGAACGTATCACCCCCTTCGAGATGGACAAGGCTGGCGACTTCACCCGCAACCACTCTTGGACGGTGCTCGTGATGTTTGAAGGAGGTAAACTCCGTATCCTGAATGTGGTGAACATTGCGGTGAGAGAATGGAATAATAAGAATACAGACCCTCATGAGGTGTATAACTGGTGAGGAACATTGAACATTGAGCATTGAACATTGAACATTGAACATTGAACATTGAACATTGAAATATTCGATTGATAAAATAACAGGTATAGTCCTGACGGTGATGAGCGGGATGGTGCTGGGGGCTTGTTCGAGCGACGAACAACCCACGGTACAGAAAAGACGTACCTTGAATCTGGTGGTGAGTTCCAATAATACCCTTGGAACACGTGCACTGCCGGAGGGCTTTGTGCCTTATAACACACTCTATGAATCCATGCCTTCCGATGCACAGATACAAGGCTATCTGGCAAAGAGTGGTACAGAGACTCCTATCATGGGCCAGTTCTCGTTTACCGACACTGATCCGGGAGAGGGACCTCTCGTACGTGGCTGGAAGGCAATGATGCCTATCGAGAATAATGGTACCTATTATTTCTATGGCTTCTTACCCAAGGAGGATGTTCCCAATGTGAGCATCGCTCCCTATCAAAGTGATTACAGCAAAGGCGCTGAGATCACCTTCACCGGACTGGACGCTATCTCACCCGCTGATATCTGTGTCTTCGTCGGTGTGAAAGGTCATACGAACGGGACGGACGACATCAACACACTCGACATGGTGTCACGTCTGGGTAAGTTTGATATCCAGATTAACGAGGACGTGAACTATGCCTATCTGCTTGCCAACCATATCTATTGCAGTCTGCACTTCAGAATGAAGGTCAACGAGGCGTACAGTCGCGTTCGCACCATCAAGGTGAAGCAGATGAAACTGTTGTCGAACGATGGTGCTACTACTGTGAAGACAGTGAATGCGAAGGTGACACTTGCTGCAACGACTGATGGCACCGCCCCCTTGCAGTCGGTGGTGATAGAAACCAACGAGATGGGACAGCCTGACACGCCTGCCATGCTCTTTGATAACGAAGACGAGCCGTGTGTGCTGACTACAGAGTTCAAAAACTTCCGAGGCTTCATGGCGCCGGCAAGCAACCAGACCTTTATGTTGCAGACCATCTACGACATCTATGACCGTTATGGCAACCTGGTACGTGAGAATTGTGTGGCAGAAAACAAGATTAACAGTAGTACGGTGCGTGGCTTCTCCAACCCGCAGACGGGCGATAGCTTTACCATTGACCTGTCGGTGAAGCCTTCATACCTCTATCAACTCTCGGAACCCGATCTCGATGACCCGACGTTTACGCTGGAGTAATCAAGTGTTAAGTGTTAGGTGTTAGGTGTTAAGTGTTAGGTGTTAAGTGTTAAGTGATGATGAAGATAAAAGATATACTACATAGGACGAGGAAAGGTGCATGGGGCATGCGACTGTTGTTGATGGCAGCAATGGCTCAAGGCTCGTGGTCAATGGCCAACGCTCAGGTAATCATCAGCGGTAACGTCTATGGTGGCGGTAACCAGGGTAACGTCGGTGGCAGCACCAGGGTCACTGTGAGATCCTGTGTGGTACAAGGCGACGTCTTTGGCGGTGCACGAATGGCCGATATCGGTAAAAGAACGTTTGTCAATATCGATGGCGCCAATGCTTCAGATACACTCTACATCACGACTGTCTATGGCGGAAATGATATTGCCGGAACCATCGGTGCGGCTATCGATCCTACTGATACCTTGCTGACAGAAGTGCCTGCGGAACTCACCGAGGTGCTCCGTGCCGGACAGACAAAAGCCAGTTATCCTGAAAAGAACTATGTCAACAACACCTGGAATGCCTTTGTGCGCACCAGTAAGATGCCTACCGAAAACCAGACGCACCGTCTTATCATCGGTCGTATCTTTGGTGGAGGTAATGGTGACTATTCATATACTGACGGAAGTGTTGATGGCAAATATAATGTGACCATTAACGGTACTACTTACGAGGATGTCATAAAGCCGGTCCTCGGCAAGACATACCTGGAGATAACTGGTGGCGAGGTTGCCCACCTCTATGGCGGCGGTAATAATGTGACGGTGACCGACAATACCACCATCTGCATCAATAACTCGAGTAAGGGTGTTGTAGAGGTGCTGGATCCTACAAGAATGAGAGAAGAGCTCGCCAAACTCGCGGGATTCCTCAACCTCTCAATGTTCCAAGGCAACTATAGCAGTCTGGACTTCACCCACGGACGTATCTTTGGTGGCAACAACAAAGCGGAGATGGACATCCGTCCTGTGTGGAATATACAAAAAGGTAAGATCCGTGACCTTTATTCGGGCGGTAACGAGGGTAATATGACCAGCCCTGACGGACTGATCCTGGATATTAACCCTATCCCCGCAAACCGTAGTCAACTGACTATCTACAACGTCTATGGCGGATGCCGTCGCGCTGATGTGCACCCTGCCAATCCTGCCACTGCCCAGTTGCCTAATAACTTGGGATATCAGTTCCCGGCAGGTCTTCCCGCACGTACCGTCGTACGTGGCGGCCATATCACCAATGTCTATGGCGGTAACGATATCTCCGGTCGTGTCTTTGGTGGAAATGCAGTAGGTATCTATACTACTGTCTATGGCGATGTCTATGGCGGTGGCAACGGCTCATACGCCTATACCGACAATGCTGAGTTAGGTGGTATGTCTTCATTCAAGGACTTCTATTATAATCCAGCTGATGTCAAGGCGAAAGAAAGACAATATAATGATGAGAATTTCGACTACTCATCAGACAATGCCGCAGTACAATCGGTAGAGGCACTGAATATCTTCCGACCCAATGCCGAGCAGGTGTCTATCCGCTTAAAGGGAGAAAGTGCAAGTAACCCTACGATTATCGCGGGTTCGGTGTATCTCGGCGGTAACAGTGCTACACTGAAGACGGCGACCTCAACACATTACGCAGCGGGTTCAGAACCTATGGTCGAGTTGAAGATCGGTTCTCATGTCTTTTGTAATAGCGTGTTCTTGGGTGACAATGGTGAGAACATGGTGACTGAGGATATCCTGCACCGTTATGCCAAGTATCTGGATGAAGACGGAAATACAGTAGATACCCCAGGCGATAACCGTTACGATTTCAGCCAAATGGATCTGACGATAGACTCTGTCTTTGCCAAATACATGGATGGTTGTGCTATGTCACTGCGCCCTCGTGTCGTCTTCGACAGCAAGGATAATCATGACCCCGATGATTATGAAAACTATTCTTCTTACTTCGGGTCGTTCTACTGTGGTGGCAACAGAGGTAGTATGACATGGTCCGGCACCAACACCATCAACTTCAACAAGAAGGTTATTGTCACCGATAAGTTCGTGGGCGGATGTAACAATGCTAACATCGCAGAAACCCAATATAACGCCCTATACCTGGGCGGTATGATTGGTACTGCCGTAGAGCAGAAGCCCGGTGGCATGGAGGATGCCAATGGCAATATCAAGGACTGTCTCGTCTTCAACTTCAGCGGACTGAAGATGCAACCAATGCGCTGGAAGGATGAGACAGACCCGACACAGGGCATAGAATGGAATACCTTTGACGAGAGAACTAATGCTGATGTAGATGCACCTGAAATCTCGGGCGACACCGAGAGCACAGAGGACGATATCTATCGCCGACTCCGCAACGGTAATATCTATGGCGGTTGCTATGAGAGCGGACACATCAATGGTAACATCGTTATCAACCTGCTTGATGATATCGTAGACAAGGATAAAGTCTTCGATGTCGTAGAGAAAGAGAGCGAATTACTGTATGACAACAACTCATATACTATAAAGAAACGTAACTCAGGGGTTATCCTGGACGAGCAAGGTATGGACCCGCTGGGTCTTGCCCTGAACGTCTTCGGCGGTGGCTATGGTAAAGACTCGGAGGTGTGGGGAAGTACTACGGTGAATCTGAAAGCCGGTTATACCTTCCAGATCTTCGGAGGAGGACAGCAAGGTCCTATCGGTAAGTCGCGTGAAGATAACAACGAAGCCGTTCAGACAGGCGACTATGTGTTCTACGGCAAGCACTATGCTTACGACTCCCGCTATAGCACCTACGTGAATCTGATGGATACACTCTCGGCCGGTGGCGCATCAAACGATGTGGCAGAGGCTGATTTTATATACGGCGGCAGCTTCGAGGCACCTATCATGGGTAATACCCGCATCAACCTGTGTAATGGCCGTATCTTCAATAGCTTCGCAGGCTCATGTAACGCTGACATCTTAGGACATACTGAGACATACGTCGGATCGGGACTGCTCAAGGATGGCACCGCCATTGAAGGCTTCCCCTATATCATTGACCATATCTATGGCGGTAATGACCTTGGAGGAAGTATTCTCGGTGAGAAACGTGCCGAACAGTATCCGTCGACACCGCATGCAATGCAAGCACTGGCAGACTGCGACTTCACCGACCGTGTGAACAGTAATGGGCAGGCTATCGAAAAGGTCTACCAATACAACAGCGAGACCAACACCAACCCGAGTGCGCTCACGGCATCGGCGTATATCGAATACACCAAGGGACGTGTCCTCAGTATCTTCGGTGGCGCCTATGGTGACTATGACTATACCTCAGAGAAGTATCGTGAGTTTTGTAATGCCGACGGCTCCAACAAGGCGGGTTTCAACAAACCCCGTCTGGGTAATGCCTTCATCAACATCAAACCGGTAAGCAACTCACAGAATACAGTGAGTGAAGTCTATGGCGCCGGACAGGGACAGCATTATGTCATTGAGCGTGACTCGATGCAGGAGCGAAGCTATATCCTCGTGGACATCCCGCAGAATCAGACACAGTTTGATAACACCTTGTTCTTCGGGGCAGGCGCTTTCAGCGGATTGGGTATGGAGATAGCACCAGCAACGGTGAAGGCAAATCCCGACCGTGCCTCGGCTGTTATCGACCTGCTGCGCGGACAGATTAAGAATGTCTATGGCGGTAGTTATAAGGAAGGTGTCACACGTCGTACCGTGGTCAACGTCCCTGAGGGGTCAACCATCGCTTTGAATAATATCTTCGGCGGTGCGTACGGTGTCACTAATCTCTATCCCTGTGATGTGTATGAGTCGGTGGTCAACTACCGCAGCGAACGGGAATTCCCCGGTGGTATCTATGGCGGAAACAACAATGCCCGCCGCACACTATACAGTCAGGTGAATATCTATGCCAAGCTGTGGAACAATCAGGCAAGAGGTTATACCGGCTATGTCTATGGTGGTGGCTTGGGTTCCGATACATGGTCACAATATACAGAGGTGAACCTGTGTGACGGTTCTTGGGTCTATAAAGTGTATGGCGGCGGTAGTGCAGGAAAGGTGCTCAACAAGACCTCCTTGATGAAGTGGAAGGCTGCCAATCCTGATATGGACCTGCGCATCGGTAACGGCTATAACGGTGCCGACGGCAAGGGCTATGGCTATGAGGAATATGATGCGGAAAATGGTCTTGCCAAGTATTTCGAGATGGCAAACGACATTGATGCAGGCTATATCCGCGAAGCCCCCGATCGTGGCATCGCGAAGAAGAAGTTCAATACCAACGTACGTATCCTCACAGGTGGTTTTGTAGAGGGCTACTGCTACGGCGGCGGCTACGGTTCTGATGCCATTGTGAGTGGTGATACCTATATAGCACTTGTTGGCGGTAAGGTGAAACGAGATATCTACGCTGCCGGTGAGAGTGGTGCCGTGCGCAATTTGTATGAGGCTGCGGGCAGCAAGACCTTCACGGCTACTGCCAATGCCTATGTCAAGGCCGGTGATGTACGTAATATATATGGTGGTGGCTGGCGTGGTGACGTGGGCTATCACTTGGAGACTACTCAGGATACGACCAACGATGACCTCGGATTGAGTAATGTGGTGATTGGTAACCTGCGTCCCGATGCATCCTATACAGACGGTGACCCTGCCATCGAACGTAACGCTTATGGTGCTGGTGAGGGTGGATCTGTCTTTGGTAAGTCGTGTCTGACCATCAACAACGGACACATCGGGTATAAGTACGATGCTGAAACAGAAAAATACGTTGAGGTGCTCGACGATGCTAACGTTGGCGACAATCTTCTTGATGATAGTGGTAATGCCTTCGGTGGCGGTTATGTGGCCAACAGCTATACCGATGAGTCGTACGTGACCATGTATGGCGGTGTGGTTCGAGGCGGCCTCTATGGTGGTGGCGAAATAGGCCCTGTGGGACGTGGCGCCCTGCGTACCGACAATGACACCTACTTCCCGCCTACTACGGCAGCTAATATGAATCATGAGGCTAAGATCTACAAGCCCGGTTCTACAAATGTCTATATGTATGGCGGTCACGTGTTACGCGATGTCTTCGGCGGTGGCCGTGGCTTCGATAACTGGGGCGGTGACGGCACATTCTACTATTCCGCAGAGGATATAGCCAAGATGGACCTGATGGCCAAAGGCTATGTCTTTGGTTCTACCAATGTCTTCATCCGTGGTGGTGAGATAGGAACCAAGGATGGTGTGGCTAAGGGTTATGGTAACGTCTTTGGCGGTGGTAATATCGGATTCGTCTATAGCGGTACAGGAAGAAAGGTAGGCACAAAGGTCACCGATGATGACGACCTCGTAGAAGGTATGCCTACAGATGGCGGTGGCTATTACTATGAAGGTGGCAACAAGAATGCCTCGATGACATTGGACAGTAATGTCGATGTCGCTCCATACTGTATGGTGACCAGCGAGGGTGGTATCACTATCGATGGTACATCGTATGCCAAGGGCGTCTATGTTCCGACTGAGGCCCTGAATAAGATCAGGAATAAAAAGACCGATGCCGCAGAATGGGCTAAACTGGACCTTACAGGTATCACCATCCATAATGCCGTCTTTGCAGGAGGTAACGTGTCGGTGGGTAGTGACCAGATCTACGCTAATGCCAATACGGTCTACGGCAATGCATCAGCAGCACTCCGAGACATCTTCCACAACGACCTCATCACTATCGGAACAGAGCATACTGGTGGTATCTATGGCGATGGCAACCTGACCTTCGTCGACGGCTACCGTGAGTTGCATATCGGCAACTATGGCACCGACTACTATACCTTGTCGGATAACATCACACTGGAAGAGTATCATAAACTGAACGACCGTGAACGCGCTTACTTTGAGTTGCAGTACGAGTGCCAGCAGACATGCAGTGACAAGAACGGTAAGAGCTATGTGGTGAAGGCACGTCTCTCGGCAGATGAGTATAAGACTCTTTTTGAGGGTACCGAATACTATAATGAATCCTATTGGAAGGAGTATGGCTTCTGCTCTATCTATGCCGGTAGACTGCTGAACACCATTCAGCGTGCCGACATGGTGGGTGTCTTTGGTAGTCGACTGGTGCTGCAAGGTGCCCGCGACCGTGTGCCTGAGAAAGCCGACTATACCAACTATACCATCAACCGTGTGGGCGAGGTGTCACTCAACAGAGTACGTTCGATAGCTCCTGGTGAGATTCCTGCCGACACCATCCATGGTAACTACTTCGGTATCTATAGCGTGGTGAACTATCTGGGCAACCTGACCAGTGATGTGTTCATGGCTGATACCCGCGTGACCGACGTGAACGAGACTAACGAGGCAAACAAAGCTGACGGTAAATCGTATCACGATTGGAAAGTCTATCACAAAGACAAGAGAAACCGAAACAATGGTGTCAGCGACAACAAGGTGGCGCTGGCTTCAGGTGTTTATCTGGAAATACAACGTGAGACCAGTGAGGGCAAGGAAAAGCCCGACTGGGGCTATATCACCGGTGTGGTACAGCTCGACCTGATCAATGTGATGACAGGTATGGGTGGTGGCTACGTCTATGCTAAGAACGAGCACCGCACGAAGGTACACCACGACGACTGGCAAAAGGTGATTCTCTCACCATATAATGCCAATGCCCGCACGTATAAGAAATTCTCATTCACCGATACCATTGAGGATATCGAGACATCGGGTAACTTCATTCACAACACCAAGCAGATTATCGACGACTGTTATCCTACAGCCAACAAATACAAGGGCGCGGACGCTGCACCTGCTCACTACTGGTATATCAAGGGTAGTATCTATCTCTATGACCAGTATATCTCGGCTTACACCGGATCGGCTACTGCCTACAGCGAGCGCGTCAGCCTGCCACTGACCATCACCGCCGCATCGCACGGACAGATGAAACTGAGCGATATCCAGCCCAACTACTATGCTTATTATAACAAGGAGCACACCAAGCTCGGTGCTAACGACAGCGTCTTGGTCAACAACGTACACTACGTCCTCAACGAGCCTATCACCTATTGGGACTACAGCCAACTCTCATTTGAAGACAAGAAGTGCTTCGAGCGTGAGACCTATGTCACTGTGGCTGAGTGTAGGATAGGAGAGACGGTCTATCCGAAGGGCTATGTACTGCTACCTGATGACTATACTTCATTGCTGGAAGCTACCACCGACAGTATATATAATGTAGAGCGTGATGAGAAGGTCCTGTTCACAGATATCTTCCGTCCGTCAAACAACCTGGGACACGACAAGGGTTATTTGCTGACCTATGAAGTCAGCAACCCAATGGTGTGGGACAAGTGGTACACATCAACTACCGGTGGACTGAGCAATCGTAAGAACACCGAGCAGTATAACAACGAAACAGGCTATACACCCGGACCTACTTACAGCGTGAAGGCCGGTCGTGGTGGCGTCTACGGACAGAGAGAATACTCGCAGGGCGATATCATCACCAAGGAAGTGTATGATACCTATACTCGTATTCCATCGGAGAACAGAGATACCCTTTCCAATCAGGCTCACTTCGAACAGGCATACGTCGTCAAGATTGAGTTGACCACCAAGAACAAGGACAACCTCGACCAGCACCTCTATCCCGGATCGACGATTGCCAAGTCGGATTATACCGAGGCACAGTGGAACGCCATCGTGAGCAGTGTCGACTCAGCCCGAGTGGTGACCAGCACCCTGGATCTCGGCGGTGGTGAATATATCTATGCCGGCGACCTGCTGACACAGGCGGACATCGATGACATCGTAGCCCGCTATGACGATCAGACCGACGCATCAGTGAAGGAATATCTCGACCTCGCTTACTATTGCACGGCAGGTGGAAACTATGGCGGTAACCTGTATGTAGAGGGAACGGCATATAAGGCTATTGACACCTGGTGCTCAATGTCGGCTGCCGACCGCAATAACTTCCAGTTTAACTACGATGCACTCGACGTGCTGCTCGATCCTACCTATGGCGGTCAGGAGGGACAGAAGAGACAGTATGACAGCGAGACCTATAACCCGCTGCTCTACTCAGGAGCGAAACCCATCGACTACGAGGCCGTCTACAATGGTACAAACTTCACCTATTATAAGAGCGACGGTACAACAGAGGTGCTTATAGAGAAAGACCATACCTACTCGCGTCAGCAATATGAGGCTATCCCTAATGAGCAGTATTACTATTCGCCCATCGAGGTGACGGCGCCAGGAACCTATTACGTCGTTCGTGCTCCGTTCGTACGTGGTGAGCGTCCCTATGCTGCCGGTGAGGTCATCTCATCCGAATTCTTCGATGCACTCAATGATGATCAGAAACTGCATATCGATCAGATAGAATTTGATTCTACCAAGACCAATGCGCCTACTACTGTGGAGGGTAAACCTGTTTACGAACCCAAATACTATTACTATCGTCGTGAGAGCTATGTAGTGGGTAAAAACGGTTACCAGTATAACGATGACACGGAACTGACCGTGACCGATGTCTTCGACTCATTACTGACCTATACCAAGGGACAGACAGTCGACCAGTTGATTATCATTAGTGATGCTAATTACAAAAATCTTGTCAATCTGCAGAAAGACAACTTCACCATCGTGGGTAACTCACCCGTTGAGGTAAGTACGCTCTATGTATCGCGTGAGTCTGACATCCACGACTTGTCGAAGGAGAAGATTATCACCGTGGTCTATCTGTACGAGTATCAGGAGAGCGACGAGTCGGGTACACATATCACTCCTATCAGTGAGCGCCACATCGTCAACATCCATATCCAGTTCAAGAGCGGCGTGCCTGAGATAGGACAGCTCACCAAGCCTAATACCGTACTGCCGGGTTCGGCTGTCGGTCTGAAGGTGCCTACCGTTACGCCAGGCGCTTATGAGGTGCTGAACTCTGGATGGGAGATCTTCTCTAATCCGCAGGATGCCCTGAGTCATAAGAACGGTCAGCCATACTACAACAACTCTACCCCGATGTACTGGTATCAGGACGGTTACCTCGTAGCCTACTATGCCAAGACCTATCTGGGCAAGACCTATAGTAATGCCGTTGAGTTCTCGGTGGGTAACTACCACGACATCGGCGAGGTGATGGCCGACAGCCTGCATCACATGTATATTGATCATAAGGATGTGTCACGAGCTCCTAAGATATATATCGATGGTCGCACATCAGCCGTTCCAGGAAAGAGCAAGCTCGACCTGCTGAAGGATCTCTATGAACTGACACTCCACGAGGCTGAGTTTGACAGTGATAATCATCCTATTGCTATCACCGAGGAGTGCGCCGTCAAGGGCCATTCAGGTGTGAACACCTCTATGATTGGTGCCGGCAAGGGACTGGAACTCATCCTCAAGAGCAATGTCAGCCCGACAGCATATACCGACTGGACGCCTATCGGCACCGACTCGGAACACTGCTTCGACGGCACGCTCCATGGTGATGGCTATACCATCAGCGGCCTCAACAACTCACTCTTCAATGACCTCTGCGGTGAGGTGTATAACCTCGGAGTGACCGGCTCGTTCACCTCAGCGGGTATCGTCAATACCGGTAAGGGCTACGTGGAGAACTGTTGGGTGAAGAGTACGGCAGAGAATGTCAACAGCAGCGTGAAGGCGGTCTTCGGTAATCCTACCGATGATCATGGTACACAGGTGGTCAACTGCTACTATCCAGAGACCAATGCCTACAGTGAGACCAGTCATGCTCGCGGCAATGCCCGCAAGATGCCTGTCAAGGCATTCAACAATGGTGAGGTGGCTTACGACCTTAATGGCTTCTATCTGCAGAAACGTTACTTCGACCATAAGCCACAGACAACGGGCACACAGTATAGCTACTTCGTGGCCAATGGCGACGGTACACTGTCGGCAGAACCTTCTACAGGCTACTATACCAGCGACTATGCGATCTATCCCCTCAACCCGAACAAGGCAAAGATCTACGGTTATGTGGAGGATCGCTATGCCGACGGAGACTTTATCTATGCAGGCGGTAGCGTGCCCGAGAGCAGCAACGAGCGACTCTATACCCATCCGGTGAATGGAGACCATTATTATCCCATCTGGCCCGATGACTATCTCTTCTTCGGACAGATGCTGACCTACGGACATGTGGCAAACCGTGACTATCAGGAACTGCCGTCGCACATCAATAAGTCGGGTGGACGTCTCACAACGACAGCTACTAGCGTCAACCGCGTCTACCGTGCACCAGCCTACTTCCAGAGCAAGGAGATGGGCGTGGCCCACTACAACCCGTATGCTATCTTTGCAGCTCAGAATGCAGCGAAGAACAAGGATATCTATCCTCACATGACAGCTATCGACTTCACTGGTGGCAATGGCGACGTGGCCGGTGGCTACAAGCAGGGACTGAACGACAATAAGTTCTTCGCGCCACTGCTCGATGACGACGGACTGGCTTACTTCCGCAACGTAGACCTGACAAAGAACCTGTTGGCATACGTGCCCGATGCTACTGAGAATGCCACCGATGCTGCCACCAAGACCCATGAAGTGGTCATCGACTATCTCGTAGATCCTGATTATGCTGAGAGCAATGCTACCTATCGCACGGTGGCACCTCAGGATGCTATGCAGATTCATGGTCACGCAGTGGTGAAGAAGGGCGACAACTACGTTGCTCACGAAAATCATCTGCTCGTCGACAAGAACGACTTCAACGCACCGATATCTTATAGTTTCGACAGCGACTACCGTATGTGGTACCAGCGTGTTCCCGACACCTATGTTGACCTGACTAAGGGTTGGGAGGGTATCAGCCTGCCGTTCTCTGCCGAGCTTGTCACCACTCAGACCAAGGGTGAGATAACCCACTTCTATGAGAAGAGCAACTCAATCGATGAGAATAATCATACCAAGATAGGACATGAGTACTGGTTGCGTGAGTTCAAGGGTAATGTGACAGAGCCTGACGGTGAGGGTATCGCCACGGGTGACTTCAACTATCCTGCCGCAGGAAGTGACGGTGACAAGGAGGTGACCAACACCTTCCTCTGGAACTACTACTATAAGTATAATGGTTCGCCACGTCTTGACCAGAACACCGATACCTATCAGCAGGACTGCTATGCTGACAGCCGCACCTATGAGGACTATGCTTATACCGAGGTGGCCAAACCCTATATCATCGGCTTCCCAGGCACTACCTACTATGAGTTCGACCTCAGCGGCGGCTTCACTCCTTCCAACACGCAGGCAGAAGTGACAAGCGTGCCCAGGCAGACCATCACGTTTGCATCACGCAAGGGCATCAGCATCGCGGTCAGCGATGACGAGATGGCAGCTGCCAAGGTCGTAGAAGGCAACTACACCTTCTGGCCCAACTACTTAGGAAAGAGCATCGAGGCTGGTAGCTTCCTGCTCAATACAGAGGGTAGCAGCTACGAGAAACAGGATGTAGCAGTTGATGCCGTACCGTTCAGACCTTATATCACCTATCAGTCCTCAGGGGCTCGTGAGAATAAGGTACGCGCTATCACATTCAACCGCAGCAAGTATAACATCGGTGTAGAAGACCGCGATCCGTCAGAAGGCGCCGTTGGCTTGCTCAACGTCTACGCCAAGAAGGGCAGGGTAGTGGTAGAGTCGACACTCAACGTGGCTGCCGACGTGCGCATCGTCACATCTGCAGGTACTGCTGTTCAGATATTCACCATACAGCCTGGCGAGACCATCGATACCCGCATCAACTACACTGGCGTATACATCGTCAGCACCTCGAACGGACAGACGAAGAAGTTGCGTGTGGAGGCTCGTTGAGACATCAAGACAACAAGACAACAAGACATCAAAACAACAAGACAAATGACTATATTAGGTGATAAAATAGCGTTCAGATTGTCTGCAATATACAGACGGGTGTTCCACATATCCCTTTATTTCCTCATGCTCTTTTGGAGCGTAGGGATAGGGGCGCAGGAGCAGGCTGACAGCATTGTGGACGAAAACTTTGTCATCGCATCAGTCATCGTTGCCGATCCTGGTGATGAACTCTATTCTGCCGGTGGACACGCGGGGTTACACATGGAATGCCCAGAACACCATCTTGACTTTGTGTTCTCTTACGAATCTGAAGAAATTAGCCATAAGATACTTTCATTCTTGGCGGGCCATTTGAAGATGGGCATGTTTGCCATACCATTTGAAGAATATCTGGAGCAATATCGTGCCGAAGGTCGTGGTGTCAGACAATATACGCTGAATCTGCCATTAGATATGAAGCGCAATCTATGGAGGGTGCTGGATAACCATGTGAGTGAAGGCGCTAATCTGCCTTACGATTACCTTAACCGTGGTTGTGCAAGCACGGTGTTGTCTATACTGAAAGAAAGTCTTGGAGCAACCCCCATAGAGTATGGAGGCTGGCCCGAGACTTTTAGTCGTCTTACCCGACGTGAATTGGTGGAGAACGAGATGGCTGAATATCCGTGGTCACGTAGTTTCCTGCATTTAGTGGGAAATGGTGTGCTTGATTCAGATTGCTCAAACGAAGAAAAAGTCATCCTTCCCTCAGACCTCGTATTTGTACTCCAGCATGCTACAGTCAATGGTAAACAACTGTTGTCAGCCGATAGCGAGACGTTGCTTCCCAGCAACCATCATCCCATGGCGCATTGGTGCACACCATTATTAGTGGCTATCGTTCTTTTGTTGCTTACGATAGTCTGCAGCTATTTTAAGATGCCGATGATGGACTATGTGCTTCTGACCATTCAGTCGCTGTTAGGCATAGTTACGACATATCTGATATTCTTCTCCAGTCTGGTATGTACAGAGTGGAGCTGGCTTATCATCCCCTTCAACCCGTTGCCATTACTATTCTGGAAATGGCGGCGTAAATGGTGTCTGCCATACGCCGTGATGATTGCCGTTTGGGTATTGGTGATGTGGCTGTGGCCCCACAAACTGACAGATACCTCTTTCACTGTGCTGGCTTTAGCATTGGTGATTTCATATCTAAATATTTATATGTCGAATAAGAAAACCCTTAAGAAATGAAACAGTATATATATAGATTGAAGTATGTTGCAGCTATCATTGCTATGTTGGTTTGTTTTAATGACCAATCGATGGCTGGTAATGCGAGATATGCCAAGGCAATAGTGCATGCAGTACCAAGAACTGGTGCTGGTACAGTTTATATTGATAATAATACGTCGCAAACAGAAAAAGTAGACGTTAGAGAGCGTGATGGTAATGTGTCTTTTGAGTTGCATGCGCGACCAAATGAGGGCTACGCTTTCGTGGGGTGGTATAGTGCTGAGACTGGAGGCAATCGGCTAAGTACTAATCAGGATTATACTGCTTCAATATATACCACTTCTAGTGATGAGGATAACCCTGCAACCACTCATTATTACGGTCGGTTCCAGGCATTGCCAGTCTTCTATTTCTCTGCCACAGCAGAGGTGATACCGCCAGGTGGTGGTACGACTAATGTATCGCATGCTACAAGTGCTTATGGCACTGAGCTTAATTCTACATCAGCCACCACTTCCGCTACTTTCACTGCCACGGCTAACTCGGGATATGATTTTATTGGGTGGTATTCTGACGAAGGTCTGACAACTCAAGTCAGTACCTCAGCTACGTATATACGAAATATTACTTCCAGTTCCAAAGACAGTGGCAGTCCTACAAACACGACACTTTATGCGCGCTTCGAGCCACTTCCTACATTCTATTTCAGCGCATCGGCAGTGGCGACGCCAGCAGCCTATGGTACTGCAACGGTGAATAAGACCACTACAAGTGTTCAGGGTGAGCGTTACAACAGTACAAGTGCTTCGACGACAGAGTTTATTTTTTCTGCAACACCCATTGCTTCCGCTCGATTCCTGGGATGGAGCACGACAGCAGCAGGTGCTATCGTCAGTACAGCCAATCCTTATCAGATGACGATGATCTCCGACTCCAAAGATAGCAATAATCCTTCAAATACCACACTATATGCCCGTTTCCAACCGTATGCTACGAGTATGACGGCATCACCATCGGCTATGACCGTCTATGTGGGTAGAACATCATCATCAGCCATAGCTCACACCTTGGAGCCTGCAGGTGCATATGACGGTTATACTACATATGAATCAGACCATCCCGAATTTGCTACAGTTGACAATGAGGGCGTCGTAATGGGCGTGGCACCCGGTACAGCCACGATTACTGTCAAGTCGCTGAAAGACGACAACTCTACAGTGGCTGCTACGGCTACTGTTAACGTGACGGTAAAGAACCGTGTGGAGGAACCCGTTGTTTCGGCTGAGCCGACGGTGGATGATGGTGGTGCTACAACTACCGTCAGTATGACATGTGCCACTGAAGGAACAGTCATCTATTACACTACTGACGGCAGCACGCCAGATCCCTCTGCTGTGGGTGGGGATAATCCTACAAAACAATACGACGACAGTCATAAACCCGTGATAAATGATCAGCAGACGGTGAAAGCCATTGCTGTGAAAAGTCCGGCTAATGCCTTGTGGGATAACTCGGAAGTGACCGTATTTCATTATTCTGCTTGTATGTCGGAAGAACCCGAGATAGAAATCGAAGGCAACAGTTCTACAGGAAAGGCCACCGTGACGATAACGGGCGAGGCAGGTGCAACCATCTACTACACTACTGACGGGACAGCTCCAACCACCTCATCTGCCGTTTATACTGCTCCGATAACCGATGTAGCTTTCGGCACCGTTATCAAGGCCTTTGCCAAGAGCGGCTCTTGCAGAGCATCGGCCGTAGTGAGCAAAGAGGCTATCTTCTCGTGTGTAGAGGGTGGCATCGTAAGGATTAACGACTTGGAAGACCATAACTGGACTTATTATAACGGTGTCGATGCAAGTGTCGATGGTGGAAACTATAATACCAACTACCTTGGTAAGCTATACAGTCCCAACCCACGAAATGTGAAGATTACCTATAAGGCCAACGGCGGCGCTGTCTCCATCGACGAGAGCGAGACGCAGTTTGTCTACTACAAGACCATCGAGGAGAGTGCAACCAGCGGCGAGTACGCCTACCAGGTCATCAGCAACCCCTTCAGCAAACGTCCCAATGGTAAAGGCTTCGGTGGCTGGAAGATCAAGGAGGGTGCCGACTATATCAAAGGATATAATGACGAGGCCACCCTGCCGCTTGACGCGGAGATTGTCTTCAACAATCTGCCCTACACGAGCGTCAACTGCATATCAGCTGAGATTGAATTAGAAGCAGTCTGGGTGAACCTGAACAATATAGTAAGACGTACAAATACTGGCAACTTCACTTATTCTACCACTGGTGGAACCTACGAAACAAACATTCTGGTAATCCAAAGTAATCACACGGGTACCATCACCACTACGTCGCCTGTCACTATAATGATGGTAGAACCCGACGGCAGCAGCGACTACCGTGGCACCTATACTTTCTCAGGCAATATTATTCCCAACAACACGGGAGTTACCAAGATAGAATTTACCCGATGGAACTCCACCAACACGCTGAACTGCAACAACCACAGTGTCACTGTTGGCCGTGGCATGACCACAACATCACAATGTGCCAGCTATGTCACGGGTGTTACGGGTAGCACCCAGAATCAACAACAAGCTGGAAGACAAACATACACTGCAAATCTCAATTACCACCTGAAGTTGGAGAGCGGTACCTTCACCGACGTATCCTTCATCGCTGGCACCGAAGGCACGAATGGATACGTCATCTGTAACGGTACCTCCAACCAAGTGAAGGGTACACTCGGCAACGACTATGATCGCGCCAAGGGAGACAACACGAAGCTCACAGTCACCGACGAGCTCTTCCTCGGCTACCGCCCGACCTATGCTAACGGCAACCAGAACAATGCTAACTTCACCTGCTGGGTAAAGAGCGGTAATCTCTGTTCTGGTAAGAATGTCACCAACACTACATTCGACGGTAACGGTGCGCCCAACGGCGGCTACTACGGCGATGCCAACCAAGTGTTCTATGCCAGCGTCGGTGGAGCCCAGACCAATATAGGCAAACGCAAACTGTATGTCGAGGGTGGTATTTTGTCGGGCATAGCTGGCGGTATCGATGCCAACAATAATGCTACGGACGAGACGTTCTTCATCAGGATGACCGGCGGTACCGTACGAGGTGTGGTGTATGGTTCTGGCGCATTTGCTGAAGCTAGCGGTATACGTCGCTTCGTCATCACCGGCGGCACCATCAACGGATGGGTGGCTGCTGGATGTAACGGTACCGACCCGACTCAGTCGGGGGGTACGCTACCCTCTGATACTTATGTCTATATTGGCGGCACATCACACATTGGCAATACCACCAACCTGACGCTTAATACTTCTTCCGACGGAAACGTTTTCGGTGCTGGAAGTGGCAATGCAGCTCAGGCAACCACGGGTCAGGTGAACAACTCCAATGTTGTCATTGCGGATGAAAGTTATATAAAGAATAATGTATTCGGCGGTGGCAATTTTGGCTATTCAAATGCCACGGCTTCATTGTATGTAACCGGAGGCGAGGTGAATGGATCCGTATTTGGCGGTTCTAATCAAAAACAGGGTAACACTGTGTCTATAAATATGACAGACGGCCAGGTGAATTCTGGTATTTATGGAGGTTCTAATGTCACAGGCACCATCTCAGGTAATGTCACGATGAATATCAACGGTGGTCAGGTAGGCGTCGATGCTGAGCATACTGCCAATATTCATGGTGGCGGTTACGGTTCTGCTACGGTGGTTTCCGGTAATGTGGACCTGACATTAGGAGAGGAAGGACAAGAGACGAAGGGCGTGACGGTATATGGTGACGTCTATGGCGGTTCAGCTCTTGGACGTGTGAATACCAATACCAGCAACCACACCAATGTGACGCTCAACAAGGGTGCCATTCATGGTAATATGTATGGTGGTGCACTGGGCGACAATAGTACGGAAGCCAACGTTAACGGCCCTGTCACGGTAACGGTGAATGGCGGTAGCGTGACACTTGATGATAAGTCGGCAGGAGTCTTTGGCTGTAATAATATCAATGGCCGTCCGCAAAGCACGGTGACAGTGACAGTGACCGGTACAGACCCGGAGGGTGTGGACAATGTCTTCGGAGGCGGCAATCGTGCTGACTATATCCCACCAACAGGCACACCAAACTATCCTACCGTGACGATGAGTGGCGGAACGGTGAACAACAGTATGTATGGTGGCGGTAACGAGGCCGACATCAAGGGCAATGCCAATGTCACCATGACGGGTGGCACGGTGAAGAACCGTATCTTCGGCGGTGGTAACAAGGGCTCGGTAGGCACATTCACTTCTACCACGACAGTAGACGGTCATGCTGCTCATAGCGGATGCACAGGAAAACCCAACGAATGGTCGATAGGTGGTGATTGTAAGGTCATTGTCAGTGGCGGTACTGTAGGAGACCTCGACAGCATAAGAAATGATGTTGACTATGGATATGTGTTTGGTGCCAGCCGTGGTGAGACAAAAGATCCCGCTACAGATCCCGACATCGACTTCAGGGCATACGTAAATAATACTGATGTGACTATCAGCGGTACGGCATTCATCATCGGTGGTGTCTACGGCGGAAGTGAGAACGGCCACGTGAAAGGCAATACCTACGTAAAGATACAAGGCGGACAGATAGGCTGTGGTATCGGAAAGAGAGAACCGTATTCTGATGATATGTGGGAAACAGCAGCCAATGCTGCTGCTTCGGGTAGTGCCGCAGCTATTCTCTCTTCTTCGAGTGATGTAACAGAGTGCCCATGCTGGCCTTTCGAATCTCCGTACAAACCTTATGACAAGTACGGCGCTGCTGATGGAGGTGCCCCGACAGGTAGTGACGGACACACGTTTTTTGGTAATGTGTTTGGCGGCGGTTCGGGCTACTGGCCGTATAAGAAAGCTGACAACTCAGGCTATGCATGGCTGGAGAAAGCTGGTCTGGTGGAAGGAAGTACAAAGGTGGAAATCACTGGTGGACATATCCTGACGAGTGTCTATGGCGGTAATGAGTTGACCGATGTGACAGGTGACTCTTGTGTGGTCATCATGACAGGTGGCACACTCGGCGTGCCTCGCACACTGGCGCAGATTGCTGCTCACCCCGTCACCTGCTACCTCTTCGGAGCTGGTAAGGGCGATCAGCGTACTTATTTCAATAAGCGTACCAGCGTACAGAATGTGAGGGTCGCCGTAGGTGGAACTGCAGCTATCTTCGGCTCTGTCTTTGGCGGTGGTGAAGATGGGCACGTGAAAGGTAATGTGAAGATAGATATCACTGGAAGCACCATTGGCACATGGGGCACCTCTTACGTCGACGGTAACATCTTCGGAGCAGGTCGTGGATTCTCGGGCGAAGCGCTTACAGCAGGCTTGGTACTGGGCAACATCGAAATCAATATTAAAGATGGCAAGATACTGGGTTCTGTCTATGGCGGTGGCCGACTGGGATCGGTGGGTACGTATATGGTAGCTGCTAATGATCCCAATTACGGAAAGATGCAAGATGGAGACGAACATGGCGTCATCACCATCAATATCTCAGGAGGTGTCATTGGTAATAACCATGAGTATAAACTTCCAGATGGTAACTGGACCAATGAGTGGAAAGCAAGCAACAACATGCCTAACACGGAATTTGGTACGACGGATACCGACAAAAACCGACTGACGCACACCAAGGGCGGTAACGTCTTTGCCGGTTGCATGGGACGACTCACCTTATTGGACGGGACCACCAATCCTATCTGGCCTGATTTGGGTAAAGCAAAGAAAACCATCGTCAATATCAGTGGCGGCACCATCAAGAGTAATGTCTATGGAGGTGGCGAGCTGGGCGTCATCACCGATAGTACCACCATCAATATCACTGGAGGTACTATCGGTTCTGAGGTAGGTGGCAATGTAGACGGCAGTTATACCTTCGGTAGCGTCTTTGGCGGTGGCTATGGTAGTGAGGATAATGTGAACGGCACCTCGACAACAGATGGCACAGTAAATGCGAGAGACTATGCTGGACTGGTGAGTGGTAATACCGATATCAATATCAGTGGCGGACATATATGGGCGAGTGTCTATGGCGGTGGCGAACTGGCCAAGGTGGACGGCAGCACCGACATAGATATCAGTGGCAGTGATACTGAGATAGGTAAGAATATGTTGAAGGATAATGGCTACGTGAAGTATGGCGGCTACCGTATGGGTAACGTCTTCGGAGGTGGAAAGGGTAGTCTTGCCTACGTTCCTGCCGGCCTGATCACCGGTAATACTACGGTACTTATCAGAGACGGTAAAATATATCATAATGTATATGGTGGCGGCGCACTCGGATCGGTGGGTACTTTCACATACGATGGAACTACCGGTTTACCAGTAAGTTGTGCTGAGAATACGGGAACGACAGATGTCACTATTACTGGTGGAGTCATTGGTATCAACGGCCACGACAATGGTATGGTGAACGGGTCGTCACGTGGCGGTGAAGGACGCCCCACGGCTACTGGTTATACCAACCTGGATAAGGTGGCATGGGTGAACCACTCTAATGTGGTCATCGGAACGGAACAACGAGGACCGGCCACGGAAACACCACATGTGAAGGGCTCGGTATATGGCGGCGGTGAGAATGGCCACAATCTCCAAGACACGAAGATAGATATCTTCAGCGGATGGATTGGTGAAGGTATAGGCGACTTTGACCATGGTAATGTCTATGGCGCCGGTTGCGGTACTGACACTTACACATATAATAATACGGAATACAGCAACCCCAAGGCAGGTCTCGTTCACGGCAACTCAGTGGTAAACGTCAAGGGCGGCTTGATAGAACGCAATATCTATGGTGCCGGTTCGATGGGTACTACAGATGGTAGTGCAACAGTCACCATAACAGGAGGTCTCATCATGGGTAATGTCTATGGCGGACCGAAGGGAAGTGAGAATGCTCAGGCCGAAGTAGCCAATACCATACTCGCTGACTGCGGTGAGAATACACTGGTGGACATCAACTATCCTGTAGACTGTGATACGACTAAAGTCTATATCGGCGGTTCGGTATTCGGTGGCGGTGAGGCTGGTCTTGTGAAAGGTAATGTGACGGTCAACATGAAGAAAGGTCTGGTGAAGAATGACCTCTATGGTGGCGGTGCATTGGCCAATACGAATATCGACAATGCTACCGACTATGGCACTGCTTCGGAATCTATCTCAGGTACATCTACCAAGACTACCAAGGTCAATCTGACAGGCGGCTTTATTGGCGGTAACGTGTTCGGTGGCGGTTTGGGACGTAAGACAACGAGTGAAAAAGCAGGAAGACCGGCTTACGTCTATGGCGATGTGCTGGTGGAACTCAATAAGACAACTGCCAGTGATGACTGCGTAGTGAGAGGCGTCGTGCATGGTGCCAACAACTACAATGGTTCGCCAAAGGGTGAAGTCACCGTACATATTTATAAAACGGTGGATGACGGGGCTAACATCAAGGCTACGCAAAAGAATAACACAACGTATAATCTGAAAGCAGTCTATGGCGGCGGTAACGAAGCAGCTTATGTGCCAGTCTCAACATCAACAAATACGGCCAATGTCATCATTGAAGGCTGTGATCTGACAAGTGTAGAAACGGTCTATGGCGGTGGTAACGCTGCATCAGTACCTGGCTCGCACGTACAGGTTAACAGCTGCTACGAGATAGGTACTGTCTTCGGTGGTGGTAACGGCCTTACCGACATGGATGACGGTTCACCTAACCCTGGTGCTCACGTAGGATACAAGGAAGTGAATTTCACACCGACTACATCCATGACGAGAGATGAGTATTATGAAGCTTTGGATGCTGCATTTGAAACGCAGAAGTCAACTTTGAGCTATGGTACAGGTATCTCACAAGTATCAGCCACAGGCGGTACAATCCATAAGATCTACGGTGGCTCTAATACCAGAGGTAACGTGCGTATAAAGTCGGATACCTATATCGATGAGGCTAATGACGAGTGCCCGTTGACACTCGGTGAAGTATATGGCGGCGGTAATGAAGCCTTTATGGAAGGTGGATCAAGCTTGACATTGGGATGTATCAGTAGGTTGAATCAGCTCTACGGTGGTGCCAATGCTGCAGATGTAGGTGGCGATGTGGTG
>Ga0310697_10000570_pt1 | contig 48126 bp, 47 predicted proteins | sample 172DNAGHGlowgp2_FD_203883 | JGI IMG/M metagenome (GOLD analysis project Ga0310697, IMG submission 203883) | Sheep rumen microbial communities from Palmerston North, Manawatu-Wanganui, New Zealand - 1728 DNA GHGlow gp2 (v2) (version 2) | ecosystem: Host-associated > Mammals > Digestive system >...
CCTTCATGATGTCAAGGTTCTGCTACGTGCCCATGGCGAACCGCCCGAGACCTATGAGCTGGCACGCCGTAACAACATTGAGATAATCGATGCCACCTGTCCTGTGGTGCTGCAGCTTCAGAAGCGCATAAAGATGCAGTATGCCGAGGGTGCCGACCGTCAGCCTCAGATTGTCATCTTCGGGAAGAAAGGCCATGCCGAGGTTCTCGGACTTGTGGGACAGACTCAAGGTCACGCCACTGTGGTCGAGAGTCTCGACGACGTACGCCGTCTGGACTTCAGCCGCGACATCTGCCTGTTCAGCCAGACGACAAAGTCGCTGGACGAGTTTCATAACATCATCGATTACATCCAGTCTCACATTGCACCGACGGCAGTATTCCGCTCCTTTGACACCATCTGCCGCTCCGTCGCCAATCGCATGCCCAGCATCTCACAGTTCGCTGCCCGCCACGACCTCATCCTCTTTGTCTGCGGGCGCAAGAGCTCTAACGGACGCGTGCTTTTCAACGAATGTCTGCGCGTCAACTGCAACACACACCTCATTGAGGGGCCAGACGAGATAGACGTTGCATGGCTGCGCGACAAGCATACTGTTGGTATCTGCGGAGCCACATCGACTCCCAAATGGCTCATGGAACAGTGCCGCGATGCCCTGACACATAAATAGCTGCTGCCTATGAAACGACTGCTGACCGTTCTTTTTGCCACGCTTGCTGCGCTTTCTGTCATTGCACATCAGAAGGCTGCATGGTCAAAACTCTCGCCAATGCTGCGACAGATAGTACGCCAGCAGATGGTAACGCCTGAGGCGCAGTCTCGACACAGCAGTGCGCACATCGGCGGGCAGTCAGTACAGGTGTGCGCTTTGGCACGTATAAATGCAGAGTCTCAAAGGGTTGTCGACGACTATGGTTGCCGAGACCTCGGTGCTGTCGGCAAAATACACATCCTGAGCATTCCAGCCGAGCGGCTGGCAGAATTGTCTCTTGACCATAGAATAGACAGGATAGAGGCTCGCCCCCTCGGCCGCATCATGCTGGATAGTACAGCCCTGTGTGTCAATGCCGTTCCAGTACGTCAAGGATGGCAGCTTCCCCAGGCATTTACGGGGCGCGGTGTCACCGTAGGCCTTATGGACATAGGTTTCGATCTTACCCATCCTACATTCTACAGCCGTGACACAAGCGTCTATCGCATAGATAGACTTTGGGACATGCTTGCCACCGACACCGTGGGCAGCCCTTTCTATGTTGGTCGCGACTATATAGGTCGCAATGCTCTGCTGGCTCTCGGCTCCTCACGCGACGGAAGCTCACAGTCGCATGGCACGCATACTGCCGGCATTGCTGCCGGCAGTGGCTACGACAGTCCTTACCGAGGCCTGGCTTCCGAGGCCGACATCTGTCTTGTGGCAAATGCCACGAGTAACAATGCTGATCTGATAGATTCGACGCTCTACGACCGCTACACCTTTGCTACCGACGTACTTGGATTTAAGTACCTCTTCGATAGTGCACGCGAGAAGCACCAGCCCTGCGTGGTGTCGTTCAGCGAGGGTGCCGGACAGGATTTCTGGGGCTACGACCAGCTGTACTACGAGATGCTCGACAGCCTCCTCGGTCCCGGGCGCATCATGGTTTCCTCGGCCGGCAATCGGGGCCATCACAAGACATGGTTCCTCAAGCCTGCTGGTGTACAGTCTGAAGGCCTGTTCGTCAGTCATAACGGCTCGCCGCTGTTGCTGACGCTGAAGTCCGCCGGCGATTTCTCACTCCGCATCGTCTACTATGGTCAGGACTCTGTGAACGATACCCTTTCACTTGTGGCATGCGATGTGCTGCGCAGCGAAGACTCCGTTCTCATCCGTAACACATTGGCTACCGACTCTGTCATCATCCAGGCTTACCCCAACTGCTATGACAAGCGTGAGACCTGCTACGATCTGATGTTCTGCTCGACTAATGACATGGTGGGTACCGACATCCCGCTGTCCGTTGAAATCCTACAGAATGAAACTGACGTTGAGGGATGGCATTACAACGGTACGTGGAAGACCAACAGTCTGAATCCGCGTCTGAATGCCGGCGAGATGGTGCGCAATGTGATGTCGCCGTCATCAGCACCCCGTGTCATCAGCGTCGGGGCGACAACAAATCGTGACAGTATCATGAATGTCAACGGAGCCTGGAAACGGTACTGGCTCGGCAGCAAAGGACAGAGGGCGCCGTTCTCGTCTGTAGGGCCGACGATGGACGGACGCATCAAACCGGATGTCATGGCACCCGGCAACAATATCGTCTCTGCTTACAGCAGCTTCTTCATGGAAAGTCATCCTGATGCCGAGGAACTGTCGTGGGACGTGAGCCATTTTGGCTTCGGCGGACGTACTTATGCATGGCAGGCAAGCACCGGCACTTCCATGTCGTGTCCTGTCGTCGCCGGTATTATCGCCTTGTGGCTACAGGCCAAGCCCGATCTCACACCGGAGGAGGTCCTTGACGTCATTGCCCATACCAGTCGCCAACCGGAGCCGTCACTTGACTATCCGAACAATGAGTACGGCTATGGTGAAATCGATGCTTACGCCGGACTGTTGTATCTTCTGGGGCTGAGCGGAATGAATGACATCTCTGACCTTCACACGTCAGCAAGTGTCACGCTCAGCGGCCGTCAGCTGACCATCGGCTTACCTGCTGAGTACGCTGAAAGCACTGTCGGCATAAGATTGTACAACATGTCAGGCCGTCAGGTAGTCAGCCGTCAGTTGGAGCAATTGTGTGGCGTGGTCCACCTGACGTTGCCTCAGTCGCTGCCGACGGGGGTGTATGCCGTACAGCTTACAGGCTCTCCCGTCGTCAGTGGCTCGACGCTTATACGTCTTGGCCGATGACCGCATTAAAGTGCTCTATGAGCCACAGCCTCTGTTCCTCAATGGACATTTGTGAATTGTCGAGCAGCAGCGCGTCGTCGGCCTGACGTAGCGGCGACACGTCGCGGTGTGAGTCTATGTAGTCGCGCTCCTGTACATTGCGCAGTATGTCGGCGTAGTCGGCAGGCATGCCTTTCTGTTGCAACTCGTCGTAGCGGCGCTGCGCACGTACCTCAGCCGAGGCGGTGACAAAGACTTTCAGTTCGGCATTAGGGAATACTGTTGTGCCGATGTCGCGACCGTCCATGACAATGCCACCGTTTTGTCCCATACGCTGCTGCTGAGCAACAAGAGCCGAGCGCACAAAGGGGATGGCGGCGATGGGGCTGACGTGGTTGGACACCTCGAGCGAGCGAATGTCACGCTCTACGTTCTTGCCGTTGAGGAACGTGGTGGTCTTGCCGTCGACGAGTCTCTGGTCGATATCTATGCCGGGCATGACGGCCTCCAGTTCTACGGTCTTGACGGTGCCGTCAGGCAGGAAGAGGTGATGACTGAGGGCGTATAGAGTGACGGCACGGTACATGGCTCCAGTGTCGACATAGACGTAACCGACTTCACGAGCCAGATCCTTAGCCATGGTACTTTTGCCACACGAGCTGTGACCATCTATTGCTACAGTGATTTTCTGCATGTTTTTCTTTTGGGACTAATTGGGACTAATTGGGACTAATTGGGACTTTGGGGCTTACAAGCTGTAAGAGAGGTTCAGCAGCAGGCTACTGGCAGAGACATGATACTTGGCGTAGGCGATGTTCAGCTTCAGACGCTGAAGCAGAAGACCGGCACCTATCGACAGCCCGGCACCGTGGGCACTGCTGCCATCCTCCTCGCTAATCTTCATCTCGATGGCCCGCAGAGCATTATAGCCGGCAGCTAAGTATAATTGCGGCGAGAGAATGATGTCGGCACCCACGACGATGTGACGGCCTATGCCGTACTGCCAGTCGTTCAGCCGCACGAGCGAGGCCGACAGTCGTAGCGGAGAGCCGACGAGGCGTTTAGTGACCCCTAACTGAAGGTCTAAGGGCATTCGCTCGAAGTCATCTTCGTAGGCCGTCAGTTGGCCGCCGAGGTTACGGGCAACCGCCGACACTGACAGCTGGTCCTCGGCATCATAGTAGTTAAGCCCAAGGTCGACGCCTACACCCAGTGAGCTGTATTGTCCTATATACGACGTAACGATCTTTACCGTTATGCCGCCGCTGAGCGTGTTGCTCAGTGCGTAGGCAAAAGTGCCGCCGACACTGATGTCCTTTGCTGAGAAGTCGCCGGTCTGTTCACCGTAGCTGTTCGTCTCTGCCATAGTGCCGTAGCTCAGGAATCGTGCTGACACCCCACACGTGGCACGCTCGCCGGCAGCCCTTACGAGCGAAGCACTGGCGGTGACGGTGCCCTGCATGTATGTCATCATGTTCAGATTCATCGTCTTGTCGCTGACGTTGTTCGCCAGTGCCGGGTTGTGGAAGATTACCGTCGGGTCGTCGTCGTCAATAGTGATGTTGTCACCGCCGAGTGCTCCCACGTGTGCGCTGACGGGCAGTCGCAGGAAGTTGTAGACGGTCTGGCTCTCTTGTCCGTTGGCAAGTAGTGCTGACAGCATCGCTAAGGTGGCAAAAACGGTTCTCTTCATCGTCGTTCTTCTCAATTTGACGGCAAAGTTACGAAAAAGTTTGGAGTTTAGTGCGTAGTCTTTGGAGATTTTTGTAATTTTGCAGCACCTTTACGAGAAATAACGCAAAAGTAACGTTTTCTGATGGAGATAAAAAAGAGTCAGCAAGCCGAGATCGACCGTCGGAGCACACAGAATTTCCTGTTAGGTGCCATCGTGGTACTGACGGCTCTCTTTGTGGCATTGGAGTACTCAGCCGACCTTAGTGATGGCGAGCTCGATGATGAGGCGTTCGACGAAATAGTCAAGGAGCTCGACCTCGACAAGCTTCGCGAGGAGGAGCAGCGTATACCTCTTTTGACAAAGCCGGTAGCCATGGTGCCTAAGACTATCGAGAAGCTGAATGTCGTTGACGACGAGCCTACCGACGAACTCTCCGACGACGAGCTGATGCCCGACGGCGAGGACATAGAAGACAAGACTACCGATGAGGACGAGGTTCGACCGGACATCAACAAGGAGCAGCTCGACGCCCTGGACATGAAGGTCGTCGAACAGTTGCCGGAGTTCCCCGGCGGCGCCACGGCTCTTGTAAAGTGGCTCACCAAGAACATTCGCTATCCGGCTGTGGCACGTCAGCGTAAGGTGCAGGGTAGGGTTGTAACACAGTTCATCGTCAATGCTGACGGCTCACTCAGTGACATCAAGGTGGTGCAGCCCGTTGAGGCGTCGCTCGACCGCGAGGCTCTTCGTGTGCTGCGTATGATGCCTCCATGGAAGGCAGGACAGCATGACAACAAGCCCTGTCGCACGATGGTGTGCATCCCCATAGTGTTCAAACTCTGATAAAACTGAAATTGCAATATTAAAGATATGTACAACTCCAACGAACTACTCTCGAAGGTTGACACCTTCATCGACCAGTTGCCCTACAACCGCCAGCCGTCGTCGCTCTACGACCCCATACGCTATGTACTGTCCATCGGCGGTAAGCGGATACGTCCGGTGCTCATGATGCTTGCTTACAACTTATTCAGAGAAGACCCCGAGAGCATTCTCATGCAGGCCGTGGCACTCGAGACATATCATAACTACACACTGCTGCACGACGACCTCATGGACAATGCCGACATGCGACGCGGACAGCCTACCGTTCACCGCCGGTGGGATGCCAACAAGGCCATACTCTCCGGCGACTCCATGCTCGTGCTCGCCTACGAGCGTATGCAGCAGTGCGACGCACGCCACCTGCCCGACGTGCTGAAGCTCTTCACCGAGACGGCTCTCGAGATTGGCGAGGGCCAGGAGTACGACATGTCGTTCGAGTCGCGTAACGACGTCTCAGAAAACGAGTATATAGAGATGATTCGCCTGAAGACCAGCGTGCTGCTGGCCTGTGCCGTCAAGATGGGGGCACTGCTGGCCGATGCTCCGGCTGCCGACATCGACAGACTTTACAAATTCGGCGAACAGCTCGGACTGGCCTTTCAGTTGCAGGACGACCTCCTCGATGTCTATGGCGACCCTGAGGTATTTGGCAAAGCTATTGGCGGCGACATCACGTCAAACAAGAAAACCTATATGCTTATCAACGCCGTCAACCGTGCCGACAGCCGACAGCGCCAGGAACTGATGCGTTGGATTGATGCCCGTGACTTCGACCGCGAAGAAAAGGTTGCCGCCGTTACCCGACTGTACGACGAGATAGGCATCCGGCAGCTTTGTGAGCAGAAGATAAACTACTATTTTGAGGAGTGCCGTAAGTATCTGGAAAAGGTCGATGTTGCAGACGATCGCAAGCGTATATTGCTTGACTATACTGACGAGATGATGAAACGCCGCAAATAGTCGTGCTTTATGAAACGTTGCAAATAGTCGTGCTTCATGGATTATGCTTTTATTGACACCCATTGCCATATTGACGGCGAGGAGTTCGACGGCGACCGTGACGATGTCATAGCACGTGCCGTCAGTGCAGGGGTAGGGAAGGTGTTCGTCCCAGCCATCGACATGACGTCGTCGGAGCGCATCGTCAACCTCTGCCGGCGGCATACGGGGTACCTCTATCCCATGGTAGGTCTCCATCCTGAGGAAGTACGTGAAGACTGGCAGGAGCAGCTCCAGGCCATTTCTCAGCTCCTCGGCACCCTTCTGAAAGAATCCCCCCCCCAGATCTTCGCCATCGGCGAGGTAGGACTCGACTATTATTGGAGCCGGGATTTTGCCGCCGAACAGCTGCAAGCCTTCGAAAAACAAATGCAGTGGTCCGTCCAGACGCGGCTGCCGCTGATGATTCATTGCCGCAAAGCACAGAACGAGATGGTGGCCCTGCTGAAGCGTTATGCCGACGAACTGCCCGGAGGCGTGTTCCACTGCTTCACCGGTAATGTCATTGAGGCAGCAGAGCTGTTGCAGTTCGACCGCTTCGTGCTGGGCATAGGCGGCGTGCTGACGTTCAAGAAATCCCATCTGCCGGAAGTGCTGTCCGCCGTAGTGCCCCTTGACCGTATCGTCATCGAGACCGACTCTCCCTACATGGCTCCTGTCCCTTGCCGCGGACAGCGCAACGAACCTGCCTTCAGTGCTCATGTCCTGAGCCGCCTTGCCGCCGTGTACGGTGTGCCCGAGCATATAGTAGCAGAGCGTACCAATGCTGCCGTAGAACGAGTCTTCGGAATAAGAATGTGAATAAGCGTTAAATAAACGTCTACGCAATAATAATTTCCCGCCACTCACTTCGTTATTTCATTTCTTTATTGTAATTTTGCACTCGCAAAAACGCAAGGAGAGGTGCTCGAGTGGTTGAAGAGGCACGCCTGGAAAGCGTGTAGCCGGCAAAACCGGCTCGCAGGTTCGAATCCTGTTCTCTCCGCTTCAATGTTTTAAAACCCGCTGATTTTCAGTGGGTTTCTTGTTTCTTCTTCTTTGGAGGTTCAGTTTAAGATTTTACTCCACGCTTAATTAAGATTACTCCACGCTTAATTAAGATTACAACACTCTTATTCATCGTTCCTCATTCCTCGTTCTGACTTTTCTCATTTCTCGAATTACCTACCGTACTGTTCTATGAGTGAGGCCGCCTGTTCATCGCCCAGCTCGTGTGCCCGCTGGAGGTTCTTGACACCCTCGGCCTTCTGACCCTTGAGACACTGTGCGAGTCCGAGGAAGAGGTAGCCGTCGCTGTGCGTGGGTGCCACGTCGATGCACTGTCTTGCCGTGGTAATGGCATCGTCGTAGAGTCCGACGCGTACCTGCAGCGACGCCTTCTCGGAGTAGTAGAGGTCGTTGCGGGGCGAGAGCGTTATGGCGCGGTCGATGTCGTTGAGTGCCTGCTGGAACTGGCGCGAGGCTACGCCCACCTGGTGGCGCAGGTAATAGAACTTGTCGTTGACGGATGCCGCCATGAGCTGTTCGTAGTCGTTAAGGTCGGCCATAGCGCTGCGCATCTGGCCGTAGTCCATGCGTGTCTGTGCGCGCATGAGCAGGTATGGTGCCGCCTCCTTGAGGTAAGGCCGTGAGAACATGGCCACGCAGGAGTCGAGCATGGCCAGCACGCCGGTGCTGTCGCTGAGCTGCTGCAGGCATCGCGAGGCTTCGAAGAAGAGGTCGGGCGAACGCAGCTCCGAAGCGAAGAGGGTGGTATAGACGTCGTAGGCCTCGCGGTACTTCTTCTGTGCGTAGAGCACCACTGCCTGCTGGCGGCGGTATGCTGCCAGCGGGTTGATGGCCTCTGCCTGGCGTGCCTCGTCGAGTGCCTTGTCGAGAGTCCATGCTGGGTAGGGGGCATCGGTGAGGTAGAGCTCTTTGTTGTAGATGAGCTTCGAGTAACTGAAGTGCGGCTCGTCCTTGCTGTCGGCCACGTTGATGGCCTGCTCCATGTCGCGTGAGGCCTCGTCGAAGCGCTGTCGTGCCGTGAGCAGCTGTGCGCGATAGACGTATCCGTCGGGAGCTGTAGGGAACTTGGCAATGAAGTCGTCGACGAGTGTGGCGTAGGCTGCCGAGTCGAGGGTGCTCTCGGCCATGAACATCGTCACCTGTGCCTGTTCGAGAGTGGCGGGCAGGTCTTTCTTGATGGCAGTCTTGCGCAGCGTGGCGTCGTTGAGACTCAGTCCACTGATGTGCAGCGAGTCGGCAAAGGTCGCACTGACGGCGTAGCTCAGCGTGTCGCCCTCGCGTGCCGGCAGCTGCAGCAGTCCGACGAGCTCTCCCTGGCTGTTCATCAGCGGGGCACCGAGGCTGTTGTCGGGGGCCGTCATGTCGACGGTGTAGTAGCGGTAGTACTCGTTGAAAGGCTCGGCGCGGCGCACGGTACCCTGACGGCTGCTCTTCGTGTCGCGGTAGGTGAGCAGGTAGACGTTGTCGCCCTCGTCGGCTCGTCCGGCGAGCGTCAGCGGCTGCGTCTTCTTGGCAGCCACGCGGAAGCGTGCCACGTCGTAGGTCTCGTTGGCACCGAGCATCGCTGTGACGGGCCACTCCTTGCCTTGTGCGTCGATGACCACGGCGCGTTGCGCCCCTGCGAACGGCGTGAAGGCGCTGATGGCCGTTCCGTCGTCGGTGGTGAATACTCCTGTTGCCGAGGCTATGAGTGTGCCGTCGGCGGCGAATGTCTTCAGTGTGAAGACCGACTTGGCGGCTCGTTTCGTCCATGATGGCTGTGCCGTGATTGCAGCAGTGGCCGCAATCATTATACCTATTATTATAAAGAGCTTTTTCATTGTTCGCTGTGGTGTGTGTCTGTCTGTACTATGCGTTGTTATGGCTGTCGGCCCGGAGCAGCTCGCGGGCGTTCTCGACGGCGGCGGCGCTGACGGCACTGCCGCTGAGCATCTGGGCTATCTCGAGGATGCGCTCGTCGGCGGTGAGCGACTGCATGTGGCTCGTGGTGCCGTGGGCGGTCTCCTGCTTGTAGACCTTGTAGTGGTGGGTGCCACGGGCGGCAATCTGCGGCAGGTGTGTGATGGCGAGCACCTGACGGCCGCTTCGTCCCATCTCGGACATGATCTCGGCCATCTTCTCAGCCATCTTGCCGCTGACGCCGGTGTCTATCTCGTCGAAGATTATTGTGGGCAGCTTCACGGCACCGCTGATCATGGCTTTCAGCGAGAGCATGACGCGTGCCGTCTCGCCGCCGGAGGCTACCTGTGTCAACGGCTGCAGTGGCGACGAGGTATTGGCCGAGAAGAGCATCGACACCTTGTCGGCACCGTTGGCACCGAGCTGTGCCGGCTCGACGCTGACGCTGAATCGTACGGCGGGCATGCCCAGTGGCACGAGTCGGCGGCAGAGCTCCTGCTCTATCATGCCGGCGGCGGCCTGCCGGCGCTGCGTCAGTGCGGCGGCGAGGTGCTGACAGTGCTGCAGACCGTCGGCGACTCTCTGTCGTAGCCCCTCGAGGGCTTCGTCGCTGTTCTCCATCGCCGTCAGTCGGCTGCCGAGGTTGTCGCGGAGGCTGATGAGTTCGTCGACGCTCGCGGCGTGGTATTTCTTCTCGAGGTCGTAGAGACGGTCGAGGCGGCTGTTGACGGCGTCCAGCTCGGCGGGGTCGAAGTCAATGTCGTCGAGACGCGCGCCTACCTCGCCGGCGATGTCCTTCAGTTCTATATAGGTACTGTCCATGCGAGCGGCCAGCTCGGCCGTGGCGGGGAAGACATGCTCTACGGCGTGCAGTGCGGCGGCTGCCGCGCGCAGCTGGCTGACGATGCCGGTGGCATCGGCCGACAGGGCGTTGTCGGCCTGGTAGAGTGCTCCCTTGATGTCCTCGGCGTGGCTCATGGTGTCGCTGCGCTGCTCGAGCTCCTCCTGTTCGCCGCTGATGAGGCGTGCGCCGAGCAGCTCGTCGTACTGGTAGGTGAGGAAGTCCTTCTGCCGGTGGCAGTCCTCGATGTCGGCCTCGGCCTCTGCCAGACGGCGGCGTGCCTCTGCCAGCGTGGCGTAGGCCTCGCGGTAGTCGGCAAGCAGTGTCGCGTCGTCGGCGATGATATCGACGAGGCTCATCTGGAAGTCCTGTTTCTGCAGCAGCAGGTTCTGGTGCTGTGAGTGTACGTCGACGAGCCTTTCGCCCAGTTCCTTGAGCAGCGCCAGCGGCACTGGGCTGTCGTTGATGAAGGCGCGGCTCTTGCCTGCCGCCGTCAGTTCGCGCCGGACGATGGTGTCGTCGGCGTCGGCCTCTATGTCGTTACGGCTGAAGATGTCGTCCATGGGGTAGCGGCTGAGGTCGAAGTGTGCTTCGATGACGCACTTCTCAGCACCCTGTTTGAGGCTGCGTGAGTCGGCACGCTGTCCGAGCAGCATTGCCAGGGCACCGAGTATGATGCTCTTGCCCGCTCCTGTCTCGCCCGTGATGACCGAGAATCCGTCGTAGAGCTCGATGTCGAGCGTGTCGATTAGTGCGAAGTTCTTTATGTACAGATGTCTGAGCATACTGGTTCCGATGGTTAAAACGTTGCAAAGGTAAGCAGAAATGGCGACACCGACAAGCTATTTGATTCTTTTTAACGCTGTAATGCTTGCAGGATTGTATTTTTCTGCTTACCTTTGCGACAACTCTTATTTATTAACTAAACAATTACAACTCCGACTATGAAGAAAAAGTTTATCTGTGCCGTTTGCGGATACGTCTACGAAGGCGATGCCGCTCCCGAGAAGTGCCCCGTCTGTAAGGCTCCCGCCTCGAAGTTTACTGAGATGCAGGAGACGGGCGAGGTAAGTTATGCCACCGTCCACCGCTTAGGCGACGGAAAGATTGAAGGCGTGCCCGAAGAGATGATCGAGGAGCTGCGCAACAACTACCGCGGCGAGTGCGGCGAGGTGGGCATGTATCTTGCCATGGCCCGTCAGGCCGACCGTGAGGGCTATCCCGAGATTGCCGAGGCCTTCAAGCGCTACGGTCTGGAGGAGGCCGTCCATGCCGCACAGTTCGCCGAGCTGCTCGGCGAGGTGGTGTTCGACACCAAGACAAACCTCGAGAAGCGTGCCGCTGCCGAGCATGGCGCCTGTGCTGATAAGTTCGAGCTGGCCAAGCAGGCCAAGGCCATGGGCTTCGATGCCATTCACGACATGGTGCATGAGGCTGCCAAGGACGAGGCGCGCCACGGTGCCGGCTTTGCCGGACTGCTGAAACGCTACTTCGGCGAGTAAGTGCTGCCACACAGGCTGCGGCAGCATCCCAGCTGCGGGCAACGTCGTACAGTTCTCATGCTGTCACTCCTGCTGACGGTCGGCACCATAGTCGTCGGCCGTCAGCTTTTCTTCGAACAGCACCAGCTGCGGACGGCTCTCGGAGTGATAGGTGTAGGCGAAGTTGTAGCCGGCTTCCATGTAGCCGCGCATGGAAGTAGTGTTGCGTAACTGCGTGACGAGTAGCTGGCGCACCGTCTTGCGGCTGAGCAGTCCTACGCTGTCGGCGCGTCCGCAGAGGGTGTACCAGTAGTGTATGGTCTCGGTGGCGGACTCGAAGGTAAGGCTGTCAATGAGCGTCGTGGCGTCTATGCGTGCCGGACAGTTCTTTCGCGTGTAGGTCTCGCACTCGCGCTGGCATCTCTCCTGTAGTGTTTCCTGACAGGCGGTGAGCAGTAGCACCGCAGTTGCGGCGCTGCTTAGTCTTTTGAAGGTCTTCATTATTTCCATTTCACGTTTATTCGGTTTACGGCTGCAAAAGTAATCATTTTTTCTGAATTGTTAGCAAAAAAATGTGTACCTTTGCACCCGTTATGAGATATTTTGTGACACTAAGCTATGACGGCAGCCGCTACCACGGCTGGCAGGTGCAGCCTAACGGCGACTCCGTGCAGGCACGTCTGGAGTGGGCACTGTCGCTGCTGCTGCGCCGTGACATTTCCGTTACAGGAGCAGGGCGTACCGATGCCGGTGTCCACGCCCGTAAGATGGTGGCGCACTTCGACAGTGAGTCTGCTGTTGACGGCACTGACCTTTGTTACAAGCTGAACCGTCTGCTGCCGCAGGACATCGGCGTGAGCCGCGTCGAACAGGTCGACGACTCCATGCACGCGCGCTTCTCGGCCACCAGTCGCATGTACCGTTATTATATACATACGACGAAGGACCCGTTTTTGAGGAATACTTCATGCGAACTGCATTATCCGTTGGATTTCAGCCTGATGAACGATGCAGCTAAAGTGCTGATGGAGTATGACGACTTCGGAGCTTTCTGTAAGGCCCATGCTGATGTGAAGACCACTATCTGTCACGTCAGCGAGGCTGCATGGCACCAGACATCGGAGTCGGCGTGGTATTTCGAGATACGTGCCAACCGTTTTCTTCGTAACATGGTGCGGGCCGTCGTAGGTACGCTCATCGATGTGGGACGCGGGCGTGTAACGCTGCCTGCCTTCCGCGAGATAATAGAAGAAAAGAAACGGACAAAAGCCGGCGAATCCATGCCTGCCCATGCCCTTTTCTTAGAAGACGTTACATATTGATAAAACAGGAGTAATCGTGTGGTTAATACTTGCATTTACGTCGGCAGCCCTCTTAGGCTGCTATGACTCGCTGAAGAAACAGGCACTGAAGGGCAACGCCGTCATACCGGTGCTGTTCCTCAACACTCTGTTCTCGTCGCTGCTGTTCCTGCCGTTCATAGTGCTCAGCTCAGGCAGCGAGATGCTCGACGGCACAATATTCCACGTGTCACAGGGCGGATGGGACGTCCACCGCTACGTGGTGCTGAAGTCGCTGATAGTGCTCTCGTCGTGGGTGCTGGGCTATTTCGGCATGAAGCATCTGCCGTTGACCATCGTCGGACCTATCAATGCCACGCGTCCCGTGATGGTGCTTGTAGGTGCGCTGCTGGTCTTTGGCGAGCGTCTCAACGTGTGGCAGTGGACTGGTGTGGCACTGGCCGTGGCATCGTTCTTCATGCTCAGCCGGTCGGGCAAGAAGGAGGGTATAGACTTCCGCCACGACCACTGGATATACATGGTCGTCGGGGCGGCAGCACTGGGTGCCGTCAGCGGACTCTACGACAAATACCTTATGGCACCCGTTGGCGAGGGCGGCGTAGGCCTTGACCGCATGCTCGTGCAGTCGTGGTACAACATCTACCAGTGCGGCATGATGCTGCTTATGGTCGTGCTGCTGTGGTGGCCCAAGCACCGCGAGACGACACCGTTCCACTGGTCGTGGTCCATCGTGGGTGTGAGCCTGTTCCTGTCGACGGCCGACTTCATGTATTTCTACTCACTGTCGCTGCCCGACGCCATGATTAGCATTGTCTCGATGGTGCGACGCGGCTCGGTGGTAGTGAGCTTCCTCTTCGGGGCCTGGTTCTTCCACGAGCGTAACCTCAAGGCCAAGGCCTTCGACCTTGCACTGGTACTGCTGGGCATGCTCTTCTTGTACATTGGGTCGAATTGAGTGTTCGTTTTGTCGCTATCTAACATTATTTAAAACAATATTTGTCTGAGGAACGGGATTATTTGTGTCATGACTACTGTCCCTTCGGCGTCTACGAGATGGTCGACGACCGTGTGCGCGTGGTCCATCCGTCGCACAGCAAGAACAACTGTCCGTCGTGTGCCCGCAACTGTCCGTCAGAGGCCATCATCTTCCCCAAATACGAGCGCAGCCCTATCAACGGCGGCATCGAGCGTCAGGAGCGGCTCGTCGGCGACGCGCCGACGGTGGCGTCCGTTGCCGCTGCCCCAGACACGTCAGTGCTCTATGCCGAAGCCTTCAGGGCACGGCTCATGGAGCATCGCCAGATAGGGAAGAAGCTGTTTGACAATAAAAGCTAAAAGGAATGGGACTGACAGACTACACATCGCTACTGAAGATCACGTGCCGTGTGGTACGGGGCACCACACCCCGGCTGCTGTGGAAGTTCGTGCGCAACTTCGGCATGAGGAACCTGACGAACATGGCCGCCTTCGAGAGGCGCATGCGCCGTGGCGAGCCCTTCTTCCCTGCCTTCATGATGATCTCTGTCACCCGAGGCCTGTAACCCCTGGCCTGCTCAGGATGCAGGGTCACCAGGGGCGGTAAGAAGAGCCTTAGCTTGGAGCAGCTCGACGGCATCATCTCACAGGCGAAGTCGCAGGGCAGCTACTTCTTCGGCATACTGGGCGGCGAGCCGCTCATGTACCGCGGGCTGCTGGACGTCATTGAGCGACATCCCAACTGCTACTTCCAGCTGTTCACGAATGCCACGCTGATAACGCCCGAGCTGGCACAGCGCATGAACCGCCTGGGTAACATAACACCACTCATAAGCATCGAGGGGCTGCGTGGACTGCGCGCATGCCGCGAGGCAAAGCTCATCTTCGGCGTGGCGGCGAGCATCTGCCGCACTAACTTCGACGAGCTGGTGAGCCGTGAGCATCTCGACAACCTCGCTGCCGAGGGTGCCGCCTTTATATGGTACTATATCTACAGACCGGTAGGAGCCGATGCCCATCCAGAGAACGCCCTTACTAAGGAGCAGGTGCGGCAGCTCAGGGAGTTCATCGTCGAACAGCGCCGCAATGCCCCGCTTATTATTATTGATGTGTACTGGGGAGCCGACGGACGCGCCTTCTGTCCCGGGGCAACGGGCATGAGCCACCATGTGTCGCCATCGGGGTATGTGGAGTTCTGTCCACCGCTGCAGATGGCCGTGGAGCAGCTCAACGCCGAAGGCAGCAACCTGGTGGAGATATGCCGGAGCTCGCAGTTCCTCGCCGACCTGCGGCAGCTGACGGCTTCGACGACACGCGGCTGCATACTGATGGAGGCTCCCGAGCGCCTTGCCGCCTTCCTCGAGGAACGCGGTGCCCTGGAGACGACGTCGCGCGAGACGTTCCTCGACGAGCTACGGCGCATGCGTCGCGTGCCGGGCCACGATATGGGCGACGAGGCCATCGCTGAGCAGAATCCCCTGTACCGCATATTGCAAAAACGATATTTCTTCGACTTTGGTGCCTATGGATGAACAGACGCGAAAGATACCATCGACATACGCTGAACGCACGAGGCTGCGTCGCCTGGCTCACGACTTCGTCTGCGACAGGTCGCTGCAGCCGCCTCTGACTCTCGGTGAGCTCGATAATGCCCGGGTGGAGTGTTCGCCAGATCACCTCGACAGGCTCGTTCGTAAGGCACTGCTCGACAACGTCGACGGCCGGTACAACGACGAGGTGATAGCCTGGCGATACCTGCAGCCTGGACGGCCGAACGCTACGCACCGCTTCAGCGAGGTAGTATGAGACGGCAAGATTTCGCGCAAAAAATTGGCAGAATGAAAAAAAATGCTTAACTTTGCGCGAAATTTTTGTTCTACTATGCACACAAGAGAAGAAAAGATGGAGGCCTTCGGCCGGCTGCTCGACGTCATGGACCGCCTGCGCGCCGAGTGCCCGTGGGACCGCAAGCAGACCAACGAGAGCCTCCGCCCGAACACCATCGAAGAGACGTATGAACTCTGCGACGCGCTCATACGTGACGACCAGCACGAGATTTGCAAGGAACTTGGCGACGTGCTGCTGCACATCGTCTTCTACGGCAAGATAGGCGAGGAGAAAGGTCAGTTCGACATTGCCGATGTCTGCAACAAGCTGTGCGACAAACTCATCTTCCGGCACCCACACGTCTACGGTGACGCCGTGGCACGCGATGCCGAGGCGGTGCTCGAGAGCTGGGAGCAGATAAAGCTAAAGGAAAAAGACGGCAACAAGACGGTACTCTCAGGGGTGCCCGCAGCACTGCCGTCACTCATCAAGGCCTACCGCGTGCAGGACAAGGCACGCAATGTGGGCTTCGACTGGGAAGACCGTCAGGACGTGTGGGCGAAGGTACGCGAGGAACTCGGAGAACTCGAGGAAGAGCTGCAGCGCGGCGACCGTGAGCGTTCCACGCGTGAGCTCGGCGACTTCCTCTTCTCCGTCATCAACGCAGCACGCCTCTACAAGCTCAACCCCGACAATGCACTGGAGTACACCAACCAGAAGTTCATCCGGCGTTTCAACTACATCGAGCAGCACTCCATCCGTGCCGGACGCCCGCTAACGGAGATGACCCTTGCCGAGATGGACGCGCTGTGGAACGAGGCGAAGAAGAGCGAGTGAGGTAATAATCAAAAAAAATTGTCAAATCGAAAAATACAAAGATCGTGAGGTATGAATTGATTATGACAGCCGCCATCGGCCTACTGGCAGTGGCAGGCTGTGGCGGCAACAAAGGCCAGCAGGCTCCTGCCGACGCCAACGACGAGGCCCCCGTGGTATGGCAGAGTCAGGACAGCACCGTCTACGGACTCTGCGGCGACGAGTCGGCCATGAACACTCTGCAGCTCATCACCGACACCGGTGACACTCTGAGCCTGAGCGTCGAGTCAGCCAAGGAGCAGAACCACGTCCTCGGAGGCTACAGCGTAGGCGACCGCATGGCAGTGCTCACCAACCGCGACAAGACGGAGGCCACACTCGTCATCAACCAGAGTGCGCTGCTGGGCAACTGGGTGATGCCCAATCCCATCGACGGCTCCGACGAGGCTGGCATCAGCATCCGTGAGGGCGGCATCGCCGAGAGCATCGACCAGTCGGTGGTCATCTACCGCACCTGGCGCATCGTCAACGGACTGCTCGAGATTGTGTCAACGCGAGAGGGGGGAATCGACGAGGAGGAGACCAACCTCTATGAGATTCTCAGCATCGGCAACGACTCGCTCTGCTACAAGACTGTCGGCAAGCCACGCGAGGAGGAGGAGATCTTCCGCTACAGCCGTCAGCAGCAGCGTAAGAAGTCTGATGCCGTGAAGCTCGAGGAGTCGACCTTCGACGACTTCCTGATGTAGCTTTCCTTCCACACTATCATCCAAGCAAGCATGGAACCTTTCCGAGTCCATATCCTTGGCTGTGGCAGCGCGTTGCCCACGCTGCGCCACTACGCCTCGTCGCAGCTCGTCGAGATACGCGGCAAGCTGATGATGGTCGACTGCGGCGAGGGCACGCAGATGCAGCTCCGACGCTGCCATGCCCGCTTCACAAAACTCAGCCACGTCTTCATCTCGCACGTCCACGGCGACCACTGCTTCGGACTCATCGGCATGATAAGCACGTTCGGGCTACTCGGACGCACCGCGACACTGCATGTCCACGGACCTGAAGCCCTCGGACCGTTGCTCCGTCAGCAGATGGATTTCTTCTGCCGCGACCTCGGCTACGACGTACGGTTCCATCCTGTCGACACCACCGTCCACCAGGTCATTTACGAAGACCGTTCGATGACCGTCGAGAGCCTGCCGCTGGCACACCGCCTGCCCACCTGCGGTTTCCTGTTCCGCGAGAAGCAGCAGTTGCCGCACATCCGGCGCGAGATGATAGACTTCTACGGCATACCGCTGTCGCAGATACAGAATATCAAGCGGGGAGCCGACTGGATCACTCCCGGCGGCGAGTCCGTCGCCAACAGCCGTCTGGTGACACCCGCTGACGCGCCGCGCAGCTACGCCTACTGTAGCGACACCCGCTACATGCCAGACTTGCACCGCCTGCTCCAGGGTGTCAGCACGCTCTACCACGAGAGCACCTACGGCGACGACAACTTCCTGCTGGCCGAGAAATACAACCATTCCACCGCCTCCGAGGCCGCCCGCGTAGCCCGCGATGCCCATGTCGGCAAACTGCTGCTGGGGCACTACAGCTCGCGCTACGACGACGAGACCGTCCTCTTACGCGAGGCGCAAGCCATCTTCCCGGCCACTCTTCTTTCGCAGGAGATGATGGTGGTCGACGTGTGACACCACTGATACATATCTATCTTACTTATAGCCCACACTGTCTACTCTTGTTGTATTTATTCGCGGTTAATAGCTATTATTTTCTTCACGCTCTCGCCCTCGTTCTTGTCGGCTTCACGAGGCAGATAGACAGGTGGATCTTTCTGCATAGGCAGAATGCGCAGTTCAAGTTCGTTGACATCTTTTGGCAGGCGCCACAGACCATAGAGGAACGGTCGGCCATACTGGAAATTGTCGGCAATCAGCTTCCCGTTGGCATACAGCCTGGCGCAGTCGCCCTGATAGTCGATACTGAGTAATGCTTCACGCCCGACGGTGCTGAGGTTTATCTTGTAGACGGCAGCCTGCTCCCAGTCGGTTTCGTCAGGAGCTTCAGCCACTTTTGCCTTACCTTTGACAATCTGTCGCAACGGTCCTGCCTCCTTCACTTTCGCATAATCAATCGCTGTGTTCGGCTTCGCTTCGGAGAGGGGTATTGGGAGGCCGATATGTTCTGCCTCGTTTTGCGTGAGCAGGTATATATTCTTGTAAACAGGCGTATTGATGCCTTTCGGCTTTACGTTTTTCAGCGTCTTGCCGTTCTGCAGGGCAATGGTGGTGGAGATGCCCTTGACCTGCATCATGTATATCTTGCCGTCGCGCTTAGCTACAAGCTGTGCTGTGGCATAGCGTATGCCGTCGATATTGACGGGGAAGATTGCCATGGTGCCAGCGGGTATGTTCAGACGCGGGAACTTAACGCCACAGGCCTCTATCTGAACGTTCTTTTTGTCAGAGAGATTCTGGAGGCGCTCGTAGTTGTTGATGAATATGAAGGCGCTGCCGTCTTTACTACGATAAGCCCACCTGAGAGCACTGTCTTCACCCTTCTTCAGGTCTTGTGGGGCGGGGAATGTGGCTTCCATGGGTGCCAAGGTCTCTGCCCAGTCGTGGATGAAGAGGTGAAGTGGTCGCAGCCGGTAGTAGGACTGGTACTTCTGGCCGAATTCGCCTATGGGGCATTGGAAGTCGTAGGTCTTGACGGGGAGGTCGTTGTTGGCAGTGCCCAGTGTTCGCTGTGTCTCGTTGAGAGTGATGCCTGTGGTGCTTTCGGGGTTTGTGCCTCCGTGATACATATAGTAGCCGAGCAGGTTGGAGCCAGCCCCGAGTTTTACCAGTGCCATGGAATAGGTGTCGTCGGCATAGATGTAGGGCCGACGGTGGTAGGCTGTGGCCATGCCGCCCCCGAGCTCGCATGTGAAGTAAGGGTATTGGTTGTCGCCCTTGGTCACTGTCTCGTTCTGATGGCCTAAGAGGTCTGTGCCGATGGCTGTGGATGATCGGAAGCTCTTGAAATTGAAGGCCTTGTAGTAGTTGCCGGCACCCTCGTCGACGGACTTGTCCCAGAAGCCGTCGGCATAGTCGCCATAGAGTGGTAGCATCTCGCCGAAGGGTAGGGGTTTCGAGAGTTCTGGCCATCCGGTACGTGTGTAGAATGGCAAGTCGAAGCCGATGGTGAGTGCAATTCTCTTTAGTGCCATCAAGTAGTCGCCGGAGCCCCGATACTCATTGTCGAACTGGCATGCGATGAGCGGTCCTCCGTCCTTCCACTGCAAACCGATGATCTGCGAATAGATCTGCCGATAGAGTTTTTCTACATAAGCTAAGAACTGAGGTTGTGTACTACGCAACCGTATGGTCTGACGACTCGCCTCTGCACTGGTAGAGGAGTTTTGGGTGAGGCTTTTGCCGAACATCCAGTCGGGTATTCCGCCGTTGCGCACCTCGCCGTGGCAGAAGGGCCCGATGCGCAGTATGACGGGCATCTGCTGCTGCCGGCATATTTCGAGGAACCGGTGCAGGTCGCGCTGTCCACTCCAATTGAACACTCCCTCCTGCTCTTCGACATGGTTCCAGAAGACGTAAGTGGCGATGAGGTTTACGCCGCCCTGCTTGATCTTCTGCACTTCAGCCTGCCACTCGTCGTCAGGTATGCGCGAGTAGTGTATCTCGCCCATGACGGGGAGCACGCGCTTGCCGTCGATTATCAAACTCTTACTGTCCCACTTGACTTCGGGAACATGGGTAGCACTGGACTGTGCCGCCATTAGGATGGCGGCGCAGAGGGGCAAAAGAAATGTTGCTATTTGTTTCATTACAGTACAGTTTTATTTCTTTATAACGGAATATTCGAAGAAATAGTACTCGTCGGCCTTTTTGACTCTTTATATTCACTGCACCCTGTAGCTTACGAACACCGACTCCATGGGCAGTAACTTCAAGGTGAAGGTGTCGTCACCATCGGCCTCCATTTCGGTGCACTCTCCGGTACGATTGTACCAGACGTTGATTCGCTGCGGACGATTCTTTAGCCTGACGGTGACGCTGACTGGATGGTCTTCGATGCTGGCTATAAAGAAGATGTCATGCTCTGAGGTCTGCCTATGGGTGTGGACGACCGAGGCCTGGCCCCTGCTGAACATTAGCGGACGTGCTATGGTCTTGCCCGAATGCAATACCGGCACGCCGGCAGAACGCAGGCTGCCGACGAGACGGCGTGTCGGTTCGGTCATGTGCGCCTGACGGCCTATGAGCAGTGCCTTGTAGCTGATGCCGTCGGGTGTGCAGAGCCGCCCGTCAACGGGTTTCAGACGGTGGCGCAGCGCATCGGCGGTGCATACGTCCCAGTCGAGGTCGTCGAGACCTGCGGGCAGGCGGCTTGTAAGGGTCTTTATGGGTACGTCGTCGCCGAGGAACACCAGCACGTCGGGGGCGGCCTTGCCCTGGCGCAGCAGCACCATGGAGCGGGCGTTCTGCTGCCACACCTCCTTCATCTGCTGCCATCGGGGGTTGGATCGGTTGATGGCGTATTCACGGCCGGCAATGTAGGGCGCAGAGGCCGTGGGGTAGGGGATATGCGGCGTGGCGCACACCACGAACTCCTGGGCACCCATAGCGAAGGCGATGTTTGAGACGCGGCGCAGGTCGTCGGGGCTGTCCTTGTACTCGCAGTCGGTCATGGCTTCGGCCGATGCTATGGGCTTGCCGTAGAGATGGGCGGCACTGGAGCAGTCCTTAATGTCGTAGGCTCCGTCGCGCTGGTATGTCCAGAACTCCCCTTGCGGCTTCTCCACTGCCTGCTTGACGCTGACGGCATCGCCGGTGATGCAGAGGGCGTTGCCGATGGCCTGTGCGGTGAACGTCACCCCGTTCTGCGTGGCCCGTCGTTGGAAGGTGCCGAAATAGTTGTCGCGGATGCAGTCGCTGATGGTCTGGCGGAAGTCGAAGAGCACTTGGCGCGTGCGCTCCACCGACTCGACGATGTATCCGGCGAGCACGGGCAGAAAAGGCGTGAGATCGTAGCCGCGACGCTTCTGGAACTCCTCGGCCATCAGCGGCGTCCAGTTCTGCGAGCCTCCCTCGTGGGAGTCCATCGTGACGCCCGTGACGGATGGTATACTGTCGAGGATGGGCTGCACATAGCTGTCCCAGTGCAGCTCGGCGGCCTCTGCCGATAGTTTGTCGCACTCATAGCCCAGCAGGTTCTTGCGGCCGTGCTTCGACTTGGCACCGGTGAGCACAGCTGCCAGCCTCAGCAGCCGCCAGCGGCCCCGCGGCAGAGAGGATAGAGTGCATGGTTCTGAATGGAGAAGTTGCCTGAGCGCAGTCTTGTCGATATAGTGTATGGTGGCGAGAGACACGATACCGTCCTTGTCTTTATAGTCGGGTGTCTGTTCGTCGTCGGCGAAGTCGCTCTGCAGCGCAGCACGCTCCTCCCAGCGGTCTGTCATGGGTGCACTGCCCACGTGCCAGCTGCGCAGTGTGTCGGTTCCGTTATAGCGTATCCGCCAGTAGCGACCTGCTGTGGCCGGGAAGGCGGTGGTGCGAACGAAGTATCCGCCCTGGCTGCGGTACATGGGCTCCAGCGTCACCACGTCGCGCCACGACACGCTGTCGTCGCTCGCCTGTAGCATGCCGATGTCGGGCAGCTGCTCGAAGCCGTAGCCCGAGAATGGGAGATTAGTGTTTAGAGTGTAGAGATTAGAGTTTAGGGGGTTGGCATCTCTGTCCTCAGGCCGTTGCATCGCTCCGTTGCGCCCTTTGCCGCGTGCCACATAACGGGCTGTGACATGGCGCATGAGACCGTCGTCGCACATGGGTAGTGCAATTGTGGCAATGTCGCTGACGTATCCCTCGGGACCGCTGATGCTGAGATCGCCGTTCTCGATGCTTACCGTACCGCCGTCGCCCACCGTGACTATCATCTCGGCAGCGGCAACACGCTGCATGGCATGGCGGGCATCAATCCACCGGCCTCCGGCACAGTAGCCGTTGGAGATGTTGACCTCGAAAGACAGTCCGCAGCGTTGTGCCTCGCTGGCGGCAAAGCGCAGATGGTGCCACCAGGAGGGGCTGAAGGCATCGTCGGCACCGTTGGCCCCGGCTTCCTTCGCATGGTTCTGGTCGTAGTAGACCACGCCGCCAAAGCCTGCGTCGCGCAGTGCCTCGGCATCGGCCGTTATGCCCTCGTCGGTGGTGCGCTCGTAGCCGAAGAACCACCAGGTTTTCATCTTATACTCCTGTGTGGGCTCATGCCACAGCTGTTGCAGCGTCGACAGCGGTATCTGTGAGGAGTGTGCCGAGATGGTGTCCTGTGCTATCGATGACTGTGATAGCATCGCGGCAAAAACTGCCAGTAACATGTTGGCAGTCACGGTGGTGCAGATTGTCGAAAGTGTATGTATTTTTTTTCCCATAATCAACTGCGCTGCAAAGATTTAGTCTTTGTAAATCGCTGCAAAATTAACAAAAAAAGCCCGAAATCCATCAATATGCTGTCGAAACTATGTTATTTGGAATAAAAAGTGTAACCTTGATCCGCGGATTATCAGCCAAGAAGCCGCATCTCCGACCCGATCTTCTCATTATAGCAAGAGTGAAGCGCAAATAATATCGTATGCGACTTAATGTTAAACTTGCTTAAAGAAACTGATAAATCGCTTGCGATATAAAATAATTATCGTATCTTCTCTATCCACACGGCATACTGATTAGAGCCAGGGCCAGCCTGCTTCTGATAGTTGAACGACACTTCAAGGCTCTTAGCCTTTTTCTGAGCCATTGCCGGCACACTCAGCAGCATAGCTGCCATCATTGCAAAAAATACCTTTTTCGGGAGAAAGGCTGGCTTAATCAGGGAGAGAGGTATACGCCCTCTATGTCTTTCAGCGAGCGGGGCAAGAACGTGCAACGGGCGGGGCAATTGCTTGCTCCGCCCGTGCGAATGTCGTGCAGCTACCGCTGCGGGAGTTGGTGTTAATTAAGCTACTTCTGCAATGGGAAGTAGTGGTACGAGGTGCCTATCTTTCTGCGCTGTAGCGTTGGCTCGCTGCCAGAGCAGAGGTGGTCGAGGTAGCGCTGGGCAGAATGGTATTTCAAACCTGAGACTGCCATGAAGATGCCAATGGTGGTGAAGCCCTGCTTCATGGCTCTGCCGAGGGCCTTCTCCATGAAGGCCTTGTCGTGCATCTGGGCATTTCCGACAGGGGCACCACTGCGCCGGAAGCCCTTCTGCTTGAAGCCTACTTCCTTGACGAAACGCTTGGAGGGCGTGAGTTCGATGCCAACGTACTTCACGTCTCTGCCCTTTACCTTTGAGGGATCGGTGAAGTCACCGTCTAACTTGATCTTCGGCGAGAACACCCCTAATGGGGTCTCAACGCGATAGCCGTCGGCGAGCCACTGGCTGCAAGCCTCAATGAAGGTCTCGAAAGCAATCTCGACCATCGCACCGTTGATGCCTCGGAAGGCACAGAAATGCTCCACGTCCTTCATGGTCCGCTTCAGGTTTGCGGCAGGGCGGGCATAGAGCAGTGGCTTTCCGTCCTTGCCGTTGGTAGGGCGAGGGTGCAACTCAAATAGCATTCCGTCAGTCTTACGTGGCATGATGTCCTCCTTGCTAAAATTGAATGCAAAGATACAAAATTCTCCGCAAAGACACAAGCGTTTGGGCGATTATTAACACATTCTCTTGACGATTTCCTCCAACAGCGACCTGTGGCGGCCGGGCAGGATGATGTGATGGTTGCCAGTTCGAGGGAATAAAATAGACGCTCTTTAAATTCTATTTATCATAATACCGATTATGGCATATTTATTTTATCTACGGCAAGGTCTATTTCCCTCTGAAGTTGAAGGACTTTTTCATTCGTCGAGGAGTACGACACGTTATTCTCCTCTGTAGTCCGTTCCATCAGCTTGCGCTCAGCCCTATATGCATCTTTCTATTTCTAGAAAGTGTATCCAAGTGTGAGTAGAACCTGGTGACGCTTGTTGCTCACGTTGACGCTGTTGGCGATGTTGTCATCGGCGGCAGTGTCATTATCGACATAGTTCATGAAAGGAATGAAGTCGCCGTTGGTGGTGCTGTACTGATAGGCAAAGTCGAGATTCATGCTGCCTACTCTGTAGCCGAAGCCACAAGTGATGCGGTTAGTGGCCTTCCAGTTGGTATAGTCAGTTGCCGAACTGTAGTAAGAGCCGTCGGTGCCCAGAGAACTGTCTTTGAAACCGTCTTTCTTGTACATGGGCGAGACGAAGTTGTAACCCAGGCGGAAAGCCATCTGAGGAACAGGTTTTACCTCGGCACCGAGCTTGAGTGTTGCCACGGCGTTGAGGGTCTCTTCGGTATGACGGTTCATAACTTCGTCGCTCTCACTCTCATCGTAGTCGTAGCCCCAGGCATCGTAATAGGTACCGGTATTATAGCGAGTGTCGGTTGATGCGTAGTCTGCATATTCGAGGGTAGCTCCGAAGGCGACCTGTGTGCCGATGGTGTGTCCGGCACTGATACCGAACTTCCAGGGTGTGTAGACCTTGTAGTCGTAGGACTCGCCGCCGTAGGCATAGACATCTCCGTCAGTGACATAGAGCGTGTTACGCGTGGTGAGGTTGTACCATGTGGGAGTATGGATATATGCTGCGATACGGAATGCGGACTCGTCGACGGGTCGCAGGATGATGCCTGCTTTGATGTCGACACCTGTACCGTCGATGTCGCGCTGGTCGGTGACGGTAAGGTTATATGGTCCGTTAGGACCGATAAGACGTTCCCAATACTCGCCGTAGTGACGGTAGTTGACATCGTGAATGCCGAGTGTCAGTCCTAAGTAGAGCTTGTTCTCCATGTTGCCGCTGAGGTTGATGTCGTACTCACTGACATAGCCCTTGTGGGCGCGGTTCAGGGTGTACTGCGATGCCTCGTCATAGAACCAGGTGTTGAGTGTCCCGTCGTAGTTGAGGTTGCGGGCATAGATGTCGTCGAGCTGCGAGCATGATGCAAAGCTGCTGTTGAAGTTGGGATAGCCGCCCCGATCAACGTCGTAGAGGAGTCCGTTCTTTGCCTTTGCATAGGTCTGTTTGTTCTGTGAGGCGTTGACCAGAGCGTCGGCAGCTGAAAGTATGTAGTTGAAATTGCGGCTCTTGTGGTAGTTGAAGCCGAAGTTGAGCCATGAGTCGACATCGGTGCGCATGGTGTAGACGAAGCCAGCCTGGTCGAAGCTGATCTTGGTGGCATCGGCGGTGGAGAAGTCGACGGCATCCTGCTGGCTGAGAGCACCGAATGAGAGGCTGATGTTGGAGCGCCGGAACATTCCGACCCCGGCGGGGTTAGAACCAATTGTTGAGATGTCGGCACCCAGGGCTTCCATGGCTCCGCCCATGGCGACGTAGCGTGCGGTGCCGTTGAGGTCCTCGGCAATGATCTTTGCATTCTCGTAGGTCTCCTGTGCCACGGCGGACACTGTGCCCACGATGGCTATTATTGCTGTGAAAAGTCTTTTCATATCTGAATACGGGTTTTATGTGTTTTTTCTGCTGTGTTATCTGCGTCCGCCGAAACCGCCGCCACCACCGGAACGGCTGCCGCCGCCACCGGAGCGACTTCCACCGAAGCTGCCACCGAAGCTGCCACCACTGCTTACACTGGAGCCGGAGCTGTATGACGGGGTGCTGCTTGTTGTCACCGGAGGAGTGTAGGTACGTGTGCTGCTCTGTACCGGTGCGCCCGTACGAGCACGGCTGCCGCCGAAGTTGCCGTTGGCATTGCGCGTTACACCGCCAGAGTTGGTGCGTGCCGATGTGCCGTAGGAACGGGATGCCGAGGTTGAAGTGCGTCCGAACGACCCGACGCGCGAGCCGCCGAAGGTGCCGTTGGCATAGGTGGTCGAGCGCCCGTTGCTGATGCCGCGCGGACCGTTGTAGCTTATCTGTCCGTGACGCTGGCTGCCCGAAGGACCGTTGTAGGTGTAATAGCTGCCGCCGTAGAATCCGCCGTAGTACCAGGGATCGTACCAGCCGTAATAGCCGTAGTAGCTGCCGTAGTACCAGGGACGGTAATAGCCGTAGTAGCCGTAGTACCAGGGATCATAATATCCGCCGTACCATGGGTCGTACCAGCCGTAGTAGCCGGTGTACCAGGGATAGTAGCTTGAGTAGAACCAGGGCGAGTGCCAGCTCATGGCACCGTCGCGCCATCCGGCGTTGTATCCGTCCCAGAAGGTCGGCTCGTAACCGTCCCAACGGCTCATCTCACGTGTGGCGGCAAAGTCCTGCTGGGTGGAGTCCGGATAGACGCCCCTCTGTCCGTCGAACATGATGACGTCGCTAAGCGAGTCGGGCACTACCTCGTAGTAACTGCCGCCGTCAGGTGTGCGACGGTTATATTCGTCCACACTGCGATTGCTACCCCTGTAGTAGGTGTCACGCGGGAGCCCGTACTCCATACGAGCCTTCTCGGCGTTCTTCTTCGTCGGGACGAAGTACATGTCATCGTCCTGAGCCATCATTGTCAGGGGCAGAGTCCCCAGCATGAGCGATAACAAAATACACTTTTTCATTGTCTCTTCTCCTTGTTTTATAGTTTCACGATGCGAAATTACGCATTATTTCCGTGCAAAGTTAGGGAAAAACCCTAAATCATGATAGGTTTTTCCCTATTTTTTGTAATTTTGCCGAGAAATTTAACATCCCTATGAAGTATTACGTAGTAAAATTCAAGATTACGCCCTACTCCTCGGATGCCGCCGACATAGTGGCGGCTCTGGCCGGCGATGCAGGCTTCGAGACATTCGAGAGCAGCGACAGTAGCCTGACGGGCTACGTCCAGCAGCAGCTGTTCGACGAGTCTCTGCTGCGCCACCAGCTGACCGACTTCCCTCTGTCGGACATCGTCGTCGGCTACACCGTCAGCGAGGCTGAGGACCGCGACTGGAACGAGCAGTGGGAACAGCAGGGCTTTGAGCCGATAGTCATTTGTGGAGCTGGGAGCGAGGAGCAAGTAGGAAGTAATGACCTGACGCTGGTCATCCACGACGGGCGTCACCTGCCGCAAGAGGCGTCGACCTCTCCCCTACTCTCCGTGCCACAACGACCTGCCATAGAGATTGAGATTGACGCCCGTCAGGCTTTCGGTACTGGTACACACGAGACCACCCGCATGGTCTGTGCTGCCCTGTGCCGACAGGACCTCGGAGGCCGCCGGCTGTTAGACTGCGGGACGGGAACGGGAATCCTGGCCATTGCAGCCCTTAAGCTCGGTGCCAGCGAGGCTGTAGGCTACGATATTGACGAATGGTCGGTAGCCAATGCCCGCCACAATGCTGTCATCAACCGCGTCGACGAAAGCTTTGAGGTGTTGCCTGGCGATGCTGCTATATTAAATAAGGTGGAAGGTGCGTTCGATGTGGTAACTGCAAATATCAACCGCAACATTCTGATGAACGACATGCCGTCGTTCGTCGGCAAGATGGCAGCAGGGGCAACACTCATTCTGAGCGGATTCTACACCACAGACACTCCCCTACTTAAGCAGCGTGCTGAACATATAGGGCTTCGTCTTGTGAGTCAGGAAGCTGACAACAACTGGGCATGCCTGGTGTTTCGTAAACATTGAACATTTACCATTCAATATTTAGCATTGAACATAGAAAAAGAGGAAGAGTGAAAGGTGAGAAAATAATACTGGGTATTGACCCCGGCACGAATATTATGGGCTATGGGGTGCTGAGAGTTGTTGACAACAAGTCCGAGATGGTGACAATGGGTGTCATTGACCTGAGGAAGTTCGGCGATGCTTACCTGAAGCTCGGACACATCTTCGAGCGTGTCACGGGCATCATCGACTCTTTCCTGCCTGACGAGATGGCTATCGAGGCACCCTTCTTCGGAAAGAACGTGCAGTCGATGCTGAAGCTCGGGCGTGCCCAGGGTGTCGCCATTGCCGCCGCCATTCATCACGGAGTGCCTATACACGAGTATGCTCCGATGAAGATCAAGATGGCCCTGACGGGCAACGGCTCCGCCTCGAAGGAGCAGGTGGCAGGAATGCTGCAGCGTATGCTTAAGCTCCGCCAGAACGATATGTCGCAGTTCATGGATGCCACCGATGCCCTCGCTGCCGCCTACTGTCACTATCTGCAGATGGGACGCCCCGAGAGTCAGGCACACTACCGCAGTTGGAAGGATTTTGTAACGAAGAACAAGGAGAAGGTTTCTCATGGATAGCTCAAGATAGAAAACAATGAAGATAATAGCAATTTTTGGACCCAATGCCAGCGGGAAGACGCTGTACGTAGAGCAGATGCGTCGCCAGAAGGCCAGCGATGCGGTGCGCTACATTGCGTTCCGCGACTCCTACGGTGTCAGTGTAGACAACGCCTACTATCTGCAGCAGCGGTGGAACCAGCACGACATCGATGCTGAGACGCCTACCGTCGGCGACCTGTTGGAGAAGACCTTCAGCGAGACGGGGCCCGATACGGCGGAGCGTCGTCAGTGGCAGCGACATCTCTACGTACTGTTCTCGCTGACTCCACTGCTCGGGGAGTACATCATAACACTGTCAAGCGGCGAGCTGCGTAAGTTTCAGTTGACACGCACACTGATGGCACGTCCGCGGACACTGATAATAGACAACCCGTTCATTGGTCTCGATGCTGAGACGCGCCAGCAGCTGCGCGACCTGCTGCCGCAGCTGTCGGACACCCTCGACGAGCTATACATTGTGGTGTCGAGGGAAAAGGATATTCCCGACTATGCCGATGAGGTTTTAACGGAGTTTTCGCGTTACGACGATAGTTCGGGCGAGGACAGTTCAAGCGAGGCCGTTATTACGTTCCGCGATGTGACCATACGCTATGGCGAACGAACCATCTTGAAGAACCTGAGCTGGACGGTGCGGCGTGGCGAGCACTGGGCGCTCTCGGGACAGAACGGCTCCGGCAAGTCGACACTTCTGTCGCTCGTCTGCGCCGACAACCCGCAGCGCTATGCCTGCGACATAACACTCTTCGGACACCGTCAGGGGGAACCCGGTGTAAGCATCTGGGAACTTAAGAAACGCATTGGCTATGTATCGCCGGAGATGCACCGCTCCTACCACCGCGATCTGCCGGCACTGAGTGTCGTTGCCAGCGGACTGAAAGACACAGTGGGGCTGTACGTACATACCACTGAGAGCGAGCGCCAACAGTGTCTGTGGTGGATGCGTCTCTTCGGTGTCGACCACTTGGCCGGCCGTTCGTTCCTTCAGCTGTCGAGCGGCGAACAGCGCATGCTGCTGGTGGCGCGAGCCTTCGTCAAAGACCCTGACCTGCTGATTCTCGACGAACCACTCCACGGTCTCGACGACAACAACCGTGAACTGGTGAAGAGCGTCATTGAGACTTTCTGCCGTCGCCGTGGCAAGACGCTCATCTACGTCAGTCACTACCGCGAGGAGTGGCCTGTGTGCATCGACCACGAACTGGTGCTGAAGAAACAGGTGCAGGAAAACGAGTAAGGATTCAGTAAGTAAACGTCGTCTCCAGTTTTCTGGTGTTTCGGCAGTTGTCTGTAACCTCAAAATGCAGGCGATGGCTTTTGCCAGAATGCTGAAGCCACGATTCACGCAGCATACAGACAAAGGTTGATGTCTTTTCGACGGCATCGAACACCACGAAGCGGCCGTCGACGGTTGCTGTCCACGACATAATGCCGCTGCCACCGTCAGAGACACTCAGAATGAGACGGTCTCCCTGCAGGTTCACAACCTTGACGGCGGGCGGCTGATCGTCGTAGGCCAGGCGAAAGCGCCCTGCCAGCTCACGTATATGTCCTGTGAGCCATCCGTCACGGTACTCTCCGCCAAGATAGCGTCCCAGCTCGTCAGTGAGATAGAGTTTTGCAGGGTCCTCGGTACCACCACGTACGAAGATACTCAGTGGCGCATCGCCGGCAAGTGGCGTGGAGACGGCAGCAAAGGAATAGTCGTCTGACAGAGCATCCGCCCGACTGATGACGAGTGGCTGTAAGGTGACGTCATCGGCAATAAGTCCATAGGGCACGACGAGCTGTATGCCGGGACGGCTATATACTGTGGTGCGGTCGCAGCGCAACACTTTTGACCGTGTCCTCTGGCTCCTTACGTTTGAGCCGCCGTCGGCAGGAGGCTGTCCGTGGACTGTAAACGTATAACGGCTTTCGTTACCGTTGTAGTCGCGCAGGACATACTCAAGACGATAGTCGCGCTCCTCAGAAAAATCGACAATGCCTCGCTCGCCGTCAGCCCAGAGGATGGGCAGCCGGCAGGCAGGCTCAACGTATGACTTCATATACCAGACGTGGCTGTGGCGATAGTGGTCGTAGTCGCCCCAGGCGTTGACCATACGGTTCTGTGCTACTGGCACGCGTCCTACGTCGGAGCGGAACACCTCACGGCCGTCGACGAGGAGTGAGGTGTAGCGTATGCCATAGTGGTTATACGTACCTTGCATGTAGTCGTTGGCCCAGAGGGCAAACCCTACCCTGCCCCATGCCGTGAACAGCCGTTCCAGATGGTGGCTGCCGAAGCCGAAGTTCTGCTTCTGCGATCCGCCGTTGAAGAGGCCGCCAGCCTGGGGCACGGCCATAAAGGCGTGTGCCTGTGGTGCCACGGTGTCGCTGATGAAGTCGGCAAGCACTTCGTAGGGGTCGAACATGTCCCAGGTGCGTGTGTCGTGCAGCTCGAGGTGCAGGTGCGGTCCGGTGGAGTGTCCCGTATTGCCGCTGAGAGCTATGAACTGTCCCGCAGCTACAGGCACGTCGAGCGGTGACAGGCGTGCGTCGGCAATGCTCGTCTTGTGCCGATACTGATAACGCCGCAGGGCAGCCTTGATGCGTGGAGAGAACGAGCGCAGGTGGCAGTAGACGGAGGTCTGCCCTGTAGGATGCGTGACGTAGACAGCGTTGCCGAAACCATATAGCCCTACGGTGACGCGCGAGACATATCCGTCGGCAATGGAATATATGTGCTTCCCTTCGACGTTATCGGTCTTTATGTCGAGACCTCCGTGGAAATGGTTCGGACGGGGCTCACCGAAATTCCCCGCCAGTGTGATGTTGTAATCCACTGGCGGGGTAAAGATGTTCAACAGTATGGTGAGTGCAAGTGCTAACATGCCTTGAATGACATGTCGAGACCCTTGACCGAGTGAGTCAGTGCTCCGACGCTGATGAAGTCGACACCCTGCTCAGCGTAGTCGCGTATGGTGTCGAAAGTGATGCCGCCCGACGACTCCGTCTCGTAGCGGTGAGCGATGATGTCGACAGCCTTCTTTGTATCGGAAACACTGAAGTTGTCGAGCATGATACGATCCACCCCCCCATGTTCTAATACCTGCTGCAGCTCGTCGAAGGAGCGCACCTCTATCTCTATTTTCAAATCAAGCCCTTTTTCATCGAGGTACTTGTGACAGCGGTCGATGGCATTGGTGATGCCACCGGCGAAGTCGACGTGGTTGTCCTTTAGCAGTATCATGTCGAACAGTCCGATGCGGTGGTTGCAGCCGCCGCCAATCTTCACTGCCTGTTTCTCGAGCATGCGCATGCCGGGAGTGGTCTTGCGGGTGTCGAGGACGCGCGTGCCCGTTCCTTCGAGACGCTTGACGTATCGCGCAGTCATGGTGGCGATGCCGCTCATGCGCTGCATAATGTTAAGCATAAGACGCTCGGTCTGCAACAGCGACCGCACACGACCACTGACAATCATGGCAATGTCACCCTTCTTGACGTCGCTGCCGTCGCCCATGAGCACCTCGACCTGCATCTCCGGGTCGAAGCGGCGGAAGACCTGCTTGGCCACCTCGACACCTGCCAGTATGCCGTCTTCCTTGATGAGCAGATGGCTCTTGCCCATGGCATCCTCCGGTATGCAGCAGAGTGTAGTATGGTCGCCGTCACCAATGTCTTCGGCAAAGGAGAGGTCTATAAGCCTGTCGACGAGTTCGTTTACTGATAGCATAGTTTTTCTTTGTTAATGGTTACTCGAGGTAAATACCGAAGCCGATGCGAAAGCCCACGTCGGAGCAGTCCTTGAAGTTCTTAAGGCTGATGTCGTAGTACAGCTCCGGCTCAATGGTTACCGTACGGCTGAGGAAGAAGGCATAGCCGAGAGATACGTTGGGCATGAAGTCGTCACAGCCAGTCTCGTGCTTGTAGCGTGCTCCGGCACCGAGGTACAGTCCGTTCTGCTCGATATAGTAGCGCAGGCCGGCACCGAGCCGGAAGTCGTTGGGAGCCTCCTGACGGAGATTCCACATCCCGTCGGCGAGAACCATCCAGTTGTCCATGAACAGATAGCCCACCTTGGCATTGACACCCAGGTTCCAGTGGCTGGTGGAGTTGTAATTCAGGTCGAGACCTGTGAATCCAGCCTGGAAATAGGGCTTTCCCTGCTGGAACTGTGCGTTGGCTGCTACGGCCGTCATCAGACCGAAGAGCATGATAAAAAGTTTCTTTCTCATAATACCTTATAATTTGTTTGTTTCCTTACGATACCATATGCAGAACCACCCAAGTGCCGTCAGCAGTGCAGCTGCGGCGATGCCCCACGTCCATGCGTCGGAAAGGGTGAACACCTTCTCGGTAAAGAAGAAAGTGGTACAGACGACAGTCATGAACACTGCGGGGATGAGTGTAATGAGGTAGTTTTTGTTGTTGCGTACCAGATATACCGTGATGGCCCACAGCGTGAACACCGACAGGGCCTGGTTGCTCCATCCGAACCAGCTCCAGATAATCTTGAAGCCGCTGGGGTCGGCCATCTGCCAGATGAGTATGGCCATGGTTACGGCAAAGAGCGGTATGCAGACGTAGAGACGCCGACGTATGGACTTCTGCTCAATCTTCAGGAAGTCAGCAATGATAAGGCGTGCCGAGCGCAGTGCCGTGTCGCCGCTGGTGATAGGTGCTGCCACAACACCGAGCATAGCCAGAATACCTCCGAAGACACCGAGCCAGTCGTTGCATATCATGTTTACTATAGAAGGTGCGTCGTTGATGGCTGCCTCGCCTCCTGCGATGGTGGTGTAGCCGGCTTCGGGGCTGTCGTAGAAGAAGAACATGGCCACGGTAGCCCAAATGAGTGCCACGACACCCTCGGTAATCATGGCACCATAGAACATCGGACGGGCCATCTTCTCGCTCTTCACGCAGCGTGCCATGAGCGGTGTCTGTGTGGCGTGGAATCCGCTGATGGCACCGCAGGCTATAGTTATGAACAGACACGGGAACAGGCTGTCCTTCGTAAGCAGCTCACCGCTGACACCTGTCCACAACTCCGGTATGTTAGGCTGCTTGACGAGTAGCATCACCAGCAGGGCGCCGGCCATGAAGAGCAGCGAAAAGGCGAAGAGCGGATATATCTTTCCGATAATCTTGTCTATCGGCAACATGGTGGCAATGAGATAGTAGATGAACACTACAACAATCCAGAACACATAGGGACCGAACTGCTCGGTGAAGAACTGTGGTTCCCAGATGCCTCCGAGAATCTTTGCCGGACTGAACACAAACACTGCACCGACCATCATCAGCAGGAACACTGAGAAGACGAGCATCACCTGCTTGGTGGCATTACCCAAATAGCAGCCGATAATCTCAGGCAGGTTAGCTCCGCCATGACGTATCGAGAGCATGCCGGAGAGGTAGTCGTGGACAGCACCGGCGAAGATGCACCCCAGGACAATCCACAGGTAGGCGGCCGGTCCGAACTGAGCACCCATGATGGCACCGAAGATGGGACCCGTTCCGGCGATGTTCAAAAACTGTATCATGAAGATTTTCCACGACGGCAACACGATAAAGTCAACACCGTCAGCCTTGGCGACTGCAGGTGTGGGACGGTCGTCAGGCCCGAAGACACGCTCTACGAAGCGTCCGTAGAGGATGTAGCCCAGAATGAGGGCTGTAAGGCTAAAAAGAAATGAAATCATCTTGTATTAAATAAAAACTGTTGCAAAGTTACGCTTTTTATTTGAGAAATGGAAAAAATTACGTAATTTTGCACGCAAATGACAAAAATTTCTTTATTTTTCAGGCATATCCTACTACTCATAGTACTGACTGCGGCGACAACATGTGCTGCCCAGAAGTATGAAGTGAGGGCTGTTTGGCTGACGACGATAGGAGGCATAGACTGGCCGCGAAGCCATGACAGGGAAGCCCAGAAACGTGAGCTTACCACGATGTTAGACCGTCTGAAGCGTGCCGGCATCAACACCGTACTTCTGCAGACACGAGTGCGCGCATCTACCATATATCCGTCGGACATAGAGCCTTTCGACCTCTGCCTAACAGGCCGTCATGGACAGTCGCCAGGCTACGACCCGCTGCACTTTGCCATAGAAGAATGCCACCGCCGGGGAATGGAGTGCCATGCCTGGATGGTCACCATTCCCATTGGCAAGACCAGTGAGCAGCGGTTCAAGGAATTCAGAAGCCGCAATCCACAGCTGACAAAAACCATCGGACAAGAGGGCTTCATGAACCCGGAGCTGCAGGCTACCGGCGACTACCTCGCACGTATCTGCGCCGAGGTGACACGACGGTATGACATCGATGGCATACACCTCGACTACATTCGCTACCCCGAGGCATGGCCAAAGGCCATAAAGAACGGCGACGCTGCCCAGCGCCGAGCTAATATCACATCCATAGTACGTAAGATACACAAAGCGGTGAAAAGTCTCAAACCGTGGGTCAAGCTGTCGTGCTCGCCGATAGGAAAGTACGGCGACCTCACCCGTTACCGCTCCGGCGGGTGGAACGCATACACTGCCGTAAGCCAGGATGCGCAGGGGTGGATGGCCGAAGGACTGATGGACCAGCTGTACCCTATGATGTACTTCCGCGGAAACAACTTCTACCCCTTCGCCCTCGACTGGCAGGAGCGTAGCTGCGGACGTACCGTCGTTCCTGGGCTGGGCATCTATTTCCTCTCGCCGCGCGAACAGAACTGGCCGCTCGTCGACATAACCCGTGAGATGCATTTCCTGCGCCAAAACGGACTGGGGCACTGCTATTTCCGCTCCAAGTTCCTCACTGACGACACAAAAGGTCTATACTCCTTCGCATGTGACTTCGACAACACACCGGCACTCATACCGCCGATGACATGGGCGTGGAACAATCGGCCGACGGCACCAGGAGGGCTAAAAATTAGCCGCAGCTCTGCTAGCGACCGTATTGTATGGACACCCGCCAGCGACAAAAGCGGTGCACCGTACCTATTATATAATGTTTATGCATCAACCGAGCCAGGGGTAGACATCAGCGACCCACGAAACATTATTGCTACACGCCTGACAGCAACGAGTCTTAACGTGCCTCATACCCATGGACAAACTCTCTTCTACGCTGTCACGGCCGTTGATCGCTATGGCAATGAGAGCGTTGGGACGGGCGACATGGCTGCCGATGCCGTGAGGCCAAAAACCGTAAAGCCGCTGACGCCGCGCGACACAAGAATACCGCCGCTCTTCTTCCTGATGAATAAAAAGGAACGTCGCCGGCTGGGACTTTGAGACAAAAAGACTAATTTTTGAACAATAATACCTGCCCGATTGAACGAAAAATGTACTATCTTTGCAGTCAGGTTGTGCATAAAGACAATAGAACGGACAAAACAATAACAACAAATTGAGATAAAACCGAAAAAGAAACTATGGAAAGAACATGGAGATGGTTTGGCAAGAAGGACAAGATTACGCTTGCCATGTTGAGACAAATTGGTGTCGAGGGCATCGTCACAGCACTACACGATGTGCCCTTAGGTCAGGTGTGGACACGTGAGAAGATCCGCGACCTGCGTGAGTATATCGAGAGCTACGGAATGCGCTGGAGTGTCGTCGAGTCGCTGCCCGTGGTGGAGACTATAAAGTACGGTGGCCCCGACCGCGACGAGCAGATAGAGGTATACAAGGAGTCGCTGCGGAATCTCGCTGCAGAGGGCATACACTGCATCTGCTACAACTTCATGCCCGTTCTTGACTGGGCACGTACCGACTTGCTTCACGACAATCCCAACGGAGCCACCAACCTCTACTTCAACTACGCCGAGTTTGCCTATTTCGACATCTATATATTGAAGCGTGCGGGTGCACGTGAGGAGTGGGCGGCCTTCGAGATGAAGAACGAGAATGGCGAGAGAATCGACCGCAACGTACTCGCAGAGTGCGACGAGCTGGCAAAGACAATGACTCCCGAGAAGGACCATAAGCTGGTCGAGAACATCGTTATTAAGACGCAAGGCTTCGTCAGTGGAAACTTCAGCGAGAACGATGAGGCTCCGATACAGAAATTCCGCGAATTCCTTGACTTGTATAAGGGTGTAGATAAGAAGAAATTACGTGAGAACATGAAATATTTCCTTGAGGCTATCATGCCCGTCTGCGACGAGTGCGGCATGAATATGTGCGTACACCCCGACGACCCGCCTATAGAGATTCTCGGCCTGCCGCGCATCGTACGCACCCAAGAGGACATACAGTGGTTCCTCGATGCCGTTCCCAACAAGCACAACGGACTGACTTTCTGTGCGGGAAGTCTGTCGGCAGGGTCATACAACAACGTGGTCGAGCTTGCACGCAAATTTGCACCGCGGACACACTTCGTTCACCTGCGCTCATGCCATATATTCCCCAATGGCGACTTCACAGAGGCCAGCCATCTCGGCGGACGAGCAGACATTATCGAGCTCTGCCGCATATTCGAGAAAGAAAACCCGGCATTGCCCATGCGCGTCGACCACGGCATGACGTTCACCGACGAGCCTGGCGGCATCATGGATGAGTCGGCGCACGGCCATAACGCCGGCTATACTCTGCTGGGACGTATGTTCGCTCTTGGACAGGTGCAGGGTATACTCGCCACCGTTGACCGTGAGCTCGGCATAGAGTACAAACAACCTGGATTCTTCGATTAGTTCACTGTTTTTTTTATTATTAGATATGAAACTGACAGACATACTGAGCGGCCAGCTGAATGCCGCAGAGTGGAAGCAGAAAGGGTACGAGCTCCCGAAATTTGACATCAAAGCTGTACGCGAGAAGACAGCTAAGAAACCGACATGGGTACACTTTGGTGGCGGAAACATTTTCCGTGCCTTCCCGGCTGCCATACTTAACGATGCGCTTAACACCGGACGCTACGACCGTGGCGTAATCGTGGCAGAGACTTTCGACTACGAGGTCGTCGACAAGGCCTACTCTCCGTACGATAATCTCTCGCTGCTTGTCAGCCTGCAGTCTGACGGAAATATCGAGAAGAAAGTCATTGCAAGTGTTACCGAGGCGTTAAAGGCTGACTATCAGTTCACTGACTGGCAGCGGCTCGTGGAAATCTTTAAGGCTCCAAGCCTGCAGATGATCTCTTTCACGATAACAGAGAAGGGATACACCTACAACGACACAGACCTGGCAAGAGGACTGAAGCCCGTGTTCGCCATGGGCAAGGTGTGTGCACTCCTCTTTGAACGCTATAATGCCGGACAACTGCCGCTGACTATACAGTCGATGGACAACTGTTCGCACAACGGCGACAAAGTGAAAAACGGTGTAATGGCCTACGCCGAGCGGTGGACTGCCGACGGACTGGTGCCACAGGGTTTCCTCGACTACCTGAAGGACGAGACTAAGGTCACTTTCCCATGGTCTATGATTGACAAGATAACTCCGCGTCCACATGTAAAAGTCAAGGAACTGCTGGCACAAGACGGTTTCGAGGACAACGACTACATTGAGACCGAGAAGCACACCTTCACAGCACCGTTTGTCAATGCCGAGGAAGTGCAGTATCTCGTCATCGAGGACAACTATACCAATGGCCGGCCGCCTCTCGACCTCGGGGGTGCACTCTATACTACCCGTGAGACTGTCGACAAGGTGGAGACGATGAAGGTTACAACATGCCTGAACCCGCTGCACACGGCGATGTCTATCTACGGATGTATGCTTGGCTACACACTTATCTCGGCCGAGATGGCCGACGAAGACCTTCGGTCGTTCGTCCAAAAGCTCGGATACATCGAGGCAATGCCCGTGGTCACAGACCCCGGCGTGCTGAACCCCTATGAGTTCATCGGTGCTGTTATCAACCGCCGTCTGCCAAATCCCTTCATGCCTGACGCTCCGCAGCGTATTGCCATGGACACAAGTCAGAAGCTGCCCATCCGCTTCGGAGAGACCATAAAGAAGTACGTGGCTCGCGGACTCGACATGTCGAACCTCGTTCTCATACCGCTGACACTTGCCGGATACGCCCGCTACCTTAAGGGACTCGACGACAACGGACAGCCATTTGAACCATCGCCCGACCCGATGCTCTCAGAGCTTCAGGAGATTATCGCCCCGCTCGAGCTTGGACAACCCGAACAGGACTTCTCGTGTCTGCATAAGCTCTATTCGCGTAAGGATGTCTTCGGACTAGACCTCTACGAGGCCGGGCTCGGCGATCAGATAGAAGGTATGGTTCGTGAGCTCTACGCCGCTCCCGGTGCCGTACGCAAGACACTGCACAAGTATGTTGCCACACGGTGATTTGGTAAAAAGAAGGGCTAAGTTTTGGCTGTTTCATGAATTATTTGTAACTTTGCGCGCCAAATAAGTAATAATTCAACAGACAAGCACAGAGACAGCTAATGAAACAAACGGCCATATTGCTTCTGCACTGTCCCGACCAACCGGGAATCATTGCGGAGTTGACAAAGTTCTTAACGGATAACAAAGGAAACATCGTCTACCTCGACCAGTACGTCGACAAGGAAGACGGGATGTTCTTTATGCGCGTGGAATGGGAACTCGAAGGATTTCTCATTCCACGCGATAAGATTAAAGAGTATATCGACACACTATACTCACAAAGATACCAGATAACTGCATCGCTGTATTTCAGCGACAAAAGACCACGCATGGCCATCTTCGTCTCGAAGATGAGCCACTGTCTCTACGACCTGCTGGCACGATGGAAGGCCGGAGAGTTTGCCTGCGACATACCCTGTATCGTCTCCAACCACGAGGACCTTCGGTATGTCGCCGAGCAGTTCGGCATTCCCTATTACGTGTGGAGCATCAAGAAAGACCACTCCAACAAGGCTGAGGTTGAAGCCGCTGAAATGGAGCTGCTGAAGAAGGAGGGCGTGACGTTTATAGTCCTTGCACGTTATATGCAGATTATCTCTGACGAGATGATCAAACAATATCCCAACCATATCATAAATATCCATCACTCTTTCCTGCCTGCATTTATCGGGGCAAAGCCATATCATCAGGCATGGGAGCGCGGCGTGAAGATTATCGGAGCCACAAGCCATTACGTGACCGCCGACCTCGATGCCGGTCCTATTATCGAACAGGATGTCACGCGCATAACCCACAAGGACACTCCAGAGTCGCTCGTGCTCAAAGGCAAGGATCTTGAGAAGATTGTGCTCTCACACGCCGTCTCGAAGCATATCGAACGTAAGATACTGACTTACCACAACAAGACAATTATCTTCAGTTGAGTGGTTATGTGCAAACCGAAAAGGACTAGAGCATGAATGTAGCAATAGTAAAGTATAACGCTGGGAACATCTACTCAGTAGTAAACGCACTGAGACGTTTAGGCATTGAGCCGACACTTACCGACAGTGCCGAGATGCTGCGGAAAGCTGACTGCGTGCTGTTTCCAGGGCAGGGCGAAGCACGCGGGGCAATGGACTATCTGCGAGCACGCCATCTCGACGAGGTGATACGTTCGCTACGACAGCCCGTACTGGGTATCTGCGTAGGACAGCAGTTGCTATGTCGCCACTCCGAGGAGGGCGACACAGACTGCATAGGAATATTTGATGCCGACGTAAAGCGATTCCAGCCACAGCGGCATGAGGACAAAGTGCCGTGCATGGGATGGAACAAACTCTACGACACGTCGTCGCCATTGATGGCTGGCGTTGAGGGAGGCTACGTCTATTTCGTGCATTCATACTATGTACCGTTGTGCGCTGACACAGCTGCCACTGCCGAGTACACACTGCCCTACTCTGCCTCGCTGCACAAAGGAAACTTTTATGCCTGCCAGTTTCACCCTGAGAAAAGCGGACAAGTCGGCGAGCAGATACTGAAGAATTTCCTCGCTATAGTCAGATGATGTGCTACAGCACTCTTAGTAAACCACAAATCGAAACATAGTAATATGGAACTGATACCTGCCATAGACATTATAGACGGACAGTGCGTACGGCTGACCAAGGGCGACTACGAACAGAAGACCATCTACCGTGACTCTCCCGCCGAAGTGGCTGCCGAGTTCGAAGCCTTGGGGTTCAGACGGCTCCATGTCGTAGACCTCGACGGTGCCAAGTCGCACCATATTTTAAACAGTGCCGCATTGCGTAGCATCACTGGTAGCACATCCCTCGTGGTGGACTTCGGCGGAGGTATTAAGACCGACGAGGATATTGAGGAGGCTTTCAGCTCCGGGGCATCGATGTTAACTATTGGCTCAGTGGCTGTCACGAAGCCAGACCTCTTCCTTGGATGGCTGGACAAATATGGTAATGAACGTCTTATACTTGGTGCCGACGTGCGTCACGGCAAGATTAGCATAAACGGATGGAAAGAAGACTCCGACGAAGACCTTATACCTTTTTTAAGGAAATACGTCGAACACGGCGTACGTAATGTCCTGTGTACGGAGATTTCGAAAGACGGGACATTGCAGGGACCTGCCATCGAGCTTTACCGCCGCATCATGCAGGAATACCCCGAGCTGAACCTCATAGCCAGCGGAGGCGTGTCGTCGATAGACGACATCAGTGCTCTCTGCGACGCCGGCATACCTGCCGTGGTCTTCGGCAAGGCCATTTACGAGGGACGTATAGACCTGAAGGAACTTAAAGAAAGAATATGGGATTAGCAAAACGTATCATACCATGCCTCGATGTCAAGGACGGTGAGACAGTCAAGGGTACCAATTTCGTCAACCTCCGCTCTGCCGGCGACCCGGTGGAACTCGGTAAGGCCTACTCAGAGCAGGGTGCCGACGAACTGGTGTTTCTTGACATAACGGCATCCTTCGAAGGCCGCAAGACCTTCACCGATATGGTGACTCGCGTGGCAGCCGAGATAAATATCCCGTTTACTGTGGGCGGCGGCATCAACGAACTAGCTGATGTCGAACGACTGCTCTATGCCGGAGCCGACAAAGTGAGTGTCAACAGCGCGGCGATACGCCATCCTGAACTTATCGATCAGATTGCAAACCGTTTCGGCTCGCAGGTCTGTGTGTGTGCCATCGATGCTCGTCTTGACGAAGTCGGTAACAATCATAAGGAATGGCACTGCTATCTTAAGGGCGGCCGCGAGCGTACTGAGCGACGCCTCTTTGAATGGGCACGCGAGGCACAGGAGCGTGGCGCCGGCGAGATACTATTCACTTCGATGGACCACGATGGTGTGAAGGAGGGATATGCAAACGATGCCCTCCGTGAGCTGGCCGACACCCTGTCAATACCCATCATTGCAAGCGGCGGTGCCGGATGCCGAGAGCATTTTCGTGATGCGTTCACAGAGGGACATGCCGACGCAGCTCTTGCAGCCAGCGTCTTCCATTTCGGCGAGATTCCAATACCTAAGCTGAAGGAATACCTAAAGGCTGAAGGTATAAATGTACGACTATAAGTTTAGTTGGGTAAATCAGTATCAGAAAGTATTATCGTAAATAAAACGGCAACATAATGAAAATAGACTTTGAGAAATGCGGTGGCCTCGTACCTGCAATCGTCCAGGATGCCCAGACACGTAAGGTGCTGATGTTAGGATATATGAATAGCGAAGCCCTGGACAAGACTCTTGAGACACACAAAGTGACTTTCTGGAGTCGCTCGCGGCAGACTCTGTGGACAAAAGGCGAGACCAGCGGAAACTTCCTCCACCTCGTCGACCTGAAGGTTGACTGCGACAACGATACCCTGCTCGTTCAGGCCACCCCCGACGGTCCGACATGTCACACCGGCACTGACACCTGCTGGGGCGAAAAGAACACCAACAACCCGCTGCTGTTCCTTACTGAACTGCAGGATTTCATCGACCACCGCCATGTTGAAATGCCAGAGGGCAGTTATACCACAAGTCTCTTTAAGGACGGTGTGAACCGTATGGCCCAGAAACTTGGTGAGGAGGCTTTGGAAACAGTAATAGAGGCTACCAACGGCTCGAGCGAGAAACTTGTGTACGAAGCATCTGACATGCTCTACCATCTCATCGTACTTCTTACGAGCAAGGGGCTGCGCATAGAGGATGTTGCAGCAGAGTTGCAGAAACGTCACGACCCAGAGTGGGATAAGAAACGCCGGGCAGCCAAGGCTGCAGGAACAATGGATTAAGGACTGTCATAATAAATTTTTATACTGTGGTGCTGATAAGTTACAAAAACGTAAACGTATGCCACAAGGATGGCGATCACGTGCTGCGGGGGGTCAACTTCCATGTCGACGATGGTGAGTTTATTTACCTCATTGGACGCGTAGGAGCTGGAAAGAGTTCCCTGCTGAGGAGCCTATACTGTGAGCTCGACATAGAACAGGCCGACAAGGCCGTGGTACTGGGGCTTGACCTGACAGCCATACGACGCAAGCAGATTCCCGAGCTGCGCCGACAGATGGGCATCATCTTCCAGGACTTCCAATTGCTGGGAGACCGCAGCGTCTATCGCAATCTGAAGTTTGTGCTCAAGGCAACCGGCTGGAAGGACAAGGAGCTGATAAACACTCGTATCGACGAGGTGTTGAAGCAAGTGGGCATGGAGGAGAAGAAAGACCGCATGCCACACGAGCTGTCGGGCGGAGAGCAGCAGCGTATAGCTATTGCGCGGGCATTGCTCAACAGCCCTAAACTGATTGTTGCCGATGAGCCCACGGGAAACCTCGACCCTGAAACTGCCGATGCCATTATCGAGCTGCTGCGCGAAATATCGCAGCGCGGCACTGCCGTAGTGCTAACCACGCATAACCGCAGGCTGTTAGACAAATATCCCGGCATAGTCTACCGTTGCTGTGACGAGCATCTGACAGAAGTCACAAACGACTATAATCAGCTTATCAGCGACGACGAAGAGCTGAAAGACTGAAAGGGTCAAGTGTGACGGATACTGGAATAGATAATAGTATAAAACATAAATAAATCAAGATGAAAGTAATGAAGTTCGGCGGTACCTCGGTTGGTACGCCACAAAGAATGAAGGATGTAACAAAGCTCGTGACAAAAAGCGGTGAGCCTGTGTTCGTGGTCCTCTCGGCAATGTCGGGAACGACTAATTCGCTGGTCGAGATTTCTGACTACCTCTACAAAAAGAATCCAGATGGTGCCAACGAGGTTATAAATCGTCTGGAAGCAAAGTACATGAAGCACGTCGACGAACTGTACATAAGCAACGAAGCTAAACAGACAACAGCCGATTTCCTCCGTGAGGAGTTCAGCTATCTCCGTTCTTTCACTAAGGAAATTTTTACATCTTTCGAGGAGAAGGCCATAGTAGCACAAGGCGAGATGATGTCGACAAACATGGTCGTTAACTACATGAAAGAGCAGGGTATAAAGGCTGTACTGCTCAATGCTCTCGACTTCATGCGTACCGACAAGAACGCCGAGCCAGACCCCGTCTACATCAAGGAGAAGCTGCAAGCTATCATGCAAGAGAACGAGGGACAGCAGGTATATGTCACGCAGGGTTTCATCTGCCGTAATGCCTATGGTGAGGTCGACAACCTCCAGCGAGGCGGCTCCGACTACACAGCATCACTCATCGGTGCTGCACTCGGTGCCGAGGAGATTCAGATATGGACGGACATCGACGGTATGCACAACAACGACCCTCGTGTTGTCGACAAGACACAGCCGGTACACCAGCTGCAGTTCGAGGAAGCTGCAGAGTTGGCATATTTCGGTGCCAAGATTCTGCACCCGACATGTGTGCAGCCCGCAAAGTACGCAGGCATACCCGTACGTCTACTGAACACAATGGATCCTGAGGCCGAGGGTACCACTATCTCCAACCAGACGGAATACGGCAAGATAAAGGCTGTAGCTGCGAAAGACAACATCATCGCCATCAAGATCAAGTCCTCGCGAATGTTGCTCGCAACAGGATTCCTTCGTAAGGTCTTTGAAATCTTCGAGTCTTACCAGACACCCATAGACATGGTATGTACATCGGAGGTCGGCGTGTCAATGTCTATCGATAACTCAGCCCACCTCGGAGAGATTGTCGACGAACTGAAGAAATACGGCACTGTAACAGTGGACACTGGTATGTGCATCATATGTGTTGTCGGCGACCTCGACTGGTCGAACATCGGCTTTGAGACACGCGTCATGGATGCATTCCAGAATATACCGGTGCGCATGGTGTCCTACGGAGGCTCCAATTACAACATCTCGTTCCTCATAAAGGAGGAAGACAAACGAAGAGCATTGCAGAGCCTCAGTGACAATCTCTTCAAGTAACACTGTGCAACGTGGTTCTGCCACGCTGCACCATAAACACAAAGCACAAAACTTATGAAAGGACTATTCCCCGTAGACAGGTTCCAGACACTCAGGACACCGTTCTACTACTATGACACAGATCTGCTCAGGCAGACTCTTGATGCCATTAACCGCGAAGCACGACGGCATGAGGGGTATCATGTTCACTATGCCGTCAAGGCGAACGCTAACCCAGAACTGCTACGAATCATACGCGAGGCAGGACTCGGAGCCGACTGTGTGAGCGGCGGAGAAGTGGAGGCAGCTGCCAAGGCCGGTTTCCCCAGTTCGAAGATTGTTTTCGCCGGTGTCGGCAAGAGCGACTGGGAGATAAACATCGGACTTGACCGCGACATATTCTGCTTCAACGTCGAGAGCATACCAGAACTGGAAGTCATCAACGAACTGGCATGCCAGAAGGGTAAGACAGCACGGGTGGCTTTCCGGCTCAACCCCAACGTTGGAGCGCATACTCATGCCAACATCACCACTGGACTGGCTGAGAACAAGTTCGGCATTGCCATGCGCGACATGGTGCCAGTCATCGAACATGCACATCAGCTGAAGAACATTCAGGTAGTAGGACTGCATTTCCACATAGGCTCGCAGATTCTTGACATGGCTGACTTCGAAGCTCTCTGTAACCGTGTCAACGAGCTTCAGGAGGAGCTGGAGCGACACCGTATCAGCGTCGAGCATATTAATGTCGGTGGTGGTCTGGGTATTGACTACCAACATCCTAACCGTGTTCCGTTGCCAGACTTCAAGGCTTACTTTGATACCTACGCCAAAAAGCTGCGCCTCCGACCGGGCCAGACGCTTCACTTCGAGCTGGGGCGTGCCGTCGTTGCTCAGTGCGGCTCGTTAATTACGCGTACCTTATATATAAAGGAGGGGGCAGTAAAGAAATTCGCTATCGTAGATGCAGGCTTTACAGACCTCATACGTCCAGCTCTTTACCAGGCATACCACAAGATTGAGAATATCTGTAGTAACGGCCCCGATGTGACCTACGATGTGGTCGGACCTATCTGTGAGTCGACTGATGTGTTCGCCAAGCAGGTCGATCTTAATGAGACGCGACGGGGAGACCTGCTCGCCATACGCTCGGCAGGGGCTTACGGCGAGATTATGGCATCGCAGTACAACTGCCGCCACTTGCCTGGAAGCTTCACCAGCGATGAGCTATAGTGCTTCAGCCATGAATAATTATTGCAGCTACGAGCTGTAGTCGAAATGAGGAACAGAACAACACTATGGAAGAGAAACGTTTGACGACATTCAGTATTGTCGTAGCCGTCAGCGACCAGGCGAAGTCGACAGCCGACAATTTACCCGTCCTACTTAACCAACAGTATGATGAGGACGGGAGCTACGAAGTTATTGTCGTCGATGTGTCGTCAACGGACAACACCGTGGATCTGCTAGACCATTACAAAACAGAGTACAGAAACCTCTATACAACATTCGTTCCGACATATCATTTCCAGCGTGACCGCCGCAGACTCGCACTCACCATCGGTGCAAAAGCAGCAAAGAACGAGTGGATAGTATTTGCTGACATTACCAAAGTACCCAAGTCTGCTGACTTTCTCAGTCGTCTTTCCTCTGTCATCACTACAGATTTGTCGGTCCAACTTATTCTGGGCAATATCAAACGGAAGACAGATAACGTACGCCTTAAGTCCTATATTGAGATAGGCAAAGCCAGTTCGCGTATACGTCGAGTAGAGCAGAACTCACTACACTTATACATTCCATCCTTATTACGCCACGACTACGATTTCATCGTCGTCAGACATGATAAGGTTCATGAACTTCTGAAGTTCTTCGAGACAACAAAGCTGCTTCGCATATGAGAGTCCTTCATCTCTTCCCCGCTGACGACCCACTCATAGCGCGCCATGTGGCCATGCTTCGCGAGGACGAAGAGCCCATAAGTGGTAAGCCCGATGTCGTTCATGTCCATGGATGCTGGCGATATGCTATCGTACGCCAGGCCATGCACTACCACCGGCAGGGTGCACGCATCGTCATGACCCCTCATGGCGGACTTGAACCGTGGATTATGGAAGAGCGTCAGCTTACCGAGAAACTAAGCAAGACGATACTATGGCAGCGGCGGATGGTCGAGAGTGCATATGTACTCATTGCTCATGGACCGGTAGAGGCTGAATCGCTGGCGGCATTACAATGGAACCCGCGCGTCGAGACCATACGCAACGCCGTCGTCACAAACTCTATCACTACCGAGGCTATGCGACAGCAGACGCTCGATGTCTACCGGAAGGTCATGGACTCGAACACTATCGAACTAATGAGCGAAGACGCACGCCGTCTGTTTGCCATGCTCCTTAAGGCCGGCATCACGGGCGACAGAAGGTGGGTGAACAGTGAACCGCCCACAGTGGACGAAGCGCAGTGGCGTCGGCTGCTTGTCTATGCCGACCATGAGAACGTACGTGCCGTCGTTGACCAAGGGACGAGAGCATTTGGACTAAAACAGCCATATATCGATACTACTCACATACGTAGCTATCTGCCTACCGACTATCGACTACCGAAGGTTGAGAACCTCTCTGTAGAGGGTATAGTAAGCGAGATGAGGCACGGACCTCTCACCCTACGGCAGATGGTTGACTTAGACCGTGCTCTGCGCCGTCCGGATAGTGATGATGAACTAGTCATCGAGAGCCTTACAGAGAAACGCCTTGTCCGGTACTTCAGACGCATCCTTAAACTGCTCGTCGAACAGACTCTTCTCGACGAGGGATTCATGCCGCTACTGCCTATCGACGATAAACAGACTGCCTCACTACGCAGCCAGCTTGCAAGCCATCTGCGTATATGACGCCCTTCAACCCTTCTCAACACGTATGCGGGCGTCAACGGCTACCACCTGATCTCCGTCTGCTAACAGTGGGTTGATGTCCATCTCTTTTATCTCCGTGGCAAATCGAAGAAGTGTCGACAGACGGACTATGATCTCGGCATAGCGTCGTTCGTTGATGCCCTG
>Ga0310697_10000571_pt1 | contig 48097 bp, 39 predicted proteins | sample 172DNAGHGlowgp2_FD_203883 | JGI IMG/M metagenome (GOLD analysis project Ga0310697, IMG submission 203883) | Sheep rumen microbial communities from Palmerston North, Manawatu-Wanganui, New Zealand - 1728 DNA GHGlow gp2 (v2) (version 2) | ecosystem: Host-associated > Mammals > Digestive system >...
CTTTCGCTTATTTCCTGCGGTTCTAAAAAAAGCGCAGAAGGAACAGCGGAACCGGAACCACCGGCAGTTGAAGAAACTGTAGAAGAGACAATTGAAGAAACAGTTGAACAAGGTGTTTCTCAAGCAGCACTCGATTTGGCTTTGGCAAACATGGATAACGCACGACAGAATGCAATCGATTCTGATGCCGAAGAATATGCTCCAGACTTTTTTGATTCACTCGAAGAAGAATATGATGAACTTCGCAAACGGGCAGAAAATGGTGAGGATGTTGCAGCAGAATGTAACGACCTTGCAAAACGTTATGAAGCTTTGGCTGCATACGTAAAGGCTCTTGATGCAAAAGAAACAATCGATGATTACGAGCTTCCTCCTCTTGCAAAGGCTGCATATGACAAAGGTTCTAAAGACCTTGATGACTTTGAAGCTATGTTCAATGATGAGAATGCAAGTTCAGATGATTTGCTTGCAAAAGCAACATCGGCATATGCAAGCTTCAAAAGTGTTCTTGTAGCACTTTACAAAGACATTGCAAAGGATGCCCGTGCAGATGCTCTTGAAGCAAAGAAAGATGCAGACTCTGTAAAAGCCGGTGTTTCAGAAAAACGCGAATATACACGTGCTGTTGAATTGTTCAAGAAGGGTGATGCAAGTTACTCAATGAATGGTTATGAAGCAGCCTGCGATGCCTACGATGAAGCATATGATATTTTCAGTACACTTTACGAAACAATTTCAGAAAAACGCGCTGCAGCACTTGCCGCAATTGAAGCTGCTAAAAAGAGTGTAGAAGAAAGTGCTCAGGTTGCAGAAGAAGCAGACTTAGAAGCACCTCTTACCGGCGAAGTAGATGGAATTGAAGATGAGGATGCTGTTCTTCTTGAAGAAGATGATTATGCAAATCCAGAAGATGCTGAGATTTATCTTAGCGAAGAACTCTCTGCTGGGGGTGACGCAAAATGAAAAAGTTAGTATTGATTTTTATGGCAGTTTTAATGACTGCTTCGGTTTTTGCTATAAGTTATAAGAACAACACATATCAGAAGCTTGCCGACGAATATACAAAGAAAGCAGAAAAAGCTATGGATGCCGGTGAATATGATGATGCTATCAAGTATTCAGAAGAAGCACAGAAAAATGCAGAGCTTTCTAAAGCCTTTATAGCCAGAATGCTTGCTATGGGTGAAGCAGAAGATAATATCAAGCTTGCTAAGAATAGACTTGCCTGGGCAGAAAAAATTGATGCTCCAAACATCTATCCAATGGCATATACTGCTGCTAAAGAAAATCTTGAAAATGCAGAAACATCTTTTGATGCAGAAGAATGGGGACGCGCAAATGAATTTGCAAAACTTTCACTTGCAGCCCTTGAAGGTGTAACAGAAAAAACACCTCTTCCTGCAGAATATATTGTACGCCCTTGGGCCGAAACAAAGGACTGTTACTGGAATATTTCTGGTCGCCCTTATGTTTACAATAACCCTCTGCTTTGGGAAAACCTCTATCAGGCTAACAAATCAAAAATGCCAAAGCCTGAAGATCCAAACCTCATTCACCCTGGTATGAAGATGAGCATTCCAAGCCTTACAGGTGAGTATCGTTCCGGAACATACGATCCTAAGAAGGAATACGAGGCTTACGGTAAATAATAGATTGTCGGGTCAAGCCCGACAATGACACTTTATGTCATCCCCGGACTTGATCCGGGGATCTTTTTTTTAAATAAAAACACATCGCAGAAGACATCAACGCATGCGGGAATTGTTCCGTTCCCATATCAGCAATAATCTGCTCTACCGACACCTTAATAACATTTACAAATTCATCGCTGTCTAAATCTTGTTTGTTGGTGCATTCAAGATCCTGAGCAAGGAAAATATGTACATGATTTGAAAAAAGCGCCGGATTTGGATTAACCTCTCCAAGCTTTGTAAGTTTACCTGCTCGACAGCCTGTTTCTTCAAGCAATTCACGGCGGGCAGCTTCTTCAGGGCTTTCTCCTTTATCTATTACACCACCAGGAAACTCTACGCTCAGGCATTTTGAACCGTGGCGCCATTGCTTTACCATAAAAAACTCTTTTTGAGAGTCGGCATTCTCCTGCAATTCAGGAATTACGATAACCCAGTCGGGAGCATCAAGAACTATATAATCTCCCTGGACAGACTGGCCACCCTCCTCGTGAGTATTAGTACTGCTTGTAACATCAAAGACCACTGTTTTGAGCAGAGATTTTTTTGGTCCGCACTTCCATTTGAGTTTTTCATCATCGTCAGTAAAGTAATTATTTGACATATTTTTATTCCGGTTTTATCATAATATTAGAAAGATTCCCGGGTCAAGCCCGAGAATGACACTCAGGCACAGGAGGCGTATATGGCAATCATAACTTTAGCACGTCAGGTTGCAGCAAAAGGAGACGAAGTTGCACAGGAGCTTGCGTCAAAACTCGACTATAAATTTATTACCCGCAAGCAGATAGAAGAAAGAATTATTGAACTTGGATTTCCACAGTCTAAGCTTCCAAAATATGACGAACGCAAACCAGGCTTTTTTGCTTCTATGGCTAAAGACCGCGATGCCTACCAGAATCTTTCGCAATATGCCATGCTCGAAGCCGCTGCAAAAGGAAATATCATCATTATTGGTCGTGGTGCTTTTGCCTTCTTCAGTACTGTTCCAAATCATGTTTCTGTTCGCCTCATTGCAAGTGAAAAAGTAAGGATTGCCCGCCTGATCGAAGAATTTGGCTGGAATGAAAAACAGGCCCGCCAGCATATTCAGGAAAGCGACGCAAACCGCAACGGCTTTCACAAAAACTTTTACAACATCGACATAGAAGATCCTGCAAATTTCCATATGCTCATAAATACAGGTACAGTTGCAATTAACGACTGCGCAAACATCATTGCAGAATTTACAAAGGCCCACATAACTCCTACAAAAGAAGCAGAAGGTTCAAAGCTTGTAGAAGAAATGCTCAAAGCCCAGACTGTAGTAAACAAACTCATTTTTGATTACAAAATCAAGATTGACTTTTTGCATGGAGCAATTGAAGACGGAGTTTTTGTTCTCTACGGCGTAACCGATGCACCGGGACTTGTTGAACAGGCGCTTGAAATTGTGCGCAGGGAACTTCCCCAGTACGAAACCCGCTCTGCAGTAAGCATTGTGCACGACTTTAAGCAGTTTCAGTAACAGCAAGCTCACAGTTGACTTTTCTCACTCTATTTGTGATAATTTAAGAATGAAAACCTCAAACAAGTTTACTCTTACAAGAATTATTTTTGCACCTATCTTTTTTATTTTGTATTTTATTCCAGTCTGGACTGGACTTTTTTCTAAGCTTTCTATAATTATTGCAATTCCTCTTTTATGCTTTGCAGAATTTACAGATTATTTAGATGGTCACTATGCCCGCAAACACAACGAAGTAAGCGATTTTGGAAAATTATTTGACCCTTTTGCAGATGTTATTCTTCATATGACAACTTTTGCCTGTCTTATGTTTTCTGCAAATCCGGAAATGACTGGCTATACTCCACGCTTTATTTTTATTCTGATTTTGTACCGCGAAATGGGACAGACCTTCCTGCGTATGGTTGCTGCTAAACAGGGCATTGCAATTGCTGCACGTAAGGGTGGAAAAATAAAGACTGTATGCTATGTAGTATCAGGCTTTTATGCTTTGTTCCTTGAAACACTTGTTCGCCTTGAATGCATACCGGAATACTTTGGCGCACTCAAAATTGTTGCAACCTGCCTATTTGTAGTTTCGCTCATTTTGAGTTATGCTTCATTTACAGATTACATCATTCACTTTGGAAAAACACTTAAGCAAAACTAATATGCCTTTGTGAGGTGCGCCTCGTGCAAAAAGTTTTTGATAATCCTTCCACTTTAGAAGCCCTTGTAAAAGAAAAGTACGGCTTTCCTGATTTTATAATGATGGAAAATGCCGCACTTGCAATGAAAAATTTGATTACTGAAGTTTTACCCTTCGACGGGCTCAGGGACCACAAATGCTGCCTTATTCTTTGCGGAAAAGGCAATAACGGTGGCGATGGTTACGCACTTGCACGCTTACTTTATGGTCAGGTAGAAGTTCTGCTTTTTTGTCTGGAGCCTCCATCAGCGGCAGAAGCAAAAACCCAGTACGAAATGTGCAGAAAGATGGGGATTAAATTTGTTTCCCAAAAACAATTGTTCGACTTGTTTAAAAATCCTCCGGCATTTATAGTTGACTGCCTTTACGGAACAGGTTTTAAAGGCCAGCTTTCCCCTCAAGTTTTAAAAATCATAGAGGCGGCAAATAAAGCAAAATCAACACGCATTGCCTGCGACATTCCAACAGCCCTTGCTTTTAATGCTCATTACACAGTAACAATGGGAGAGCAAAAACTTGCACTTTTTTCTGATAAAGCAAAACAGGTTTGTGGAAAAATCCTTGTTGCACCACTTGGAATTGACCGGACAATTTTTGAAAGCATTATTGCACCTTCAAAAATCCCGGCTTTTCTTATAAGTGCCGATGACCTTAAGCTTCCACTACGAACAAACAAAGCTGCCCACAAAGGAAGCTACGGCCACACAGCAGTGTTTGCAGGTCAAAAATCAGGCGCGGGGATAATCTGTGCTACAGCCGCAATGAACTTTGGAAGCGGACTTACAAGTCTTATCCGCAGTAAAAAATCCAATCTGGCGCAATTTAAAATTTCACCGCAGTTGATGATAAGCGAGCCAGACGCAGATAATGGTAACTCAAAAATCCCGGCTAAAACTTCGTGTGTAGTTTATGGCCCCGGAATAGAAAACATTGAACCACAGGATGTTAGCTGCATAAAACAATGGTTTAATTCAACTAACATAAAAAATCCGGCTCTTGTTTTTGATGCAGGAGTTTTTGGAGAATCAAACTTCCCTACCCTGCTCCGCGAATTAAACGCCCGCAAAGATGCAAGAATTGTTCTTACCCCTCACCTTCTGGAGCTAACGCGCCTTTGTAAAAATCTGAAGATCTTTAAAGAGGTGACAGTAACAGAGCTTGCAGATAATCCGGAAACAAAAATCAAAATTGGAAAAAAGCTGAACAAACTCTTTCCAAATACAACTCTTGTAATCAAAAGCGCAAACACCTTTATTGCAAGTGGCGGCCAGATTTATATCATCACAGATGGTGCTCCAAGTCTTGCAAAGGGAGGCAGCGGAGACGTCCTTGCCGGAATGATTGCAGCCCTTCTTTCTCAAGGATATTCTGCAAAAGATGCTGCCATAACTGCCTGCGAAGCCCATGCCCTTATAGGAAAAAACTACGGCGAAGACGCCTATGACCTTTCTCCAGAAAAAATGTACGAAGATAAAAAGAAGTTTTATGAAGAGCATCCCGAATTAAAGGGAAGGTGAACAAAACTTTTCTATAAGCTGTTTGCGGTTTTTGCAATTTGAAATATTTAAAATATAACTTACATAATTTTCGACAGTGTGTAAGCCCAAAAACAAACTCCAGCAAGCCCCAAAGCCGCTTTCAAAAGTTTTCGCAATTGTTTCATAATCACCTCGTATTTCTTTGTTTTTTTATAATTATACTCCCGCCAGAAAAAACGAGATGGGGGTGAAACTCCTTTTATGATGTTTTTTTTTGGGGGGGATAAAGAGATTAAAAAAGTACTAAATTATTTGATTCAAGGAATTAATCAAAATCAACCAGATTATCTGTCCAGAGCTCGCACTGGTTGATAACAGTCTTTAATGCGTCTTCCTGACCTTCTGGCGGGTATCTATATTTTTTCAAAAGTTTTTTAACAATCATGCGCATCTTTGCTCTGGCAGATTCTTTTTTCTGCCAGTCGATGGTTTTATTCTTACGGAGAGTTTCGGTGAGTTCCTTTGTAAGGGCAACAAGGTCTTCGTTTGAATAGAAATCTTTTACTGCTTCTGGTTTTGTGAGAGCATCATAGAAGGCAAGTTCTTCATCTGTAAGACCGAGTTTGTTTCCTTCCTCATTTGCATGAAGCATTTCTTTTGCGAGCTTCAAAAGTTCCTGAATTACTTCTTCATTTGTGAGCATTCCGTTTAAGTAGCGGTTTAAGGTTTGCTGAATGAGTTCGCTGAAGGCTTCTGATTTTACGAGGTTTGTACGTTTGTAAACTTTTACATGTTCTTCAATCAATTTCTTGAGCATTTCTACGGCGAGGTTCTTTTCTTTCATTTTTGAAATATTTTCGAGGAAGGTCGGATCAAAGAGATTTACTTTTTCGCCGACATCAGAGAAAAGATTTATAACGCCATCTGATTTAACAGACTGTTTAAGAAGTTCGTTTATGCGGTCGTTGATTTCTTTGAGGGAGAATTTCTTGCCAGATGGATTATACAGAATACGCATCACAAGAACGCGAACAGATTCAAAGAAGGCAGCTTCAAGGCGCATATGTTCTTTTACCATTGAAGAACAAAGAGAAAGTGCTTGTTTGAGCATAAGTGCTTCTTTTATAAATGCCTGTTTCTGCTCTTCTTTATCTGGAGCAACAATAAAGTTTACTGCCCCGCTGATTGTCATACCGCGCTGTAAGTCTGAGCCTTCATAGAATGGAGTGTAATCATATCCAAAGAAAAGATTACGGCAGATTTCGAGTTTTTCCTGGAACTTAGGGAAGGCGCGTTTTGCGACATCCATTTCGCCATAGTTCTGACGGTCACGGACGGTGTAGTCGTTCATGGCCTGTTTGAGGGCACTTGCGATGCCAACATAATCAACTACAAGTCCACCTTCTTTATCTTTGAAAACTCGGTTTACGCGGGCAATTGCCTGCATAAGATTGTAGCTTTCCATTGGCTTGTAAACATACATTGTTGCAAGAGATGGAACGTCGAATCCTGTAAGCCACATATCAACTACGATTGCAATTTTCAGAGGACTGTCGTTATCTTTGAAACGGGTTGCGAGTTCCTGCTTGTGATGTTTGTTGCCGATGATTGCACGCCATTCTTCAGGATCCTTGTTGCTTTCGGTCATCACAACGGCAATGCGGGCGTCATCACCTGGAACAGTTACGGTGGTTGAGCCTGTCGAAACCACCTTTGATGTTCCCGCCCAGCTCGGTCTCAATTCCAGAATGCGATTGAAAATCTTCATCGCAATAGAACGGTTATAAGCAACAATCATTGCCTTTCCGGTATACAAATACTGGCGTTCGTTTTCGTAGTGATTAAGAATATCATCAACAAGAGAGTTGATTGTTTTTTCGTGACCAAGGATTTCTTCCATCTTGCCAAGCTCGTGCTTACTCTTTTCGATTACTTCTTCATCAGCATTATTTGCAAGGGCACTGTATTCTGCATCAATCTGGGCAAGAACTTTGTCATCGAGTTTGAGTTTGATAACACGGCTCTCGTAATAAACAGGACGGGTTGCTCCATCTTCAACAGCCTGTGTCATATCATAAACATCGATGTAGTCACCGAATACTTCGATAGTGCTGCGGTCTTCGCGTGAAATTGGAGTACCGGTAAAACCGATATAACTTGCGTTCGGAAGACTGTCGCGGATTATGCGGGCGGTACCGATTGTGCGGTGGGCAATAAGGTTGCCCTGCTCGTCTCGGATGGTTTTAATTTTCTCTGTAAGTCCATACTGTCCGCGGTGGGCTTCATCTGCCATTACGATGATATTTTTTCTGTCACTTAAAACCGGAATAGCTGCGGTCCCTGAGCCTGTCGAAGGGTCAAATTTCTGCATAGTCGTAAAGATAATACCGTTTGCCTTACGTCCTTCAAGGAGCTGTTTCAAATGCTCGCGGCTCTCTGCCTGCACAGCTTCCTGTCGCAAGAAATCTTTACAATTACAGAACTGCCCATAAAGCTGATTATCCAGATCGTTGCGGTCTGTAATAACAACGATTGTCGGTGAATCAATTGCCTGCTGCAAAAGGTGAGCATAGAAAACCATAGAAAGCGATTTTCCGGAGCCCTGAGTATGCCAGAAGACACCGATTTTTCCATCGCCGCCCACTGCAATTTTAGTACGTTCAACAGCCTTTCGAACTGCAAAGTACTGATGATAGCCCGCAAGAATCTTATAAGAATTAATTCCGTCGTTATTAAAGCAGATAAAGTTTTTGATGATATCAAGCAGGCGGTCTTTCTGGAAAATACCTTCAAAGAAAGTAGTAAAATCTGCAAAGGCCTTGGATTCCAGGTTGCCGTCTTTTGTCTTCCATTCCATAAAACGGTCTTCGCCACTTGTGATGGTTCCCGCCTTGCTTGTTAGCTGGTCGCTCATTACGCAGATACAGTTGTAAATGAACATGGAAGGAATTTCCTGCATGTAGTTTCTGATTTGCGTGTATGCTTCGCTGGCATCAGTCTGTTCACGGCTAGGAGATTTTAATTCAAAAAGGCAGATTGGGAGTCCATTTAGGAAAAGCAGAATATCAGGTCGCTTGTTTGAGTTTTCTATAAATGTCCACTGATTTGCTACGATGTAAGAGTTTTTGTCGTCAGGCTTGCCGGCATTTTCAAAGTCTGCAATGTAGATGATATCAGATTTAGTTTCGCCATTTTGATGATAGCTTACTTCAATACCATTCTGCAGATAGTCCATAAAAAGGGCGTTTTTCTTTTTAAGTTCAGCGTTTTCAAAGTGTCGGAGTTTGAGGAGCGCCTCGTCAATTGCAGCAGGAGCAGCCTTTGGGTTAAGACGTCTGATAGAATCTTCAAGAACAGAATTATAAAGTGGAGAATGCCAGTCACGCTCAATGTCCGGCCCATAAACATGCTCCCATCCCATATTCTGGAACAACTCAATCAGAGCATTTTCATAGGCTTCTTCGTTGTAATCGGCGGACATATAATCAAAACTCCTTATTCTTCAATAATAAAATTATACTACAAAATACAGAAAATACCATCCTAACCTACCATAAACAAAATATGCAGACATTACGCAAGACTTCTTTTTAGTGTTGACAATTCAAAATAAACCGATATATTATATATTACGTATAAGGTAATACATGGAAGTAAAGTTTATAAATGAAGAATTAAAACTTTTGTACCAGACAAGTTCCTCAAAAAAATACAAAAACGTACCTGCGCAAATTGTAAAAAAGCTTGTTCGTGCTGTTGATGTATTATCTGCGGCTACAGTTATTCAAGATTTATGGAATTTTCCATCGTATCGTTTTGAACATCTGCAGGGAAATAATAGATATTCTATGCGCATGGATAGAACCTGGCGTCTGGAAATGGAAATTGAGTGGACCAATAATGAATGCACAATCGGCATTATTGGCCTTTATGATTTAACAAAACATTATGGAGACTAAGAACATGTCCGAAACATTAAAGCCTTTTTATAATCCAGGACCTGGAGACATTATCAAAGATGCGCTTGAAGAACTTGGCTGGCAGCAGGATGATCTTGCAGAAATCTTAGGATTATCAACAAAGAGTGTAAATCTCATTTTGAACAATAAGCAGGCTATCACTCCAGAAACAGCAGAACTGCTTGGCAAAACATTTTCTACTTCTGCAGAAATGTGGTTGAATCTTGATGCAAAATATCAGCTTAGAAAGCTGGAAGAAAAACCTTCAGAAAAGAAAGAAATCACTCAGGCAAAAGCAGAATTCAGAAAACTTATGCCAGTATATGAAATGAAAAAGAAAGGCTGGTTTGTAAATGATGTTTCAACTGTTTACGGAATAAAAGCCGAACGAAAACGCATTTTTGGCGATGAAGAAAGTGTTCCTCAAAATGATGGTATGAATTTCTGCGCCCGTCAGACAAACTTTGATTATGATTACACTCTTACTTATTGCAATGTGTGGTATCAATTTGCAAAATTATATGCAGAACAAATCAGCCTTCCTTCATACCATAAAGCAGGCTTAGAAAAAATTGCAGAAAACCTTTGCTCTTACACTTTGCAGAAAGACGGAATAAATAAAATTATTTCTGATTTACATTCCTGTGGCGTTGGCTTTTTTGTTCTAAGTCATCTGCAAAAAACATATCTTGATGGCGCAGCTTTTACACTCGGAGCAAATCCATTCATTGTATATACAGCCCGCTACGATAGAGTTGATAACTTCTGGTTTGTTATTGCTCACGAAATCTCGCATATTCTTTTACATTTTGACCATTTATCAAAAGGCTGTCTTGATGATATGGATTCAAGCGCCAGTTCAGAGTTAGAAATCCAGGCAGATGCTAAAACTTCAGAATTACTTCACACAGATGAGATTCTTGAGTTAGGAAGTCAGTACCGCCATTATTTTACATTGGACCGTCTTATGCAGATAAGCAAAAGCTTACAAATTGCAGCTCCTGTTGTATTGGGAATCTTGCAGCATTACAAAATTATTGAGTGGAAGAAATTCAGTAAATTACGTGAAAGTGTAAAAGATAAGATTAATGAAGAGCTTATAAAGGGATAGACCAAAGGATGACAGATATAAAAGAAATTCAAACAGTAAAAGACTACGAACAGATTCTCAAACGTATTGAAGAGATTTTTGATTCAAAACCGAATACTCCTGAAGGTGATGAACTTGAATATTTAGTAGGCTTAGTAGAAAAGTATGAAAATGAAAACTTTCCCATTGATAAACCAAGTCCTAAAGCGGCAATCAGATTTCGTATGGAGCAATGGGGGCTTAATGCCAAACGATTAATTCCATCAAATGATATGATTATCCATCCTGGAGAAACCTTAAAAGAAGTAATGGAAGATAGAAATATAGCTGTAGAGAGTCTTGCACAATCCACAGGTTTTGCGCAGGATTATATTAATGCTGTTTTGAATTGCAAAGAAAACATTTCTGCTGACTTTGCAAGAAAACTTGAGGAAACATTAAATATAGATACCGATTTCTGGATGAAATTACAGGAACTATATGATGATGAACTTAAAGCATTTGAAGAATCTCAACTAGTTTAAGTAAAATACTAAAAGTACTGATTGGCTCAAGAAAACGCCAAAAAAAGAAGAAATTCGCTGAAATTATAGTATAAGAGGGGAAAGCCTTCCCCTCGCTTCAAACCTTCGGTTTTCCGCTACCCCTTCTGCGGGCTTAAGCGCCGCCCGCAACACCTGCTTTTTCCATAGCCTTCTTGTGGCTGATTTTTCCGGCACCTTCCAGAACTTCTTCGCCAACAGATTTTATTGTGCGGTCAAGCTGTTCTACATAATCACTCATGTGCATAACGTTGTGATTTTCAGCCTGATACTCTGCCATGTCAAAAAAGGCCGAAACAAGCGCATTCAGTTTTTTTAGTTCCTTTTCAGAAAGATAATTCTTGGCAATACGAACATCTTCTAAAGTAACATCTGCTCCTTTAAACGAAGTAAGTCCCATAAAATCTTTTTCACTGTCAGCCCTGTCGTATATAATTTCGGCTGCAGTCTGACGATTTACCGCATAATGAAGCTTATTCTGCACCATCTTAAAAAATGCAACAGATTCAGCCGACTTAGGATTATAATCAGCACTTGTAGCATACAAATCCAGAACCTGGCGATACATCACTTTTTCCGAAGAACGAATATCACGGATGCGAGCCAAAAGCTCTTTCCAATAATCTCCGCCACCAGCTTCTTTAAGCCGCTCATCGTCCATCGTAAAACCCTTTCGGATATATTCGTTCAGACGCTTTGTTGCCCACTGACGGAACTGAGTTGCAATCTTGGATTTTATTCGATATCCCAGGGAGATAATCATATCGAGGTTGTAATATTCAACTTCTCGTTCTACATTGCGATTGCCTTCTGTTTGAACTGTTCGGAATTTCCGAACAGTTGCCTCTTTTGAAAGCTCTTCTTCCTCAAAAATATGCTTTATATGTTCGCTTACATTTGCCTTGCTTGAACCATACAAATCCACCAGCTGAGCCTGAGTAAGCCAGACAGTTTCGCCTTCAAAACGAACATCAACAGAAATCTTTTCGTCCGCTGTCTTAAAAATCACGATTTCACTTTTATTATCTGTTGGCATTGTTGTACCTCCGAATATTTTATAAAGAGGAGGGGAAGGTCTTCCCCTCGCTCCAACCGCCTGCGGCGTTTTCCGCTACCCCTTCTGATATATTATAAAGGATATAAATTTCTAAGTTATTTTATATTGTGAAAATATTCATCAAGCAAATCCTTTCTTGAAAAATATGTATATAAAATTTGTATTAAAAATTCTGGTTTTCCATGGGTAAGAAAAGGGATTTCGGAATCATCAATTTTGAAAGTCTTTTGTCTCTTTAATACTTTTCCTTTTATCTTTATATTATAAAGACGCTTATCATATTCACCATAGGTATAAAAAAATACTTCATGATCAATATGTTCAATATAAAAATCATCCTTTTTTTTGAAAAACTTAAGATGTACTGCTTGTGTCATAACATAATCATCAAATGTATCAAAATCATATTTTAGTTCTTCAAAAGTTATTTCGTTTCCAACAGGATTAATCCATAAAGAATCTGAGTCTAATGAAACAAGTTTTGTGGGAATAAAGTCGGTTAATTCAATGTCAAAAACTCTTCCGAATTCTACAGCTTCTAAAGCCATATCGGTTGTAAATTTCCCCGTATATGGTTCGAATAAACTTGGTTTAAATGAAATCTGTTTTATAATTCCAACATTGTACAACTCAATGAATTTCTTAAATAATTTATTATCTATTTTTCTTGAAAGTGGTAATGTAATATTTAATGATTTATTAAATATCCTACACTCAAGATGGTCTGTACAAATAGGTTTGTAGTCACTTGTTAGGGTTATAAGTCCATATTTTATAAAATTCTTGTCAACAAGAAGAGATGCATTATGATTCTCAAAATATAGAAAAAGAGGAGATTCTTTTATATTCCTATCTTTCAAACTTAAATATTCGAAACAGAAAAAGTTATATATTGTTTCAAATACTCGATAATAGCAATAATTAACTTTGAAGAAATTAATATCAATTATCCAATTTGCCAAAGTATCAAAAGTGGATTTTTTTTTTGCCTCTGAGGAAAAATAATCAAAAAAGTCATTTATAGTAGATTTAGAAAACATTTCTTTTGCGTTATCTATTATTTTATTTTCAGTAGATATTAGGTTATTATAACAAAGACTATGGGAATCATTCCATTCCTTGTTTATTTTCAAGCATTTTATTTCATTATTTATTTTGTCTAAATGTTGTACAGACTCAGAGATTATTTTTTGAAAATAAAAACGTAGTGATAATGAAAAATATCGCAACAAATCTGGTTGCCTGTGATTTTTTATGATATCAAGAGCCTCAAGAATATATTTGTTTTTTAAATTGTATTCCCCTAAAAGGAACCCAAAAGTGTATTGAAAAGAAGGTCCCTCCTCTAAAACTTTTTTGTTGTAGGTTTCTTCTTTGTTTCTTAATACTTCAAGCATTGAAAATAATTTTTCTAATTCATCCATGATTTCATCCTAAAAAAAGGTTATACATTATGATTTCTATCATAATGTGCATAATCCGTAGTTTTAATTATAAAGGTAAACTTGCACACCATTCTTTGATTCTATTTTCTGCATCTGTAATTCCTCTCAGATGTTTAGAAATATGAACAGGATTCAATAAATATAAGAAGCAAAGAATATCTTTTGCAATTCGATTTTTTTCATCAGGTGAAATTCCATTACAAAAGTCTTCCAAAGATTTTACCTTTTCTTCTGAATGACTTTCTCCATTAAGCAGTATTCTATACATTAAATTTGAGAAATATTCTTGTTGTTTTGTATTTTTAATTTGGGATATAATTTCTGCATCAAATGAAATGGCATCGATACCAACTTTATAAATAAAAGTTGAGTAAGCCTCAACTACTCGACGGATTGTATTTCCAATATATGGCTCAATTTCGGAATTCTCAGTTGGAGAAATTGCGAAATTATAAATCGTTGCAAGTAATTTTGAATATTCGTTAGATTTTTTAAAGCTGAAATCTTTGATACCTGTTTGAGCAAGCTCAATAAAATTATAACTACAGTTATTTTGTGCGCTTAATTCCTGTGCAATTTTCTCAATATCATAAAACGCCATCAAATCATGGGTCATAATTAAAACTTTTGTATAAGGATTTCCTGAAATAAAATGTTGTAATTCATATTTTAATAATGACAAAACTCCAACTCGATTTTCTTTATCAAAACTTGAAACAGGATCATCTATTATGAGTAGATTTGCATCTGAATAAATTTTGGCTTCTTCTTTACCTGCAAATAACTCTGTGAAATAGTAACATAAAGCCATTATATTTCTTTCCCCACAAGAAATTTGGTTAGGTTTTACTGGTAATCCACAAGATTTTATTTGATAAATACCATCATGCGACTCAATTGTAAGTTTATCCTTTGAAAAGAAGACATATTGTAATAAATAATTTATATGCTCTTGCGCAATTTTTATACTTTTCTTTTGCTCATTCAAATTAGCTAATTCTAATTCTATTGCAGATTTTTCATTTTCTAGAGCTGAAAAATTTGTATTTTCTGTTTCTTGTTTTTCAAGTTGTTGTTTATATTTTGAATAGTTTTCTGATATTTGTTTATTTGCAATTTGTGAATTCAGATTTAATAATTCTTTTTTAAGAGTATTCTTATTATTTACAAGATTATTAAATTCTATTCTTTTTTCTTCAAGTCTTGCTAAAGCATCATTTAATGGTTTTATGGCATTCTCAATGTAAATGTTATATTCTTCTTCAGAAAATTCCTGATACACATTATTTTTTCTCTTCTCAATGATATTATTAAAATTTTGAATAGTTCTATTTACTTTATCAAGTTCCAATTGTACTGTTTGTGTCACAGTCTGTTCGATTTGGGCATATGGAGTTAGATCAAAACTTAGATTTTTAATTTTTAGTATATCTAACTCTTTTTGATAGTCTTCAACTTCCTTATTTAAAACTTTCTTAAATTCGTCCATCAAATTTGATTTGTAATTTCTATCTATTTCTTGATAACAATAAGGGCAAAAATCAGATTTTTCATCAGCAAAGTATAATTTTGCTTTTGTTAGTAACTCCTGTCCGTTTTTTTCTATAAATGAAAAAATACGTTTTTCTCGTTCAGTTAATTCCGTTTGTTCTATTTTTCTTGTTAATAAAGATTTTGCCTTTGAATCTGTTTCTTTAAAATTGAATAGGGTAACTTCTTGAGTAATTTCCGTAGAATCACTTGTAACAGAATCAAATAATTTTTTCTTTTCGGTATATTCTTGAATTAATTCCTCAAGATTTTTTTCTGTATTATATTGATTCATTATATTTGTTATTGTTGCCTGAGTAACAGATGAATTTACTCTTGCTGATTTCAGAACTCTTTCTTTCCCTGCCCATCCATTATCTCTTTTCAATTCAGAAATACATTGATTTAAATAATATGCAGGGGAATTAGAATTTGTTGCATCAAGAAAGTTAATAATAATACGATTTTGACTTTCAATTTCTGCTTTTTTTGTATTTAGGCGTTTTTCTGTTTCATTAATTTGATTGTCGATATCAACCTGTTTACCAAACATGACAATAGAATCTATACCATCTTCCTTGATTTTGATATTTGAATCTATAAATTTCTCATTAAATACATGAATACTTTGTTTATCATCTTCTAAAAGAGGACAACTATCAAATGTTATTTCATTAAGACAGGAAAAGTCTTCATTATCATTTTTTTTCAGACAGGAAAAGGCTTCACTTATGGTAGATTTTCCTGATCCATTTTTTCCATATACAAGAGATAATCTTATGTTCTCAGTAGTCCAAAAGCAAAAATCTACGGGATAAGACGAGAATTTTCTTCCTTGAAGTTGGATACCTTTCAAATTTGAAATCATAATATTATACCACCTTTTCTATTTATATATCTTTTTATTAAATATTGATTTCTCCATTCATCAACTTTGGTAGCAAAGTATCACGAAGTGCAGATAACCTTTCATTTTCTTGTTTGAGATTTCTTATTTGTGAAAACAATGGTTGGATTAATGCGTCAAACTTTTTACATATTTCTTCTGTCGGAATTATTGTTGTTATGCTATTCAAGTTCCCTTGGCTGATTTTTGGTTGAACAGCTCCTGTTACTTTATCTTTTACATTTGTTAATGAGAATAGCAAGTATAACATTTCTACAGAGAAGCCATTCTTACCAGTTAAAATGTGTGCGTGATTGTTTACCCAGAATTTACCTTCAACATATTGAAGAATAGGAAATCCTTCTGAATCAATTACTGTTCCATCCTCACCAAGAAGTAAGAAAATACCATCGAAAAGATAATTGTCAACATAATCCATTAACGAAGTTGCTCCATAGTATGGATATTTCTTTTCCATTTTTTCTCGCTGCTGACTAGATAATGGGATTCGTTTTGAATCATGTAATATAATTATCTCTGATACAGTTCCAACTTTCCACCCCTCGGGCATTTTACCACCAAAGGGTTCGAAGTCTACAAACCAGTTTTTGAAGAGGGCTTGGGCTTGCTGTTCGAGGTTGGTGTTTATTTTGTTGTTCAGTTCGATTTTGTCGTCGAGGGATGAGAGGATGGCGGCGATTTTTTGCTGGATGGGGAGAGGGGGAAGTTTTACGCTAATGTTTTCAAAGGTTTCTCTTGTAATTGTATCAAAAACAGATCCATGTGTATTATGCTTCAAGATGTTTACGGATTGTTTCAATAGGTAATATAAGAAACAACTATCAACAAAATCTTTTGCTCGTAATCCATAACATGATTGATTAAAAGCCATATCAGAAGGAATTATTGCTAATTCTCCAACTGTACCTCTAGCTGAGATTATGATATCGCCTTTAGAAAGAATCTTTGTTGAACTATTTTCAAGGCCGAGTTTTGTAATCTTTTTTTCAGTTTCACCAACGTATCTTCGTTCACCATTGAAGTCTTTTACCGAAATCCAAGGAATATCACCATCCCAATAATCAGGATTGGAAGTTTTAGGAGTTCCACCACCAATGAGGTCCATTATTTCTGTGAGTTTATAGTTAATCCAATTTTTCATCTTTATCCAATTTTTTTTCGCCTGTCTTCTTTGTATCAATAAAATCTATTATTTTGTCTTTATTTGAAGTCACATAAATTGCATATTGTTTACCTTTTTGTGTTAGGAAAAAACGTCGATAAGATACTCGAGGAATGGAAGTCATTTCCGTTAGTTCATATAAATTCATTTGAGGCATAACACCAAAAAAAAGAACTTGCTCTAATTTACCAATACCATATCTATTTTCAATTCCTGTTATCATCAGTGTATGATATTCAAGGATAAATTTATTTATAGAAACAGTCTTTTCAATTCCATTGATGTTATATTTAAACCCTTTACTATTGAAATCATTGAAAATGGTATCAAAGTCCTGAGTATCTATATTATCGTTTTTTGATTTTTTTTCAGTTTTATGGTCTCTCTTTTCTTGACTCAATTTTTCGATTGTTTTTCTTAGCTCTATATTTTCTTCTAGAAGTTCATCATATTTTAATTTCTTGTCACCAGGTATCCATCCAGTAAATTCATATTCTTCCTTAAAATTCAAAATTGTTTCAAATATTGATAATTTTATATCATCTGTAGAACTGAAAAAACGAGACACATTTCTTAATACTTTTTTCCGAAATTCATCGTATAAATCTTTATTTTCTGTTTCTATAACATTTTTTCCGAATTGTTTAACCTTATTATCTAAATATGTTTCATTAATAACTATAGCAAAAAGTGGTTTGTTATTTGATTTAGCATAATCATATTCAATTTCTGTATAACTTTTTCCTGTATTGGATTCTATTGTTCCATATCTTCCTCCAAGCAAGAGTAAATATATATCAGAATCATCAATCCACCGTGTTATTGTTTCTAATTGACTTTTGTCTCCAGCAGCAAAAAGCTCCATACCGGCAGGAATATTACCGGACCTCAAAATAGCTTCTACTGCAGCTTGACGTTCATCTTTCATATCTGTAAAAGTTGAAGAAACAAAGATTTGTAATTTTTTTTCCATACTAATATTCCTCCAAAAATAATTGCTAGATTCTTTTAAGTTTTTTGATATTCCGACTAATTTGGAGTGTCACTCCGAAATGGTCGAAAAATGTTTCATCGGCTCGAACCGGTCACAATTTGCGACCAGTTCGTCGGTCCAAGCTGGATTCGTTTTTATTTCTCCGTCAAAAGTTTTTTGTCTTCTATGTTTTCCAGAACTTTCATTTGTTGAATGGCTATTTTATTTAGTTTTTCAAGACGCTCACTTTGAGGAAGACCATCATTTATAAACACTGCATTCAGATTTTCCATATTACTAAGACAGATAAGCTGATTAATTGAAGCATAATCACGAATATTACCTTTTAAGTCAGGATTTGATTCACGCCATTCGCGGGCAGTGCATCCGAACATTGCAACATTAAGCATGTCAGCTTCATCTGCATAAACAAATGACTTTTGTGAAGGTGTTAATTCTGGCGGAATGAGATTCTGTTTTATGGCATCGGTATGTATTCTGTAATTGATTTTTGCAAGTTCGCGTTTTGCAGTCCAACCTAACAGCTTTTGTTCTTCCTCTTTTAAGCGTTGAAATTCTTCAATCAAATATAATTTAAAAGGAACACTGATTGCAGAACCAAACTCAAAAGCTATGTCCTTATGCGCATAGGTACCACCATATCGACCTTTTTTTACTATGATACCAATCGCATTTGTTCTTTCAATCCATTCGCTGCAGCTAAGTACAAAAGTTGGAAGTCCTGCCTCTTTTCTAAAGTGGTCAAATTCGACCACTTTAAAATCTGGATTATGAATCATTTCCCAGGTTCCCAGGAATTCTATTGTGTATCTGTTCCGAAGCCAATTCTTTATAACATCTGCTGCGCGAGAATCGTTTTCTTTTGCGCCAGCCATATCCGTAAGGCTTATATAATCACGTTCTTCAAAAGAGATGACTGTTATTTCTTTATTTTGAACATTCATTTTTGCCATGCTTTCCTCCTAAATCTTAAACCCAATCCCTTCCAGATTTTTCTTTATCTCTTCTTCGAGCTCGTGGCTCTTTGTGAACATTTCGCCAAGTTCGGTGGTCAGGCGGGTCATTTTATCGGAGAAGGGTTCGTCGTCTTCTGCTTTTTCTTCTATGCCAACGTAGCGGGCGGGGGTGAGGATGTAATCCTGGGCGGCGATTTGGTTTGTGTTGGCAACTGCGCAGAAGCCTTTCTGGTCCTGGAGGGTACCGTTCTGGAATGCGGTGAAGGTGTCGGCTAAGCGGGCGATGTCTTCTTCGGAAAAGTCGCGGTGCTTGCGGTCTACCATGTGGCCCATGTTGCGGGCGTCTATAAACAAGGTTTTGCCGGTCTGCTTTTTGCCGCGGGTGATGAACCAGAGGGTTACCGGAATTGTTACGCTGTAGAAAAGCTGGGTTGGCATGGCGACAATTCCTTCTATTAAATCTGCTTCGATTATCTTACGGCGGATTTCTCCTTCGCCAGAGGTCTGGGTGGAAAGGGCTCCGTTTGCAAGTACAAGGCCGATTTTTCCGTTTGGAGCCAGGTGGTAAATCATGTGTTCTATCCAGGCGTAGTTTGCGTTGCCTGCAGGTGGAAGTCCGTAAGCCCAGCGTGGGTCGTTCTGTAATTTATTCTGTCCCCAGTTGCTTAAGTTAAATGGAGGATTTGCCATGATGAAGTCGAACTTTTGTGTGGAATGAAGGTCGTTGAAAAAGGTATCTTCGGGATGGTCGCCAAAATTTGCGTCGATTCCGCGGATTGCCATGTTCATCTTGGCCATTTTCCAGGTGTCGGCGTTGGCTTCCTGTCCGAAGACTGAGATGTTGCTTCTGTTTCCTGCGTGCTCCTGAATGAACTTTACGGACTGAACGAACATTCCGCCCGAACCGCAGCATGGGTCGTAAACGCGTTTTCCTTCTGAAGGCTTTAAGATATTTACGATTGTTTTTACTACGCTGGCCGGTGTGTAAAACTCGCCGCCTTTTACTCCTTCGTAGGATGCAAACTGGGCAATGCAGTATTCGTAGGTGCGGCCCAGCAGGTCTTTGCTTGCTTCGGTGTCGCTCATGTCCATGTTGGTGAATACGTCTACTACGTTACCAAGGACGCGCTTGTCCAGCTCGGGGTTGGCGTAGTTTTTTGGAAGGACTCCTTTGAGGCTTTTGTTGTCGGCTTCTATGGCAATCATGGCTTTGTCTAAGATTGTGCCGATTTCCGGTGTGTGGGCTGCCTTTGCAATTTCTGACCAGCGGGCTTCGGGCGGAACAAAGAAGATGTTGTCTGCTAAGTATGCGTCTTGTTCGTCTTCAAAGCCGTCGCCTTCTGCAAGGAGTTCTGCGTATTTCTTTTCGAATGCGGTTGAGATGTATTTTAAGAAGATAAGTCCTGTAAAGATTTTGCGGTAATCTGCAGCGGGAATGTGTCCCCAAAGTTCGCAGGCTGCATCCCAAATCTGCTGTTCAAAGCCGATGGTGGCGGAAGATGATTTAGATTTTGGGGATTTTGATTTTGCCATGATTATTTCCTTTCTTTTTGTTTATTCTATTATAACACAGGTTATGGCAAAAAAATAGGGTTTTAAGTACGTGCCTACTTGTGGGGCAGGACTCGCCGTTACGTTTCGAGTCCTGCCCTCGCTAAAAAAAGGCATGTTAAATAAAAAACGCGCTTCCTTTATCAGAAAGCGCGTTTTCTTTTGTTGTTTTTAGCGAGGGCAGGACTCGAACCTGCGGCCTCCGGGTTATGAGCCCGACGAGCTGCCAACTGCTCTACCTCGCGTCGTGTTGGAGTATAATAAAGAATTCGGGGGACCTTGTCAATAGGACGACCTGGAAAATTATTAAAAAAATGTGAATTAAATTTGGGAGCGGCCGCGGAAACTTAAAGAAAGGGTGCGTTTGTCTACATATTCGAGATCACCGCCAACTGGCATGCCCATGGCAATGCGGGTTACTTTTACCGGCGACGGCAAGGACAATTCGCTTATGACTTTGTTTATATATAAGGCGGTTGAATCGCCTTCTACTGTGGGGTTGGTGGCTATAATAACTTCGGCAAAAGTGCCTTTTTTTAGTCTTTCTAAAAGGGCGTTGATTGTGAGCTGGGCTGGGCCTATGCCTTCCAGAGGTTTAATTAAACCGCCAAGCACATGGTAGAAACCTTTGTATTCGCCATAGGCTTCTATTGTGGTAACGTCCTGACTTTGTTCAACAACACAAAGCTGGCTCATTTCGCGAACCGGGCTTGTGCAGATTGGGCAGGGGTCGGTTTCGGTCCACATGCCGCAAATGGAACATGGCTTTATGCGTTCCTTTAAAACTCCAAGGTTTTGGGCAAATCGGTGAACGTAAGCTTCGTCCTGCAAAAGCAGCCAGTTTACCATGCGCACTGCACTTTTTTTGCCAATGCCTGGGAGTCGGGAAAAATCTGCTGTAAGTTCTTCGAATGCGTTCATTTTCTTTAATTTCATTTTGCCGGGTCCCTTCGACAAGCTCAGGGACCGCACAAAATTTATAATCCAAACTGACCTAAATCTAATCCGCCTAAAAGCGAAGAAGATTTTTCTTTTATCATTTCCTGAACATTGTCTACGGCATTTTTGTGAGCCGAAACAATCAAGTCTTCGAGCATTTTTACATCACGGTTATCAACACAAATTGGATCAAGCTTTATATCCATCATCTGAAATTTTCCATTAAGAGTTACTGTAACCATGCGGCCACCACTTGAACCTTGTGCACGAATATCTTCAAGCTCCTTCTGGAGTTTTTCTGACTGTTCTTTAATTGCCTGTGTATTTTTTAATAAATCAAACGGATTCATTTTTACCTCCCGTTACAACTGTTCCTTTAAAAGCGTTTACAAGCACCTGAACCTGAACCGGAACTTCTTCCTGAGCCTGATTCTGGGTTTGCTCTACCTGTTTTTCTGTTACAACAAAGTCCATAGGCTTTCCGTAAATCTTTGAAATGCGGCCTGCAACTGTGCGCAGGTTTTTCTGAATCAGTTGCAAATCAAGTGCTGATTCAATTGTTGTTTCAACCTTATTTTCAGAAACCTTCCACAATCCTGTGCGTTCCAGTACAGATGCTATAAAGCCTTCATTAACAGCAAGCTCTGCGACTACACTACCTCGAAGCTGTGCAATTGTAATATCGCGTCCGTCAGCTGTGGTGATATGTTCATCAAGTTGAGCCACTACTTTATTAGCAGCAGTCTCTTCTTTTTCAAGCGCATCTTCATAAGAAGCTTCTGCTTCTTCGGCCTGAATCTCTTCTCCATAATTGTAATCATCATCCGGAGGATCATCTGTATTTGTCCAGCCGTCATCATAATCAGCAGGTGGCTCTATTGGGCTCACTGAAGTTTCCACTGATTGTTCAGGCGGCAGTGGTCCGCCATCATGAAAAGGGCCGTTATTTCCTTCATCCTGCAAAGCCGAAAACTGAGGCATTCCATCCGGTAAAGGAGTCTGTCGTACCGGCTCGCTTACTGGAGAAGATACCGGGCTTTCTGGAGCTGCGTTCACAAGAGGAGCTTCTGCTGCAAGGCTTGCGGTCCCAGATCCAGCTGCAACACCAGGACCTGTCCCTGTCCCCGCTCCCGTCAAAAGTCTTTGAGCAGCATCAATTGCCTTTTTGACTTCGGCATTTGAAACATAATCTGCAAGCCAGCAAAGACGGGAATAAGTTAATTCAATTTCATAACGTGGAGAAAGTGAATAACGTATATCTCTATATAATTGAAGGAAAATTGAAAGTGCGCGTTCCAACTGAACAGAGTTCCATTTTTCAAGAACAATCTTGCTGTAGCGTTCAAGGCTGTTTCCAAGCAGAGCTTCTTTTGTAATTCCGTTTTTAATAAGAAGAAGACTGCGAAGATAATCTGCACTGTTAGAAATAAGCTGTTCAATCGAAATTCCGTTCTGAAGGAATTCATCAATAAAGCCAAGAACTTCTGTATTATTTCCCTGGGCACAAGCTTCGAAAACCTGATTCAATCTATCAATTCCAACAAGTCCAAGCTTGTCGCGGATTTTTTCGTATGTAATGTGTCCGTCGCTGAATGCAACAACCTGATCAAAAAGAGTATAGGCATCGCGCATTGAACCTGTTGATTCTCTGGCAATCCAGAACAAGGCTTCGTCATCGGCCTGAATTCCAAGTTCGGCAGCAGCATCGGCAAGACATTCCTTAACCTTATCAATTGCAACAAGACGGAAATTATACTGCTGGCAGCGCGATTTTATAGTTGCAGGAACTTTTTGAAGTTCAGTTGTAGCAAAAATAAATACAACATACTCCGGCGGCTCTTCGATTGTTTTGAGCAAAGCATTAAAAGCCGAAGTTGAAAGCATATGAACTTCATCTATAATATAGATTTTATATTTGCTTGAGCTTGGAGGAAACTGAATTTCATCCTTAATCTGGCGAACATTTTCTACAGAGTTATTTGAAGCTCCATCAATTTCAATTACATCAAGCGAAGAACCCTTGATGATTTCCTGACAGTTAGAACAGGTTCCGCATGGAGTTTCTGTAGGGCCATTCTGACAGTTTAAAGCCTTTGCCAGAATACGTGCTGTTGAAGTTTTTCCGCAACCACGAGGGCCCGAAAAAAGATATGCATGTGCGATTTTTCCCGATTTAATAGAATTTTTAAGCGTTGCAGCAACAAATTCCTGACCAACAAGGTCGTCAAACTGTTGAGGACGCCTACGGGTAGCTGTTACTTCATATGACATAATATCAGTATACAAAAAAAATGCACCCTTTTACAAGGTGCATTTTTTTGCGTAAGAAGTTTTCTCCTTATTTATTTTTCATCGTAAGGAGCTGTTTCACAAATTGCAGGTGAGTTTGTCCACAAGTTTACATAAGCAGAATCTGTAAGATCTTCTTCTACAGGAATATTTGCTGCTACATAAACAATCTTTCCTGCAGGTATTTCTTTTCCAAGAACAACAGCTTCAGAATCTTCACCAAGACTTACATTAATCTGATCAATTGCTTCTTCTGAAGACAAGGCCCATACAACTCTAATAGCTTCTCCTGCAACAGGAAGTTTTTCGTTTTCGAAGAGAGAAGAAATTTTGATTTGTGTTGGTTCTTCACTAAGTTCAACTGGTCCTCCAAGAATTCTTCCAATCTCTACACGATATACTTTTGGTCCTTTGTCTGCAGCTTTCTTTGAAGCACAGCTTGTAAATGCAAAACCCATAGCAAGAGCTATTGCAAAAATAGTAAAAATCTTTTTCATAATCGTATCCTCCTGAGTAAGGTTTCATAAAATATTAATCTGCACTTAATTGGGGCGTCCCCCGCCGTACTGATTTCGTATATTAAACCAAACTTTTTCTGCGAGGTAACAAAAAAATGTATTTTTTTTTATATTGATTTTTGTTATAATTCAAACACGTCATTGCAAGCGAAGGGCAGCAGTGACGAAGGAGTATTGTAATAATGAAAATCGAGACTAAAGCTTTACATTCAGGATACAAACCTGCTAACGGTGGACCTGGAACTATTCCTATTGTACAGAGTACAACTTACCGCTTTGACAGCTGCGCACATGTTGCTGATCTTTTTGATAAGCCTGTTGAATTTATGTATTCACGCTTTGCAAATCCAACCTGCGATGCTGTAGAAAAAAAGATTGCCGATATGGAAGGTGGCGTTGGCTGTATGCTTACCTCAAGTGGTCAGGCTGCAAGTCTCCTTTCTGTTTTGAACCTTTGTTCTGCAGGAGACAGCTTTATTGCTTCTTCTTCAATTTATGGTGGAACAATCAACCTCTTTGGATTTACTCTTAAAAAACTTGGCATTGAATGTATCTGGGTAGATGTAGACGCCAGCTACGAAGAAATCTGCAAGGCAATCAAACCAAATACAAAATGTATTTTTGGAGAAACTATTGCAAACCCTGCCCTTACAGTTTTTGATTTTGAAGTTTGGGCAAAGGCTGCTCACGACAACAATCTTCCTCTTATTGTAGATAACACTTTTGCAACTCCAATCCTCTGCCGTCCTTTTGAATGGGGAGCAGATATTGTAGTTCACTCAACAACAAAATATATGGACGGTCACGCTGTTCAGGGTGGCGGTTGTATCGTAGACTCAGGAAACTTTGACTGGGAAAAGGCCTACAAGGCAACAGGAAAATTTGCCGACATGGTAGAACCTGACGAAAGCTACCACGGACTTTGCTATGTAAAAGAATTTGGAAAGGCCGCTTACATAATTAAAGCCCGCACCCAGCTTATGAGAGACTTTGGATGCTACCCTGCTGCTCAGAGTGCTTTCTATTTGAACATGGGTCTTGAAACACTCCCTGTCCGCATGCCACGCTACTGTGAAAATGCCCGCAAGGTTGCAGAGTTCTTTAAATCAAGCGACAAGATTGCAAAAGTAATTTACCCTGGTCTTCCTGGAGACAAATATTACGAACGTGCTCAGAAGTATCTTCCAAACGGAACTTGTGGTGTAATAAGCATCAGTATTAAAGGTGGTCGCGACGCAGCAGTCCGCTTTATGGATGCCCTCCAGCTTGCTATTGATGAAGTTCACGTTGCAGATATCCGCACTTGTGTACTTCACCCGGCTAGCGCTACCCACCGACAGCTTACAGACGAACAGCTTGTTGCAGCAGGAATTGACGGCGGTATGGTAAGATTCAGCTGTGGTCTTGAAAACGTTGATGATATCATTGAAGACATTAAACGCGGACTTGCAGCCATCTAGGCATTAAATGAATAAAATCATTTCTTTTATAAAGCGTGAGCCTGTGCTTTTTGCAGCAACACTGCTGGCACTGCTTGCGCTTATTTTTATAAGACCTTCTCCTTCTCTTTGCTTAGAAGCAATTGATTTTCGCACTCTGGCAATTTTATTCAGCCTGATGATTGTAATTAAGGCTTTTCAAAGTCAGAACTTTTTGAATATTATTGCGGCTAAGCTTCTGCGGCTTTGTAAGGGGGAACGGGGCCTTTATTTTTTACTGACCTATCTTGTATTCTTCAGTTCAATGTTTGTTACAAATGATGTTGCCCTTTTGACTTTTGTTCCAATCACGCTGCTAATTTTTACCCGCATTGGAATGCCTGCCCTTACAATTGTTGTTTTAGAAACTCTTGCGGCAAATCTTGGTTCCTGCATAACTCCAATGGGAAATCCTCAAAATCTTTATTTATTTTCTTACTACGGATTTTCTGCCGGCCAGTTTTTCCTGCTTACTGCAAAAATCGCCATTCCTTCTTTTTTGATTCTTGCGGTAATCATTCTTTTTATTACCAGAAAAAAACACAATGAAGCCGAAGCTTTTAAGGGGAACCTTCTTCAAAGTCAGCTTTCTTTTCTTACTGTAGATTTCCGTACCTTCTTTTATGCTGCTGATTTTATAATCTGCCTGCTTACAGTTTTTCATCTTGTAAATTATTTAATCATGCTTGGCTTTACGATTGTAGTAATGCTCGTATGCAATTTCCGTCTTTTCAAAAAAGTTGATTACAGTCTTCTGCTCACCTTCTGCGGATTTTTTATTTTTACAAAATCTCTTTCGACTGTTCAGGTATTTTCTGATTTTATAAAGTCTATGCTTTCTAGTCCGGTAAAAACATACCTTACTTCAATAATCACAAGTCAGGTTATAAGCAATGTTCCTGCAGCCCTTTTACTCAGCGGATTTACTTCAAACGGAGACATGCTTTTGCTTGGTGTAAACGTTGGAGGACTGGGAACCCTGATTGCTTCGATGGCAAGTGTAATTTCTTTTAAGCTTTACAGCAATTCTGAAGAAGGCTCTTCGCCCGTGGGTAAAAAGTATTTTGGAATCTTCACCATTTACAATATGATCCTGCTTGTTATATTGGGTCTTGCAGTTTACATCATTTAAAACGTTTTATTAGTCACAACTAATAGAAAAACCAACATTTTTGCATAATTTTTTAAACTTTTTATTTGCGAATTCGCAAACCTGGTATTATAATAAATCTATAAAAAAAATGGTTGAATGACCAAAAAATTAGGAGTTTTTTATGAAAAAAATTTTTGCTTGTCTCATCACTATGATGTTGTTGGTTGGAGCTGTGTTCGCAGAGGACATCGTTATCTTTGAACCAGGTGTAACACCTGTAAAAGGCGGAAAGATTGTTGAAGTAGACGGAACAAAGTATCTTCAGATTAAGTGCTACGGCTATGATACAACTTTCAAAGTACCAGGCGTAGATTTGTCTAAATGTACAGAATTCGAAGCAACTGTTTATGTTGACAAACCAAATGAAAACTATCAGGCTACTATTTCTATTAAAGATAAGGGCTATGGCGACATTGCAAACCCACAGATAGTTGGTCTTAAAGTTGAAGCACAGACCGGAAAAGTTGGACACGAAGTTCAGCAGTCATGGAATACTTTGAGTAAGACAAACTTCTGTGAAATGATTCAGCCTATGGTTCAGGATACAACAGCTTTTAATCCAAAGAACTATACACTTTACATTGGTAAGATTGTAGCTCGCTAAGCCGCAGATACATTTTAGCAATAGAAAGCCAGGCCAAAAGGTCTGGCTTTTTTTTCCTTCGACAGGCTCAGGAACCGCGGCCTTCGGGATTAACCACTTCGGGATTGACCACTAGACATTTTAATAAAAATTTATAAAATATTTATCAATTTTTTCCCCAATTTTGCAAATTCTGTGTTATACTATATAGTATAGTGCAGTAATGCCATTTAAATAACGTTTAGGAGTCATTGTGAACAAACACGATTTTCCCCAGATTCATTTTTATGATCAGGATTTTGTAGACATTTATAATAAGACCTGGTCATGGGTTTCATCTTTCTGGATTGATCCTGCCACAGGGGAACAGGCAAACGACGGATTATTTATTTATCCCGAAAATGGAAAGATGATTATTAACCAGTTTGAATCCATTTTTTCTTCATTCTTTCTCGTATATTCTAACAGGAATTTCGACGCCTGTAATAATCTTGACTATTTTTATGCACGTCAGGAAGCAAACGGTGCCATTCGTAACAGATATGATGTTACAACAAACGAAGCAATTGTAGATAAAAAAAATCCACAGGGCCTGGACCTGCCTCTTTTTGCATGGGCTGAATTTAACCTCTACCACAAGTCTGCAAACAAACGACGCATTAAAGAAGTTATGCCTACCCTGCTCAAATACATGAACTGGATTGACGCTAACTTTAAAAAAGATAACGGTCTTTATGCAGTTCCGGCTGTTGCAAGCGGCATGACAAACTCTCCACGTAAAGACGCAGTTTATCCTGTAGACTTTAATGCCTGTATGGCAATCAACGCATCTTATATGTCGGCACTTGGTGATATTTTGAATGACAAGGATTTGAGTTTCCAGTACCGCAAGATGTATTTTTCTATTAAAACAAGAATCAATTCCCTCATGTGGGATAACGATACAAAGTTCTACTACGATCTGGACAAGGGTCAGAACCGTCTTAAGACAAAGACAATTGCAGGCTTCTGGCCAATGCTTGCAGAAATTCCAAATGCCGACAAAGCTGAGGATCTTGTAAATCACTTAAATGATCCGAAGTCTTTTGGAACAGACCATCCTTTCCCTTCTTTGAGTGCAGATGACCCTAATTTCCGTGAAGATGGAAGCGGTTACTGTGGTAGTGTTTTCCCTGCCTTTAACTTTATGGTTATTAAAGGCCTTGAAAAATACGGAAAATACGAGCTTGCCCGCGAATGTGCAATCCGCCACCTGTATTATGTACTCGACGGACTCATGCCAAGCGATACAAAGCAGCCCGGAGACCTTTGGGAAGCATATCTTCCAAAACAGGAAGGAAAAGCTACCCTTAAGGGCAAACCTGGTTTCCCACGCAAACGCTACATTCTTACAGCAGGACTTTCAACTATAGCATTGATGATTGAAAATATCATTGGTCTTTCTATAAGTCTTCCACGAAAGACTGTAGACTGGATTATTCCTAACCTGGAAATCATGGGTATTGAAAAGCTTTCTCTTAAACGAAACCTCATCACAATTTTGAGCAACAAGAGTGACCGTGGCTGGGGTATCCAGATGGAAAGCGAAAAGCTCTACTACTTTACTATCAATATCCTTGACCAGAAGAAAAAGACTTTGCCAATTCCATCTGGCAAATGTTCTATGCTTATAGACAAACTGTAAAGCCTGTCAGGAGATTTTTATGGCGACCCCGGAATCAGTCATTGAAATCGGTTCAACAGGGGTACGTCTCCTGGTTGCCGAATTCACACAGGATCGAAAGCAGAATATCCTCGACCGTTCAGAAATTCCTCTTTCTATTGGTAAAGACACTCTTACAACAGGACAGATTTCTCAGGAAACACAAAGTCTTTTAATTCAAACTCTTTTGCGCTATAAGGAACAGCTTGCAGGCTGGGGAATTACTCCTGAACAAACAACCTGTTTTGCTACCTCAACCTTCCGCGATGCAAAAAACTGCGACCCTGTAATGGACCGCATTCTTGTTCAGACAGGCTTTAGCGTTAGAATTGTAGACGGCGTAGAAGAAAATAAACTCATGTATCTTGCTGTTACCGAAGCTATAAAAGATCAGCCTGTAGATTTTAAAAATGACACCACAATGATTTTAGTTGTTGGCGGAAGCACCACCGAAATGATGATGATTTCAAACGGCAAAATGGCTGGTGTTCATTCCCTGAGGCTTGGAACTGTGCGCATTGAACAGCAGATGAAAAACCTCACAACCTCCTACGACGATATTCAGCGATTTATTGAAGAGTCTATAAATAACACAAAGGGTTCTCTCGAAAGCGAAGTTGACCTTTCTAAGGTAAAGCAGTTCCTTGCTGTTGGTCAGGACTTAACCATGACAGCCCTGCTCATTGGTAAACCAGTTTCTACTTTTTTGTGGTCAATTGACCGCGATGCCTTTGATACTTTTGTTCAGGAAATTCAGGAGTATTCTGTTGATGAATGTGTTGCGCGTTTTAAAATTCCTTACGCCGAAGCAGAAACCCTGCAGACCAGCCTGCTCATATACAATCTCTTTATTCATCTTACAAAGGTTCAGACAATCTTAGTTCCCGAAACAAATATCCGTAACGGAATTCTTCTTAGCCAGATTTCTACACAGAATGAAGAACTGCAAAAAGAATTCGATATGCAGATTACTGCCTCGGCAAAAAATCTTTTACGTAAATATCACGGAGACGAAAGCCATGCAGAATGTGTGCGCATGATTGCCACCAAAATTTACGACACCCTCAAAGACGAAGTTGCCCTTGATGACCACGCACGAACTTTACTTGAGACCGCTGCAATTTTACACGACATTGGTGCCTTTATACGCTACGACAATCACAACATTCACTCAAGTTATATAATCCGTAATTCAGAAATCTTCGGGCTTTCACGCAAGGATAATACGATTGTTTCCGAAATTGCAAAATATCACAAAGGAAGTTCGGTTCCTCAGGATGAAGACAGCTTTCTTATGCTTCCACGTTCCGACCGCATGACTATTTTAAAACTCACAGCCATTCTGCGCATTGCCGATGCCATGGACCGCGGACACATACAGAAATTCAATGACTTCAATATAAAGTTTCAGGACAATACCATGTACCTGCAGACAAAAAGATCAAAAAATACAGTTCTGGAAAAGATTGCCATGAGCGAAAAGTCCGGCATGTTTGAAAGCATTTTTGGATATAAGGTAATTTTGTTATGAGCGAGAATATATTTTTTAACCGTGAGCTTTCATGGCTCGAATTTAATGCAAGAGTTCTCAAACAGGGACTTCGCAAGGAACTGCCCCTTCTGGAAAGAGTTCAGTTTCTTTCGATTGTTACTTCTAACTTTGATGAATTTTTCCAGGTCCGGGTTGCTGCTACAAAACGACAGCTTGAAGCAAACCCTGACCTTGCAGATGCTTCGGGGCTTACACCAAAGCTTGTTCTTTCGAGCATAAGTGCGCGGGCTCACCAGATTATCCGCCAGCAGCAGGATTGTCTTGTAAATGATTTAATTCCCGCCCTTGCAAAAGAAGGTCTTGTTTATGTTTCACCGGCCCAGTATACACCCCAGCAGACCGATTATTTACAAAAGCTTTTCCGCTCAGAAATTTTTCCTTTGCTTACACCGCTTAGAACAGATACAGAAGCTTTTCCTCATATAAAAAATCTTGATACTTATGCAGGCTTTCTACTCCAGCCAATTACAGGAATTAAAAATGCTTCTCCACTTTTTAAGGGAGATGATGATCAACCCCGTATTGCATTTGTAGAAATTCCTTCGGGCATTCCAAAACTTTACTGGCTGCCAAGCGACAAAAAAGCACGTCCCTTTGCAATGATAGATGATATTATTACTTCCTTTGGAACTCAGCTCTTTCCGGGCTTTGAAGTTGAAGAAACCCTTGTATTTAAAGTTGCCCGCGATGCAGACTTTGCTGTTGATGAAGATTCCGGTTCCAACTTTATTCACGCAATGGAAGACGTTCTTATCCAGAGAAAATCTTCCTTCCCTGTTCAAATGTGCTGCAATGGAACTTCTTCAAAAATCAGAGATTTCCTTATGGAAAAGCTTGAGCTTACCGAAGAGGATGTTTATAAAACAGAAGGCATGCTAAACCCGGGAGGCCTTCTTGAACTGCGCGAGGCCGACGAAACTGGACGCCTCAGCTTTGAACCCTGGGAACATTTTTATCCTGTTGATTTACCGGAAGACGAACCATACTGGGATACTCTAAAACTCCACGATAAGATTCTGCATGTTCCCTATGAATCTTATGAGCCTGTAGTAAAATTTATTTCCGATGCCGCAGATGATGATAACGTGCTTGCAATTAAAATGACCCTTTACCGCACTGGCCGCGACTCCCCTATTATTGCAGCCCTTGAAAGAGCCGCCCAGAGAGGAAAGCAGGTTGTTGTACTTGTAGAGCTAAAAGCCCGTTTTGATGAAGAGAGAAACATTGCCTGGGCAAACGAGCTTGAGCAGGCTGGCGTTACTGTAATCTATGGACTTGTAAATCTTAAAGTTCATGCCAAAGTTTTAATGGTAATCCGCCGCGAATCCGATACAATCCGCCGTTATGTTCACCTTGCAACAGGAAACTATAATACGAAAACCGCAAAACTTTATTCCGATATTTCTCTCTTTACAGCAAATCCCGAAATTGCAAATGACGTTTCGCTCTTCTTTAATCTTGTAACAGGCTATTCAACTTTGCAGAATATGAAGCATCTGGGAATGGCACCTGTAACTCTTAAAGACAGAATCTTAAATATGATCCAGCGCGAAATTGAAAGAAGTACACCCGAACAGCCGGGACTGATTATTGCAAAAATGAACAGCCTTACTCACGAAGATGTAATTGCAGCTTTGTATAAGGCAAGTCAGGCAGGTGTAAAGGTAATGCTTAATATCCGGGGAATCTGTATGCTTGTTCCGGGAGTGCCTGGCCTTAGCGAAAATATTACTGTTGTTTCAATTGTAGACCGCTACCTTGAGCATGCCCGCATTTTCTATTTTCAAAATGCAGGAACTCCGGAACTTTACTGTTCAAGCGCCGACTGGATGAGCCGTAACCTTGACCGCCGTATTGAGCTTATGTTCCCTATTTTAGATAAGACAGCCTTCCGCCAGGTAAAATCATGGCTTGATATGTATTTTGAAGACAACACCAATGCCGAAGTCCTTTTACCAAACGGAAGCTGGGAACCGATTGATGCAAAACGTTCTGCCCATGTGCGTGCCCAGGAAATGCTTTACAAGCACTATAAATATCAGAACGAAACAAACGAAAAAGCGCGTAAGAATACTCAGGAATTTGAAGTAAGAAGAAAGTAACTTCTGCTGTTTACTTTTCAAGCACAAAAAGATATTCGCTTACATAAATATCCCGGCCATGAAGATTTCTGCTGCCCCGGAAGGTGTTATAGTCAATTTCTACAGTTTTAACTTTTCCGTATTTTGAAAGCATGAGTGTCATTTCTTCAAACGAAATAAAACCTTCGGAATTATAAGAAATTATTGCATATTTTGTATCGAGCGTTGAGATGATTTCTTCCATCGACATTAAGGCAGTACGTTGTTTGTTAAAATCAGAATGATTCCAGTCTTGTGTAATTCCACTCACAGGACTTATTTCTACATCAAGCTTGTTTTTTAAAATAAGGTTGAGCATAAAATAATTTGAACCATAGGGATGCTGATTATAAGGCGGATCAAGGTATGTAATATCAAGCGCCTTAAGTGATTTTGAAAGTTCTACAGCGTCTTTTTGAAAAACCTCAAACTTTGAATTAAAATTACTGAACACCGGTTGTGTGAGCTCAATTTTTCCTGTAATTCTGGAAAGCGCATCCTTTGCCGAAGCCCCAAAGCAGCCTATGCCTGTATTTTTATCTTTGTAAAATCCTTTAAAAACTCCGCTTGTATTTACATGAACTGAAGCCTGTGTAATAAGTGGAGCCAGAAAAAATTTTTTAAGCTCCTCCCGGGGCACAACTTCATCGATTAAAGTTCGATAAGTATCGATTAAGAGGGCATTTTGATGTGTATAAAAAACACGCTCTCCCTTTTGAATATCGTTGTCATTTTTTGGAGCATAGTTTTTTGTGATAATTCCAGGACGTTTTCTCTTTGAACATAAAGCATTTATCTCCTGTAAAAGCCGGGCGCATTCCTCCTGGGGATAATCCGATTTATTGGTAAGGTAGCAGCTGTTTATTAGGCGGGAATAATTTTCTAAATCGTTAACAATCAAATTTGAAGAATACCTTTTAAGCATACGGGCAACAATTCCGGAACCTGAAAACAAATCGGCACAAACAAGCTTTTTCTTTCCAAGCTTTTGAGAAATTTCAATAACTTCCTTTTGAATGTTTCCTATGAGACTTCGCTTATTTCCTAAATATGTTATGATTTGCGTAGTAAGGAATTCTTCATTTTCAGAAATTGCGTTCATTTTTTATTTTGCAGCGCTCCGATTTTTATAATATCAGAACAGTCGGATTTTTTAAAGTAAAGAAAAAGGTGTTGTAAACATGCGTCTGTAATTGTAAACCTTAACAATTATGTTTGGTTTACATTTTCCTCATCTTTTGATATATTCTTGTTATGAATAAATATGGTTTAAAAGCAACTTTTATTGCACTCTTTGCAGCCATCATTTGTGTCGGCTGTTTTATTAAAATTCCGCTTGGCGTAATACCAATTGTTCTACAGAATGTTCTTTGCATTTTGTGTGCCGTTTTGCTTGGAGGCATTTGGGGAGGAGCTCCAACTGCTTTGTTTTTGCTGGCAGGTCTCATAGGGCTTCCTGTTTATTCCGGAGGCAGTGGTGGTATTGCTGTATGGCTTGGTCCAACAGGAGGCTTTTTGCCGGGATATCTTATTGGAGCCGTTGCAGCTGGTTTTATTGCAGGCCGTCCCAGCCTTGAAGAAAAGAAAATCACTTTTAAAACAGCGCTTCGTGTCAGTCTTGCAATTATAGCAGGTATGGTGATTTTATATATTCCGGGCGTAATAAGATTTTCATATTGGGCAAGTGCAGCAGGAAAAGTTCCTGCAGAAAAAACTGCCCTGGCTTACACAATGGGAGCCTGTGTAATTCCTTATATTCCGGGAGATCTTTTAAAGACAGCCCTTGCAATTCCTCTTGCATTAAAGCTGCGTCCTGTACTGGCACAATATTTGTATGAAGACACAGATCAAGATTGAAAATTTAACCAAGACATTTAAAACTTCCTCAGGAAAAATTACTGCCTTAGAAAATATTAACCTTGAGATTTTTGAAGGTGACTGCCTTGTTATTGGCGGCGAAAACGGTTCGGGTAAAAGTGTACTCATGTCTATTATTGCGGGGCTTGAAAAATGCAGTTGCGGCAAAGTAGAAGCTCCGCAGGTTGGACTTGTTTTTCAGGAAGCAGAAACTCAAATTCTTGGAGAAAGTCCTGCGGAAGACATTGCCTTTGGTCCAAAAAATCTTGGCTGGAAAAAAGAAGAAATTGAACTTGCAGTAAAGACTGCGCTGGAAAAAACAGGCCTGCTTGAAAAAAAAGACTTTCCTGCAAGATTTCTTTCTGGTGGCGAAAAAAGGCGGCTTGCAGTTGCCTGTATGCTGGCTATGGATCCTCCGGTGATTATTCTGGATGAGCCTTATGCAAACCTTGATTTTGGTGGGGTTAAACAGGTAAACGCTTTAATCCGCCAGCTCAAAAAAGATGGTAAAACCGTCATAATCCTTAGCCACGAAATTGAAAAATGCCTGGGTCTTGCAAACCGTTTTGTCGTTTTATTCCAGGGCAAAAAAGTTTTTGACGGAAAGCCTGAAGAAGGCCTTAAGCAGAACCTGGAGCAATGGAATATAAGGAATCCCCTTGTTTCGTATAAAAGCGTCAGCGACCTGGTGTGGGAGTAGAAGAAGTGACAACAGCCTTTTCTTATAAACAGGGAAACTCAATTTTACACCGCTGTCCTGCCTGGATAAAAATCCTTTTTCTTCCGCTAGTTAGCATTCTTGTATTTATGCTTCCCTGGCAGCTGGCTCTTACCCTTATATGCCTTCAGACTGCTGCAGGCCTCTTTCTTCATCTTACCATACGTGAACAACTTTGCGACTTGCAGGCCGTTTTATACTACGCAGCCTTATTAATTTTTGCAAAACTAGCCGGGGCACTTTTTACCCATAACCTGAACAAGGATTTTTTTACAGATTTTATTCCTACCCTTTTGATGCTCTTAAAACTTTTTTGCCTTATGCAGACAGCCTCTTTAGTTTTTAAAACATCTACATCTTTGCAAATCCGCCAGGGCCTTGAACAAATGGAGCTTGCTGTACGCAGATTTTTTCATATGCCCGCCAAGAGCCCCGCAGCACAAATGCTGGCCTTGTTTATATGCTTTATTCCCCAGGTTTCAAAAAACTGGACTCAGTCCAAAAAAGCCTGGTTTGCCCGTGGCGGAAAAAAAGGCATACGCATGCTCATAGTCTTACTTCCTGTTTTGTTCAGCGTTGGAATGAAACAGGCCTATAATTCTGCACGAGCCATCTCTATCAGATCCCCTCAATAAGTAACCAATAACATCTTGCCTTTTTTTAAATATGGTTTAAACTAGTAGTAATTCTGTTTTTCAGAATAATCTAACTTAAAGAGGTTTAATATGAAAAAACTCTTAATTCTTGTAGGCTCAATTTTATTGCTGACTACAAAACTCTTTGCAGCAGATCCTGCTGTTGGATTATGGAAAAGTATTGATGACAAAAGCGGTAAAGTAACTGCAATCTGGAAGGTTTACGAACAGGGCGGAAAGCTCTTTGGAACAATTGCAGCAACTACAGATTCTCCACAAGATGTTATTGCAAGTGCCTGTAAAGAATCATACAAAAACTTCCCTGTATCTGGGGCTGTAAACAAAATGAAAACTGTTGGAACTCCTTGGATTTTCAACATGGTAAAAGAATCAGAAGGAAACTGGAAGGATGGAAACATCATCGATCCAAGTAACGGAAAAATGTATGGCTGTGTAATTAAATATCTTAAAGCCGGCGAAAAGAATAAGAAATATACAGCAACTGGTCCTACTCTGGCTATGGCCGGAACTGTAGGTCCAATTCAGGTTTTCCAGTACTGGATTCCTGCGACCGAAGCCGATATTAAAGAGGCTCAGACTAAGAATCCTCCAAAGAACTAATAAAAAAATCGCCAAAGGAGCTTGCAAATGAAATCAAAAGCAAAACTTCTATTTATTATGATTTTATCTTTTGTGTTAATGGAAGCAGCAATGTTTGCCGGAGAAGAAAAAGATGTTCCCCGAAAATACAGACTTGCCGCTTATACAAAAGCTGTAGAAAAAGAACTTGGTCATAAAAGCGAAGATTTTGAGAAAAGCATAATAAATACAACTTATACTTATTATGCAAATACCTGCCAGAACAACTGGGATAAGGAAGCCTGGCAGGAAGCTGTTGCAAAAGCAGTTGAACTCTGCCGAAATAAAATTGCAATTGCAGCAGCTAAAGCAGGTGAATTTGGCGAAAAATTCCTTAAGGCTTTAATACAATCAACAAAAGAAGCCACAAACTCTATTTCGGATTGGCTTGATCAAAAATCTCAGGAATACGACAAGCAGTCCGAAAAAGATAAAAAGAAGAAGGAAAAAGAAAACAATAACAACAAGAAAAAAGAAAACAACAACAATAATAACAACAAGAAAAACGAAAATAAAAAAATCACAATTTAATGGAGAGGAAATCCTAAAATGAAAAAATTTATCTCAACAATCCTTCTTTTTTCTGCAGCTTTGTCATTGTCATTTGCTGCACCAAAAAAGGGCAAGGGAAAAGAACAATCAAAAGGAATCAAGCTTGATGCAAAAAAGAAATTTGCAATTGAAGGCGTTGAACTTGGAAGCGATAACTGGCCTCAGGTAACTCTTTCAAACAAGGGCGAGATTATCTGGAATCAGAAAGAAGGGGATTTTCAGCAGATCGGCTGGGAACTGCGCGGAACAGATTTGAGCAAATATGCAGGTCTTCGTTTTGAACTTGCTGCAGGTCAGAATTTTGAAGAACCCCATGTATGGCTTGAAAATCCTGCAAGTACAGGCGACTGGGGCTTTAACTTTGCAAAAGATGGAGTTTGCTATGCCCTTTTCAATGGTCAAAACAAAAGCTGGGGCGACATGAAAAATCCCGACAGTTCAGAAGGCTTTTTAATTAAAATTGGCGGCAACTTAAAACAATTCAAAAAGACTGTAATTAAATCTATTGAATTGATTAAAAAAGAGGACATTCCGGATGCTTCGAATCTTACACTTTTGGGTGTACCTTTTGGAACTTCAGTATGGCAGTCTCACATTCTTGGTAATGAAGTTCTTTGGTCAAAGGGTGATACAGGTGGAGATGCCGGCTGGGATTTAAGCGGTATTGATCTTTCTGAATATGACAGAGTTCGCGTTGAACTGGAAAGTACCACCTGTGAAAACATTGGTTTAAGACTTTGCGACAGCACTCACAATAACTGGCATGGATTCGACCTGCAGATTGAACCAAATGTTTTTGATATTGACTTATCTGGACAGGGCGCTTCCTGGGTAGCAGAAAATGGAACTGATTTTGATAAATCTCAAGGGCTAAAAATAATTATCCAGACTTACAATAGAACAAAAGCAGAAAAAACTCTTGTAAAGAGCGTTGAGCTTTTGAAGGGCCAGAGAAAAATAAATGAAGCCATTATGATTGGAGACAAAAGGCTTGGTACTTCAGGATGGAATTCAAAATCATATGAAAACGGACTTATAGAATGGATATGGAATGGAGAAGATCGCTATCCATGTGCAGGCTGGAATGTAAAAGATATTGATTTTTCTGAATATACAAAAATCCGTGTGGACTTTGAACCAGAAGCTGCAATACTTCCTCTGAGGATTGAGTTTCTTCAGGAAAAAAATGATAGTGGTATTATCTTCAATGCTGTTTCAAATTCTTATATTGAAGCAAACCTTGACGGTTCTTATTATGACGATAAATGGGAAAACAAAGGTAAATGGGATCCTTCTAAAAAAATCGACCAGATCTGGATTCGTTATTGCAACCTTTCAACAAGCGGTCAAAAATCAATTGTAAAATCTGTTACTCTGCTTAATGAAGAAATAAAAGCTCCACAAGCAGACGAGCTCATGTTAAAAGGAGCTAAACTTGGCTCACGAAAAGACAATGCAATAGTTGATGAAAACTCTGTAATCAACTGGAAGAAAGCAAGCTACGCACAGTGTGGCTGGCAGTTTGATAAGCTGGAAGGTGAAATTCTTGAAGTTAAGGTTTCTTCAACAGACTGTCCATTGCGCTTAAGAATTCGTGATCGTGCAAGCCAGAATGAAGCAAGCTGGGATGATGACGGTTCTGGACTCTTCCGTATTAATCTTAAAACAAAAAAGAAAATTAATGAAAACGGAAAAGAAAGTGCACCGGAATGGCAAAAATCATCTAAAGCATTCCTTTATGAAGCTGGCGGCGATATTGTTATTGAACCAATAAACGGAGTTTCCAAAGACGGAAAACAAAGTGTTGTTGAATATATTAAAGTAGAATAAATAATAACTGTAATTTAAAAATGGAGACCTTTTAGCATGAAAATACTTTTAATAAACGGAAGTCCAAAAGGTAAAAGAAGCAATTCTTTGCGGCTGGCAAAAAGTTTTATTGAAGGCGTAAAAGCTGTTAAAGAAGCAGCCGGAAATTCTGTAGAATTTGACGAGCTTGAGCTTGCCTCGCTTACAATTGGGCCTTGCCGGGGATGTTTTGCCTGCTGGAATGCAACTCCTGGAAAATGTGTAATCAAAGACGATATGCAGATGGTTATTGAAAAACAGCTTGCTTCCGATTTGATTGTATGGAGCTTTCCGCTTTATTATTTTAATGTTCCAGGTCTCCTTAAAAATCTTATTGACCGCCAGCTTCCTATGGCTCTTCCTTTTATGGCAGAACGTACAGACGGTTATGGAAACGGAAGTCATAAAGCACGTTATGAAAACTTAAACATAAAACACGTTCTTGTTTCTACCTGCGGTTTTTATACTGCCCGGGGAAATTACGACAGTGTTTTGAATATGTTTGACCACTTTTTAGGCAAGGGTGCTTTTGAAACTATTTTCTGCGGCCAGGGTGAACTTTTCAAAATTAAAGAGCTTTCTGACAGAACAGACGCTTATCTTAATTCTGTAAAAAAAGCCGGAAGTGAATATGCTTCGGGGGCAATTACAGAAGCTACACGCCAGGAACTGAATGCTCTGCTTTACGAAAAAGAAGAATTTGAAAGAATGGCCGATGCCAGCTGGGGAATTGATAAAACAACAGGCCAGAAAGAATCTGAAGATTTGATTTTTACAAGACAGATGGCAGCCCTTTATAATAAGGCCTCCTGGGACGGAAAAGACAAAGTTCTCGAAATGTACTACACCGATCTTGGAAAAACATACCAGATTTTACTTGGTAAAGACGGCAGTAAAGTTGTTACAGATTCAAGTCTTACTGCCACAACAAGAATTGAAACTACTTTCGAGCTATGGCAAAAAATCTCCCGTAAAGAAATCAGCGGTGAAGAAGCGCTTGGAAAACAAATGTATAAAGTTACCGGCGATTTTAATCTGATGATGAACTGGGCAAAAATCTTTGGCGGGAATCAGGCACAGGGCCAGGGGCAAACCCAGCCTCAGGCTCAGGCCTCTTCCCCTTCAAGTCAAAGTGCAAATCCTTCAATGACAAGCATGCTCATTCCTTGGATTACTTTCTGGATTTCGGTTTCTATAAACTCAAAAATCGGTTCGCTCATTTCGCTGGCAATATGTGCACTCCTTCCTGCAATTATGGGAAAGCATCGTTTGATTATCTGGGACAAGCTTTCTCTTATAGCGGTAGCAGCTCTTTCTCTTGCAGCAAATCTCACCGGCAAAGGTCATCTCATTTCAAATGCGGGTTACCTTGTATTTGCCTTGTTCTGGCTTGTTTCCTGCATGACAAAAGAACCTCTTTCTGCAGCTTATGTAAAATATGCTTATGGCGGCGACTCTGCCCTTAAAAATCCTTTGTTTATGAAGCCTAACTATATTCTTTCTGCCTGCTGGGGAATCCTTTACATTTGTACAACCGTATGGACTTTCTTCCTTGGTCGTGCAGGCCTTGGAATACTCATACCAATCATAAACAATCTTGTTCCGATTTTTATGGGAATATTTACAGCCTGGTTTTCTAAATGGTATCCGGCTTGGAAAGCAAGAGGAAAATCTATTTAGCTACTACGCAGTTTCTTCCGTTTGTTTTTGCATCGTACATAGCTTTGTCGGCACGGTCAAATGCAGATTTGTCTGTGTCGGCAGCTGTAATTTCTGTAAGACCAATACTACAGGTAAGATTGTAGATTTTATCAAAGGGAGCTTCTGAAATACTTTGTCTGAGCTTTTCGGCAAGCTGCTTTATCTCTTCAAAATCCAATTCGTAGCAGACACAAAGGAATTCTTCTCCACCCCATCTGCCTAATACGGCATTATAAGATTTAAGAAATTCAGCAACAAAATCTACAAACTGCTTGAGAACAATATCACCAACAGAATGACCAAACTTATCATTTACTGCCTTGAAATAATCTATATCAAGCATCATAAGAGCAGCTTTTTCGTTCTTTGTTTTAATGCTTTCTATAGCATTATTGATTTCGGTTTCAATTCGTCCGTGATTAAAAATTCCTGTAAGGGTATCTTTAGAAGCAAGGTCTTCATATTTTTTCAAGGTTTCAAAGAGCTGCAAAGAGTTCTCATGAATATTCTGAACCATGAATACAAATCTAAAATCATCTTCGTTTGTTGTATTGGTACGGCTAAAAATGAGTTTAACCCAGATGAAGACCCCATCCATATTTTTCATCTGGCAGTCAAAAGAAGTTGTGCGTCCCGGCTGCAGATTTTTCTTTAAATATTCCGGATCTGTGCGTTCCATAAAAAGCTTTTGATCTTCGGGCCAGATCATGTTTACAATCATGGTGCGCCAGGTTGTGTATTTAATATCATAGTTCTGCGGATTATCAGAAATTTCTGTTACATTAATGCTGTAAGAAATGTCTTTAATTAAATCTACATACATAGAAAAAAGGAAGGAGTTCTGGATTGTATCGACCTTTTTGTCTGTAAGGAAGTCCCGCAGATATTCACTGTTATCAAGCTCATCAAGAATAAACAAATATTTGTTGTTTTCTTCATCAAGAGGATAAATTGAAATTTGAATTAGATATGTCTTATCATCAACGTGCAGTTTAATGCGGTCAATGTATTTCCCTTTGAATTTTCCAATCATCGGAATAAAAACATGATAATCATCCGCAATTTTGCCGGACTTTTCGCTAAAATGGAACCAGAGTTTTTCCACAAGACTCTCATAATTTCCATCTGATTCAATCAGATTTTCAAAAAGTCCTGTCTTTTTAATTACATGATAACTGTCGTTCTTAGCATCAACAATAATTATAGCATCTACAAGCTCATAAAATAAGTTAGCAACAGATTCCTTAGAATATTCACTCATGTACCTATCCTCTATGTGTTAACTATTAATTTTACACCCATTTTCTAAGTTTTTAAACTTTTTTAATCGTTTTACCAACTTTTTTTTTATATACTTTTTTTAGGAAAAACAATTATAATTACAGTACTAAGTCGCCAAAAGGAGTATACTATGCAAAAGAAAATCATCTGGAGAAGTTTATCGATTTTTACAGCAGCCATCTTGCTTACCGGAAGCCTTTTATTTACCGGCTGCGACGAAGAGGAAAAAAAGCAAATGGAACAGTTTAAACAACAAGAATCTATTGGAACAAAGTTTCTTAAAAGTCAGGAAAATGCAGACAAAAAACCAAAACCTGCAGAGCCGGACGGACCTTCTACAAACGGTCTTGGTATTTCTGATGAAAAATATGAAGCAAGCATAAAGAAAAGTCTTGTTTCTAAAAACAACAATTATCTTGTAAAAAAGGTGCTTGAAAAAATGCGGGCCGGAGAAGAAGTGATTATTTCTACACTCGGCGGTTCTGTAACAGAAGGGGCCGGACCTTCTTCCTATACACAGGGCTACGCATACCAGTTCAAGGATATGTTCATAGAAAAATATGCTGCAAACAAAGATATGGTAAAATTTGTTCCTGCAGGAATTGGTGGAACACCTTCGCCAATGGGTCTTATCCGCTACCAGAAGGATGTTGTAAATAAGGGCGGCCGCGACCCGGATCTTTTGATTATTGAGTTTGCAGTAAACGACTGGCTTGAATGTTCTAAAACCCGCGCCATGGAATATCTTGTTCGCAATGCACTTGAACATAACACAGCAGTAATTATGCTTTATGGTGCAGCAACCTATAATAACCAGCAGGCTCAGATTAAACCTGTTGCCGATTTTTATAAGCTTCCACAGGTAAGTGTAAGCGACGGACTTAGAGGTTCAGGTATAAATCAGCAGAATGGTTCTAAAGTTTATTATACCGATATGGTTCATCCAACAAAAAATGGTCACACCTTTATGGCCCGCTGTATTCTTAATTTGATTGACGAAATTGACGCTTCTCCAATCGACGAAAAAGCCGCAATTCCGGAAGGCTATAAAAACGAAAATCCATTTATAAAGTTTGCAACAATCTATGGCGACACTCAGGACAAAAATGTTTCTATAAAGCCAGGTTCCTTTGATCACAAGGATGAGGCAATTCAGGCATATATGCACGGAGGAAAAAGCTTCCCACAGAACTGGAGCCGCAGCCCTTCGACCCCTTCGACAAGCTCAGGGACCGACGCTTTTACAATGACGCTAAATTGCAAAAGCCTCATAATGATTTACAAAAATGCAAACAACAATTCCTTTGGAAAGGCAGAGGTTTTTGTAGACGGACAATCTAAGGGAACTTATGCAGGCCACGAAGAAGGCGGCTGGAATAACTGTATGGTTGTTATGATTATTGATGAAACAAGCTCTTCGCAGCACACGGTAGAAATTAAACCTGCCGCAGGCGACGAAGATAAATCATTTACAATTTTAGCCTTTGGTTATGCACAGTAACATATAGGTGGTTTCGACAAGTTCAACCACCACTTATTTTTTCCAGTAGCTTGGCATAAAGAAAATAAACATTGTGTAAAGCTCAAGACGTCCTGCCAGCATTGCAAAGCAGTACCAGAGCTTTACAAAAACAGGGAGCGCCCCGTAATTTGCAGTAGGTCCTAAAAGTCCAAAGGCAGGACCTACATTTCCTACCATTGAAAGGGCACCTGTAAAGGAACTCAAAACATCAAGCTTTCCAAGACATCCAACAAAAACAGTAATTGCAACAACAACCGCGTACATAAACATAAAACTTGTAACGCTTAATACAATATCCTTGCTGCTTACTTTTCCGTTTAAACGAATTGTAAAAATTCCATGTGGATGAAGCATTCTTTTTGTTTCATTGTTGAGCTGTTTTGCAAGAACAACCCAGCGCACAACTTTAATACCACCACTAGTTGAACCCGAACTTCCGCCAACAAAAAAGAGAACAAAGAGGAAGAACTGGGCAATCACAGGCCACTCAAGATAATCGGCAGTACCAAAACCTGTTGTAGTCATAATGGAAGTTGCCTGGAAAGCAGAATAACGTAGACTTGTACCAAATCCTCCGTAATAAGGAATAAGTGAAATTGTAATTGCAATAATCGAAATAAAGAGAATTCCTATATAGGCTTTGAACTCTGCATTTCCAAACATATCCTTAAACTTGCCCTGCAGCAAAACAAAGAACAAACTAAAGTTAATTCCGGAAAGGAACATAAATACAGTTGTAATGATTTCCACTGCAAGCGAGTTATAGGTTCCTATAGAAGCGTTTCTTGTAGAAAATCCTCCGGTTCCCAGAGTTGCAAAAGAATGCGAAAGGGCATCTATAAAATCCATCTTGGCAAGCATAAGGGCAATTGTTTCTATAGCAGTAAGACCCGCATAAATAACCCAGAGGATTTTTGCAGTAGTTGTAATTCGTGCAGTTACCTTGCCTTTTTCGGGGCCGGTTGTTTCTGCCTTAATAAGCTGAAAGCCTCCAACTCCAAGCAGAGGAAGAAGGGCAACTGTTAAAGTTACAATTCCCATACCGCCAATCCAGTGAGTAAGACAGCGGAGCATATTTATTGAACGGGGAAGACTTTCTACTTCACTTAAAATTGTTGCTCCAGTTGTAGAAAATCCGCTTACACTTTCAAAAAGGGCATCTGCATAAGATTTAAAATATCCGCTTAAGAACAAAGGAACAGAACCCATAACAGACATTACAATCCACGACATTGCTACAATTATAAAAGTCTGCTTTATAGACATAGAAACTTTTACTTTACGGGTTGGAATATTTATACCTGCACAAAATACAAAGCTCACAAGCATAGGAATGACAAATGGCAGAATCATAGCTTTTTCGCCACAGGCAATTGCAACTCCAAGAGGAATTGAAAAAAGTGCACCAACAAGAGCCAGAAGAATTGAACCTATTTTTAAGAATGTTACAATAAACATAAGGACCTGCTCCCGGTTACTGTTTTCCTGCAAAATAAGACAAAACCTTTTTGCTGTTTTCTGATTTTGTAATAAGAACTACGTGATCTCCTGCGGCAAACTGAGTATCACCTGAAGGAATTGCATAATTTTGAGAGCCAAGTTTTTTATCCAAAAGCACAAGGAAAGAACCGGGATCTGCAATTTCGCGCAAAGGCTTTCCGCTTACTTTAGAACTTGAAGTAATTTCGCATTCTACAATTTCAAGCTCTCCTGTTGTTACGGTATGAATTTCTTTTACAGATTTTCCGCGCAGGTGACTCATAATGGAATCTACTACACTGTCGCGCAAAGGAATAGCAACATCTACCCCTAAGTGCTTTTCGCTGATTTCTACAAAATCATGACTCTTTACAAGACTGATTGACTGCCCTACTCCAAGAGACTCAAGATAGGCTGCAAGAATCATATTTAATTCGTGATTATGTGTTGCACAAATTGCAAGGTCAAAAGATGTAAGGCCTTCTTCGCGCAAAAAGTTTTCATCAGAAGCATCGGCACAAAGAACACGTGCATCCGGGAAGCGCTCTGCTGCTGCTTTTGCAAGAAGGTCATCACTGTCTATAATTACAAATTCCTGAGAATGACGTGCCTTGGCGCCGCTGAACAATCTTGCAAAACCGCCTGCCTTTTTCTGAATAAGCTTATCGGCAATAATATTTCCTATTCTTCCGGCCCCAATCAGAACAACTTTCTTAAGTTCTTTTTGTACCGAACCGCAAAGTTCAAGTACTGCATTGATATCATCCTTGTCTACAAGAACACCAAGAGTGTCGCCTGCATTTATAACAGTGTCCCCGGTTGGAAGAGAAGTAATTCCATTCTGCTCAACATAAGCTACAAGAAAGCGCACTTCTGTTTTTGAACGCACTTCTTTAAGGGTAATGCCGTCAAAAATGCTGTCTTTATTTACAAGGATTTTTGCAATTTCTAGACCGGAATTATCAAAGGTGATTACGTTACCAACTGCGCCGTTTTCTACAGCCTGCACAATTGCATCTGCCGCTTCAACGTCAGGATGAATCATGTAGTTAATTCCATAAAGAGGGCGATGCTTACCGCCAAATTCTCCGGAATGCTTTTTTTCGGCTTTTGTTGTATTTACATAATAGGCGTAGTTCCGGACACGTGCAATTTTAAGAACGTCAGGATACACTGCATCTACAAGCGAGCAGGTAATCATGTTTACTTCATCGGAAGAAGTTACACAAACAAGCGCATCTGCTTTTGCAATGCCTACTTCTTCCAATGTTTCAAGATTGTTTCCGTCTGCATTTACAACAGTACAATCAAGGATATTTTGCGCATGACGAATTGTGTGTTCGTCATTATCAACAATTGCAACTTCGTTTTTTTCATTTATGAGGAGCTTGGCAAGCTGAACGCCTGTAAATCCAGCTCCTACAATTACTATTTTCATGGGATTCCCCTTTTTAGTATATTATACCATTCTTTGGGGAATATGTCTTTATTTCTCTTCTGCTTCCTGAGAAAGCTTAGATTTGCGTTTGTTTGAAACAAAAAGGCCCACATAAACGGCAACACAGATAATTGTTGCAGCAAGGGCCTCAAGAGCAGCCTGAGGAGCAAGAACTCCAATTACAGCAAAGTAGCCCATACCGCCCATACCTTCGCGGGTTGCAGCGCCCTGGAAAATATAAAGGCAACCGATTACAAGCAAAGTGTGGCAGACAGTAGAAAGGAAGGCTGTAATACCGGCGCTTACTGTTTTTGGCAATTTAGGAAGCTTATTAAAAGCAAACCACAAAGCCCAGGCAACAAGACCTGTAAGCATGCGTGGCAAAACTGAACAAAGAGGATTTACAAATAGAGGATCCAGAACTCCACTTGGGCTCATTGCAGCCTGAACAAGAGACATAATTCCAAATACAGCACCTGTAAAAAGAGCAGAAGGCAAACCGCAAAGACAGGCAGCAAGAATAATAGGTACATGAAGGATAGTAATAGAAGCAGCAGGACCAAGAGGAATAAGACCAAGCTTTGTAATACCAAGAACAATTATAAGAGCGCTAAGAGCAGCAGTTAAAACCAATTTACGTGTACGAGATACATTTTTTTCCATAATGTGTACTCCTTTTTAATTTGAAGCGATTATGACAAAACAACGTATTTTTGTCAATTAAAAAATGGATTGCTTCGCGCTCGCAATGACATGTTTTATCCGATCAAAGGTTTCTGTTTCTTGCTTATCGGTTCACAAGTTAGGTCTACGCCAAGCTTTTTAAAGATTTTGCGGTCAACTTCACTAAGCATAACAGTTGTATGAACCTGGCAGCCACGCAGATTTGGCAGCTGATCAATTGCCTTTCGGCAGTTTTCGTCATCTTTAGAAAGCATTGCAAGGGCAACAAGAACTTCATCAGTGTGAAGGCGAGGATTGTTTCCGCTAAGGTAAGTTACCTTCATTTTCTGAATAGGTTCAATCATTTCTTTTGGAATAAGCTTGAGCTTGTGATCAAGACCTGCAAGATGCTTTGTTGCATTAAGAATGAGGGCAGCACTTGTACCAAGCAAATCTGTAGTTTCTGAAGTAATAATTGTTCCATCTGCAAGTTCAATAGCCGCACAGATGGATTTTGATTTAGCAGCACGTTCTTTTGCAGCAACAGTTACATGACGTTCATCTGTAGAAATCTTTTCCTGCTGCATCAAAAGTTCAATCTTGTTAATTTCGGCTTCTGAAGCATCTCCATCCATGTAGCGGTTGAGCGTTGCATAGTAGCGGCGGATAATTTCCTGACGGCTTGCTTCTCGACAGGCTTCGTCATCATAAATACAATAGCCTGCCATATTAACGCCCATGTCTGTAGGCGACTTATAAGGATTTTCTCCATAAATACCCTTAAAAATAGCGTCAAGAACAGGGAAGATTTCTATATCGCGGTTATAATTTACAGTAGTTTGTCCGTAGGCTTCCAGGTGCCATGGGTCAATC
>Ga0310697_10000572_pt1 | contig 48096 bp, 31 predicted proteins | sample 172DNAGHGlowgp2_FD_203883 | JGI IMG/M metagenome (GOLD analysis project Ga0310697, IMG submission 203883) | Sheep rumen microbial communities from Palmerston North, Manawatu-Wanganui, New Zealand - 1728 DNA GHGlow gp2 (v2) (version 2) | ecosystem: Host-associated > Mammals > Digestive system >...
GGAGATTGGCATCCGCAAGGTAATGGGATCTTCGACGCAGGAAATCCTCATGATGTTCTGCCGCCACTACGCCCTGCTGCTCGCTGTCAGCTTCATCATTGCAGCTCCGATAGCTTACTACATAGGATGTCAGTGGCTTCAGTCGTTTGCCGAGCGCACGCCCATCTACTGGTGGCTCTTCCCCCTGGCCCTTCTGACAGTTGGCGTCATTACCCTCACCACCGTCATCGTCCAGAGCTGGCGTGCTGCTAATGCTAATCCTGTTAACAGTATCAAGACAGAATAAGAAAATTCTCAATTTATTGCGATTTTGCTTGGCAGATTAGAATCTTTTTCTTATCTTTGCCGCAAAATCGCAATATATTGGATAAATTGTTCACGTTCGGCATAGCTCAAACAAGTTTGACTTTGCACTCACTTATTTACAATTTTGAGATTATGACTCTGAAAGAGATCGGTGATGCCGTCAGAGAGCGGCGGAAGAAGTTGGGTATCAACCAACAAACGTTGGCTGACTTGGCTGGTGTTGCTGTCAATACGGTAGTAGCAATTGAACGCGGCGATGGCAATCCGCAATTGACGACGCTGCTTACCATTCTGGATACATTAGGACTGCAAGCAGATATTAATATGAAGCAATTGGAGTATGAGAGCATGTAAAGTTTTTGTTCATGATATGGAGGCTGGTCTCCTCCAAGAGACTGACGACAGAGAATATGTCTTTACGTACAACGCGGGCTATCAGGGTGAGCCTGTGTGTATCGCGATGCCCGTAAGACAAGAGGCTTATTGGTCTGATCATCTCTTTCCCTATTTCTTCAACATGCTTTCTGAGGGAGCCAATCGTCAAGTGCAATCTACATTGCTTCATATCGATGAAAAAGATGATTTTGGTATTATGTTGGCAACAGCCCAGCATGACACAATAGGTGCCGTAACCGTAAAACCCGTCTGAATATGATAGAACTCCATGTATGTCCTTCAACGCTGCAAGAAGGTTTTTCTACCTATTCGCCAACAGCCCTGAAACAATTGTTCGATGGGAAACCAGTGTCGCATATTCTGGACTTTGACAGTCCGAATAACGAAAATGCCGACAACGAGACATACTTGAAGAACGTTGGGCGCATATCGCTTTCTGGTGTCCAGCCCAAAGCAAGCCTGGTTGTCAATTCTAATTATCAATTGGTAAAACCGTCGGAAAATGAACGAGGCACTTATATCTTAAAGCCAGCTCCTACATCATACGCTCTTTTCGACAGGAAATATTGCCCAGCCAACGAGCATCTGACCATGCAGTTAGCCTCGCAAGTCTATCACATCGAGACAGCTGCTAACGGAATTTGCTTTTTCAGGGATGGAGAAGCAGCCTACATCTGTCGCAGGTTTGATGTCGGTCCTGACGGAAAGAAGTACAGTCAAGAAGATTTCGCATCTCTCGCAGGACTGACCAATGCTAATGGTGGCAGCGATTTCAAATACAGCAATTTGAGTTATGAAGAGTGCGCCGACATCATCCGCAGATATGTGAAGGCTGCGCCTGTTGACATCATGAGATTCTTCCGAATAGTTGTATTCAATTACCTTACGCTCAACGATGATGCCCACCTTAAGAACTTCTCACTTATCAACCGAGGTGACGGTGAATATCATCTTGCTCCTGCCTACGACCTTATCAATACAAGCCTGCATTTGGGACAGCCTCGTATCTTCGCCCTCGACAAAGGACTGTTCAAGGAAGGTATGCAGATGTCAGACGTCAAGACTGTCAGCCGCAAAGACTTTGAGGAATTCGGTCGTCGTATAGGTTTAGCTCCGCGATTGGTAAAGCGGGAGCTTGATGCGTTTGCCACAGAATCCCCCTTGGCAAAAGAACTGATAGAACGTTCCTTCCTTTCTGATGCTCTAAAACGCAGTTATTGGTTGTCATACCGATACAGAAGAAGCACATTAGCCTTTATGTAATAGGAGTTCCAAAGTGACTGTCTAAAAATCATACGCCAAAGTGTCTAATTATTAGACAATCTGCATCCGCCAAAGTTAAAAACCTTGGCGGATTCGTTTTTATGGGGTAACTTTGCATCAGAAAACAAATAAAACGTATGAAGAGCTATTTACGTTTCCTATCACGCAACAAGCTATACGCGATTATCGAGGCTTTTGGCCTGGCTTTTTCCTTGGGCTTTGTCATTTTGTTGGTGGCGTACGCCAAAGCAGAGTTCAGCACAGGCAAAAGTATAAAGGATGCTGACAAGATTTATCTTCTTGGCACTGGCGACATGTTTGGAATGACACTGGATACGCCTGTGGAGTTCTTCCATCAATTGCCAGAGATTGAATCCTGGACAAGAATATCCAATGGCATGCTTTCGGATGTCGTTGTTGGCGATGACTATTACAGTATATCATCTGTCTTTGTCGATTCCACATTTTTCCAGTTGTTCGATTATCGTCTGACGGGCAGCAATAGCCAGCAGGTTCTGAAAAGTGAAGACGAAGTGCTTGTCTCAGAATCTTTTGCGCGTAAAGCCTTCGGACAGGAAAATGCTTTGGGAAAGAAAATTAAATTTGGCGATGAATATTATACCATCAGTGGTGTTGTGGAGGACTTTGGACGGAATGACCTTTTCTCAGAGACCGATGTCTTCTTCAGCATCAAGAAAGCCTATAACTATTACCAGCGTATGGACAATTTTGGTAATACCCAGACGTTCCTGACGTTGAAACCAAATGCAGCCCCTGAAAAAGTAGCAGACAAACTGTTGGAAAAATACTTGGAATATTGGCCAGAGTTTTATGCTAAAGATGGAGGTGAAGGAGCGATGATATGGGGTTCCACACTCACCCGGTTCGATGATGTCTATTTCTCATCTCTTGAACGTTACGGCACCCTTAAAGGGGGCAACAAAACGCTGGTTCAGATTCTGTTGATTGTAGCGCTCGTTCTGTTGGTTTCTGCATGCTTCAATTACGTGAATCTAAGCATTGCGCTCACCGGAAAACGTGCCAAGGAGATGACCATGCGGAGAGTTTTGGGAGAGCGGACTAATGGCGTGTTGTGGCGTTATTTTCTGGAAGCCTTGTCCTTCGCTGCCATCTGTTTTCTGACGGGCAGTGTGATAGCCTATATGTTTCGCCCGATGTTCGAAAGGTGGCTTTCGACGAGCATTCCACTTTTGCCCGACCTGCAATTAGTGACGATTGCTGTCATTGCCCTGCTTGTCATTTCTCTTGTTTCCAGTATATTGCCTGCCATGTTTGTGCTTCATTTCAAGCCTGTTGATGTGGTAAAGGGCAGTTTCCAATTAAAAAACAAGATGGTGTTCAGCAAGGTTTTTATCGTAGCACAGAACGTCATCAGTATGTGCCTGATAGCCGTTGCCATCACCATGACCTTACAGATACACCATCTGCTGACTTTGCCACTTGGTTATCAGACGGAGAATCTTATCTTTATCGAGGCTTGGGACATTGGCTATAACTCAGACCGGCAAGAAATCCTGCGTCAGCGGTTGCTCTCATTACCACAGGTGGAGGCTGTTGGCAAGGCTGGCAGTCTGCCTTTCAGATCCTCCAGTAATGGTTTGGTCGATGCTCAAGGCAGCAAGTCGTGGATTTATTATTCATCGATGGATACCACGGCCTTCCGGCTGTTGGGATTCCAAATCACAGAACGTTTCTGTGATGCTACAGATAGTCTTTGCTACATTGACCAGGATACTCAGAAACGCTATAACATATCTGCATCTCATCTCTCCATTGATGGTAATCAGGCAGAGTCTACCGGCGAAGTTGTCATGCGTCCCAGATATAAAGTGTGTGGAGTAGTGGAGAACTACCGAAATGGGATAGGCAATTATGCCCCCAAGTTCGAGGACGGTCATAATGTAATACAATTGGTTGGCGAGAATGGCTGGTCGTGGTGTCAGATTGTGAAGATCAGTGGCAACAAGTCAGAGGCACTTGCCGCCGTAAAGAAAGCATGTGGCGCAGTAACAAAAGAGTTGATAGGATACCCCAAGGACATGACTTGTACCTTCCTGGATGATGTCATAAAGGATGCGCTGGTCAAGGAGCGCAATACCATGCACCTTGTTCTTTGCTTCATGATTCTCTCTATCATGATTTCGGCCCTTGGACTTTTCGCCATATCAGTCAACTATAGCGAGCAGCACAGCAAGGAGATCGCCATTTGCAAGATTATGGGGGCTACGGTCAAGGAATCAATATGGCGACTCTCATGGCGTTTCATCCTCCTGTCGTTGATAGCTGTTGTCATAGCAATTCCTATTTGTGTAAAAGCCATGGGATATTACTTACAGGACTTTTACTATCGGATAGACTTCCCCTGGTGGGTCATCCTTCTGTCGGCATGCATCACTATCCTTATCGTCATCCTGTCCATCCTGGGCCAGACCATGAGGATTGCCACCAAGAATCCCATTGATGGTATTAGGACTGAGTAATAATAGTAATAATACAAAAGAACAGATGAAGAGTTATTTCAAATTCCTGTCGCGCAACAAGGCCTATACCTTTATTAATATAGCAGGCCTGGTGGCATCTCTGATGTTCATTATCCTCATGGGCGACTATGCCTGGAGGCAGTACAGCATTGATTCGTGGCACAAGAATGCCGACCGCATCTACCTGACGGGTAATGATGAGGATTTCTTTATGTGGCCGCAGGCTGCACAAGAGATAAAAGAGATGTGCCCAGAAGTGGAACAAACGTGTTGCGTGATGAGTCAGAGAGGCCGTATTAAATATGGTCAGCGAGAGGTGAAGGAAGGAGATAAGGAGAATGGCATCATCATGCTCACAGACTCTACATTCTTCCGTTTCTTCGATTTCGATCTGCTTGAGGGAGACAAACTGACAGCCCTCGATGCACCTGATAAATGTGTCATCACGCAGAGACTGGCCAAGCGACTCTTTGGCGAAAAGAATCCCATCGGTGAGGCCTTGCAGATTGTTGGTCAACGCTCTGTCTTCATGAACCATGAAGATCCGTATGACTCGACGCTGGTCTATATCGTCGGCGGCATCGTGAAGGATTTCGACCGCACAGTCCTGCCCAATGAGACGCAACTCATTGCCAGCATGGAGCGTTTTCCTCAGGTGATGGGCTATACGCTTAGACCCCATTCCTTTGCTTCTGGGCAGACGGGTGCCTGTAAGGCATTTCTCATGCTGAAATCAGGCGCTTCACTTGATGCCAAGAAAAAAGTGATAGAAGACTATCTGGCCAAGAATTACATGTGGGCACATATGGACAATCATGAGTTCATCGCAACACCACTGACAGACATCATGTTTGCACCTCAGAACAATGGCTATGGCATGCAGAAAGGGGACAAGACGAGACTTCACATCCTTTTGGCAGCCGTTTTGGCCATCCTATTCTTTGCCGTCAGCAACTACATCAACCTGACGGTAGCGAATACAGGCTTCCGCGCCAAGGAGATGGCTACGCGACGGCTATTTGGCAGTAGTCAGTGCCAAATCTCGCTGAAACTGATTGCAGAATCGACGTTGATGATAACCGTTGCCTTCCTCTTGGGTCTTGCTTTGGCATTCGGTTTTCAGGACGATGCTGCAGAACTCTTCAGAGGCAAGATAGCCTTGCTCAATGATGTCAGCGTCAGCACGGTGAGCGTCTGCCTAGGTTTCATCCTGCTCGTAGGCATTATCTCTGGCATTATGCCCTCGTATCAGATTTCCCGCTTCCAACCCATTGACATTGTGAAAGGCAACTTCCGCTACCACTCCAAGATGGTAATCGGGCGGTTGTTCATCATTGTGCAGAATGTCGTTACGGTCACGATGCTCACAGCAGCCCTCGTCATCTGGCTACAACTAAATCACCTCATTCACGCACCCTTAGGCTTCAATACAGAACGACTCTATTATGTGAACGTGCCAGAGGGCAAGAGCCAAACAGTCAGGAGCCAATTAGAGAAGATGCCCTTCGTAGAGCGTATCGGTGAGTATAGCGGAACAACCTTTGTCACCTACAGCAGTAGTATAAGGAGTATCACGAATGGCGACAAACTGACGAGCCTGTTTCTGACCGATCTGGACTCGACAGCCTTTGCCCTCTACGGGCTGGACATCCTCAAAGACTACGGAAACACCAGCAACGGCTACTATTTGAATGAGGAAGCTATGTGCAGGTTGGAGTTGAAGGATGAAGACCGCGAGATGGTCTGGGGCAAAGACGAGAAAGCCTCTATCAGCGGCATCCTCAAGGACTTTCACCGCATCAACGTGCTGACGACAGCAGAGCCTTTCGCCATCCGTGTGCAGGAGCATGTGGACGACCCGAATTTCCTTGTCAAGACAAATGGAGACAAGCAGGCAAAGGCAGCCCTCATCAATATGATAAGAGAACAGGGTGTTTCAGAGGAAGCAATAGAGTGGTACGTCACCAGTTTGGAAGAAGGCATTGCCGACACCTTCGAAGATCAGCAGAACACGCTGAAGATCATCACGCTCTTCACCATCATTGCCGTGATTATCTCCGTGATGGGCTACGTGGGTATGTCGCTTTTCTTCATCCGTCAGCGCCAGAAGGAGATTGGCATCCGCAAGATTATGGGTTCAACATCGGGCGAGGTGATGGTACTGATGCTGCGCATTTTCTGTTCGCCGCTGCTGATGTCGTTCGTCATCGCTGTACCTCTCTCATGGTATATCATGCACGACTGGCTCACTAACTTCAGCTACCGCATCGATCTCTCGTCCTGGATCTTCGCAGCCACCTGTGCTTTTGCCCTGTTGGTAGCCATCCTCTCCGTCGGCCTCCAGATCATCAAGGCCGTCAGAACCAATCCTGTAGAAAGTATCAAAACCGAATAAATATAAACTATTCGCATCGAGCCCAGCCTCTGGACAATCAAGGATACTTATGTTTACCTGCTTCATCATTAACTGTTGGAGCAACGGGAGTTGCCAGCATGAATTCAATAAAACATGACGATGGTTAACAAGGTTAAACTTGTAGACAGAAAACATCCAGATCTGGCTCGTTGCGATTCAAATAGCCAAATATGCAATATCGTAAATAAATAGTAAATTGTAAATTTTCAAATAGTAAATCAAGATTATGATTAAATTAGAAAACATTCAGAAGGTATTCCGCACAGAAGAGGTGGAAACCGTAGCACTGGGCGGCGTATCGCTCGAAGTAAAGAAAGGTGAGTTCGTGGCCATCATGGGGCCGTCGGGCTGTGGTAAGTCAACACTGTTGAATATCCTGGGCTTGCTCGACAATCCCACCAGCGGTACTTATCTGCTGGATGGTGAGAACGTGGGACAGCTGAAAGAGAGCCAGCGCACGAAGGTTCGCAAAGGACAGATAGGGTTTGTGTTCCAGAGTTTCAACCTCATCGACGAACTGAACGTGGAGGAGAACGTGGAGCTGCCGCTAACCTACCTTGGCGTACCCAAGAAGGAGCGTAAGCAGCGTGTAGAAGAGGTGCTGCGCCGTATGGCCATCTCGCATCGCGCTCACCACTTCCCCCAGCAGCTCTCAGGTGGTCAGCAGCAGCGTGTTGCCATTGCCCGTGCCGTAGTGATGAATCCCAAACTGATTCTTGCTGACGAGCCTACAGGTAACCTCGACTCCAAGAATGGTCTCGAAGTGATGCAACTCCTGACACAGCTGAACCAAGAGGGCACTACCGTCGTGATGGTCACCCACTCTGAGCGAGATGCCGGTTACGCCCAGCGCATCATCAACCTGCTTGATGGTCAGGTTATCCGCTCATCCTACACCTAATACTGATTATCAGTGAGTTAGCAAGTTATTATCCGCTTGCTATCCGCTGTTTATCCTACACCAAACACCAAGATTATGTCCTACCCCCCGGAGTTGTCCGAGGCTGCCGGACAATTGTCCGAGCCATACGGATTTATTTCCCAACCTTGGGGACGGTGGTTCACTCATTTCAATTTTGCAGCGGACAACAGGACTTCAAGACTTTTTTATCCTCTCATTTAGGTGTAGGATAACAAGCGGATAATAAGCGGATAAATGCGCTGTAACCGCCTGATAATCAGTGGCAGGTGTAGGATAAGCGGATTCCGATAAAAGTTCTAAGTGGTGAAAGACGCGCAAAACAGTTAAATGTAGTTAAATAACAATGATTTCCCATTGTTTTTTCATGACAAGTATATATCTTTGCGCTATCAAAATGATATCAATTTGCGCTTCGTTAATGAATAATGAATAAAGAACGAATATCAACCATTTTAAAACAAAGAGTATGGAGAACAAAGAGTTTGAATTCAAAGGAACGGTGCTGAACGGCTTCCTGATGCTGTTCGTGAACCTCGCCGTGCTGGTTGCGGCCATCTACTTCATCGTGCTGAGCATCATCGTGCTCGACGAGACCAACGGTAGTGACGGCGGCTGGCTGCTGGGTGGCAGCCTCCTGGTGTTATTGCTGAACATCATTATGTGGTGCGGATTCCTGATGCTGGAGCCCAACGAAGCCCGCGTGCTGACATGGTTTGGCAAGTATAGCGGCACCTTTACGAAGACGGGCTACTATTGGATCAACCCCTTCTTCACCTCCAAGAAAGTGAGCCTGCGCGCCCGCAACCTCGATGCCGAGCCTATCAAGGTGAACGACAAGACGGGCAACCCGGTGATGATTGGTCTGGTGCTGGTATGGAAACTGAAGGACACCTACAAGGCTCTCTTTGAGATTGACTCACAGACGATGGCTCCCGTTAACCAGACGGAGATTGGCGGTGCCAGCATGAAGGGTATCATGATGGCGCTGGAGAACTTCGTCAAGGTGCAGAGCGACGCTGCCCTTCGTCAGGTGGCCGGACAGTATGCCTACGACGACGTGGATGACAAGACCGACGAGATGACGCTGCGCGACGGCGGTGAAGAGATAAACCAGCAGCTGGAAGAGAAACTGAACGAGCGCCTGGCACTGGCCGGCATCGAGGTGGTGGAAGCCCGCATCAACTACCTGGCCTACGCCCCTGAGATTGCCGCCGTCATGCTGCGCCGCCAGCAAGCCTCAGCCATCATCACGGCCCGCGAGAAGATTGTGGAGGGTGCCGTCAGCATGGTGAAGATGGCGTTAGACAAGCTGTCGAGCGAGGACATCGTGGAGCTGGACGACGACAAGAAGGCTGCCATGGTGTCGAACCTGCTTGTGGTGCTCTGCGGCGACGACTCGGCACAACCGGTGGTAAACACAGGAACGCTGAACCACTAAATATATGCGAGATTGACGACAACTATGGTGTAAGATTGACGACAACTTAGACAACTATGACAACTTTTTTATATCCTCGGAGAACAGATTGTTGTCCTTGTTGTCTAAGTTGACGTTAATAAAAAAAAGAAAAAGTTGTTATAGTTGTCTTAGTTGTCGTTAATAAAAAAAGAAAAGTGATGGCGAAGAAGGAGACGAAGAGTTTTATCCTGCGTGTCGATACTGAGACGATGGACGCGATAGAGGCTTGGGCTGCGGACGAGTTCCGCAGCACCAACGGCCAGCTGCAGTGGATCATCACCGAGGCACTGCGGAAGGCGAAGCGTCTGCCTAAGAAACGAGGAACGAGGAATGAGGAATGAGGAACGAGAAATGAAGAAAGAGAAGATTAAAGTACATCGCACCACCGAGGGCACCATCTTCGAGGTAGCTTTCCTGGTGCTGGCCGTCGTAGTGTGGGTGCTCGTTATCATGATGATGAAGAATGCGCCCGATGTTGTTGCCACGCATTTCGATGCCAGCGGGCGTCCCAACGGCTACGGCTCGCCGTGGGGACTGCTGTTCCCCTGCATCATCACCACGGTGACGGGTGCCGGTCTGCTGGCAGGCGCCTATTTCCCCGACAAGCTCAACATGCCGGTGAAAGTAAGCACGCCCCGACAGTATGAACTGGTGATACGCATGACACGCATTGCGGCCATCATCATGCTGATGATGACACTGGCCATCCCCGCCACGATACTGTTTTTCGACAGTCCGTCGCCGTGGCCCGTCCTCGGCACCGTAGGACTGTTATTGGCAGACATCATCGTGTACTGCGTGCTCATAAAAAAGGCGAGATAAATGTGTACGCAAAGACGCAAAGACACTAAGAAAAACTTTGCGACTTTGCGTCTTTGCGTACACCACAATCTGCCAACTGACCAGAAAGCCTTCCCTTTCGGGGGAGGTTTGGAGGGGGCTACAGCTGCTTCTTCGGATAGAGGGCATCCCACCATGTGGGGTCGCCCTTTAACCATTTCTGGAACCAGGCCATCTGGGTGGCCATCCATTTGATACGTTTGCCATAGTCGAGGACATGGTGGTTCTCGCCCTTCACCTCTACCAGAGCCACGTCACGGCCTAAGAGTTTCAGGGCGGTAAACATCTGCAGACTCTCGATCAGCGGCACGTTCGTGTCGTCCGTGCCATGGAGCAGCAGCAGCGGCGTGTGGATCTTGTCGGCACGGAATAGCGGCGACTGGTCGACATAGAGCTGGCGGTGGCTCCAGGGGTAGCTGCCTGCCATCGACACCTCGCTGTAGTTGTAGCCCCAGTAGCCCTCGCCCCAGTAGCTGGTGTGGTTGGCAATGCCGGCATGCGAGACGGCAGCGGCAAAGATGTCGGTGACGGTCTGCAGGTACATGGTCATGAAACCGCCATACGAAGCACCCATACAGCCAATCTTCGTGGCATCGATGAAGGGGTGGTCGGCACAGATACGGCGCGTTCCCTCGATGATGTCGCCGGCGGGGGTTCCGGCGGGCACCGTGCCGTCAGCACGGGGCGTGCCGCCGGCGGTGTTGACGTGGCGTGAGGCCCACTCCTGGCCGAAGCCCGTGGCGCCGCTGGGCTGCAGGATATAGACGATATAGCCTAACGAGGCATAGTACTGGGCGGGATAGCGCGACTCGAAGTAGCGCGTGACGGGCGAGCAGCCGCCGTAGTAATAGACAATCATCGGGTACTTCTTCGTGGCATCGAAGTCTTTGGGCAGATAGAGGCGGCCATAGACGGTGTCGCCGTTGCTGTTGATGAAGTTCCAATCGCGGCAGGTGCCCAGCTCCGCATCGCCAAGGACGGTCTTGCCGTCGAAGAGCGGATACTGCTTGACGGCGCTCTTCCCCTTGGCCGTAAAGGCTATGAAGGCCGAGGCAGGCTCCATCGTCTTGTCGCTGAGATAGCCCATGACGTTAGCACGGGCAGCCATACCGAACCGATAGACATTGTCGCCGATGACGTCTAACCGCACCGTCTTCCCGTCGGCAGGATTGAGCTGATAGAGACGCACATAGTCGCGGTCTTCGGCATTGAAGTAGACCATGCCGTCGGCATGCGACCATTCCGCCCGCTGTATGCTGGGGTCGAAGTCCTTGGTGAGAGGCGTCACCTTGCGCGTGGCCATGTCATAGAGGAAGAGCTCGTTCTCAGTCATGCTGGGCGTACGGTCGGCAGACAGCTGACAGCCGATACGTCCGAAAGCCTCGGGTGTGCCGGTGAAGAGAATCTTGGTGGCGTCGGGCGAGAACAAGGCCTGCCCCAGAAAGCCCTCACCGCGCAGCAGCGTGTCGGCCTTCATGGTCTGCACGTCCATAACATAGAAGTCGGCCACCTCCGTGGGACGGCGAGACAGCCGGGAGTACGACGAGCCTATGAGCAGCTTGCGGCCGTCGGCACTGATATCGGCCAGATACTGTCCCTTGGGGCCGAAGGTGATGGGCTGACTGATGCCCGTCCTGACATCGAAGTACACCAGACTGCTGCGCTTGCGCCAGCCGGGCTGGCGGTCGTCCATCTCTAATACTTCGAACACGTCGGCATCCTCTTTCGGCCCTTCCTCTTCGACGCTGACGATGAGATAGTCCTCTGTGGGACTGACGACGTAGCTGCCCTCAGGCAGTCCGGCAGCCCAGCGGGAACGCTCGCCCGTCAGCGGGTCTACCTTATACAATATGCGTACACCCTGTTCCTGCTCCTCTTCTATCCAGGCTGGGGTGACAGGCATCCACCGCACGCTGTGCGTCGGCCGTCCCAGGAGCCGCCCCGTCTTCACGTCGCGCAGCTCATAGTCCCAGCGGCTGTTGCCGCCCCGCTCCGTCGTCTGGCAGCTCACCACGGCATAGCGTCCGTCGGCCGACAGTGCCACACCCCTGACGCGCCGACCGTCCGTCAGGTCATGAACCATATAGGGATGACGCCTGCTGACGGTTGTCACCACCGGCAGCTGGGTGTCGAAGGTCACGCTGATGCTGTCGGTATCCTTTGGCTCGGCCAGGTATCTGATGGCGAAGGTGTGGTGCTCGGGTGCCAGCTTCAGCTCGCCGCCAGCCTCCGTGCCGTCGACATAGAGTTTATAGTTCTTAGGACCTTTGACGTTGATCTTGCCTTTCACGTAGCTGCTGTTGTTGACGTAGAAGGTGAGCACGCCCACCGACTTGGTGTCGGCGAGCGACGGCAGCAGACCGCCGTTGAAAACCGTCTGCGCCTCGGCCTGCAGCGGCAGGGCCGTCAGCAGCGATGCCGTCTCAAACTTCTTACCCTGCACATCGACGCTATCGGCAGCCCAGGGCGTGGTCACGGCGTAGGGGCCGGCAAGGTTAAAGGCCGTCACCGCCGTCTGCTGCTGGGCCACCGCAACAACGGGCGTGGCCAGCAAGGCTAATAAAGCAAATCTTTTCATCATCTTTCTTATTACAACATCAGTAAGCCTCACGGTATTTGTTTTCATCTTTATCGTCGAGCATCGACAGATAGGACTGATAGCGGCTCTGGGCAATATAGTGGTCTTCGACAGCCTTCAGCACGGCACAGCCAGGCTCATGGGTATGGGTACAGTCGCTGAAGCGGCACTGCTTGCTGAACTCAAAGATTTCCTTGAAGTAACTGGTCAGCTCCTCCCGCTCCATGTCGAAGGTGCCAAAGCCCTTGATGCCGGGGGTATCGATGAGATAACCATCCCCCAGGCTGATCATCTCTGAGAAGGTGGTGGTATGCTGACCCGCCTGATGGGCCTCGCTAATCTCGGCCGTGCGCAGGTTGGCACCGGGCACCAGACGGTTGATGAGGGTAGACTTCCCCACCCCGCTGTTGCCGCTAAGCAGTGTTATCTTGTTCTCCAGCAGCGGCCGCAGCTCATCCACACCATCGCCACGCTCGGCACTTATCTGGCGGCACTCGTAGCCGATGGTCTGATAGAGCGTCACCATCATCTGCTGGTAACGCCGCTCATCGTCGTCAAGCAGGTCGGTCTTGTTGAACACCAGCGCCACCGGCACGCGGTAGGCCTCGGCAGAAGCCAGGAAGCGGTCGATGAACGTCGTTGAGGTCTGCGGACAGCTGACGGTCACCACGAGCAAGGCCTGGTCTACATTGGCAGCCAGGATATGACTCTGTTTCGACAGATTGATACTCTTGCGGATGATGTAGTTCCGGCGGTCGCTGATATCGGTAATCCAGCCGTCGCCATCAACCGTCACCCTGTCGCCCACGGCCACCGGGTTCGTACTGCGTATGCCTTTCAGGCGGAAGTTGCCTTTCACCTTACAGTTAAGCAGCTGGCCATCGTCCATGCTGACGGTGTACCAGCTGCCGGTATTCTTAATGACCAGTCCCTTCACGCTTTACTGTCCATTATTCATTGTTCATTATTCATTAGCGAAGCGCCGCGCCTACACTGTCATGATTTCCTTGTTCTTGGCATCCATCAGCTCGTCAAGCTTCTTGATATACTTGTCGTGCAGTTTCTGAAGCTCCAGCTCGGCGTCCTTCTCGTTGTCCTCAGAGAGACCGTCCTTGATGGCCTTCTTCAACTTGTCCTTGATGTCGCCACGCACATTGCGCACCTCCACCTTGGCCTTCTCGCAGATTTTGTTGCACTGCTTCACCAGGTCGCGGCGGCGCTCCTCGGTGGGCTGGGGAATGCCCAGGCGGATGACCTCACCGTTGTTCTCGGGCGTGATACCCACGTCGCTGTCCATGATAGCCTTCTCAATGTCACGAATCTGCTTGCGGTCCCAGGGCTTGATGGCGATGGTACGGGCATCGGGAGTTGTCACGGTGGCTACCTGGTTCAGGGGTACTCTTGAGCCGTAGGACTCCACCCTGACACCGTCGAGGATGGCTACGTTGGCACGGCCGGCACGGACGCGGTTCAGCTCTTCTTCCAGGAACATGGCTGCCATCTCCATGCGCTCCTCGGCTTTTCCTAAAGTTTCTTTTACGTCAATCATATTTTTGGTTTTTAGAATTTCTGCCCCACAAAAGTAACGCTTTTCCCTGAAACCGCCAAGCGTTTTTCAATTTTTTTGCTACTTTATTTTGCTATTCCAATGTTTTTCACTACTTTTGTGCGCAGTTGAAGCTTGTAACATGATGAATACCTTTTATTATAAGTTCGTTATTCTGATTGCTCTCTGTACCCTTGGACCCGCCTGTCAGGCAGTGCCCGAAGCCAGAAGCCGAGCCTATACTACAGAGCATCCACTGATATACGAAGACTCGTGGGACTTGTGGCCCTACTCATTCCTGAACGAACAGGGCGAAGCCGACGGCTACAGCATTGAACTTATCAGGATGCTGCTCGACGAGCTGCACATTCCCTATATCATCAGACTGAAATCCAACGAGGAAGCCTTCAACGACCTGCGCGACGGCAAGTCGGACCTGCGCATGGGCCTGGCCTCAGGTCTGCACGACGAGTACGGACGCTACAGCCAGAACGCCGTAACGCTGTTCACCCAGAGCGTGGCCTCGCCCAAGAGCAAGCCCATCACCATCCATACGCTGCACGACCTGTCAGAGCACAAGGTCATTGTCTACAAGAACAGCCTGTGCCAGCACCTGATGGAGGACTACGGATGGGGCGACAATGCCATACCCTATGCTGACATCAGCGACATCATCCACAAGGTGAACGACGAGGAGGAAGGACAGATAGTGTGGAACACGCTGTCGCTGAAATGGCTCATCAACAAATACCAGTTGGACAACCTGCAGCTGTCGCCGGTGGACATGCCTCACGGCGAATACAAGTTCATGTCGAACGACCAGCATCTGCTGCAGCAGTTAGACAGTATCTACACCGTGCTCTACTCTGCCGACCGGCTGACAGCCATCCAGAACAAGTGGTTCTATCCTGAGCGGCAGCAGAAGCAGGTGCCAGAATGGTTCTGGTGGCTCATCGGCGGTCTGTCGATAGTGGCCGCCCTGTTGCTGTTCTACTACATCAACTACCGCATACAGGGACGCCACGTCAAGGCGGAGATTGCCCGCCGCAACAAACGGCTGTCGCTGATTCTGGAGACCAGCAGCATACGCCTGTGGACCTACGACGTGCAGACCAAGCTGTTCACCTGGCACAACGAGAACGGACAGTCAGTCTTCAACTACACCGCCAGCGAGTTTGCACACCGCTACCACGAGGGCGACTTCGCACGGCTGACGGAGGCACTCAGGCAGGTGGCCGCCCAGGAACGGCAGGACGTGACGCTGGACGTCAAGGCCCGCGACACGGAGGACGGCGATGCCCAGGAGCACGACTTTGCCATCACGCTGTCGGTGCTGAGACACGACAAGGCCGGCCGCCCCACCGTCATACTGGGGACGAAGCGCGACATCACGGAAGAGCGCAGGAAGCAGCGCGAGGAACAGGCCCTGCTGCTGCGCTACAAGGCCATCTTTGAAACACCAATGGCAGACGTCGTGTACTACGACAAGGACGGTTATCTGACCGACCTCAACCAGCGGGCCTGTATGACCTTCCAGTGCGACCACGACACCATCGTGGCTGAGCACGTCACCTTCCAGGGTGTCATGGCCCACAAACTGGATGACTTTGACTTCACCGAGACAGAAACCTACCACACCACCCTGCTCATGGACCTCGACAAGAGCCGCAGCGAGGGACACGTTGCCTCGGCCAGCCACCGCCAGGGGCGCATGTACTACGAACTGTTACTGAAGCCCGTCTTTGACGATGAGCAGCAGTTCATGGGGGTCTTTGCATTGGGACGCGACCGCACGGCGGCCATCAACTCCATGCAGCAGGTGCGGCAGAGCATCAGCCGCCTGTCGGAAATCAACAAGGAACTGACCGACTATGTGAGGAACATCAACCACATCCTCCACGAAAGCGGCGCACGCATGGTGGAATATTCACCGGTCTCTCACACCCTCAGCATCTTCAGCGGCATCGACGAGGTGCAGTATGCCATGACACAGACACGCTGCATGACGCTGGTGGACGACCGCTACAAGAGAAAGGCCATGCGACTGCTGACGAACATGGACAACCGCTCTACCAACCCCATCGATACCGACATACGTTTAGCCATCAGGGCCAGAGGCGGGCATATCATCCATCTGGAGTTCCACTTCATCCCCATTCAGGATGTCACGGGCACGGTAGTGGTCTACTTCGGGCTGTGCCGCAACATCACCGAGCTGAAGGCTACCGAGCAGCAGCTGGCCTTGGAGACCGCCAAGGCGCAGGAGGTGGAGAACGCCAAGAACTCGTTCCTGAAGAACATGAGCTACGAGATACGCACGCCGCTGAATGCCGTCGTGGGCTTTGCCGAGATGTTTGAGAAAGACCACTCTCCCGAGGATGAAGCTATCTTCGTACGCGAGATACTGGACAACTCAGACCAGCTGCTGCATCTCATCAACAACATCCTGTTCCTGTCGCGGCTGGATGCCCACATGATTGAGTTCAACAAGCAGACCACCGACTTTGCACTGCTCTTCGACGGCTGCTGCCGCGAAGGGTGGGAACGTTACCGCCAGCCCGGCGTCAACTATGTGGTAGAGAACCCCTACCGCCAACTCATAGCCGACATCGACACCACCAACCTGAGGCACGTCATACAGAAACTGGTGGAGAACGCTGCCCTGCATACCACTAACGGCACCATACGCTGCCGCTACGACTACGTGGGCCGCCGCCTGATGATAACCATTGAGGACACGGGCGTGGGCATAGCGCAGAACGTGCTGAACCACATCTTCGAGCGGTTCGTCAGCGCCACGCAACACGGCAGTGGGCTGGGACTGCCCATCTGCAAGGAGCTGATAACCCAGATGGGCGGCACTATCGAGATAAGCTCGGAAGTGGGGCTGGGCACCACCGTCTGGCTGATGCTGCCCTGCCAGGCAACGGTCATCAAGCGTAAAAAGAACGAATAAAACGGCACAGACAACAATGAGACACCTGAAACGCTATCTCTACCTCATCACACTGCTCTGTCTGCTGGCCGTTGACGCGGCAACAGCACAGGACACGGCACTGACGGAACGCTACAACAGCAAGCGCCCCGTCACCATAGCCTGCGACTGGGACAAACCGCCCTACGAGTTCCTCAACAACAACGGTCAGCCGGCCGGCTCCAATATCGACATCATGCGCACCATCATGCGCGAGCTGAAGCTGCCCTGCCGCTTTATCATGAAGGAATGGGGCAATGCCATCAAGACCTTCGAGCGCGGCGAGGCCGACCTCATACTGGCCAATGTGCAGCGCTACCGGATGCCGCCCTATATCACCAGCCATAACATCATCAACTATAACCGCATCAAGGTGGCCGTGCGCCGCAGCGACTCCATTGCCAACGTCACGCAGCGCATGCTCGAGGAGGGGCACGCCGTCTTCAAGCCCAGCGACTATGCCGCCAAGTTCTTCATCGAGGAAGACTCCATGCGCGCCAGCCGCATTGAGTTCCAATCGCCGAAGGCGGCACTCACGGGCCTCGTGGCCGGCGACAACAAATACTTCGTCTGGGGCGAGGCGGCACTGAAGTGGAAAATCAAGGAGCTGAACCTTGACGACATCGTACTGTGCAGCGTCAGCATACCCATCAGCGAGATTCACGTCATAGGCCGCGACCGCGAGCTCATCGACCAGATTGACGACCACTACTCACGACTGAAGCAGAGCGGCGAGGTGGAGCGCATACACAACAGGTGGTTCCACCCCGAACGCATGGAGGCCACCACACCCCCCTATACCATCTACGCCACCATAGCCGGCCTGCTGACGGTGATGCTCTTCTACCTGCTCTACCACCTGGCCAAGGAGCGTGTCCGCAAGGACACTGCCGACGCCGCCGACCTGAACAGCATAATGACCAAGGCGCTGCACATGGGCAGCGACGCAGCCACAGAGGACAACAAACGCAGCGGCTACCACGACCTGAAGCACAAGTACGACAGCCTGTTCAACACACCCATGATGGCCATGGCCATCTACGACAAAGACGGCTGGCCACTGGCCATCAACGAGCCTATGAAACATCTCTGCGGCTACGACAACAGCGACAACGAACGCTACTGGAACTCGCTCTGTATGTTTGACATACCGCTGTTTCGCACCGCCTACACCAAAGACGACCGCGACGACCTCATCGTCTGCCAGCACATGGAGTACCCCGAGATGGGCATCGACCGCTACCTGGAATTCCACGTCCATCCCGTCACCAACAGCAGGGACGAGGTGACCAACTACATCTGCTCTGCCATAGACATCACCGACGAGCATGAGCGCGTCCACCAGATTTACGAGCAGGAGCGCCGCATACGCCGTGCCAACGAGCAGATAAACAAGTACGAGCGCCAACTGCAATACCTGCTGGAACGCGGCAACATGTACGTATGGCGCTCCGACGAGACCACCCGCATGCTGCACTTCACACGGTCACTGCGCCATACAGAGTTTTCGGAGACCTACGACGAGTACCTGGCACGCATGAGCGACGAGGAGCGACGCAAGACGGTGGAATACTGGAACGCTACCACTGCCAGCAACCAGATGCAGCGGATGACGCAGCACTTCACCCGCCGCCGCAACGGCGACGGCGAGCAGTGGTGCCTCAGCGTGGGCTTCCCCATTACCGACAGCAACGGCAAGGTGACAGAGCACTTCGGACTGCTGCGCGACATTACCGACCTGATGAAAGCCCAGCAGCAGCTGCGCCAGGAGACGGCACGCGCTGAGGACAGCGGCCGGCAGAAGAGCATGTTCCTGGCCTCCATGACACACGAGATACGCACACCGCTCAACTCCATCGTAGGCTTCAGCGACCTGCTCGGCACCGTCGACACGCCAGAGGAACGCCATGAGTTCATACGCATCATACGCACCAACTGCGACATGCTGCTGCGCCTCATCAACGACATCCTGGAGGCTTCCAGCATCAACGACGGACCGCAATCCATAGAGCCTACCGACGTTGACTTTGCCAAAGCCTTCGACGACATCTTCCAGACGCTGGGACAGCGGGTGCAGACGCCTGGCGTCAGCTTCATCAAGGACAACCCCTACACCTCCTACCCCACCCGCCTGGACATAGGCCGCATACAGCAGGTCATCACCAACTTTGTCATCAACGCCGTGAAGTACACCAAGGAGGGACATGTCAAGATTGGCTACAGAGAAGAGCACAGCGGCGGAACCGACATGCTCTACATCTACTGCGAAGACACGGGTGCAGGCATACCCAAGGACAAGCAGGCCTCGGTTTTCGAGCGCTTTGTCAAACTCAACGAGTTTGTACAGGGCACCGGTCTCGGACTCGCCATCTGCAAGTCTATCGCCGAACGCAGCGGCGGCACCATAGGCGTCAGCAGCGAGGGCAAGGGCCACGGCTCAACCTTCTGGATACGCATACCATGCATTAAGAAACCATAATACGCAATATTACTATGAGCACACAAATCAGCAAATACATGCTCGCCAGCGAGCGCGATGCGCTCTGGGGACTGACGGTAAGTACCGTAGGTTACGAAGAGATAAACCCCGGCGATGCCTACCCCACCCGGGGACATGCCGACGGCTATTATTTTGAAATGGAACGCGGGCGCGAACTCAACGAGTACCAGATGCTGTACATCACCGAGGGCGAAGGCACGTTCCACAGTACCACCGTGCGCGAAGCCAGCCTGCACGAGGGCGACCTCTTCCTGCTCTTCCCCGGCGAGTGGCACTCCTACCACCCCAACCCCAAGACGGGCTGGAAGAGCTACTGGATAGGGTTCAAGGGACGCAACATGGACGACCGCGTGCGTGCAGGATTCCTGTCACCGCAGAAGCCCATCTACCACGTAGGCTTCAGCGACAGCATCGTACAGCTCTACAAGAATGCCTACGATGCCGCCGTCGAGGAGGCGGCATACGCCCAGCAGCTCATGGCGGGCATTGTCAACCACCTCATCGGCATGATGTACTCCAAGGAGCGTAACATACAACTGAGCAAGAACCAGGCGCACGTCGACCTGATAAGCCGCGCCCGTCTGCGCATCCGCGAGGCGCTGGAGAGCGACCTCACCATCCAGCAGATAGCCGAGGAGATGGGCATCAGCTATAGCAACTTCCGCAAGCTGTTCAAGGAGCACACCGGCATCTCGCCGGCCATCTACCAGCAGGACCTGCGCCTGCAGCGGGCCAAGGAGCTGCTGTCGACCACGGCCATGAGCGTCAAGGAGATTGCCTACCGCCTGAACTTCGAGTCGCCCGACTATTTTTCGGCTAAGTTCAAGGCAAAGACGGGGCGGCGCCCCAGTGAACTACGGGCTTAGATAACACATAGAGAGAACCAAGAAAATCCGGCACAACGCTCTTTCTGCAAGCGTTGTGCCGGAATGCTTTTTGGAGAGTGATCTCTCTCAGACCTAAGGACGGTCCGTCAGAACTTCACCTTGCGGGTGGTGCCGTCGCTCATCCTGACGACGTAGACGCGGCCAGCCTCAGGCGTGGCCACACGATGGCCGTCAAGCGTGTAGTATTCTGCGGGCTGGGCCTGCGCCTGGACCTCTTCCACGCCCGTGACGGTGTTGTCCGACAGGGTGCGGGCGGCACTGCTGCCGTTGCCTACATAGTAGAGGCGGAAGTTGTCGAAGATAGCCCAGTCGGAGGTCTTGGCCGTGCTCTTGCGCACGCCGAAGGTCAGGCTACCGCTGCTGACATAGACGCGGAGCAGGTTCCCATAGAGTCCTGCCTCGAAGGCCGTCTCAGCATCGCGCATGTTGTTGGGATAGGCGGTCAGGCCGGTGGCCTCCTGCACATCGCTCAGGGCCTCGCTGCTGCGCAGGCGCAGAGCCTGGGTGGCATCGTTGGCATAGAGGGTGGCCAGCTTGTTGGTGCCGTCATCGTTCGACCCATTGCGGTAGAATCCGTTGACAGTCAGCACATACCATCCCGTGGCCAGCCCCGTCACCGTCTGGTAGGTGTCGAACGTCTTGTTGTAGTGCTCGGCATCGGTATACGACTGGAAGGCGAAGGCCGTTCCGCTCCAGCCGGTGCTGCTGTTGGCGTCGAAGCCGCCGTTGGCTATCTCTACCTCGTAGGCTCCCGTTACCTTGCAATTCAGCCTGATGTTGTCCATCTGCAGCTGACCGGCATAGCGGTTGGTGTTGTAGATGATGCTGCCCACCTTGACAAACGACGAGGACACGCTCATCTGGCTACCGTCAAGGGTCAGCGTGGTTCCCGCTGCCGACGAGCTCAGTGTCACATGGTGGCTGATGGTGGGAGCCGTCTCGGTCTTGAAATAGGTTCCCTTGGTCACTGAGTAGGTGCCTATCACGCTGCCGCTGGCCACCACCTCGCCTGTCGTGGCTCCGGTGTAGGCGCGGAAGGTGACAATGGCATTGCCGCTCTCGTCGCGGACGACGAACTCACCGGCGCGTGTGGCGTTGCTGCCTATGATAGAGGTCTGCGCAAAGTCGAACTCAAAGGTGTAGTCGGTAGTGCCGGCATACTCCGTGCTGGCGGGCAGTGTGTAGGTGGCCGATGTGCCGTTGTTGCCGTCGAGCACGCTCTTCAGCCAGATGCACTTCGAGCCGCTGGCACCGTTGGCCTGCTGCACGGCAGTAAGACGGCTGCTCATGGCTATGGTCCAGTTGTCCATCCAGTCGGTGTCCTCGAAGTTCTGTGTGAGCACGTCGAGCCAGACGCTCTCTTCTATCTGGTAGGTGTCGTCAATGGCGGTGCCCACGTGCAGATAGTAGCGCTTGTTGGCCTGGTTGAAGAAGACGGTTCCGAAGTGTCCGGAAACCTTGGCGTTGCACACCACGTTGACGTCGAGCAGGCTGGCTGAGCCGTCGGCCATCTGCTGCAGAGAGCCGAGCAGGTAGTCGCCGTCGGGCAGTGCGCTGGCAGAGCGTATGTCGATGACGGGAGCCAGATACTGCGGGCCGTACTGCCAGTCCTGTGTGCGGACGAAGAGTGTGCCGATGTTGAGGCGGTCGCCGCTGGCATTGGCAGTGCCGTTGATGTCGAACACCAGTCGCGAGCCCTCCTTGATGGTCAGGCTCTCAGCCGTCATGTGGGCATAGCCGTTGCTGGTGGTCAGCGGGGTGGTATAGCTCTCGCTGGTGATGTAGAGGGCAGAACCGTACTCCATGTCGATGCTCTTATAGGTACTCTCCGAAGAGGTGAGGGCGCTGCCGAGGAACAGCTCGGTGAAACGGTTGGCCCACAGGTCGCTGCCGGTGATGCTGCCGTTGCAGATGAGTGCGCCCTGCCACACGTCGGTTTTGCCGGTGTGGGTGTGGGTGCGGTTGGGCAGATGGGCAGCCGACGAGCCCTGCTTGCACACATTGGTGGTGCCGCTCAGGGCATTGCCCGTCAGGCGGATGCGGTCCCAGGTGTGCTTGGTCTCAGTATAGCTGGGTGTGTCGCCGCCCTCTACGGTGGTGCGTGAGTTGAGCCACAGCGTGGCAGGGCGGGCGTTGGCGTTGATGTTCACGGTATATTCCGAGCCGTTGCCGGCGGGCCACACCATGACGTCGCTACCGTTGTACGAGGTGCTGATGGAGCCGCCGTTGGCTATGCTCGTGCGTCCGGTCAGGGTGAGTGCCGGCGGAGCCTGTGTGAGTCCCTCCAGCTCGCCCACGAAGAAGCTGGGGTGAGGGGGCTGGTTGTAGCCCTCGGTCTGCCACACCATGGCCTGGCGGTACTCATGGTCGTACCACAGCGACTGCATGCGGTAGTCGGTGGGCGTGACGGTGGTGTAGACCCTAATGTAGCAGTTGTCGGTAGTGCGCATCACAATCTCCTCGCGCCAGTCGCCTAGGATGTCGCCCATGGCGCAGGGGTTCTTCTTGGTGCCGTTGATGCAGGCCGTGGCATAGGTGCCGTGGCCCGTGTCGTAGATGCGCTTGCCCAGCTTGTCCACGTAGAGGTAGCCCTCGCTGGAGCCGGGGCCGTTGAGTGTTTCCGACAGCAGGTCGCCGTCCCAGTAGATGCGGAAGTTGAGGGCCATGGGGTAAGGTGTCTGGGCGTTCCAGTTGTTGGCCATGGCATCAATGTACACCGGCGAGGTGGGGTTGGGCTGCACATAGCTCAGGGGGAAGATGCCCGAGCTGGACGAGGCACCAATGCCACCAGGGTATTCGTTGGTGAAGTTGCCGGCCATGGCGCGTCCGTCGTCAGCCGTGCCTATGGTGCGTGCATAGATTTCGCAGGTCAGTGCGTTACGGTAGTTGTTGCTGGGTTCGTCCTCGTTGCAGGCAAAGGTCTCCAGTCCGGGGCGGAAGGGGTCCAGGTCGCCAGTGTGCGAAGCGTCGCCGTGTCCCAGTCCCGTTGAGGAGCATCCGTGGATGGAGGTGTCGGCGGTGTGGAAGTCGAGCACCATGGAGCCGTAGATAATCTCATCGCTGCCGTCCTCGTCGACGTCGGCAATGCTGAAGTTGTGGTTGCCCTGGCCATACCAGCCGGCGTTGGTGTAGCTGTGCCAGGTGTTGCCCACCTTATACAGTTTGTTGGTGCTCTTGTTCACCCGGTAGGTGCAGGCGTCGGTCTTGGTGTAGATGCCGCGTCCCAGGAAGATGTAGGGGTTGACACCGTCCAGGTAGGGAGCGCCCATGAAGTACTTGCTGGAGCGGTGGCCGTAGGAGTCGCCCCAGTCAGAGGCGTTGCCACGGGGCAAGGGGTACTCTATCACGTCGTATGTGTAGCCGGTAGAGCCGTTGATATACATCAGCCACTCCTCGCCGGCGTTGGTAAACGTCAGGTTGGCCGTATGTGAGATGCCGCTGCGGATGTTCTCGTTGACGTTGCCGATGGTCTCCGTGGTGCCGTCGGCATGGTGTATGACGGTGTTGGCACCGCCACGGTAGAGCACCTCGCAGGCCCCGTCCTCGTTCCAGTCGAAGGCCACGGCATCCCACTGCTCGTCGCTGCCGTAGCAGATGTTGGGGCCGCAGTCAATCCACCACAGGCGGCCGTAGTTGATGCTCGAGGCATAGCACTCTATCTGGCAGAACATCTGGTAGTTGTTCACGGGGAAGAGGTTGTCCTGGTCGGTCTGGTTCTTGCGCTTCACGATGAAGTCTATCTTGCCGTCGCCGTCAACGTCGCCCAGGGCGATGTCGTTGATGGTATAGTTGGCCATGGCGGCCGACGGGTTGTTCTGCTTCCACACGGTGACACCGCTGCGGGCCTGGATGTTAGACACGGGGAACTCGAAGTACTGCGTGGCCCAGGTCTCCACGGCAGAGCACTGAGCGGCTTCCACGCCGTTCCTGACGGCGGCCACGGTATAGGTGCTCGACGTGCTGCCGCCGGCATCCACATAGTTAGAGGCATACAGGTCCTTGGCCACAAGCGTGCCGTCGCGATACAGCTTGTAGGTCACGTCATAATACTCGTCGGCCTGTACTCGCCAGCTGACATACACGCCCGATGTCACCTTCACGGCTACCAGGCCACGGTCCAGCTGGTCGGTCTTACGCTGAGCACTGGCAGTGCTCACAAACACCAGTGAAAGCATAGTCATCGCAACTACGCGTCCACACTTCTTTAGGCTTTCACAAAAAATACCCATAGTTTAATAATGGTTAGGTTGGTTAAAAAGTAAAAATGGTTTTTTGGTTGTTAATTCTTGTAGCTGTTATTAGTCGGCTGCAAAATTACGCATTAATTGTAAACCCTACAATTATTTTGGGGAACATTTTTTGCAATAAACACTATTTAACATTAAACAGCGACCCCACCCGCCTCCCTCTCATAGGAGGGTTAGGGGGTGGGGCCGCTGAGGTTGGGTAAGCTATGTGCTTAGAACAGGAACGTTTTCTCGAGCCAGTAGCAGACGATGCCGGCCAGATAGCCCACGAAGGCAATCCACGTAATCTTCTTCATATACCAGCCGAAGGTAATCTTCTCAAGACCCATGACGACGACGCCGGCAGCCGAGCCGATAATCAGCATCGAGCCACCCACACCGGCACAGTAGGCCAGCAACTGCCAGAAGATGCCGTCGACGGCCATGTCGCCGGCAGCCTGAACGGGATACATACCCATGCAGCCAGCCACTAAGGGCACATTGTCGACAATCGACGAGAGAACACCGATGATGCCCGTCACCAGGTAGTGATTACCCTCGAAGACAACGTCCAGGCCCTTGCCCAGCATCTCCAGCACGCCGATGGTCTCCAAGCAGCCCACGGCCATGAGAATACCCAGGAAGAAGAGGATGGTGTCCATGTCAATGCGCGACAGCATCTTCGACACACGCTTCTGCGTACCACGGTTGTCGGCGGTGTCCTCATGCTCCTGATGGATGCGGGTATAGAACACCTCGGTCACCGTCCACAGCACGCCAAGCACCAGAAGGATGCCCACAAACGGGGGCAGATGGGTGATGGTCTTGAAGATGGGAACGAAAATCAGACCACCCACGCCAAGGAAGAAGATGGCCTTGCGCTGAGCTGCCGACAGGCCGTCAGACTCCTCCAGCACCACCGTCTCCTCAACAGGTGCAAGGTCGCCCTTCAGCGACAGCGACAGGATATAGGCGGGAATAACCATCGACACCAGCGAGGGAATGAAGATCTCCATGATGACGCCGGCAGCCGTGATGACGCCCTTGTTCCACAGCATGATGGTGGTGACGTCGCCAATGGGCGAGAAGGCACCGCCGGAGTTGGCAGCGATAACCACCAGGGCGGCATAGATAATGCGGTCCTGCTTGTCGGCCACCAGCTTGCGCAGAATCATAATCATCACGATGGACGTGGTGAGGTTGTCGAGAATGGCCGACAGGATGAATGTCATGAAGGCGATGCGCCACAGCAGTGCCCGTTTTGACTTGGTCTTCAGCGTGTCGCGCACGAAGTTGAAGCCGCCGTTCTGGTCTACCAGCTCGACAATGGTCATGGCACCCATCAGGAAGAACAGCGTCGTAGCCGTCGAACCCAGGTGGTGCTCAATGGCGGTGCTCACCACGGCAGCCTTCAGCTCGCCGATGGCATCAGGCAGATACAACTCGGGCGCTATCATAAACAGCGTCCACGTGGCCACGAACATCAGCAGCGCCACGGCTGCCTTGTTCACTTTTGTCACGCTCTCAATGGCTATACAGAAATAGCCGATACAGAAAACGATGACAATCATTAATGATAATGTAGACATAAATTAGGTTTTAAGTTTGTTGTTTGAGTTTTTCTGCCGCAAAGGTAATACTTTCTTTTCAAACAGCAACCATAAATTCCGCATTAAATCAAAAAAAAAAGTGAGATTATCAAAATATGATGTCAACGTTCTGAAATTAATTCGTACCTTTGCAAACGTAAACTTAAAACAGCTAATCAAAAACTAAAACAATATGGAAAACAAAAAGTATTTCTTTGCAGTAGACTTAGGTGCCACCAGCGGACGCACCATTATTGGCAACATCAACGACGGTAAGTTCGACCTGGAAGAGGTGACGCGCTTCCCTAACAACCTCATAGAGCAGGGCGGACACTACTACTGGGACATCTACGCCCTGTATTTTGAAATCATTCGCGGACTGAAGGAGGTGGCCAAGCGCGGCCTGGAGATTACCTCTATCGGCATCGACACCTGGGGCGTCGACTTCGTGTTCATCGGCGACGACGGTGCTATATTAAGGAACCCGCGCGCCTATCGCGATCCTATTACCTTTGATGCCATGGACGACTACCTGAAGCACGTCATCTCGAAGAAAGAGGTGTACGACGTCACCGGCATACAGTTTATGAACTTCAACAGCATCTTCCAGCTCTACGCCATGAAGCGCGAGGGGAACTCGGCCCTAAAGAATGCCAGCAAGATTCTGTTCGTACCCGACGCCCTGAGCTGGATGCTCACCGGCAACGAGGTGTGCGAATACACCATCGCCTCTACCTCACAGCTGTTAGACCCCCGCACCAAGCAGCTCGACGAGCGCCTGCTGCAGTCGCTGGGACTGACGCGCTCAAAGTTTGGCAAGATGGTGAACCCCGGCACCGTCATCGGCGTGCTCACCGACGAGGTGCAGCGACTCACCGGCCTGGGCCAGGTGCCCGTCATCGCCGTCGCCGGCCATGACACCGGCTCGGCCGTGGCTGCCGTTCCTGCCAAGGACGAGAAGTTCGCCTACCTGTCGAGCGGCACGTGGAGCCTCATGGGTATTGAGACCAAGGATGCCATCATCAGCGACCTCAGCTACGAGCGTAACTTCACCAACGAGGGCGGCATTGAGGGTACCACCCGCTTCCTGAAGAACATCTGCGGCATGTGGCTCTATGAGCGCTGCCGCCTGGAATGGCCCGAGGAGGTGCGCCAGCTCTCGCACCCCGAACTGCAGGGACAGGCCATGACCGTTGAGCCCTTCCGCTCTATCATCAACCCCGACGATCAGGCCTTTGCTGCCCCGTCGTCGATGATTCAGGCCATACAGAAATACTGCCGCGACACCAACCAGCCCGTGCCTGAGACACCGGCCCAGATCTGCCGCTGCATCTTCGACTCGCTGGCCCTGCGCTACCGTCAGGTGTTCCAGTGGCTGCAGGAGTTTGCACCTTTCCGCCTCGACGTGCTCCACATCATCGGCGGCGGCTCGCTCAACAAGTTCCTCAACCAGTTCACCGCCAACTCCACGGGTGCCACCGTCCTGGCAGGCCCGCAGGAGGGTACCGCCATCGGCAACATCATGCTGCAGGCCAAGGCTGCCGGCATGGTGAAGGACATCTGGGAGATGCGCCAGATTATTGCCAACTCGCTGGAGCTGGTCAAATACGAGCCTGCCGACAAGGAGGCCTGGGACGCCGCCTTCGACAAGTATCTGAGCATCGTTTCGAAGAGGTGAGAGGTGAGAGGTGAGAGGTGAGAGGTGAGAGGTGAGAGGTGAGAGATATGAATGATTTCTATTATCGCAAACTACAGGTTTATCATAAAGCTATGACCTTGGTAACAACGGTCTACAAACTTTCTTCTGCCTTCCCTCAATCGGAACGGTACGCACTTAGTGATCAGATTCAGCGTGCTGTGATTTCCGTACCATCGAATATTGCAGAAGGAATGGGACGTTTCTCTAACAAAGAACGCATCCATTTCCTAAGTATTGCAAATGGTTCGTTAATGGAAGTGATGTGCCAACTTGAAGCCGCTCAACTGTTAAACAACATCTCACAAGAGGAGTTCTGTAAGCAAGAACAATTCATCTCAGAAATAACAAGAATGCTTGTATCCCTAAGAAAACATTTTGAAGAAAAACAATAATTATTAACCACGGTGTTAACGGTCAGTGGCAGAGGCACTGCAGAACTATTCTCTTACCTCTTACCTCTCACCTCTCACCTCAAAAAAACTATTTATGGCAAAACCATTAGTTGAAACCAAAGCAAGGGTGGGCGTATTCTCTATCGCCCTCCAGGCCTATCTGCCGCAGTTCCCACAGCTCGTCCCCAACTTCGAAGCCCAGTACGAGGCTTTCAAGAAGACCCTGCCCGACAGCATCGAGATTATCGACGGCGGCATGGTCACCACCAAGGAGCAGTCGATGGCTGCCGGCGACAAGTTCCGCGCTGCCGACGTCGACCTGGTCATCCTCCAGATGCTTACGTACTGCACCTCTTATAATATGTTGCCCGCCGTGCGCGACCTCGACGTGCCCGTCGTCATCGTGAACCTGCAGAAGAAGCTGGCTCCCGACTATGCCAACACCGATATACCCATCTGGCTCGGCGACCTCTATGCCTGCGGTGCCATCGGCGAGATGGTGGCCGACCTGAACCGTGCCGGCAAGCGCTCGGCCGTCATCACCGGCGTCGTCGAAGGTGGCGACCCCGGCGTACAGGCAGAGATCGAGGACTGGTGCCGTGCCGCACAGGTGCGCCGCCGCTTCCGCGACACTAACATCGCACAGATTGGCCGCCCCTACCCCGGCATGATGGACCTCTACATCGACGAGACCAACCTCTACCACCGCATGTTCGTCTACACCAAGCAGTTCGACTGGGAGCAGATGTGGGCCATCGCCGACAACATCACCGACGAGGACGCCATCCGCGCCAAGGCTCAGGACATCCTCGACACCTTCGAGATTGAGGGTGGCGGCACCATCGAGAAGGTGTGGGACATGGCTAAGTACGTCGTCGCCTTCGAACAGTGGGTCAAGGACGAGAAGCTCGGCATGATTGCCTCACACTATGCAGGCTTCGCACAGGGCGTGGCCGGCAAGCTCGACTCCATGCTCATCCCTGCCTTCTCCATGCTCATCAAGCAGCATACCGCCTGCGCCGTAGAGGGCGACATGAAGGTGGCCATGGCCATGTCAATCCTGAAGACCATCAGCGGCACAGGCACCCTGGCCGAGATGTACTCTATCGACTTCCCGAAAGACATCTGCATCATCGGCCACTCCGGCTCCGGCGACTTCGACATCTCGCAGGCTCACAAGCCCACCATGAAGATCGTGCCCGTGTTCCACGGCAAGACCGGCGGCGGCTACCTCACACAGTTCTATCCTCCCACGGGCCCCGTCACCTATCTGGCCATCACGCAGGACGCCAACGGCGTGTTCAAGTTCGTGGCTGCCGAAGGTGTCAACGAGGAAGGTCCCATCTTCATGTTCGGCGATACCAACATGCGCACCAAGTTCTCACTCTCCTGCCGTGAGTTCGTCAACAAGTGGAGCGAGGCCGGTCCTACCCACCACATGGCTGCCGCCGTTGGTCATCATATCGACACCATCCTGAAGGTGGCCAAGATTCTGAACATCGAGTGCGACGTGGTATGCCGCTAAACGCCAAGCAGGATCAACCTTTTATCATAAGCTTTTTCTTGCAACCATGTTACCTTTGCCGCAACCGCACAACATTCTGTACATCAGTGCGAAACAGCAAGGGTGACATGGTGGCAAAAAAGTTCAAAAAAACATTGTTTCGTTTTTTTACCCAACATTCGAAAACATTTCGTATATTAGCGCCGTGATTGCGCCAATAGTCAGGAAATGAAATATGGCAGAGCAGGAGCATTGGCAATGGCAGGAGGCAGGGACAGCATGGAGGGGAGTCTGCGTGTATCACGTCACGCTGACGGTTCCGTCGCGTGAGCCGCTACTCGGAACATTGCTCATTCCTGAGGGTGACCCCTCAAAGGCACAGATAAAACGAACGGAACTGGGCAATGCTGTTGTTGATGAACTGTATGTGATGTGCAGGCACTACCCTGAAATCCGCATCTTACAATTCTGCCTGATGCCCGACCACCTCCACGCCGTTATCCATGTGACCCAGCGGATGGAGACGAGCATCCGCAGCGTTATTCGCGGATATTGGCAGGGAGTGAAAAAACTGGGCAGGGCTTATACTTTGTCTGTTGCCTCCGAATTAAATACGGAGACAGCGAACGAAGGCGGCTACCCATTTCCTATCTTCACAGAGCGCCCCTTCATCCGCCCCTTGTCCCGTCGCGGACAATTGCAAACCATGATCCACTATATCCAGATGAACCCGCAACGGCTGGCCACCAAGCGTCTGAAGCCCGGCTTCTTCCGTGTGCAGAAGAACATTGAGATTGGTGGCCGGTGCTACGACGGCGTGGGAAATATGGCATTGCTGATGGAGGATGCTTACGCCGTGGTGCATGTCAGCCATACATTGGTGGTGAAAGCCCAGCACGGCGATGACCAGGAACTGCGCGACTACAAGAACGCCTGCGTACTGCAAGCACGCAAGGCGGTGGTCATGGTGTCGCCGTTCATCTCTCCTGACGAAAAACAGGTGATGCAGGTACTACTGAAGGAACAGCACCACTTCATTCTCCTGACTGCCAACGGCTTCCGCGACTACTACAAGCCTGCCGACGCTCTTTTCGATGCGTGTGCCGAGGGGCGCCTGCTCATCCTCAGCCCTTGGCCTTACGATGGCACGAAACGGCACATCGGCCGTGCCGACTGTGTGGCTCTAAACAAAATGGCTGAAGAAATCTGCAATAGCCTAAACAGTCATGGGGCTGTTTTGTCACAATAGGTGGTCAGATGCTCTTGCCAGCGAGAGTGCCAACCGCGATAAAATCCTGATTTATGAGAAAGCAGCGTAACGATCCCAAGCGTTTGAAGGACATTATGCGGGTTATTGGTACGACACATTCCACTAAGGACGAACAGCTGCCAAGAGCCTTTTCTCTAATCAAAAGAACTATTTATTAATATCGTCATTCAAAATCTTGCTAAACTTGGCAGCACCGAATTCCGACAATTAATCTTCGACAATGAGACTTTTTATTTGTTTATTATGCCTAATCGTTTAATATCATTTGCCAGACTGTCTGAGAAGACTTCAGCACCAGTCTTAGTAAGATGCATTGCATTATAGAAATATGTCGTATCGTAACAAATATCCATATATGTATAGTCAAGAATAGGAATATCGTATTTGTCTGCGTATTCTTGGTACTTGTCATGCATCTCTTTTAGATTCTCAATCTTCCTTGTAGCACCGATATACAGTGGAGTGTACACAAATAAGACCTTTATGCCTTCAGCCTTTGTTTTGGCCAGATAATCATCAAACATTGCTAATGTTGTATCGTTTGGCGCAAATTTGATTGATTGTACCTTTCTATATCCAGAACCATCCCAACAGCGTTCTTGTCCTTCATATCCTTTTGTCAGCTTACGTGTAGTACTAACCACCATTCCATGTAATGTTTCATTGTCAAAGTTATGATAATATCGATAAAATGGTATGTATTTTTCCCATATGGTAATTGGCTCAGAAGAATAAAATTCTTCTCTTATGGCTTTGTCCCAGAAATACGGAAAGAATTGTTCCCTTTCATAGCCGACACCATGGCCAAGAGAACAATGGTCAATGTTTTGTATAATCAACTTTGGCTTCTTATTGTATCGTCTGAATATGTTGTATTTCTTAATTTGACGATTTATAGTACTTCCATCAATACCAAGATTGTATGAGTTCACTCCAAGTATACTATCAAGAATAATAGGGTTTATATGTACCCATGCACGAGAACTACCCATTATTACTACATCGGCATCTATCTTCCCATGCATCAAATCATGCCAGGCTTCAATATGAAAGTAGTTGGACTTTGTGGCTGCTTGGGAATAGTAATAATCTGCCACTGTTAACAATGCCCATACAGGCAAGACAAATAATATGATGCTATACAAAAACTTCTTCATCGCTGACTAAAATTGGAAGTAAATAAATGTCTGAGTCTCGCCTGCATATTGAGCGATCATTATTAGTGTAAGGTAATATACAGCCCAACGGACAAAACGATAGTTGAAAGGGAACTTCGCTGGGAATTGCAAAGCATGTTGTTTGTCACGTTGAATCCATTCTACTAAAAGCAAAACAATTCCCCAAGTCAATGGAGTAGACATTACGACGAGACCACTATTAGTTCCAACTGTAGGCAAGCCATTTGAGACAATCGTTCCAAACATTCTTGCTAAATACTCTATCGCCTGCGTCATCGTCTCAGCCCGGAAAATGATCCAGCCGATGACTGCGAGAAAGAAAGTGAAAGCCATTTGGAAAGCCTCCTTGATGTTGGGCAGATAGCGACCGTAGGCTACAACATGCTGGTATTTGGTGTTGATGCCGAAAAGATTGTAGATGGCAAGGAGCGTAGCATGGAAAAGGCCCCAACAAACAAAGGTCCAATTGGCACCATGCCATAAGCCGCTAATGCCCCAGACGATGTAGACGTTACGGATAATCTTCCACTTTTCACAACGGCTGCCACCTAAGGGGAAGTAGATGTAGTCGCGGAACCATGTGGTCAGCGAGATATGCCAACGACGCCAGAACTCAGGGATGCTCCGCGAGAAGTAAGGATAGTTGAAGTTACGCATCAGGTTAAAGCCAAACAGACGGGCGCAGCCAATGGCAATATCTGAATAGCCAGAGAAGTCGCAATAAATCTGGAACGTGAAAAGTACGCCCAACAAAAATAGTGACAACCCGGGAAGTGCGGCATACTGGTTCCAGTATTCATTGACAACCGCCGCGCAGTTGTCGGCAATGACCAGCTTCTTCAGAAATCCCCAAAGCATCTGCCGACAGCCATCAACGGCCTTGGCATAGTCAAACTGTCTACTACGCTGGAACTGAGGCAGCAGGTTTGTGGCCCGCTCAATGGGGCCTGCCACCAACTGGGGAAAGAAACTGATGTAGGCGAAGAACTCGATGGGGTCGTGAGTGGCAGGCAGTTTACGTTGGTAGACATCAATGGAGTAACTAAGTGCCTGAAAGGTATAGAAACTAATGCCAACGGGTAGGATGATGTCAATAGTCACCCAGTCGAGTTGCCAGCCCATGCTACCGAACAACATACTGAGGTTTTCAGTAAAGAAGTTGTAGTATTTGAATACGCCAAGGATACTGAGATTCAGCACTATGTTTGCAGCACTGACAATTTGCTGGCGCCGCCGCTGTCCGTTGAAACGCTCTATCAACAGTCCGCTTGCAAAACTACAGAGAGAGGTAAAAGCAATCAGAAACAGAAAACGCCAATCCCACCAACCATAGAACACATAACTGGCGATGACAACGAGCAGATTCTGCCATCGACGCTCGCGAAACACAAACCAATAGAGCAGGAACACTATTGGCAGAAAGACAATAAACTCGAAAGAATTAAAAAGCATAGTGCGCTTCTTCCGTCAACCATTTGTTGTCCGCAGAACACCCAGGACGGACGAAGTTTGCTCTTTATCGATTCTACATAAAGAAAAGCGGGGCATCTGGCTTCTGCCTGTCCGCCGTTGAGGTCCTAGGAAAACCTGTGCAAATGGACAGAACAGAACTTGACACCCACGCCGTTGGTATATACGATACGCCCCTAAAGCGTGCATAAGGACATGGTTAGCCCTCTGCACGCCGACGGGACAGCACATAATACCTACCCGCAGCATCCACCTCTGCTGTTTTTTGGCTTGCACGTTCGAATTTCCTAGGTTCCAACGGCCAAAAACAAGCGTTAGCAAACACTTTCCAATATGTAGTGCTCCTCCCCTTCTCCACCACTCCGTTCCTCGGCTGAGGACGGCTGGGCGTGGGCGAAGCGGGTGCAAAGGTAGCAATTATTTTTGAAAAGAGAGTCAATGAGCCAAAAAAAAATCAACGAGAGTCTTCAGAGTCGCTGCGGTGAAGTGCTAAAAAGTGATAAAAAGGCGAAGGGGTTTCCTGCTTTCTCATATTTAATTCGTAACTTTGCTGCAAACTATTACAACTTTTCTAAAAACAACTAAAACAAATGAAAGCAGAACTGATTGAAAAAGCTTATGCCGTAGCGAAAGAGCGCTATGCAGCCATTGGCGTCGACACCGACGCAGTACTTGACCTCCTCCAGAAGCAGCAGCTCTCACTGCACTGCTGGCAGACCGACGACGTGGTCGGTTTCGAGCGCAACGAGGCCCTGAGCGGCGGTATCCAGACCACAGGCAACTATCCCGGTCGTGCCCGCACCATCGACGAGGTGCGTCAGGACATCGAGTTCGTGAAGACGCTGCTCGGAGGTAACCATCGCCTGAACCTCCACGAGATTTACGGCGACTTCGGCGGACAGTTCGTAGACCGCGACCAGGTGGAAGTAAAGCACTTCCAAAGTTGGATTGACTGGGCCAAGGAGAACAACATGAAGCTTGACTTCAACTCAACGTCGTTCTCGCACCCGAAGAGCGGCGACCTCACGCTGTCGAATCCCGACAAGGCCATCCGCGACTTCTGGATTGAGCACACCAAGCGTTGCCGTCGCATCGCCGACGCCATGGGTAAGGCTCAGAACGACCCCTGTATCATGAACATCTGGGTACACGACGGCATGAAGGACATCCCCGTGCAGCGCAAGAAGTACCGCGAAATCCTCGCTGCCTCGCTCGACGAGATTATGGAAGAGAAGCTCGACGGCGTGAAGAACTGCTTCGAGGCCAAGCTGTTCGGCATCGGTCTGGAGAGCTACACCGTAGGCTCACACGACTTCTACACCGCCTACTGCGCCACCCGCAAGCAGATGTACACGCTGGACACCGGCCACTACGAGCAGACAGAGAACGTCAGCGACTTCGTATCGACCCTGCTGATGTACGTGCCTGAGCTGATGCTCCACGTCAGCCGCCCCGTACGCTGGGACTCCGACCACGTCACCATCATGAACGACCAGACGCTGGACCTCTTCAAGGAGCTCGTACGCAGCGACGCCCTCGACCGCGCTCACGTCGGTCTCGACTACTTCGACGCCAGCATCAACCGCATCGGTGCCTACATCATCGGCAGCCGCGCCACGCAGAAGTGCATCCTTCAGGCACTGCTTGAGCCGAAGGCCAAGCTCCGCGAGTACGAGGACAACGGTCAGTACTTCGAGCGTCTCGCCCTGATGGAAGAGGCCAAGTCGATGCCGTTCGGCGCCGTCTACGACTACTTCAACCTGAAGAACAACGTGCCCGTAGGCGAGGAGTTCATCGCTGCCATCCAACAGTACGAGAAGGACGTTACCTCAAAGCGCGGATAAGGCATAAACGCTCCATCATCCTAAATAGGATTATCCTGATTTGGATAATCCTATTTCTTTTTCTATCTTTGTCTACGACCCATTCTTCGCCCTATGGCTGATTAAGAATTTCTAAACCATCAGTGGGGCAAATGGCAGTTAGCCATAATGATGTAAATTACGTTTGTTTAAGGATCATGGGGACAGCCGGTCTGCGCCAGAAAGCCTCAGCATTCTAACCAGCACCTGCACGCTCCAGAGAGAAGCCTGGATTTCTCCGTGGGAAGCCTGGATTTTTTCGTGGGAAGCCTGGATTCACGCAAAAGAATCCAGGCTTCCCCCATATATATACTGCTATAAAGGAAAATGAACCCGCACTTCCCGCACTTCCCACACCTAACCCTTGAGACGTACAGAAAAGTGCAGGTGTGGGAAGTGTGGGAAGTGCGGGTTCATTTTGCCTTATCACACTATAATATGAAAGCATGATCAAAGCGCGAGAACGGCTGTTTTTTGCATAAAATCCTGCATTTTTTTTGGTTTTTTGCTTACTTCTTTGTACTTTTGCAGCGTATTTTTCGTCAAAACGAAAGCAAAGTTTATATACATACAACAAACAAATGAAAAAACTATTAACATTAGTAGCCCTCGTGCTGCCTTCGCTGGCCTTTGCCCAGTGGCGCGTGGGTGTCAACGGTGGAGCTACCTACAACCACTCCACCATCAGCAAACACTACATGACTGACTATCAGTGGAAGGACCGCTGGGGAGTCACCCTCGGCGTCATGGGTCAGTATGACGTCAACGACTGGCTGGGCGTGCGCGCCGAGCTGGACTGGACTCAGAAGAACTACCGGCTGACACGCCAAATCCTCAGCAATTTAGACTACAAGTATGTCAACAACTACCTGCAGCTGCCAGTGATGGCCTCGTTCAGCTTTGGCGGCAAGCAGCTGCGCGGTTTCTGCAACGCCGGTGTCTACGGCGGCTACTGGCTCACCAGCGGCCGCGAAGGCACGGATTTCAACAACTCCAGCGAGAAAGTCTACGAGTTCAGCGAAAACATTGAATTCAACGACGAGCGCGACCAGCGCTTCGACTTCGGCTTCGTAGGCGGCATCGGTGTGGAGTACCGTTTCTGCCAGCGCTGGGCCGCCCAGGTCGAGATGCGCTACTACTACAGCACCGTGAGCACACAAAAGGACTACATGCGCCTGAGCGACCCCCGCTACAATTCCACGTTGGGCGTGCAGGCCGGCCTGTGGTACAGCTTCTAGACAAGGTAAACAGGAATAACATAACTGAACTTCCCACCCTTTTTAAGAACAACGAATTAAAACGAATTAAACAATGAGAAACAAGATATTTACTGTGGGCGCGCTGCTGCTGACACTGGCTTTCAGCGGCTGCCGCGATGAGGCCGACTTGCAATACAACTACTCTGTCAACGACAACACGCTGTTTGCAGAGGCTCAAAACAGCTTCGCCGGCAAGTACCGCGTGTTCTGGAACGCCATGAACAGCAACTACGGCCTGTGGGACTATGAGAAGGAGTTCGGTCTCGACTGGGACGAGCATTACGAGCAGTTCCTGCCCAAGTTTGAAGCCCTCGACGCCTCTACCGAGGCCGTCACCGACTCCATGCTTCAGGCGCTGATGAACGAGATGGTAGCCCCGCTCCACGACGGCCACTTCGCCGTCACCTTCATTAACCATCAGACTCAGAAACCCGTCATGGCCGTCCCGTCGGCACTCCGCAACGCCACCCGCGACGACATCACAATCAGCGAGCGCTACAAGCCCAACCTCACCCGCTTCTATTACAATGGCGAGCTGAAGGAATACAAGGAGGCTGACACCCGCTTTGCCACCCTGTTAGCCGAGATGACCAAAGTCAAAGGCCGCGGACTGATGTGGGCTGAGGACCGTTACAACACCCTGACGCAGAAAGAAATGCCCACCCAGGCCGAGGCTATGGAGATGCAAGGCCTGAAAGAGTTTATAGACGCCGTGGAGAATTTTCTCGACAAGGGGGGCTCAGCCTCTGATTTCAACGAAATCGCCAAAAAGTACTCCTACCTCAACATCCCCTTCCTGGAGCCCATCAACGCCGGCTTCGAAAAAGACGGCATCGGCGTGAAGTATGGCCTGTTCAACGACAACATCGCCTATTTCTACCTCAGCGACTTCAACCTCATCGGCCACATGGACGAGAGGGCTATAAAACAGTCCTTCCCGGGTGCCACTGACTTTACCTATGAGCGCATAGCCCGCGTCGTCGACGTGTGGAAGAGCTGGTTCTCCACCATACAGGCATTCCACAAGGCCGGACAACTCAAGGGCATCATCCTCGACCTGCGCGGCAACGGCGGCGGAGCGCTCACTGACGAGCAGTATCTGCTGGGCGGCATGCTGCCGGCCGGCGGTTTCCAGATTGGCTGGACGCGCTTGAAGCGCGGCGTAGGGCGATACGACTACTCCCCCATGATGCCCGAGTCTATTCCCACGATGGAAGCCGACCACGAGATTATCACCGACGTACCCATTGTCGTGCTGGTCAACAGCGGCTCTGTCAGCATGTCGGAGATTACCGCCCTGACGGCTAAGAACATGCCCAACGCCCGCGTAATAGGCAAGCGCACCCACGGTGGCCTGTGCGGACTCACCGGCAACGAATCTTACACAGAAAACTACGCCGGCCACATTGGCGTCGAAGGAGCCACACCCGTCTTCTGCTACTTGCCCAACCAGATCCTCTTCGACAACAACAAGCGACCCATGGAGGGCATTGGCATCATCCCCGACATAGAGGTTGACTTAGACACCATTGCCTTCAAGCGTGACTTTACCGACACGCAGCTTAACCGTGCCCTGCAGTATGTGAGAACAGGTAACTAATCATCAACATAACCAAATTACAACAGCTCAAAATGAGACACATGAATATATTACATCTGCTGGCAGGAGTAGCCCTTACGGGAGCACTCTTTACCAGCTGTACCAAGGACGACAGTCTGACCGAGATTATTCCCACACCGGAGCCTACTACCGCTACCACCAATGAGGTGATAGAAGCCCTGAAGACAGTGCCCATCGTCAGCGGCGTGGAAGTGAAATACAACGAAGACTACACCGACAGTGTGTATTTCATCGCCTTCACCCAGCCCATCGACCACTTCCACCCCGAGCTAGGCTCCTTCGAACAGCTCGCCGCCCTGAGATTCAAGGGCTGGGACAAGAACGTCGTCATCAACACCCACGGCTACGAAATGGGGCAGACACCCGAGATGATTCTCAAGACAGACCTGGCCGCTCATCTCGACGCCAACCAGCTCAACATCGAGCACCGCTATTTCGGACAGTCGCAGCCCGAGCCCTACGACGAGATGAAGTTCACCTATTTCAACGCCGAGCAGGAGTCATACGACCTGCACGCCATCGTCACGGCACTGAAGAGCACCCTCTTCAAAACGGGCAAGTGGGCCAGCACCGGCACCAGCAAGGACGGCATCACCACCGCCCTCTATGCCTACTACAGCGACCAGGAGGGGTGGAAAGACATCGATGTCTTCGTGCCCTTCTGCGCTCCGTTCATGGTGGGCACCACCGACAGCTACGGCTACTATTCATGCAGCAACTACCTGACGAGCGATTATCTCGACCAGGTCTGCGGTACGGGCTATGCCGCCGGCTCCACAGAGGCCATCGCCCGCGAACGCCTCAACCAGATGCCTTACTACGTATGCACCACGCCCGAGCTGCGCCGTGCCTGTATCGCCAAGATGGCCGCCACTGACCCTGACACCTACAGCAAAGTGGCCCAGCAGTATAACAACAAGGACCTGGCCAGCACCGGCGACCTGGAGAAAGACCTGACAGCCCTATTCCTGTGGGAGTACTACAAGATGCTCTTCTCCAAGTTCTCCTACGTGCAGTTCATCAAGTGGAGCTACATGGTGCCCGACCCCGCCAAGGTGGCCGCCAAACTCGATGCAGAAGAGATGGACGAGTTTGCCGAGTTCCTGCTCATGGACAGGGACACCCTATTGGTGCGTATCGCAGAAGCTGAGGCTAAAAACCCCACCACTCGCGCCACCACCGACGAGACTCTGTGGCAACTGCTCACCGACCTACGCAGAGAAAAAAGCACCCCCTACGAGGTACAGTCGTTTACCGAGCTGGGCTTTGCCGACAACGCTTATAATCAGGTCAACAACAGCTATCTCACGCCAGCAGAGGTTACCAATGTGGTGCGTTTCCTTGGCCGTCAAACTAAGTTCGAGGGTATCTACAAGCAGGATGGCGGTGCACTGATGAAGGCTTTCCGCGAGTGGTGCTACACCGAGCGGTCGCAGCCTATTATCTTCGTCTACGGCAAGAACGACCCGTGGACGGGTGCCGCCCCCGACACTGCCGCCATCGAGCAGAACGACATGCTCGAGATGGTCGTCGACCCGAAAGCCACGCATCAGGATTATTTCCTCCACAGCTCACTATATGAACTGTCGTCGCGCCAGGCTATCGTCACGGCCTTAGCCAAATACCTGGGTCGATAAGCTCGGCTAAAAGCACGGATCATGGGGACAGGTTGTTTGAAGTGAATTCAACGAATTCATTCAAAAACCTGTCCCCATGATCTACTCCCTCGGTAATCTGAGCGATTTTTCTCCGCGATTTTTTGGCCGTCTGCATTTTTATTTTTAATTTTGCACCATTGATTTTGAAAGAAACAAACAAAGAACTAATTTACTGTAACAATTTATGGAAATCATCATCGGATTACTAATCATTGCCGTCGGCGCGTTCTGCCAGTCATCGTGCTACGTACCTATCAATAAAATCAAAGACTGGTCGTGGGAGTCGTACTGGATAGTACAGGGCGTGTTTGCATGGCTGGTGTTGCCGTTCCTCGGTGCCCTGCTGGCCGTCCCTGAGGGGCAGTCGCTCTTCGGACTGTTCAGCCAGGCCCCGTCGTTCAACGTGTGGATGACCATCCTCTTTGGCGTGCTTTGGGGCGTAGGCGGCCTGACGTTCGGTCTGTCGATGCGCTACCTTGGCGTGGCCCTGGGACAGTCCATCGCCCTGGGTACCTGTGCCGGCCTGGGCACCATCATGGGGCCTGTGCTGCTCAACATTTTCTTCCCGGAACTGGATGCCCTGTCATCGCTGACCTTTGCCGTTATCCTGGGCGTGGTGGTCACCCTGCTTGGCATTGCCATCATCGGTGTGGCCGGCGGCATGAAGTCGGCTGCCCTCTCTGAAGAGGAGAAGAAGGAGGCCGTAAAGGACTTCAACTTCCCCAAGGGTCTGGCCATCGCCCTGCTGGCAGGCTTCATGAGCGGCTGCTTCAACGTGGGCCTGGAATTTGGCAAGGATATCAACTTCGGCGAGCTGACCGACCCGATGTTCCGCACACTGCCCGCCACGCTACTTGTCACCTTTGGCGGCTTCATCACCAACGCCATCTACTGTTTTTATCAGAATCAGGTGAACAAGACGTGGGGCGACTACAAGAAGTCGGCTGTCTGGGGCAACAACCTGCTGTTCTGCCTGCTGGCCGGTGCCCTGTGGTACTCACAGTTCTTCGGGCTGGCCTTGGGCAAGGGCTTCCTCACGGAGTCGCCCACGCTGATGACCCTGTCGTTCTGCATCCTGATGGCACTCAACGTCGTGTTCTCCAACGTCTGGGGTATCATCCTCAAGGAGTGGAAGGGCTGCTCGTCCAAGACCATCGGCGTGCTCATCTGCGGCATCGTGGTGCTGGTCATCTCGTGTTTCCTGCCTCAGCTCATCGGATAAACACTCTACCTGTATCATAATAAAAGAGCCTGGACTTTCACAAGCCCAGGCTCTTTCATTTCATTTATGTACTCAAAAAAGAGAGCAAAAAAAGTCCTGGAGTGCTTCACAGCGCCCCAGGAACACTTGATTTGTTTATTTTATTAGTCAGTAGTAGTATATTTCTCTCGTTTGTCTGATCATCTCGGCAGATTGAAGGCCTTGGTCATCTCCTTCATCTGTTCATCGCTCATGCCCTCAGGCTCAAAGCCCATGCACTTGGCGTTGATGTAAATCTTGGCGCTCTTGGAGAGGACGTCTATCTGGTCGAAAGCATCCATCACGTCTAAGCCCTTGGCAAAGACGCCATGCTTCTCCCACATCACCACGTCGTACTCCTCCAGTTCCTTCAGCGTTGCGTCGGCCAACTCATTGGAGCCAGGCAGGGTGTAGGGAACGATGCCCAGACCTAACGGACAGAATGCCTTTGTCTCAGGAATCATCGACCACAGGATCTTGGTCAGCACATCCTTACCCAGGAACTCGCGCTTGTGGCTCATGGCAACCAGCTCAATGGGATGCGTGTGGACGGTAGCCTTATAGCCGCTTCCTGTCTCAATCTGCTTGGCATGAACAGTCAGGTGGCTGGGCAGCTCGCTCGTAGGCATGACGGCATTGTCGGCAATGATGACGTAAGAGGCACAGTCGTCGAGGATACGTATGATGGAGCCGTTGTCCATAGGCCAGCGTGCGAGGTCGCGCATACGCTTGCCTGTACCTTTACAATAGAAGTAACAGCCTTTGAGTGCGGGCAGCGTCACGCCAATCTGCTTGACATCACTGATGGCGGGCATCTGCCGTATCTCGTCGTCCACAAACTCCGTGACATTCACAGTGATGTTACCACCGTTACGCTCGGCCCATCCGTTCTGCCACAGATAGCCGGCAACCTCTGCTACTTTCTCTACCTCTGCCTTCAAGGCGGGGCGTCCTTCCAGAATACTTTTCATTGTTTTCGTTGCGTATTAAATTTACGGTGCAAAGATATACCTAATAATTGGTATTGCGCCACAATATTTGATTTTTGCTCTATATTTTATGATTTTTTTAAATTAAAGCTCCAGGTCGCCGTCGTGGATCTCATGCCACGGCAGTCCCTGCTTGTTGAGCTGCTCGAGGAAGGGATCGGGGTCGAACTGCTCAACGTTATACACACCGGGCTTGCGCCAGAGTCCCTTGCAGAACATCATGGCACCAATCATGGCCGGCACGCCGGTGGTATAGCTGACACCCTGCATGCCCGTCTCCTCGTAGGCGGCACGGTGCGAGCAGTTGTTATAGATATAATAGGTATGCTCCTGACCGTCCTTGCCAATGCCGCGTATGCGACAGCCGATGCTGGTCTGACCCTCGTAGTTCTCGCCCAGATCCTGCGGGTTAGGCAGCACGGCCTTCAGGAACTGCAGCGGCACGATTTTCACCCGTGCCGTCCCCGTGCCATCGGCCAGCGGGGCTTCGTATGTCACCTCGTCGATACGGCTCATGCCGATGTTCTGTATCACCTCAAGATGCTTCAGATACTGCTGACCGAAGGTCATCCAGAAGCGCGCGCGCTTAATGGTAGGATAGTTGATGACCAGCGACTCAATCTCCTCATGATGGAGCAGATAGCTGTCGCGGGGGCCAATCTCGGGGTAGGTCAGGTCCTGATGGATTTCCAGCGGCTCCGTCTCTACCCACTTGCCGTTCTCCCAGTAGAGTCCCTTCTGGGTAATCTCACGGATATTGATTTCCGGGTTGAAGTTGGTGGCAAAAGCCTTGTGATGGTCACCGGCATTGCAGTCGACGATGTCCAGATACTGCATCTCCTGGAAGTGGTGCTTGGCGGCGTATGCCGTGAAGATGCTCGTTACGCCCGGATCGAAGCCGCAGCCGAGGATGGCTGTCAGGCCGGCCTTCTCGAACCGCTCGCGATAGGCCCACTGCCATGAGTACTCAAAGTGGGCCTCGTCCTTGGGCTCGTAGTTGGCAGTATCCAGATAAGAGCAGCCACAAGCCAGGCAGGCATCCATGATGGTCAGGTCCTGATAGGGCAGCGCCAGGTTCACCACCAGCTCCGGCTTGTAGTCAGAGAAAAGCGCCTTCAGCTGCTCCACGTCGTCGGCATCCACCTGTGCCGTACTGATAGGCATCGTGTAACCCTTGTCGTGGATAGCCTTCACCAGGGCGTCACATTTCTCCTTGCGACGGCTTGCAATCATAAACTCGGTAAACACGTCAGCATTCTGTGCAATCTTGAATGCTGCCACTGTAGCGACGCCTCCGGCGCCAATCATCAGAATTCTTGCCATAGTATTACTTCTTGAGTTTCGTTTTAGTCGGTTTTCGTATTCCTACGTGCAAAGGTACGGCAAAAATCTGACAAAAAGAAATAAAAACGGTTTTTTCTTACGAAAATCGGCTGACCGTGTAAGGGTCAGCCGATTGTTGGTTGCTGTGATTAGCAGAAGGGATTCTCTGTCGGGTAGTAATCGCCCTTGGGGAAGTTGTAGTCGATTTCCTCCACGGGAATACCCATGTACTTGAGCACCTCCCACAGATACTTACCAGCATGTTCGAACATGACGGCAGCGTGGTGAGGATAGTGCTTCTCAATGAGGACGTGACGGTAGAAGCGGCTCATGTTCTTGATGCCGAAGGTACCGATTGAACCGAACGAGCGGGTAGCCACGGGCAGAATCTCACCCTGGGCAATGTAGGCACGCAGCTTGGTGTCGGCAGTAGACTGCAGACGGTAGACGGTAGCCTTGCCAGGCTTCAGGTCGCCCTCCAGCGTACCGTTGGTCACCTCTACAGGCAGGGCGCGGGCCATGATGCGCTGGAAGCACATCTGGCAGCTGCAGACCTTCGAAGAGGCGGTGTTGCCACAGTGGAAGCCCATGAAGATTTCCTTGTCGGTGTAGCTGTCGCACTCGAACTGCTTGCCCTTGATGCTCTCCTCGTACATATCCTGAGGCACGGAGTTGTTGATGTCGAGCAGCGTGACGGCATCCTGCGTGATGCACGTGCCGATGAACTCTGACAGGGCACCGTAGATGTCTACCTCGCAAGCCACGGGAATGCCACGGCCGGTGAGACGGCTGTTGACGTAGCAGGGCACGAAGCCGAACATGGTCTGGAAGGCAGGCCAGCACTTGTTGGCCATAGCCACATACTTGCGGCTGCCCTTGTGAGTCTCAATCCAGTCGGTGAGTGTCAGTTCATACTGAGCCAGCTTCGGCAGCACGGAAGGAATCTTGTTGCCGGCACCCAGTTCCTGAGCCATATCCTTCACCACGTCGTCGATGCGCGGATCGCCGGCATGCTTCTGGAAGGCCTCAAGCAGGTCGAGCTCAGAGTTCTCCTCAATCTCCACGCCCAGGTCATAGAGGGCACGGATGGGAGCGTTACAAGCCAGGAAGTTGTTGGGACGGGGGCCGAAACTGATAATCTTCAGGTTCTGCAGACCGACGATGGCACGGGCAATGGGCTGGAAGTCGTGAATGAGGTCAGCGCAGTGGGCAGCGTCGCCGACGGGCTCCTCGGGGATGTAGGCGCGGGTCTTGCGCAGAGACAGGGCGTGGCTGGCGTTCAGCATGCCGCAGTAGGCATCGCCGCGACCGTCGATGAGGTCGTTCTGGGTCTCCTCAGCAGCAGCGCAGAACATGGTGGGTCCCTGGAACCACTGTGCAATCATGGTCTCGGAGATTTCGGGACCGAAGTTGCCAAGATAGACCACAAGGGCGTTACAGCCAGCCTTCTGCACATCCTCAAGGGCCTGCTGGGCATGGATCTCGCTCTCAACGATGCAGATGGGACACTCGTAGATGTCGGCATCGCCGTATTTCTCTACATAAGCCTTTACCAGGGCCTTGCGGCGGTTAACAGCTAACGATTCGGGGAAACAGTCGCGGCTCACCGCAACGATTCCGATTTTCATTTCAGGTACGTTTTTCATTTTCTGTAACTATAAAGTAATGTTTAGTTTATAACGAGTGCAAAGATACACATTTTTCTCTATTCAAAAGCAGTATTAACAGTTTTTGTGATAACCATTTTTCGTTCAGTCACGGACAGCTTCCGACTCGTCCATAAAAAGGTAGGAAGGCTTATAGCCGCCATAGTCGACGACAATCTTCTCGAAGACGATGCCGGGGTGGCAGGGGTGTATGGTCAGCTCGTGCATTCCGTCCTTGCTGACAGGCATTTCCACGACCTTCTCGATGACCCGTCGGGCTACCGTAGGATAGAACTCGGAGTACATATAAGGCTGGCGGTCGACAAGCGTCTTGTTCATGTTGACCACCTGTGGCTGGCTGCCGTCCAGACTCACCGTATACTCATGGCCCCCGACATTGAGGAAGTCAAGAGTTGACTTCACCACCACATGCACCTTCACGCTTGTAATGCCGCTGGGCAGTGCAAAGCGGTAGGTGAGCGCCGCATTACCCGTCGGCTTGGTGTAAGGTGTCAAGGCCACGGCGCTGCGTGTGCGGCCGTAGTCAGGATAGATGCTCCACCGGGTGCCTTCGTCAGCCGTAGCGCTGTAGCAGTGCTCTGCCTCCATGGCTATATAGCCATTGGCCGGCGTAAACGTATAGCCCCAGGGCTTCTTCCCGGCTACCACAGCAGTAGACGGCAGTTTGTCGGCCTTGAAGTTATCGTTCCACGACGTATAGCCGATGTGCTTCTGCGTCATGAACCCGTTCCACTTGCCGCCACTCATCACCTTATTATAATAATGGCAGAGCAACGAGTCGCGGCGGAAGCAGGCGGCCACCTTGCCGGCCCATTCGTTGGCGTCGGGGTTGTTCTTTTTCGAGAGGTAGTGGTTCATGGCCTGCGCATAGTACATGTCGTACAGGTTGGCCATGACCTGCACGGGGAAGAGCACCAGCTGGCGATAGAAGTCGCGGGCCTCAGCAGGCACGTCTTCAAGGAGCCGGAGGGCACGGGTCTCTAACCGCTGGTAATCATCGGCCACGCGGCGCCACTCTCCCGTCTCCACATTGTAAGTCTTGGCATCGAGCATCTCGGGCGTGACGCGGGCCATGAACTTACAGTTCCGGTTATAGACAGAGGCGGCCTCAGTGCCTACAGCATCGCCGAGAACGGAACAGAAGAAGCTGCGGGTGTGTTCTGTAACGGTCTGCTGCGTATAGGCTTTGGGGTTCCATGCCATGTCGAGGAACAGCTGTATGGGATATTCCATCGGCTTCAGGTCGCCCACGTTAAGAATCCACATGCGCTGTATGCCATAGTCGAAGGCCAGCGAGAGTTGCTCAAACATCTGCTGCGTCTGTGTGACGTTGATGAATTTCGAGTTGCGGGGTGCTCCCACATAGTCAACATGGTAGTAGATGCCCCAGCCACCGGGATGGCGGCGTTCGCGCTCTGACACAGGCACCCGGCGGATGTTGCCCCAGTTGTCGTCGCAGAGCAGCATGATGACATCGTCGGGCACGCGCATGCCCTTGTCGTAATAGTCAAGCACCTCTTTATATAGCGCCCACACCTGAGTGGTCTTCGAGGCGGGACGCTTGGTCACCTCCCTGATTATCTTCCGCTGGTTCTCCACAATGCGCTGCAGCAGCCGGGTGTCGGCATCCTCACTCATAGCCTCGTCGCCGTCGCCGCGCATGCCGATGGTCACCATGTCCTCAGTATCCTTGATGCGCTCAATACCCTCACGGAAGAAGCGGTCCAGGTTCTTCTGGTTGGTCTGGTAGTTCCATGCCCCCCACATCTTGCGGTTGCGGGCATACTCCTGATGATTACGGGCCATGGGCTCATGATGGCTTGTACCCATGATAACTCCCATACGGTCAGCCAGTCGTCCGTTCTCCGGGTCATCGCTATAGAAGGCCCAACCCCACATGGCCGGCCATAGCATATTGCCACGCAAGCGCAGGATAAGTTCAAACACCTTCTCATAGAATCTGTGATCACCATAACCTGTACCAAAGGTGTTCTTCACCCATCCAGTCAGGCAGGGTGCCTCGTCGTTCAGAAACAGGCCGCGAAACTCCACCGCAGGTTCGCCATCGGTGTACACGCCCTCTCGCACATAAGCCTCTTCATGCTTCTCAATAGGCACATCGGCCCACCAGTACCAAGGCGAGACGCCCAGCTGCCGACTCAGTTCATAGATGCCATAGACGGTGCCACGACGGTCACTGCCGGCAATAACAATCTGGTTACCGACGGTAGTTATCACAAACTTCTCACGACGACCTTGCAGGTCTTTCAGTTTCAGCCGGTCGATAGCGGGGTTTCTGCCTACCGTACCAATGACGATGGCCGGTTGTCCTTCGGTGCTGGCGGTAGTCACGGCGGGGGCTGTGCCAAATACAGCGGCAAGGTCATGGCGCAGGCTGCCAATGGCAATTTTCACGGCATCGTAGTCGTTTTCACTATAGGCGATGACAGCTCCCTTGACGGGCAGGGCACCGTCTTGCGGCTTCAGGGTGATGAAGCGTTCGACCGCACTAACCAGGCAGCACTGCAGTGCTGTGACTGCTATAAGAAGAAATCGTCTCA
>Ga0310697_10000573_pt1 | contig 48043 bp, 34 predicted proteins | sample 172DNAGHGlowgp2_FD_203883 | JGI IMG/M metagenome (GOLD analysis project Ga0310697, IMG submission 203883) | Sheep rumen microbial communities from Palmerston North, Manawatu-Wanganui, New Zealand - 1728 DNA GHGlow gp2 (v2) (version 2) | ecosystem: Host-associated > Mammals > Digestive system >...
ACCTATCAGGTTGTCGATATAGTCACCACGCAGATATTTCTCGTCGTTCTTCTCATTATCTGGCGTCGCATCACGTTTCTGATAAAGATGACACAGCACGATGGGCTGTTCCACATCTTTCTCGATGTCAACAATCATCTTGTCGTTATCACCTACAGGATAGTACTCACGCTTGGCAGGATTTTGGGGCGTGGGAATCTTGGAGAACAGCTTCTGAATCTTCTTCTCTACCTTGTTGACATCAATGTCACCCACCACGATGATAGCCTGCAGGTCTGGACGATACCACTTATGATAATAGTCGCGCAAGTCCTGATAGGGGAAGTTGTCGACGATATCCATCGAACCAATAGGCATGCAGTCCTCATACTTCGTGCCCTTATAAACCTTTGGCATTGCCTGCTCCATCAGACGCTGCACAGCTCGTCCTGCACGGCGCGTGCGCCATTCCTCATGGATGACGCCACGTTCCTTGTCAATCTCTGCATCTTCCAACAACAGGTAATGACTCCAGTCATTCAGGATCAGCAGACAAGAATCGAGGATACCCTCACGCTTCAAAGGAACAGCAGAGATATTATAGACAGTCTGTTCTACGCTGGTATATGCGTTGAGGTTGGCACCAAACTTCACACCAATGGTCTCGCACCAAGGAACAATCCCCAACTGCTTGCCCTTTCCTGGGAAGTGCTTGGTACCATTGAAAGCCATATGCTCCAGGAAATGTGCCAGACCACGCTGACGAGGTTCTTCCTGTATAGAGCCAACCTTCTGGGCAATATAGAAATCGGCCAGTCCTGCCTCTTTAGCATTATGTCGCAGATAGTAGGTCAAGCCATTTTTCAGTTTACCAGTTTTGATAGTAGGGTCTTGTGACAGCGGCTGTGCTGAAAGCAACACAGCAACCATCAACAAGAGCATTGTTGAAGCTGTTTTTCTCATTCTTTCTTTCATTTTGAGGGCAAAGTTACGAAATACCATTGACATAAGCAACAAGAATTAAGGAAATTTTACACACATACCCATTAATAGGTATTGTGAAATCGACAAAATCTTCGTACTTTTGCACCCATAATAATAAAATATGTATAAACGACTACTCTTTTTCATCTTCATAATCAGCCAGTTGGCAACGCTCCACGCCCAGCAAATAACCATTGCAGGACGTGTCGCTGACGAAGAGACGCAGAAGCCGATAGAGTTTGCCTCCATCCTGATGAAGGAGAACGGACTATGGGCTATCACTGGTGCCGATGGTACCTTCCGCATCAAGAACATTCCTGCAGGAAAGGTGGTGCTGACCATCCAGTGTCTGGGCTATGCCACTCGCCAGATTGCCCTTGACATCAACAAGGACATTCCTCGTCTGCGCATCAACTTGAAGCAAGAAAATCTGAAGCTGGACGAAGTCACTGTGACTGCCAAGCGCAAGGATAACGAGAGTACCACCAGCTACACTATCGACAGAGCAGCCCTCGACCAACAACAGCTATTGAACGTGAGCGATATTGCCACCTTGTTGCCTGGTGGTAAGACTGTCAATGCCACGCTGATGAGCGACAACCGTATGGCTTTGCGCAGTGGTAGTCAGGAGAAAGGCAACGCTTCGTTTGGAACAGCTATTGAGGTGGATGGCATGCGCCTCGACAACAATGCTGCAGCAGGTGAGACAGCAGGAGCTAGCACACGTACCATCAGTTCGTCGAACATCGAATCCATAGAGGTCGTCACAGGTATTCCATCAGTAGAGTATGGCGACCTGTCGAATGGTGTTGTCAAGGTGAACACCCGCAAGGGTAAGTCGCCCTTCATCGTAGAGGGCAAACTCAACCAGCACACCCAACAGATAGCTTTGAACAAAGGTTTTGACTTGGGCGGCCACGATGGCGTATTGAATGTTTCCCTTGAGCACGCCCGTTCCTTCAGCAATGCTGCCTCGCCCCATACTGCCTACCAGCGCAACATCCTGTCGTTGCACTACATGAACATTTTCATGCGCGAGACGACACCCTTGACGCTGAATGTGGGTTTGACTGGCAACATTGGTGGTTACAATGCAGAGGCCGACCCAGACAACGAACTCGACGACTATAACAAGTCACGCGACAACAACTTGCGTGCACACTTCGAACTGAACTGGTTGCTGAACAAAAAGTGGATTACCAATCTCTCGCTACGTGGTTCCTTTTCGACAGCTGATCGCTATAGTGAGGACTATACCCACACCAATAGCGCTACCACATTGGCTAACCTCCACGCAACGGAAGAAGGTTACTTCATGGCTACTGACTACGACAGCAATCCCGATGCACCCATCATTCTTGGACCTACGGGTTACTGGCACGTCAAGCAGTTCCACGACTCCAAACCTATCAATGGTTCTTTGCGTCTGAAGGCCGACTGGACACGACGCTTCAGCAAGGTGATGAGTCGTCTGATGCTGGGTGCAGAATATACTGGCAGTCGCAACAACGGACAAGGTACCTACTATGAAGACCTGCGCTATGCGCCCACCTGGCGCGAGTATCGCTTCGACGACCTGCCTACGTTGAACAATGTCGCCCTCTATGCAGAGGAGAAGGTCAGCATTCCTACGTCGAAGTTGTCGACATTGGAGATTACCGCAGGCCTGCGTGATGACATCACCATCATCAACGGGTCGGAGTATGGTACTGTCAGTTCCCTATCACCACGTTTCAATGGTCGCTATACGTTCTGGAAGAATCGTCGCAAGCGTCTGGTCAGCGACTTGGTGCTGCATGCCGGATGGGGCAAGAGCGTCAAGCTGCCCTCTTTCCAGGTGCTCTACCCCAGCCCATCGTATTACGACATCGAGGTATTCCGTTCGCCATCCACTGCCGACAACACCACTGTCAGCGCCTGGTACACACGACCCTCGAAAGCGCTCTACAACCCTGACCTAAAGTGGCAATACACCAATCAGACAGACATCGGCATCGAGATGAATATAAAAGGTACGCGTGTATCGCTGTCTGCCTTCCACCATCGTACCTACAATCCCTATATGGCCACAACGGAGTATACCCCATTCAGCTACTATTACACGCCCATTTCTGCTTTGGAGAGTCTCACGATACCTACCGATGGACGCACCTACGCCATCAACCCCACCACAGGTATTGTGACTGTCAGTTCAGCTGATGGAAGCACTGCCACTGTTCCCAACAATGAGCGACGTTTCTACCAGAGCAACACCCGTTACGTCAATGCCTCACCTCTGGATCGCTACGGACTGGAGTGGATGATTGACTTCAAGCAGTTCAAGGCGCTGAATACCAGTCTGCGTTTCGATGGCAACTACTATTATTACAAGAGCGAAGACGAGACCCTCTTTGCCAGCATGCACAACAGCAATACCAAGATGACTGGCACTGGCGAACCCTATCAGTATATCGGCTGGTATCGTGGTACCAACGGCACCTCCACAGCACAGTCCTCCATTGCCAACGGTGCCATCTCGAAGACCCTCAACCTCAACACCACCATCACTACGCACATTCCCAAGATTCGTCTCATCATGGCCCTGCGCATCGAGAGTACGCTCTACAGCTATCGCAAGAGCCTCAGCAACTTCGAGGGCGATGTCTATCCAGAGTATTACACCACATGGGACGATCCTAACACCATGATACCTTTCGCAGAGAAGTTCCTGTGGGCGAAGGAAAACGATGCCACACTGTATAACGACCTGCAAAATCTCGTGGTGCACCCTAACACAGCGTATGTGATGAATGCCAATCGCATCAGCGCCTACTATTCCGCCAACCTCAGCGTGACTAAGGAGATTGGCGACCACGTGTCTATCTCGTTCTATGCCAACAACTTCTTCAACAACATGAAGACTGTTCACTCCTCGCAGACCGATCTCGACACGTCACTCTTCTCCAGCAGTTATATTCCCAGCTACTACTACGGACTATCCCTCAGACTCAAGCTATGAAGAAATACAGCATTTGGCTCTTGGCTCTTGGCATTTGGCTCTTGGCAGCCTGCTCCGAACAGGCCGCGCCCTCCGTTGACACCAGCGAGGTAAGCATCCTGTTGACAGAACTGGACGATGACCTGTCTGGTCTCGACGTCCAACTGCGCAACATCAATACGGGTAGCGTGTTCATTGAGCAGACCAACACACAGGGCATTGCCACGTTTACTGTGACACCAGGACTCTACGAAGCACTGACCTCACAGACGCGCAACACTGATGGCAACGAGTACTACAGCTATAACGGCACATCAGGACAGATTACCGTTCTTGCGGGCAGTCCCATCACAGCCAGCATTCCTATGAAACGCGCCACCATCAGTCGATTGGTCATCAAAGAACTCTACTGCGGAGGGTGTATGTCTGACGATGGTGTTACCGCTTTCCAATACGACAAGTGCGTCATCCTTTATAACAACAGTGCAGAGCCTGCGTCCTACGACAATCTCTGCTTTGGGATGTCGGCACCTGCCAACGCTCAGGCCAACAACAACAACTATCTGAGTGATGGTCGTCTGAACTACGAAGGCGAGGGCTTTACGCCCCTATGGAACGGCATCTGGTATTTTCCATCAACGATGACCATTGAGCCCTATTCTGAGATTGTCATTAATATTCATGGTGCCATCGACAACACGCTGACTATCAGTCAGTCTGTCAACTATGCCAATGCCGACTACTACTGCATGTTCGACCCAGAGAGTGGCTACAGCAACCAGCGCTATTGTCCCACGCCATCAGAGCTTATCCCCACGTCGCACTACTTGAAAGCAGCTGTCTATGGATTGGGCAACGCCTGGCCATTGAGCAACTCGTCACCCTCCATAGTACTGTTTCAGACGAAAGGCGTAGCACCTGCCGATTTTGCACAGAATAACGACAACTACTGGTATGATGGTGGTGGCAACAATGTCGCCAAACGTTGCGTGAAGGTACCCAACAACTGGATTATCGATGCCATCGAGGTCTTCTCCAGCGACTATGCCACACAATGCATGAAGCGCCTCACGGCCGATATCGATGCAGGCTACGTCTGGATGACCAACAAGAAGGGGCACTCCATTTATCGCAACGTTGACAAACAGGCTACAGAGGCCCTGTCAGAAAACGAGGGTAAACTGGTCTATGGCTACACCTTGGGCGTTGACGACAGCACCGACCCCAGCGGCATCGATGCAGAGGCCAGCATCCAAAAGGGTGCCCACATCATCTATCAGAACACCAACAATGCCACTAACGATTTCCACGAACGCCAGCTATGCTCACTAAGAAAATAATTGCCCTTCTGTTGTGTATGCTGGCACTGAATGCCAGTACACTCTTCGCTCAAGACAGTCTGCTCTTGCGCGACTACCGTTTCGTGCAGCAGTCGTCGCCCTGGCTCACCCAACGCAACGCAGCAGCCCTGACACTGTTTAACAGCGAGAATATTGCGGAGGCAGAGGTGTCGTTTACCCATGCCAATGGAAAGTTGACGAACTTCAGCGGTTCACCCTCGCTGAATGATTTCCAGGGTGCCATCGAGTCGTACTATCGTCTCAGTCCACGTACTGTCGTCTATGGCGCTATCAGCTACGACAACCAGTCTGGCAAGGATATGACGGGCTCCGTGTTCACGCAAGACCGCTTGCCCTTCGACATCGTGGAGGACTCGCTGACCAACCTAGGACGCAAGCATCGCGACACCTACCACCTCGTGGGCGCCTTCGGCTATACTGTGTTCGATGGTTTAGCCATCGGAATGAAGGCCGACTACACCGCTGCCAACTACGCCAAATACAAGGACCTGCGCCACAAGAACAAGCTGATGAACCTCGACTTCACAGCAGGTGTGCTGTCCTCATTCAACATTCAACATTCCACACTCCACATTGGTCTTGACTACACCTACCATCGTCGTACGGAGAGTGTGGAGTTTGGCACCTACGGAAAGGCCGACAAGGTGTATAAGTCGCTCATCGACTATGGTGCCATGATGGGTATCGTCGAGCAGTTTGGTAACGATGGCTATACGGACAAGACCAACGAGATGCCCCTCTTTGAAGATGCTCATGGTGTAGGCCTGCAGTTGGAGTTCCTGCCAGGCCACCACTCCCTGCATGCCAACGATGGTCTCTCCCTCTTCGCTGCCGCTTCCTACAGTCACGCAACAGGTTACTATGGTCGTCCATCGCAGTACACTATTACCTATACCGACCACGATCGCAATATCTTGACGCTTCAAGGGCGTGCCTCCTACGCGTTCAGTGCATCGAGATTCAATCTCGATGTCAAATACCAAAGTGAGACCCTAGAGAACCGCATCAATACCTATCGCGGACTGACCAACGACTATGGTGCCACCTACTACGAATACTACGACGCGACGAAAAGTGGCGAGAAAGGTTGGCGCAACTTCGACGTCGACTACACCCTGCACTTGGGTATTCGCCACGAGTTGCCCACATGGACCATTACCGCAGGCTACCACTGGCAACAGCGTGACATCACAGCCTACCTCTATCCCTACTATCGTCAGCAACAGCTGAACACCAGTGAGGTCGTAGCCAGTGTGACGCGCAATCTGGATTTCCTGAGTGGCATCCTCGGCGTGACACTGAATGGTGGTTACCAGACTGGTTCTGGCGACCCCTACCACGCTGGTTCCTTTGTGACGCCCAGCGCCAAACAGCCTCAGCCAGCCACGATGGAGGCCTTCCTCTATCGCGACTATGAGTACCTGACAGCCAAGCAGTATCGCCTCGGCCTGCAGCTGAAGTACAGCTTCCTCTTCCCAGGCACACGTCTGAACACCTTCGTGCGTGCAGCCTTTAACTATCGCCACGCCAGCACTCCCGATGGTTATCCATCGGACCTGCATAACCCCAGCCGCACCACCTTCCTCATTGCTGCTGGGCATACCTTCTAAGAGACAACAAACAATTAAACACATGATATTTATGAAAAAGAAACTACTGATGATGGCTTTTTGTGCCATCAGCGTTCTGACGGCCAATGCCGCCTCAGACACTATTACAGTGAGTGTGAAAGCCATGCACTGTGAACATTGCGGACAGAAAGTGAAAGCAGCGCTGAGCAAGAATCCTGGCGTAGGAAAGCTGGAGTTTAACTTCGAGCGCCATACCGTGAAGATTGCCTACGACCCACAGAAAACGGATATCGACAGCATCTACCGTAGCATTGCAGCTACCAAGCGCTACGAGGCAACGCCCTACGACCCTAACGAGAAGATTATCGAGACTTTCTCACTGCGCATCGACGATATGCACTGTCAGAAGTGTGTGGATCGTATTGCCCAGCAGTTGAACAGCATTCTGGGTATGGACTCCATTGGTGCCGACTTAAGCAAGCATAGCTACTTTATCCGCTATGATGCCAACCGCACGTCGCAGGACGAGATTCGTGCTAAGCTTACCAAGGCTGGCTATACGCCCGTCTACTACTATGACAACAAACGTGTGGAATACGCCTACTACCTGATTCCTGCTGAGTCTGCCAACGACGATGCCATAGAGACAGTTCTTGCCCTCGATGGTGTCAGCGACGTCAATGTTAATGCTCGTCGCAAGTCGATGGCCATCACCTATTTGAACGACAAGACCACTGCTGAGAAGTTGCTCAGCGAGGTTCAGAAGGCTGGTATCAAGGCTGTGCTTCCCAAACCCCACGAGTGTTCAGAGGAAGAAGAAAAGAAATAACCTCTTCGAATAAACAAAAAACGTCCCAAACTCCATCGAGCTTGGGGCGCTTTTTTATGCTTTAATGGTTCTTACTTAATCACCATCTTCTCGTTACCTAATAACAACCTTCTTGCCGTTCACGATGTTCAGGCCCTTCTGCAGGCTGTTCAGCCGAATACCTTGCAGGTTGTATATCGAATTCGTAACTGTGAATTGTGAATTGTGAATGGTCTCAATGCCTGTACTGGTGTCAGCATCGATAGCGTCCTCAGAGATAGGAATCAAGAACCAACCTGTATAATAGTATATGACAACACCCGTAATAGAGGTTGCTTTTGCGGGCCATGTGTATTCAGAAGACAGCACACCAAACAGGTCACGCGTTTTCATCGTATTGTTCTCAGCATCGGTCAGCAATTTGTTCATACCGTTGCCTATTGCCTCAATCTTTACATTGCTCAGAGTCACCAGACGTCCATAGTTAGCCTGTGCAGCAGCCTCAGCGATAGTCATCGGCGTACCCACCAGTTCCGTTTCAGTAGCCTCGAAGGCAGACAGCGAAGCATCCACGACAGTCAGAGAGTACTCATAGGCTTGTGAGGGATCATTTACATAGTCCACGTCCTCAGAACCCTTTGTACCAATAATATAGCCATTCAGTTTTGTTCCCTTAGTGAGGTTGACACCCTTGATGACAGTAGCACCAGAGGCATCCTCCACATAGTACGCTCTATCAAGATCGTTGAACGCATTGACACGTGCATCAGCCAGCGTCAGTTTCACGAGTTTACCATCAGCAATCGCATTAAACTCAGCGATGGTGGCAGCCTCTTTCACGTCATACACGCCAGTCTGCACATTCCACAGCGACTCAAAGTCATCTGTAGAGTTGTTGGTGTCCTGCAGCACCTTGCGGTCACCATCCATGCTTGCCACCTTGCGTGCAACAGCCTGACAATTGAAGGTATTGGGATCAGCAGTACAGGTGAAGCCAGCATCGTAGTCAGCAGTAAAACGCTTGTCATCAGCTGATGGTGTCTTCTGCTTCACAATGTCTACAGCGTCGATGCTGTTGGCCATAGGGATGATGAGATACTGATTACCAGTCTCCTTACCCTTGGGAAATGTCTTGGCACAGTTGGCGATGTCTGTATCGGCCTTGAACAATGCGATGCCGAGAGGGCCAGGATTCATGAAATTGATGTAGTCTTGAGCAGCATTGGCAGAGTAAGCGATTCCCATTGCAGGAACAGCATCGCTGTGGAAATTGAAGGCAGCATTCGTACTCTTCAGTTCGAAGTCGGCTTTGCTCAGGTCAACCTTACCCTCAGCAATCTCGCTATGGTCAATGGCACAATTGGTGATAACAAGGCTCTTGCCAGGCTCCATCAAGACGGGACTGCCTGCAGGAATCTGGAACACCTGCTTGAAGACGGCCATACCAGCCTTGTCGTCCACCATGTCGGTAGCAGCCCATGCGTTAGCAGCAGCATCGCTGTTGGCCATAGCGACATAGGTTCCTGCCACATCAATAGTCTCTGCAGAGTTGTTGTAGAGCTCGATGTACAGGTGGCACATGTAGTTCTTGGGAGTAGCGCCATTCAGACGAGTACTACCTGCATAGAACACCTTGCCGATAACCAGTTTGCCTTGCAAGTCCTGCGCACTGGCACTCAGTGCTGCCAAAAACACAAATAGTAGCGTAAAAAATTTCTTCATAAGCTTGTCTTATATTAATAATGTGTACTTCGTTAGCGGATAGCGGACTATCACGCTGCAAAAGTACACATTTTTTTCATATCCTACAATCGCAAAAAGTAGGTATTTTGAGGGGCACTGTAGCCCAAGGTTTACTTCACGTTGCCGACCTTGATGAGATACTCACCAATCTGTACGGCATTGAGGGCAGCACCCTTGCGAATCTGGTCGCCTGAGAGCCAGAAGGTCAGGCCGTTCTCGTCAGAGAGGTCTTTGCGCACACGACCTACGAAGACGTCGTCCTTGCCAGCAGTCTCCAAAGGCATGGGGTACACAAGGTTAGCGGGGTCGTCAACCAGCGTACAGCCAGGAGCGGCAGCGATAGCTTTCTGAGCCTCCTCAACGCTGATGGGCTTCTCTGTCTCAATCCAAACGCTCTCAGAATGTGAACGTAACGAGCTGACACGCACGCACATAGCCGAGCACTTGGCATCGGTATGCATAATCTTGCGCGTCTCGTTGTACATCTTCATCTCCTCCTTGGTATAGCCGTTGGGCTGGAAGACGTCAATCTGCGGAATGACGTTGTAGGCCAGCTGGTGAGGGAACTTCTTGATGGTCTTCACCTCGCCCTCTTCTACCATCTCCTTGTACTGCTGCTGCAGTTCGTCCATAGCGGCGGCACCAGCACCACTGGCACTCTGATAAGAAGATACGTGGATGCGCTTGATGTGACTGATATTCTCAAGTGGCTGCAGTACAACTACCATCATAATCGTGGTGCAGTTGGGGTTGGCGATGATGCCACGCGGACGGTTCAACGCATCCTCAGCGTTGCACTCAGGCACCACCAAGGGAACATCGTCGTCCATGCGGAAAGCGCTGGAGTTGTCAATCATCACAGCACCATACTTCGTGATGGTCTCAGCAAACTCCTTCGACGTGCCAGCACCAGCAGAGGTGAAGGCGATGTCGATATCCTTGAAGTCATCGTTGTGCTGCAACAGCTTTACGGTCAGTTCCTTACCACGGAAAGTATATTTAGTTCCAGCAGAACGCTCAGAACCAAACAACACCAATTCGTCCATTGGGAAATTTCTCTCGTCAAGCAGGCGCAGGAATTCCTGACCTACAGCGCCTGAGGCGCCCACAATTGCTACTTTCATCAGTCTCAAAAATTACGTTGGTTGTAAATCGGCTGCAAATTTACAAAAAAACTTTCATTTTGTTCCATAATTGCCGAAAAAGTTGTAATTTTGCACAAATTTATTGATATATGATGTCATATTTCCCCATAACCAGTCCGACACTGATATTCTTTGTCGTGCTGCTCATCATTCTGCTGGCGCCCATCATCATGGGTAAGCTGCGCATTCCGCACATCATCGGAATGGTGTTGGCAGGCGTGCTCATTGGCGAGCACGGACTGCACCTGCTGGAGCGCGACAACTCGTTCGAGCTATTCGGCAAGGTGGGACTACTGTACATCATGTTCCTGGCAGGTCTGGAGATGGATATGGAGAGCGTCAAGAAGAACTCCAAGCGCATCCTGTGGTTCGGACTGCTGACGTGTATGGTGCCACTGGTGCTGACCTACGTGATGGCTATGTGGCTGCTGGACTACTCGTCGACGGCCTCGTTCCTGCTGGGTTGCATCATGGCCTCGAACACACTCATCGCCTACCCCATCATCTCACGCTACGGCATGGGCCGTCACCCTAGCGTGATGCTCAGCGTGGGAGCCTCGATGCTGTCGCTCTTCATGGCGCTGATGATGCTGGCAGCCTTGTCGGCATCGTATAGCAAGGACGTGGGCATCGGCTTCTGGCTGCTCTTCGTGCTGAAGTTTGCAGCCTTCTGCGCCTTCAGCGTGTGGGGCATTCCCAAGGTCACGCGCTACTTCCTGCGTCGCTACTCCGATGCCATCATGCAGTTCATCTACGTCTTGGCTGTGATGTTCCTCTCGGCAGCTTTGTCAGAGGCCATCGGTGTCGAGGGCATCGTGGGAGCGTTCATCGCGGGCCTTATATTAAATAGGTATATCCCTCACGTGTCGCCCCTGATGAACCGCATCGAGTTCATTGGCAACGCCATCTTCATCCCCTACTTCCTGATTGGTGTGGGCATGCTCATCAACGTGGGTTCGCTGTTCGAAGGCTGGCGCATGCTGTTCGTCGTGGTGCTCATCGTCTTCTTCGGCACATTCGGCAAGGCGCTGGCAGCCTATATCTCCAGCATTCTGTTCCGACTGACGAAGGCCGAAGGTCACATGATGTTCGGTCTGACCTGTGCCCATGCAGCTGGTGCCATCGCGATGGTGATGGTAGGCATGCGTCTGGAGGTGGCCCCAGGACAATACCTGATAAACAACGAGATACTGAACGGTGTGGTCATCATGATACTCATCACCTGCATCATCTCGACGATGATGACGGAGAAAGCCTCGCAGGAACTGACCATCATGGGCAGTCGTGTGGTCGGCGGTTTCCCCGTCGACTCCTCCCACTCGCCCAAGAACGAGAAGGTGCTGCTGTGCGTCAAGTATCCAGACATAGCCCCCCAGCTGCTGGAACTGGCCATCATGATGCGTAACCCCAAACGCAATCGTGGACTGGTGGCGCTGAACGTGGTCTACGACGACCAGCAAGCCAGCAACCACCGCGAGTCTGGACTCCGACTGCTGGAACAACTGCAACAGCGAGCCTCCGCTGCCGACCTGCAGATGCAGACGCAGGTGCGCCTGTCGTCGAACATTGCCAACGGCATCAAGCACGCCTTCCGCGAGTTCGGCTGCTCTGAGATTATCATGGGTATGCACGTCCACACAGATGTGAATCCCAAGTTCTGGGGTGAGTTCCTGCAGAGCTTGTACAACGGACTGAACCGCCAGATTGTGCTGACGCGCTTCGTGCAACCGCTGAACACCCTGCGCCGCATACAGGTGGCCGTACCCTCAAGGGCTGAGTTCGAGCCTGGCTTCCACCGCTGGCTGGAGCGCTTGGCACGCTTTGCAGGCAACCTGGACTGCCGCATCCAGTTTCATGGACGCAACGAGTCGCTGGAACTCATCCGTCAGTACATCAACAACCACCATCCCAGCGTGCGCGCAGAGTACACCTTCATGGCCCACTGGAACGAACTGCCCCGTCTGGCTGAGCAAATCAGTCAGGACCACATGTTCGTCGTCATCACCGCCCGTAAGGGAACCATCTCCTACAAGAATGCCCTGGAGCGCCTGCCCAAGGAGCTCATGCAGCACTTCTCTGGCAAGAACCTCATGATTCTCTTCCCAGACCAGTACGGTACGCAGAAGGAGGAGTCGATGACCTTCACCGCTGCCCAGCACCAGGAGGAGACCAGCTACTATGACGCCCTGGCACGCTGGATTAATAACCACCGCAAATGATTACAATAGAAAATATCACCAAAAGCTTCGGCTCCCTACAAGTACTGAAAGGCATTGACCTCCACATAGATCGTGGCGAGGTGGTCAGCATCGTCGGCCCCAGTGGCGCAGGCAAGACCACCCTGCTGCAAATCATCGGCACGCTAGACCGCCCAGACAGCGGAACGGTGCGCGTCGATTCCATCGACGTGACCTCCCTCAGTCAGAAGAAGCTGGCCGACTTCCGCAATCGCCACATCGGCTTCGTGTTCCAGTTCCACCAGCTGCTGCCTGAGTTCACCGCTCTGGAGAACATCATGATACCTGCCTACATTGCGGGCACGTCGCAGAAAGCTGCCAAGGAGCGCGCCCAGGAGTTGCTCAGTTTCATGGGACTCTCTGACCGTGCCAGCCACAAGCCCTCAGAACTCTCTGGTGGCGAGAAGCAGCGCATTGCCGTAGCGCGTGCCTTGGTCAACAACCCTGCCGTCATACTGGCTGATGAGCCCTCAGGGTCGCTCGACTCGAAGAACAAGCAGGAATTGCACCAGCTCTTCTTTGACCTGCGCGACAAGTTCGGCCAGACCTTCGTCATCGTGACTCACGACGAGCAGCTGGCCTCCATCACAGATAGGACTATTCACATGAAAGACGGACTACTATGCTTAAACTCGGAGATTACAACACCCTCAGAATAAAGAAGCGCACCGACTTCGGCCTCTATCTGGACGGTGGCGACGAAGGTAACATCCTGCTGCCTAACCGCTACGTGCCCAAGGGCTACGTCATCGGACAGGAAATAGAAGTGTTCCTCTACCTCGACCAAGACGAGCGCATCGTGGCTACCACCGAGCACCCCATCGCCAAGGTCGGCGAGTTCGCCTGGATGGAGTGTGCCTGGACCAACGAGTATGGCGCATTCCTTAACTGGGGACTGATGAAAGACCTCTTCTGCCCCTTCCGCGAACAGAAGACGCGCATGGTCAAAGGACAGCGCTACTACGTCTACGTCATGGAGGACGAGAAGACCCACCGACTGATGGCTACCTCCAAGGTGGAGCGCTACCAGAAGAAGACGGGCTACGAGCTGAGTCTGGACTTCGCAGAGGTGCTGCTAGCCTATCTGCAGGAGCACAACGGCCAGTGCGAACTGGGCGACAAGAGCCCCTCAGAAGCCATTGCCGCCCGTTTCGGTGTTAGCAAGAAAGTGTATAAGAAAGCCATCGGCGACCTCTACAAACGCCATCTCATCACCATCAGTGACGAGGGCATCCGTTTGGTCTGACCCTCCTACTCCGTATACTCCAGAATATCCCCTGGCTGACAGTCCAACGCCTTGCAGATGGCCTCCAGCGTCGAGAAACGGATGGCCTTGGCCTTGCCCGTCTTCAGGATGGAGAGGTTCGCCTGCGTAATGCCAATCTTCTCGGCCAGCTCTTGTGATGACATCTTGCGCTTGGCCATCATCACGTCTACATTTACGATAATACTCATTGTGTCAAGGAGTTAGATGGTCAGTTCCTGTTCATCCTTCAAGTCCTTACCCTTCAGGATGATCTGCGAGATAATCATCAGCACGAGGCCGAAGACGATGATGTAGCCGCTGGCGGGATGCCAATAGATGTCGTAGTAAGCCATCAAGACCTGCTCGCGGAGCATTTGTATCTGGATGTAGCTCGTCACATTAACCACGAGCCAGATGGCAACGAGCAGCCAGCCTGATGTCTCCAACCGTTTGGCAATCTGCGACACGAAGATTTCGCCTTTGTAGACAGAACGTATCACCATTAGGACGATGACCAGCAGCCATATGAACAGAGGCAGTTCAGCACACGACAGCAGCGTCTGCGTCAACATGAAATCGGGCGATGCCTTCTCGAAAGGCATCTTCAGCTTCACCTTCTGCATCTCCACCATGCAGGGCTCGCCCTTAATGCTGCTATAGAGGAATTTGTCGTTGGCGCCACGGATGGGTCTGACGGGGATGGTCACCTCGAATGTCGGCTTGAAGTGCACAGTCCATGACGAGAAGGTGCTGGTGTCGCGCCTGCCGTTAGTGGTGTCCACATTGATGGTGGTCTGCCTGTCGATTTTTGCAAAATCTTCCTTCAACGAATCCAGGGTGAGTACCTCGCCATCGCCTTGCTCACATGAGTAATTCTCGAAATTGAACGTGAGCGAGAGCACTGTTCCGACTAGTACGATGGCCGTCAGGACACTGTAGAATTTCAGTTTGTTCTTCAGAATTGATTTGATTTTGTTCATAATTGATAAAGTTTTATTAGTATTTGATAATATTTTATTGTTATTCGATAATTATTTTCGGTGCAAAGATAATCATTATTTTTGAATCACCAAAGAAAAACACAAAAAAAATTATCGAAAAACAATAAATTTTCTGCAAATCACGCTGAAAACGTAACGTATTAGCCTGATACAGTCACGTATTAGGCTGATACGGAAGCGTATTAGGCTGATACAGTCACGTATTAGGCTGATACGGAAGCGTATTAGGCTGATATGGAGAGGGCATTCACAGATTCACAATTCACAGATATAATTTTGAACCTAGCACGCCAGACCTGCATGAAGAATGTCAATATATTTAAATATATATATAATTATATAAATATAATTAGAAAGAAAACGAGTACAGGGCTTTGAAAAAAACTGTGAAACTGGGACCATGAGGTACGACATGTGGTGCAAGATGCACTTCTTTGGCGAACAGATGCACACCCAGATGGCTGGCGAGGTGGTTCGCACACGTGGCCCGAAGAACATGCTCGACCAGTTGGCAGACTCCTTCACCCGCGAAGATGCTCAGGCCATCCGCATCCGTGAGCGCAAGAAGGACAGCAACCCAACCCAGCAACTCTGCATGTGGGAACAGCGTGGCTACATCACCTGTGATGCCGATGGCGTCTATCACAAGACACCCGCCTACCTCAAACGCAAGCAGGTGGCATAATTCAAGAATGGCTCAGGGGAATCTCCCGGGGCCATTCTTATTCTTCACAGTTTCACAATTCACAGTTATTTATTTAACGCCCCTCAGAAAAACCTCCCAAATATTTGGTCTTTTCTACTATTTCCATTACCTTTGCAAGCTATGGACTGGGAAGCGTTTGAGAAACACAAGGCGTTTGCAGGGGAGAAGAAACCCTCGATGCTCAGGCGACGCGTAGGGCACGACTACGAGAAGCGATGCGTCTATCTGGTCACGATGACTGTGGAGGGGCGCAGGCCTCTGTTGGGCCGACTGGTAGGCGACGCAGGAGCAAAGGAAGGAAGCATCGACGCGCCACACGTCGAGCTGTCGCCCTTAGGCAAGCAGGTCAGGGAGATGTGGGAAGACATCAGCGAGCACTACCCAGAGGTGAGGGTGCTGGCAACGATGGTGATGCCCGACCATCTGCACGGCATCCTGTTCGTAGAACGGTCGATGGACCAGCCGCTGGGAATGGTCATCAAGGGCTTCAAGGTAGGGTGCAACAAGGCCTACCGGCAGGCGCTGGCGGCGGGTCTGTGTCCACCTATGCTGCAACACTGTTGCAGCAAAGAGAACGCCACCAGCAAAGCAAACACCAGCGCCACCAGCAACGAGAACGACCGCACCCACGGCCTCCTCTTCTCGCGCAACTACAACGACCACATCCTGGAGGGTGAGGGCGAGCTGGAGCGGTGGTTCAGGTACTTGGCCGACAACCCTCGGCGCCTGGCTGTCAAGCGCCAGCACCCAGAGTTCTTCACCATTGTCAGGGACGTGAGAATCGGCGAATGGTCGTGCCAGACGGTAGGCAACCAGTATCTCATCTCCTACCCTGAGAAGGCGGCCGTCATCGTCCACAAGGCTTATAGCGACGAGGAGTTCGAGGAGAGGAAGGCCCAATGGCTGGCATTGGCAGCAAGGGGTGGCGTACTGATCAGTGCTGCTGTCGCTACGCGCGAGAAGGAGGTGATGCGCGAGGCCATGAATCGCGGCTACCGACTGATAGTCCTGCACGAGAACGGCTTTCCCCCACTCTACAAGCCTGCTGGCGAGTCGTTCGCAGCCTGCTCAAAAGGGACGTTGCTACAAGTCAGTCCGTGGGAATACCACATGAACAAACGTACCATCTCGCGCGAGCAATGCCTGCAACTGAACAGAATGGCAGAATGGATTGCTGAACACTAACACAACAAAACAATCGCTCAGGGATTTCTCCTTGAGCGATTGCTTTTTATCAGAGTGTTGCATGTTGCAATGTTGCAATAAGCACTCCCCCACTACATCATTACCACGTGATATTCATACCCATAGCCAAGCTGGCATTGGAGGTCATAGGAATGAACTCCTTGGTTGTCTTGCCGAGGATGTGGTCCATGCCGATGAAGAAGTTGAAGCCCTTGGGATGGATGTTGACAAGCCAACCCATACTGGCAGCAAAGCTGTTGACGCTGAAGTTGACACCACCATCAATCCACTTGAGGGGTTCCCAGTTGGCGCTCAGGCGTGCATCGGTCCACGAATAAGGACCACGGAAACGACTGCTGCTGAGGAAACCGAAGGTAATCTGGCGATAGACGGGCAGGTTATATTCCACACCAAGGTTCATGGTGCAGCCAATGCCTGTAGTGCGTCCACCCTCGTCCGTTACTTCCGTCAGGTTGATGAAGTCGGCCAACTGATCCTTATAGGCGTCAGCCTTCTTCTCAAACGAATTGGGACTGCTCTTGGAGACCTCTACATCATGGAAACCATTGAACTCGAAGGGCTGTCCTGAGTTGGCAGCACGGGCGTCAGTATTCCAATGGATGAAGCCGAGGTCGAGCAGGGCTGCACTAACCTTCCAGTCGTCGTTAATCTTATAGGTAGCACCCAAGTCGACAGCCAAACCAAAACCACCAAGACCTGCTCCATCGACATCTACTTCCTTGACACGATTGTAGGTTAGTGGATTACTTTTCTTGTCAACTCTACTATCATATTCCTTTTCCTCCATCTTGTAGGTGAATCCCTTGATAGAGGCATCAGCGGTAGCCTTACCAGAGAGAATCCAGCGGTTGGTCTCCTGCAGGTCTGCAGTGAGGTTTTCAATCTTCAAGTCGCCACGGCCTGCACCAAAGAGGAGCTTGAACTTACCACCAACACGCAACTGCTCAGTCAGCTGACGAGAGTGACCAAACGCCAACTCCACATACGACTGGGCATTGATATTGATGTCACCGATGTTATAGGACTTGTTGCCGACGTTCTTGGCAAACTCGAAGAACTCGTATGGGAGAGAGGCACCAAACGACGCCCTGGCATTCAGTTCTACAGTATTGTAACCACCAAAGGCATTGAAACCTACTGATACAATAGGTATGTTGACGTCACCAATGACGCGGTTGTTGCCAGTTGACAGTCCACTCAATGCTACATCGACAGGAATATTTGGATGCATGAAAGTAGCCAGTTTCTTACCAGAGACAATGCCATACTCATTGGACTTGAAGAGCACATCGCCAACACCAAAGTTACCCTGTACCTTCACATTGAGGTTACCCAAAGCGGGAATGGCACAATAGCCATCCTCGTTGCCATAGGCAGGGTTCATGGTGTGTCTGTATTTATAGCCTTCCGTAAAGTAGGCTGAGTTCAATGTCTGCGCCATGGAAGCAGCACTCATTGCAAGCAGCGCCACAGCCACGATATATTTCTTGCTTTTCATATTCTTTTTACTTTAGGAGGTTAAACATCAATCGGTATCAACAATCACTTGTCCGTTCAGATGAAGATCAGTGGTCTTTATGACTATCTCTTGAGTCTTGTTGAGCACCTTACCTTTCTCGCTGCTCGCTGTAGGCGCGGTAACCAACAGTTCATATTCGATACCGTCGAGCTGATTCAGACCAGTACCATTCGGATCTGAAATCTCGTACTTGATCTTATCAGCAGCAGCGCCTGCAGCCACCTTGTTCTGGATGGGCTTGACAACCAGTGTAGAAATGGGTTGACCATCAAGTCCAAGAGGTGTGATATTTATCTCCAAATCGGCAGGAACCTTATTATTTACATCGGCTGCAACCGTCAGCACAGCACCCTTCTCCAGTTTGAGGTCCTTCAGGTCCTTGTGCAAGTCATCTTCGTTATCGCTGTACACAATCTGTGCCTCGTCGCCCAATACCAACGGAGCAGTAAAGCGGTATTCAGGCGTAAGTGTATAGTCTTTACCCAGTTCGACAGTAGTAACGTCGTTATTAGCGCTGAACTTCGTAATATCAATGTTAATCTCCATGCCTTCCTTCAGCGTCCTGATGATATTCGACAGGTCTGGAGCAATGACGGGCGTGTAGCCTGAAAGGGTAGCAGGAGCCTTGCGACAAACCACAAGACGCGTGGTGCCATTGGCTGCGATGGACAATTCATTGCCATTTGCCTTGCTCAGGACCACATCTTTTGATGAGGTGGTAGAACTGAGCTTAGCCTCCACATAACCACCAAGAGGCAGGTTCGACTCGAGCGTCAACCATATCTGAGGATTGTCAACGTCTGCCACAACACGGGTGTCTGTCAGGAAGTCGGGAAGAGAATTGATGGTCGTAGAACCAACATTCTGTGCATCGATCTTAGGATCGAATTTACCCTTGGCAGAAGAAACAGTCATCGTTGCCAACGTCACATTAGCATCAAACTGAACTTCTGTAGTAGAAGGAACGATAATTTCATCCACCTCAACGTCCAGATTGACATTACCATTCAGGATAAACTGGTGGTTGTCATCCAACTGGGCCTTGATGCTCGTAACCTTGAACTTCAACTCCAACTTGTGGGTGCTTTGGTTTACTTCTGTTCCTGCCGGCAAAGTCAGGATATTGGTCGCAGGGTCAAATGTACCAATTCCCTTATTCTCCAGTACCAATTGTACAGGAAGCTTAATGACAAACTTACTGATGGATTTTACTGAAGGAAGTGTAATCGTCAGATTCAAATCAGAACCGCCATTCTTCAACATGATTTCCTCCAGTTCCTTAACATCATTGGGAACGTCGAAGCTATAGTTGAACGTAGAAATGTTCTGCGTTACCTTGAGGGGATCGAATCCATAGTCAGACAATTTGATTACCTGTCCTGAATAAGCCATGATGCTGGCATCAAGATTAATAGCCGAAATAGGAATGTTCGAAACTAGACCATCATTCGAAATCTCATTGACCTTCACATTAACACCGCTGACGCTCTCAGGGTCCTTACCAAACTGATAGTCACCGTTGTCCAAGACTTTAATCAGGTCCGTATTGCCAAGATTAAGAATATCGTCAAGCGTGATAATCACCGAGTTATCACTAGGCAACGACAAACAGCCACCAACACCAAGCTTAGCGTCTACTGACGATATGTCGTAGTCGCTATCAGAACATCCGCTCATAAGCATGCCACATGCCAGACATGAGCAGAAGAGCAATCGGTTTCTAATTTTAGTTCTTTTCATAATAGATGATTTTAAATTCTATATGGTTAGTAGTTATTAACTAGAAGATACGACCTACGATGCGGAAATTCAGCACAGGATAAACAGAAATCTTAGAGACGGTCTTCAGCACTTTACCTGCATCGTCACCAGCCTTATCGCCATCAATTTTCTCATACTGATAGGTCTTAGCAGCCTTGTCGTAGGTGGGAATATAAATCTCCGGCTTACCCCAGAACTGTACACCCAGGTCAAACTGGCAACCTACACGACCCTTGGGAACAGCACGGCCGAAGCCCAGGCCCAGATAAGGACGGAAACCATTGACCTTGGCATAGGCCTTAACATTTCCCTGTTCGGCGGGGTCAGGAGTTACGAAGTAGTCACCCAACTCACCACCAATCATATCCAAGTTATATGGCTTTACAACCATGGTATTCAGCGTACTTGTGGGATTATTCTGTGCAGTAATGATAGCATTGTTCCACTGGTTGATAGGAGTGAAGAATGCATCTTCTTTATTATATACTGAAATAATCTCATCCTTACCGAAATAGGCACCAACAGTAAAACGGAAGCTGGTCTTAAAGGGGTGGATATCAAACAGGATGTGACCAACAGTATTGTCCAGTTTACCTTCAATAGTTAGATCGTTAGGAATCTCACCATTGGGAAGCAAAGTCTTGTCAATCAGCTCCATCTTCTGGGTCGGGTGGGCAGCATTCCAAGCAACAATCTGAGTATTCAAATCATCAATGTGCTTATTCATGTCTTTAATACTAACACCTTTTGTTTTGTCAGATACACCCAAATCCAGATCTTTGCTCACTTTGAATTTCGGCATAATATCCACACCAGCACGGATACCTATATAGTCGTTTATCGTGGCTGAGGCATCAATATCAATACCTGTGGTACCAACACCTACACCAATACCTACATGAGGGTCGAACATTTGTGCCGAAGCACCCAGTGAAAGCAGCACGAAGCTACACATTGTCAGTAATTTCTTCATAATTGTTGTATTTTTTGAGTTAATGATTGTTTACTGATTGCAAAGATAGGTAAAAAAAATATATGTTCCAAACTTTTTGCATGAAATTTGGAACATATTTTAAGAATTGCAGAAAAAATTGCAATTTTAGAACTCTGCAGACTTCGGAGTGCGTGGAAATGGGATGACGTCGCGGATGTTCTGCATGCCTGTAACAAACAGGATGAGGCGCTCGAAGCCGAGGCCAAAGCCTGCATGTGGGCAAGAGCCCCAACGACGAGTGTCGATGTACCACCACAGGTGGGTCATATCCATATCACGACGCTTGATCTCGCCCATCAGCTTGTCGTAGCTCTCCTCACGGACAGAGCCACCAATGATTTCACCAATCTGTGGGAACAGCACGTCGGTACCCTGCATCGTAGGACCAGGAGCGATGGCACCCTTATAGCCTACACTACCCTCGCCCTGCTCTTCGTTCTGCTTCATGTAGAACGACTTGAAGGCACGTGGATAGTCGGTCATGATGACTGGCTTCTTGAAGTGTTCCTCGACAAGGTAGCGCTCGTGCTCGCTGGCAAGGTCGTCGCCCCAGTTGCAGGGGAACTCGAACTTCTTACCATTCTTGATGGCCTCCTGCAGGATGTTGATACCCTCGGTATAAGGCAGGCGCACAAAGGTCTCTTTGAGGACACCCTCCAGGCGCTGAATCAGGGTCTTGTCAATCATCTGGTTCAGGAACTGCAGGTCGTCCTTACAGTTGTCGAGGGCCCACTTCACACAGTACTTGATAAAGTCTTCCTCCAAGTCCATCAGCTCTTCCTGGTCGAGGAAAGCCACCTCAGGCTCTACCATCCAGAACTCAGCCAAGTGGCGTGGAGTATTGCTATTCTCTGCGCGGAACGTAGGGCCGAAGGTGTAGATAGCACCCAGGGCGGTAGCTCCCAGTTCGCCCTCCAACTGACCAGAAACAGTCAGTGAGGTCTGCTCGCCAAAGAAGTCGTCGTCGTAGATAATCTTGCCCTGCTCGTCCTTCTTTAGGTCGTAGAGGTTCTTGGTAGTCACCTGGAACATGTTACCTGCTCCCTCACAGTCGCTGGCAGTAATCAGCGGAGTATGGAAGTAGAAGAAGCCGTGCTCGTGGAAATAGGTGTGGATAGCCATTGCCATATTGTGACGAATGCGCATTACAGCACCAAAGGTATTGGTACGCAGGCGCATGTGGGCATTCTTACGCATAGCCTCGAAGGACTGCCCCTTCTTCTGCATGGGATAGTCGTTGCCACAGAGTCCGTAGACCTCCAGCTTGGTGGCCTGAATCTCTGAGGTCTGACCAGCACCCTGGCTCTCTACCAGCACGCCCTCGGCATTGATGCAGGCACCAGTGGTGATGTCCTTCAGCAACTGCTCGTCAAACTTGGTGGGGTCAACGACAATCTGCACGTTCTTGATGGTAGAACCATCGTTCAGCGCGATGAAGTCAACGGCCTTAGAACTGCGGTGCGTGCGCACCCAGCCTTTCACACATACTTCTTTTCCAAAATCAGTACTCTTCAGTACGTCAATTATCTTTGTTCTTTTCATTGTTCTTCTTGTTTTGTTTGTCGCTATGCCATAGCGACATACTTCACTTTATTCGTAAGCACCCATGCGCAGGCGATCAACCTCTTCCTCTGTGAGGTAGCGCCAGTCACCACGCTTCACATTCTTCTTGGTCAGACCAGCAAACTGTACGCGGTCGAGCTTGGTAACCTTGTAACCCAGGCTCTCGAAGATACGACGCACGATGCGGTTCTTACCAGAGTGGATCTCGATGCCTACCTGCTTCTTGTCAGTCTCGCTGGCATACTCTATAGCGTCTGCCTTGATTTCGCCATCGTCAAGGGTGATACCCTCGGCAATCTGCTGCATGTCGTGAGCAGTAACGTTGTGGTCGAGGTGAACGTGATAGATCTTCTTCTTCAAGAACTTCGGATGAGTCAGCTTAGAAGCCAGGTCACCATCGTTGGTCAACAGCAGCACACCAGTGGTGTTGCGGTCCAGACGACCAACAGGATAGATACGTTCCTCGCAGGCACCCTTCACCAGGTCCATCACGGTCTTGCGCTGCTGAGGATCGTCGCTGGTGGTAACATAATCCTTGGGCTTGTTCAACAGCACATATACCTTCTTCTCCATCTTGACGGGCTGATCGTGGAATAGCACTTCATCAGTACGCAACACCTTGGTACCCAGTTCGGTAACAACCTCGCCATTGACCTTCACAACGCCTGCTGTGATGAACTCATCAGCCTCACGACGGCTGCAGACACCTGCATTGGCGAGGAACTTGTTCAGACGAAGGGGCTCGTTGGGATCGTAGTTCTCCTCCTTATACTCGATACGCTTCTTCAGCGAATACTTGGCATTGGGATCATAGCCAGGAGTGTGCTGACGGAAGCCACCACGCTGCTGACCATAGCCGCCACGCTGGTTGTAACCACCACGCTGCTGACCATAGCCGCCACGCTGGCTATTGTAACCGCCCTGCTGATAGCCACCACGCTGGTTGTTGTAACCACCCTGGCGCTGCTGGCCATAACCGCCCTGAGGACGCTGGCCGTAGCCACCCTGACGAGGCTGATAGCCACCCTCACCCTGCTGGGGACGCTGACCATACTGAGGACGCTGGTTGTAACCTCCCTGACGAGGCTGATAGCCACCCTCACCCTGCTGGGGACGCTGACCATATTGGGGACGCTGCTGATAGCCGCCACGCTGGTTGTAACCACCCTGACGAGGCTGATAGCCTCCCTCATTATTATAGTTGTTACGTGGACGATAGCCTGAAGGACGCTGAGGTGTGCTTGACATCAAGCCTGCACCAAAGCCCTCAGGAAGGAAACCACCTTCTTCTTGCTCTTGATTACGATTATAGCCTCCCTGGTTGAACTGGGGACGAGGCTTCTGAATACGGGGACGAGGCGAACGTCCTGGGCGATAGCCCTGATAACCACTCTCGTGATTCTGCTGCTCAGCAGACTGCTCTTCTGTTTTCTTTTCGTTTTCGAATTCCATAATTGTGTTTTGTTTTAAAGTGGAGCCTCACGGCTCGCTGTTTGTGTTGATAAATGCGGATTTTTATAAACTAATTTGATATTGTTAATTAAATTCCTGTATAATTTGATGGTGTTATTTCCATTAACTCATTCTTAATATCATCGCTAACGTTCAGACCCTGAATAAACTCATGGATCGTCTCCTCGGTCATCTTCTGGTTGGTACGTGTCAGTGCCTTCAAAGCCTCATAGGGGTTGGGATAAGCCTCGCGGCGCAGGATGGTCTGAATAGCTTCAGCAACCACTGCCCATGTATTCTCCAAATCCTCCTCCAGTTTCTGCTCGTTGAGGATGAGCTTGCGCAGGCCCTTCAGCGTGCTCTGGATAGCGATAAGCGCATGACCCATAGGAACACCCACGTTACGCAGAACAGTAGAGTCCGTCAGGTCGCGCTGCAGACGGCTGACAGGCAATTTCTGTGCCAAAAAGCCCAGCACGGCATTGGCCATCCCCATGTTACCCTCTGAGTTCTCGAAATCAATGGGGTTCACCTTGTGAGGCATAGCACTGGAACCTACCTCACCAGCCTTAATCTTCTGCTTGAAGTACTCCATAGAGATATACATCCAGAAGTCGCGGTCAAGGTCGATGATGATGGTATTGATGCGACGCATGGCATCGAAGATGGCTGCCAACCAATCATAGTTGGAAATCTGGGTGGTCCACTGTTCACGCTCCAGTCCCAGCTTCTCGCTGACAAACTGGTTGCCAAACTCCTTCCAGTCGTACTGCGGATAGGCCACGTGGTGAGCGTTATAGTTACCTGTTGCACCACCAAACTTAGCAGTGATAGGAGTATCCTTCAAACCACGCAGCTGTTCCTCCAAACGCCAGACATAGACCATTATCTCCTTACCCAGACGTGTGGGTGAGGCAGGTTGACCGTGAGTCTTAGCGAGCATGGAAACGTTCTTCCACTGCTCGGCATAATCGTTGAGCTGTTCGATAAGCTCCTCAACCATCGGATAGTACACCTGCTCCAAAGCCTCCTTGATACTCAAGGGCACGCTAGTATTGTTGATATCCTGCGAGGTTAGTCCAAAGTGGATGAATTCCTTCGCCTCAGCGGGGAATCCGTTGAGCGTATCAATCTGCTCCTTGATGAAGTACTCCACAGCCTTCACGTCGTGGTTGGTCACCTTCTCGATATCCTTCACACGCTGAGCATCCTGCTCAGTGAAGTTACGATAGATGTCGCGTAAGGGTTCAAAGAGGTTGTGGTCTACTGATGCCAACTGAGGCAACGGCAGCTCACAGAGGGTAATGAAATACTCGATTTCTACGCGCACACGATAGCGTATCAATGCATACTCGGAAAAGTATCCTGCCAATGATTCTGTTTTGCTTCTGTAACGGCCATCGATAGGAGAAATGGCGGTCAATGCATCTAATTCCATGCTTTCTCTAATACCTTAGTTAAAATATATAGCTATACATTCTCTCAAATGTGAGTGCAAAGGTACACAAAAAAATCCGAACCGCCAAGCGATTCGGAATATTTTTGTGGGCGTTGACGGATTCGAACCGCCGACCCTCTGCTTGTAAGGCAGATGCTCTAAACCAGCTGAGCTAAACGCCCGTGCTTTTCGTAAGCGGGTGCAAAGGTAAGCAGAAAAAACGAAACAGAAAAATTATGGGCCGAAAATGTTTAGTTTATTAACTTCTTTTAGCACTTTCGGCCCATATTACGCTTATAACTGGTACAATTCGTTGGCTTTCATCAGTTCTACCTTCTTCTCTGAGAGGATGCGCTCACAGCTCTCCAAATCGGTAGGACGGATAACAACAGTAGCTGCGTCGCCATTGGCAAACGAGTACATATACTCAATGAATACGCCATTCTCAGAGAGATATTTCAGCACTTTGGCCAGCGAACCACTGACATTCGGACAGGTAAAGCCAATGACATCAGTAACCTTCACAGCAAAGTGGGCAGCCTTCAACACCTGATAGGCTTTGTCAGGGTCGCTGACAATACAACGCAGGATGCCAAAATCAGAGTTATCGGCAATACTCATGGCTGAGAGGTTAACGCCGGCAGCACCCAGCACATCGGTTACTTCGGTCAGACGACCAGACTTGTTCTCCAGAAAAACGGATAATTGTTTTGCTAACATATTTCTTTGGTTTTTGTTATTATATTTTCAACATTTCGTTATTACGATATTACGACTTAGATCTTTCTCTTATCTATGACACGCTTAGCCTTACCCTCAGAGCGCTCGATACCCTTAGGCTCTACCAACTTTACCTTGAAGCCCAGACCAATAACAGAGCGCAACTCGGTCTCCAGTTTCTTCTGCAGACCCACGAGAGTAGCCATATCGTCCGTGAAGTACTCTTCCTTGACCTCGACCTTCAGTTCTGAGGTATCGGTATTGTTCACACGATCGACAGTCAGCAGGAAGTGAGGCTCGTACTCAGGCAGCTTCAGGATGACATCTTCAATCTGTGATGGGAAGACGTTGACACCACGAATGATGAGCATATCGTCGCAACGGCCCAAGATGCGGTCCATGCGCACCAGCGTACGTCCACACTTACACTTGTCATAGTGCAAGGCAGTCAGGTCGTGGGTACGATAACGCAACAGGGGCATACCTTCTTTCGTCAGGTGGGTAAAGGTCAGTTCACCCAACTGTCCCTCAGGCATCGGCTCACCTGTCTCAGGATTGAGAATCTCAGGATAGAACAGGTCTTCATTCAGATGGGTACCACACTGGTGTTCACACTCATACCCTACTCCAGGGCCAGCAATCTCGCTGAGTCCGTAGATATCGTAGGCTTTGATGCCTAGACTCTCTTCTAGCTTCTTACGCATCTTCTCCGTCCATGGCTCAGCACCAAAGACACCCACCTTCAGTTTGAACTCCTCACGAGGATATTCACACTCCTTCATCGCCTCTCCCAAAAACATCGCGTAGCTTGGGGTACAGCAAAGGATGGTAGTGCCAAAGTCGTGCATCAGCGTCATCTGCTTTTGCGTATTACCTGAAGAGATAGGTATCACACTGGCTCCAATATTCGTAGCACCATCGTGAGCACCCAGACCACCTGTAAACAGTCCATAGCCATAGGCCACCTGGAAGATATCTTCCTTCGTAGCACCATAAGCAGTGAAAGCACGTGAGATTGCTTCTGACCACATAGCCAAGTCCTTACGGGTGTAGAGCACTACAACAGGTTTACCCGTCGTACCACTAGAGGCGTGGATACGCACAATCTGACTCATTGGCACAGCAGCCAATCCAAAGGGATAGTTGTCGCGCAGGTCGAGTTTATTAGTAAAGGGCAGCTTGGTAATATCGTCAATATCCTTAATATCACCGGGTTCAAGACCCATCTCTTGAAATTTCTTACGATAGAATGGCGTATTGTAATAGACATATTCCGCCATCTTCCTTAAACGTGCACTCTGCAGTTCGCGAAGCTGTTCACGACTCATGCATTCAACGGTTTCATTCCAAATCATTGCTTTAATACTTTTTCTTATTTAGTAATTGTGGGGTTATACAAGGGGATATACAGGCACAGGCCTGCATTGAAGTCGGAGAAGCCCAAGAGGGCACACTGTACCAGAAAATATTTGAACAAACGACAGTCGGTACCGATATTCACATTATTTCCGTCCCACTCGCCCATCAGTCTTAGCGGACGGTAGAAAGAAGGACGGTAGGTCACACCACCGACGACACCTTGCCACTTGTGGTTGAAGTCCCGTTTCCACTTACGGTATGTAACGTGCGCACCAAACTCATGGCCTTTCATTTCGATATGTTTCGATAGCGAGGCATAGTAGTTGCGATAATAATTACTGCCAGAGACGCCATTATCACTAGAGCCCCATACGTCATTGCCGCCCACAACAACAGCAGGCCACCAGCGCCCCTCTGGAAGCAATTGGAGCCGGACGGAGAAATAACGGTCCTTGGAATAGAAGCCTACCTCGGCGTCCTTCTTCAAGTTTTTGTGGAATTTCCACAACGTATAACCATAGCCTAATTGTATCCAGCGGAAAGGCGTCACACTGAAGTATTGGGTCCATGAGTTAAACTTCTCACCATCTATCAGCATCTTGTCGGGCATCATGGACTGCGGAATATAGTGTGCACCAACACGTACTATACCTACCGTATCCATATCAGCCGTAGGAACATGAATCAATCCCTCCGAGCCAATGTACTGCTGAGCACTCAGCGTGACAGCCAACAGCAATGAACCTATGATTGTAAACAGTCTCTTTCTCATGGCTACTCATTGAAAAGTCCAGTTCCCCAAGGTATCTGGATGGGATATGTACGTTCGTTCTCTTCTGGATCAGTAGTATACTTCTTCATGGAGTAGCCATCTGCCTGGGCATTGTATGTCAAGCGGAAATTGGAGGCAGGACGTACTACCACATCCTTATTCTTTTGTTTCTTATATGGTGGTAGCATCATCACTATTCGGAAACCTCCTGAATACCGATGACCATTTTTAATATATGCACTGGGAGCATACTCATGATATTGAGCGAAAATGCTGATTGAACAGTGGTTAAAGTGACGAACGATCTCTCCCTCAGCACCATAGTCATGGTTCAGGTAGCGTCCACCAGTAGCACGCAGTTCGGTTGCCCATGGCCTTAGCCACACGCTCGCGCCTAACAAGCCTGTAAACGAGAAGTTGCGAGCATTAAATTCCGATTCTGCAGTACCCTCCCAGATATTGGTACCTAAGGCCCAATGGTCCGTCAGCCCCATACGTGCATGGAACAACAACCAACTGGTAATAGGACACATCCACCTAATGTCACCACCATACTGTTCCTTGCCAAACAAGCCTGCAGTCACCTTGACATACTGGCGTGCTCGCTCAAAACGAAAGGTCTTGGAGATATTGGCCATGTTCAGGCGGACCATATTATAGCGGTCTGCATAACCCTCATTGACAATAGGAAGATAAACCTGTGCAGCCACGTCCCAACCATGTCCCAGATGAACCTTCGCTCCTGGAGTCAGATTAATCAGCGAATTATAAAGTCTCGTAAAGTTGACATCGGCATAACTCAACTCGGCACCACAGAATACCTCTGCAATCGGCTGCTGCTGTGCACCGACATATTGCCATCCCAGCAAGAAGGCCAATAATATAACGAGTTTACGAAACACCATGTTCTCTATATAAGATAACGACTGCAAAGATACAACTTTTATTTCTATTTACAGACACTTTCATAAAAAAAAATTGCCATGCAGTCTTTTGGCTGCATGGCAAAATATTGTTTCAATTAACAATTAGTCGTTGCTACCACCATTGTGGCCCGGTACAATCTCAGGATCAGTTGAAGGCTCCACTGAGATAAGATCAGCAGTTACACCACCATAAATCTCTACTACGAACGGATCAGCAGTTCCTGACTTAATAGTGACAGTCTTTACATTCTGATACAATACATAGTTGGTCTCGCCCTTTGTCTCCAGAGTAAAAGACTTCGTAGTCTCTCCAAATGCAGTACCAAAAAGCTGACGGAACAGACGAGAGATGACACCAGTAGTCTGTACAAGAGGCCTATAACCATAATTTTCTTTATAAGAAACTATGTTAGAACCTGCAGGTACGGTACCTGCACCATTAGCAATCGCCTTCTTCTCTTCCTTAATACTCGTAATTTCATACTTCAAAGAAATAACAGGATCAGTTGAAGTGAAGCTAGACAACTCAGCAGTCAACTTGGTAGGTTCAGATGCAGGCCATTTTGTACTACCTTCATTAACATTATAGCAGACGATGTCGCACTTCTGTGCACCTGGGAGATTTGCCTCGAAAGCTACAGCAGGATTGAAAGTAGCACCAAGCGGCTTACATTTGGCAGCCAGAAGTTTAGCCTCAGCAGCACCTTCCTTAATCTCTTTCAAAGGAGATACAGCAGGAGTATACAGAGTGATAGAGAACTTCTTGTTCTTCACACTTCCTACGGTAGAAGCCTTCACAGTAACCGAAGCAGTGGCTCCACCCAGTTCGTCCTCAGCTTTTGCATCAACACCTTCTGTATATGTATTCCAGTCATATTCTTCAGACTCCTCAAGTACATCCAGGTCGATAGCCACAACATTACCGTCACCAAAGCTAATCGTTGTGGTCTGCTCAATCAGATTACCACCACTCAAAACCAGTGTTTTACCATCGGCAACATTCTCAAAAGTAACGGTCGTACCAGAAACCACACCAGTAGCGCCATCATATTTCAGAGTCTCACCAGCATTAAGAGCACGAGAAAGCTTAACAATCAACGTCTTTGTAACATTCACAGGAACGTCGGTTTTAGGAGTGGGACCCATGCCATTACCGATATCATTAGTGTGGCATGCCATCAGCCCAAAAGCGACAACTGCGCCACAAACTAAAGCTGCAAATTTCTTAACCATTTTCATCGATTTTTACAGATTTACAATAGATAGTCAAATTACTTAATCTCAACAGTAGCACGACGGTTGTAATTGATTGGGCTCAGTGTGTTAACACCACCAGCAGCAACAACCTCGATGTTATCGCGGCTTACACCCATCTTAACCAACTCGTCAGCAACAGTGTTGGCGCGCTTCTCAGACAGCTTCTGGTTGTAAGCAGCAGAACCAGTCTTGCTATCAGCATAACCAGTAACAACGATCTTAGAGTTGTTGTCCTTAGCAACCTTAGCCAAGTCAGATACATTCTGGAGGTCCTTCTTAGAAGCAACCTTAGCCTTACCGATGTTGAAGAATACTGATACAGGAGCAGCAAGAACCTTAGTAACAGTCTTAGTCTCTACAACAGGAGCAGTCTTAGGCTGGTTAGCCAGCATGTCCTTCAGACGTGCATTCTCAGCCTGAGCGTCGCTCAACTGTGCGTTCAGAGCATCGATCTGACCCTGTGACAGAGCCTTGATAGCATCTACGTCAGGAGTCTTGTTCCAAGTGCACTTGCCAAGGTTGAAGGTAAGACCCAACTCAGCAGCGAAGAAACGGTCGCTATTCTTGATGCTGCTACCATAGTTATTAGCAACAAACGTACCATCACCAGCACGGAAAGCATCATAGTCGTTAGCAACATTGAAGTTGACATCAAGGTTCAGCAGCACGCGCTTGCTGAGCTTCCAAGTATTCAGGATACCAACGCTAACATTATCAGCATAAATGTTGTCGCTCATGTTGCGAACAGCACCGAAACCGAAGTAGGGAATGAAATTCCAAACGCGGGTCTCGCTATAGCCGCAGAACATGTTGCTCAGGTTGAACAGAGCCTGCTCCTGCAGGTTCCAGAACTTCACTGCATTAGTAGAAGCGTCTTCGGTCTGTACGTTACGTCCCCAGATACCCTGGAACTTAGTGCGGAGACCGAAGCCAGGAGTAAACCACTTACCGATAGCTACAGAAGCACCGATATTGCTACGGAAGCTCTTCAGAGGACTCTTTGAGAAATTAGCATCAGCTTCCTCATTGGTATAGAAAGCACCATACATTACATCAGCAGAAATAAACCAGTTGCTCCAGAAAGAGTTGGTTGATACGCTGTACTTCTCAGTAGGATCCTCCTGAGCCATAGCGTTCAGTGAAAGACTGGCAACAGCCAGCATTAAGAATAACTTTTTCATACTATACTAATTAAATTAAGTTAATAACTCATTTTAGAAATTCTGTGCAAAAGTAAATATTAATTTTGAATAATCAAAGTTTTTTAGCAATTAAATTCCATTTTACACGTATTTTTTAACTTTTTCGGCATAAAATAGCCATTATTCATGCAAAAAATGCCATTTTCTATGACAAATTATGCCAACAAATGCTCTATATCTGCCTGTGGAAGGATACACAGTACCGCTTTGCCATCGGGTGTATAGTTCACATTGTCACATGCAAAGAGGTTATTCACCACTACATCCATCTCTTCATTCGACAATTGCTGGCCATAAGGAATGGCTGCATGACGGGCAAGACTCAGAGCTACCTGATGGTTGATGGAGAGGCTATCGTGACTGATAGGTACCGACGAAGCGATGATGTCTTGCAAGAGTTGGGTGGCATTCAAGCCCTCAATACCAGCAGGGACACCACTGACGGCATAACTCGATGGCCCCAGAGGAGTCAGTTCGAAACCCACAGCCGTCAATGCAGGCATCATATCCTCCATGAGCACAGCCTCAGAAGGTGCCATCTCTATCACTTCAGGGAACAGCATACGCTGACTGCTGGAAGGAGCGTCTGTCAGCTGTTGCATATAACGCTCGTAGCGAATGCGGATATCTGCACGATGCTGATCAATAATCATCAGGCCAGATTTCACAGCAGTCATAATATAGCGTCCTTTATACTGGTAGTGCAACGGACTAACATCCGTCAGTTCGACAGGCTGATCAGAAATAGGAGTCTCGTTGGGAAGGAGCACATCATTCTTCGAGGAATACTCAAACAGCGACTGCTCTTGATGAGTGGGTTGCGTAGGCAGGTCTTCGTAAAGGCGTTCCCAATTGCGTGGTGCTTTCTCCTTAAAAGGATTATATTGCGGATTGCGCTCCACATGCGGCATCTCTACTGGTGTAGCAACGGGGTTATAGACAGGTATATCCGGGCGTCCCTCCGTATCAAACTCTATCTGCGGTATCTCACAGAACTGTCCAATAGCGTCTTTCACTGCCGCTGACAGGATTTGCCAGATAGCCTGCTCGTTCTCAAACTTAATCTCCGTCTTGGTAGGATGGATGTTGACATCGATGTCAGCTGGGCTTACATCGAAATAAATAAAATAGGGTACGTGCGCGCCCGCGAGAACGAGTCGTTCATACGCCTGCTGCACAGCTTTATGGAAATAGGCATGCTTCATGAAACGCCCATTTACAAAGAAATACTCATGGGCACCCTTCTTGCGGGCTGTCTCTGGCTTAGCCACAAAACCAGAAATCTTGCAGAGGGCCGTATCAACACTGACAGGCAACAAATCCTGTCCATAACGACGTCCATAGACATCCGTAATACGCTGGCGCAATGAACCTGCCCTGAGATTCATCAGTTCCTGACCATTACTATGAAGCGTAAAACAGATATTCGGATAGACCAATACAATACGTTCAAAAGCCGTCAGGATATTATTCAGCTCTGTCGCATTAGTTTTCAGGAACTTACGACGTGCAGGAACATTGAAGAACAGGTTGCTGACCGTGAAAGAGCTGCCCACACCACAGGAGCACATCTCCTGACTCTCCACACGAGAACCGGAAAGTCGCAGACAAGTGCCCACCTCATCGCCCTGACGACGTGTACGTAGTTCTATCTGGGACACAGCAGCAATAGATGGTAATGCCTCTCCGCGGAACCCCATCGTATGCAGGTCAAACAAATCATCAGCCTTACGAATCTTCGATGTAGCATGACGCTCAAAAGCCAGGCGGGCATCCGTCTCCGACATGCCACAGCCATCATCGATCACCTGTATAGAGGTGCGTCCGGCATCGACCACCAAGACATTGATGGTCTTTGCACCAGCATCTACGGCATTCTCCACCAACTCCTTGATGACAGAAGCAGGTCGCTGGATTACCTCTCCAGCAGCAATCTGATTGGCTACACTATCTGGTAGCAGTTGTATCACATCTGTCATTTTTTCTTCGTATTCTTAGGTGGTTCACGACGTTTGATCTCCTTCAACTCAGTACCCGCCTTTTTGGGACGCCAATTGAAGATATCGTCTTTATCCAATGGTCGGACATAGTCAAACCATGCAAACTGTGGAAGGAAATGCTTGCCAGGTGGTACCTGTGTCATAGGATATAACGTGCCTACAGGCTTCTCCATCCATATCTTCTGCATCTTCCTATTTTCCAGAAACATTTTCAACAGCGGCGTCTCCGTATAATTCAGTCCAATGATGGTACTGTCAGACTCGTCAATGGGGTAATACACCACCAAGACATTGTCAATAGCCTGTGTCTCACGGATTTCACCTTTCTTGAAGAAGGCCTTCATCTCCTTCGACGACACCTGATTATAATGCGTCGAGTCCTTCAGCTGTTCTGCCGAGAAAGCTTGTCGCAACACATGAGCACGATCGATGGTAGAGTCACGCATATACACCTTGATCTCCTCACCAAAGAGCTGCTGACCGAGATTCCATACGATAGGATCTTTATACATCGTCATGCAAGAGTCCTGCGAATCATATACCAACGAATCGCAAACAGCCTGCACATCCTTGCGATAGGCACGCACCTTGTTGTAGGCGTGAATCTTTCGATAGACAGAGTCTGTACGGATGTTATAGGTGAACACCTTGAACGTGTCAGCATGCATAAAGAGCGAGTCACGTTGTGAGTAATCGATGGTTACAGCACGCTTGGTAGCCATTGCAAAACCCGTCGAATCGTTATACTCACAATAGTCACCCGTCATCATGTTTTTGTTCACAGAGTCCGTATAGATAACATTATTATACGCGTAGTTGGTGCCGTCTGAAGCATTATGATACACGCTGTCACCAATGAGCGTACGCCCCTGGTCCTTAATCACAGAACGGCCAAAGAGCTCTGAGCGTTCCGTCTTGGTATTGTAATAGCCGTCCTCACTATAGATATGACTGCTGCCCGAAGTAATATTCGAAGGTCCAACGATATGGGCGCGCGAAGTCTGTGTATCATAGAACAAGGAGTCTGTCGTCAGATAGAGCTTCTGATCCTTCAGACGCACGTCATAGTAGAACATCGCCTGTTTGTTATCTGTATGATACTCACCCCAGTCAGACGTCAACACCGTCTTACCATCCACCAGTTTACCGCCTTCAAAGAAATTGCCGAAGTTATACATGCGGTCATAGTCTAGCGAATCGGTATAAAGCGTTGTCTTACGATGTCGCAATACCACGTTATAGCGAGCCTGCGCCAACTGATCGTTACCATCATAATAGGCATAGTCACTCGTCAGACTCAGCGTGTCGCCCTGCTTCATCTTCACATGTCCGAAAGCCTCGAAGGAGTTGGTCTGTTCATAGAAGTGCGCACTGTCACAGAACAGGTCAGCCCCCTGATGACGGAAATGCACATTGCCATGTAACACCTGTGCATCACCATTGCGGTACTGGTCATAGTGCAGATTATCAGAATGTACCAGATACACACGCTTATCCTCCACGCGCTTTGCCCGTTTTACGGGCTTTGCGCTAGTGAATAGTGAATAGTGAATAGTGAATAGTGCAACCAACACTATCCAACACACCTGCATTATAGAATACTTCTCACCCCTCACTATTCACTCTTCACTATTAACTAGGCCGCAGGCCGCTATCGTACCCATCCCTCGTACTCAAACTTACAGTCGCGATAGCGCTCGTTGAGACGGACATAGGTTGACTTGATGCGGTTGACGACCCAGTCGTGTAATACTTTCTCACGCTGTTTGGCCATCACCACATTCTTCATAATCTGGAAGTCCTCCGTAATGGTAGCTTTATGGCCCTCACGACGGTTCTTCAGTTTCACAATAGCACAAACAGACTTGCCTCGATTATTCATCATTAGGAAAGGAGCAGAGACAGCACCTACCTCCAGACCGTCAACAGCCTTAGCTACTTCCGCTGGCAGGTCGGCCATCTTGAAACGAGAGGTACGACCTTCCTGTGTAACATTAGCCATCAAACCGTTGTTGTTACGGGTATCCTTATCGTCAGAGAAGAGTGCCACACCATCTTCAAAAGTAAACGTACCCTTAAAATGGCCACCCAAAATCTCTGGAGCTTCGCCCGTACGAATGGCTGTCACAAGAGAGTCCATACGAGTCATCACAGTATTCACAGCCTCATCGCTCATCACTGGTTTGCGAAGGATGTGACGCACCTTGATTTTCTCACCACGTTTGTCAATAAGCTGGATGATATGGAAACCGAATTCCGACTCCACAATCTTCGACACCTTCTTGGGGTCTGTCAGACTGAAGGCCACATTAGCAAAGGCCGGATCCAATTCTATACGACTGGTATAGTCCAGTTCTCCACCTCGACGGGCTGAGCCAGGATCTTCCGAATAGAAACGGGCCAGTGTCTGGAATGTCGACTCCCCTTTATTGATACGGTCGGTATAGTCACGCAGTTCCTCTTTCACACGATTAATCTCATCCTGTTCAATACGCGGCTGCATCGTTATAATCTGTACCTCTACCTCTGTAGGCACAAAGGGGATACTGTCTTGGGGCAGGTCCTTGAAAAACCTGCGCACCTCAGCAGGCGACACAGAGATATTCTCAGTCAGTTTACGCTGCATGCCTTGCACCATCTGACGTTCACGGAACGACTCGCGCAGGTCGGCACGTATCTGAGCCATGTTCTTCTTTTGGTACTCTTCCAACTTCTCGCGCGAACCAATCATAGATATCATCTGTTCGATATACTGTTCCACACCGTTAGTTATTTCCGACTCAGTAACCTCAATACTATCGGTAACAGCCTGATTCAGAAACAGTTTCTGCACGGCAATCTGTTCTGGAATAGAACAGTCTGGGTCTCCACTCCAGCGCAGGCCTTCCTGTTCAGACTGCAGGCGCATAGCCTCCACATCCGACTTCAAAATAGCCTCATCGCCAACGACCCATATCACCTCGTCAACAATAGCGCGAAGGCTATCGTTCTGAGCATTACCCAGTGAGACCAGTGAACCTAGTAAGACCAGAATAACTAGAAATCTTTTATTCATGCTTATTGACTGTCTTTAAAACATCATCATTGACTGTAAATGTATAGCGACGACGCAAGTCAGCGACCCACTCACGTTCCAACTCGTCCTGAAGATCTGCTGTCACCAGGCCACGAACATCGGTATACGTCTGGGGAGCCTTGAGGAGTTTGCCATAGGTTGCGTCGATGGGGAAACCTTTCACGCTATCCACCTTAACATCCTGTACCTTGAACACCTCGCGGTCTATCAGTTTGTTGTCACCCTTCTTGAAGAGCCCCTTCTCCACACGGATACGCAGGATTGAGTCGTTGTTAAAGGTCTTGCGAAGTGCCTCGTTCCAGTCGTCGAACTTCAACTTCTTCACACAGTCGGCAACTGCCTTTACGTCCGACTGAACCTTCACATGATAAGCCATACCCTTGAAACGCGGTTCTTCCCACTTGTATTTCGACTTATTTTTCTTGAAGAAACGCTCCAATGCAGCCTCATCCTTGGCAGCCTTGTCCCAAACATGCTGGTTACTTACCTCATAGAGCAACAGGCCGTCGTGATACTCCTTGATGAGGTAGCGCATGGACAGGTCTGTAGCCGACAGCGAATCGGCACGCATCTCCATCAAACGTTCTTTCGTCAGCTGACCATTGGAGTTCTTTACAATCTCTTCGATTTTACGGTCTGAGATACTGTTACGAGCGCCACGCTGTTCCAAGTACTTCAGGATATTGTCCTTATGGAAATCGAAAGGCTCAAACTGCTTACGCTCCTTTACCAAAATAATATGCCAGCCATAGGGCGACAATACGGGTTTGCTCATCTCGCCTGGCTGCAAAGCAAAGGCTGCATCCTCAAACTCCTTTACAGTCTGGTTCTTGCTAAACCATCCCAGCATACCGCCACGACGTGCAGAACCTGTATCCTGCGACAGGTTTCTTGCCAGTGTCTCAAAGTCAGCACCAGCCTTCAGCGCATTATAAATAGAGTCAATGCGCTGCTTAGCCACTTGCTGCTCAGACTCAGAAGCAGTCTGAGACAGTCTGAGGAGGATATGTGCGGCGCTTACCAGTCCGTCAGGACCAATGCTCTGCACCGTCTCGTCATACACCTTGTGGGCTTCTTCCAACATATCGTCGTCGGTCACAAAGGTGGGCACAATCTGCTGGTCGCGATACTGTGCAAACTCCGCCAAAAAGGCCTGAGTGGTATCGATGCGAGCATCAAGTGCAGCCTGTACCTTCAGTTTATAATTGATGAAGAGGTCTACATACTCCTCCACATTCTTTTTGTCAATGACGCCATCGGTATTGTTCTTGTTGTAAGAATACTCGAACTCCGAACGGGGTACAGGGGTACCTGCCACCGTCATGATAATGGGGTCGTTGACAGATTGTGCCGTAGTAGTCAAGGCACTCAGCAGCCATGCTGCGAGAATCAGTTGCTTTTTCATTTAGTCGTTAGGTCTTGAATAGTTAGGCGCCTCACTGGTAATGGTGATGTCGTGCGGATGAGACTCGTTGACACCAGCATTGGTGATACGCGTAAACTTAGCATCGTGCAGTTTCTCGATAGTTGGAGCACCACAATAGCCCATACCTGAGCGCAAGCCACCCACCATCTGGTAGATTACTTCCTGAACGGTGCCTTTGTAAGGAACACGTCCGGCTATACCCTCCGGCACCAGCTTCTTCACATCCTTGGTATCTGCCTGGAAATAGCGGTCCTTCGAACCATGTTCCATAGCCTCCAGCGAGCCCATACCACGATAGCTCTTAAACTTACGTCCATTATATATAATGGTGTCGCCAGGACTCTCCTCAGTACCAGCCACCAGCGAACCAATCATCACACAGGAGCCACCAGCAGCCAGCGCCTTGACGATATCGCCAGAATAGCGCAGACCACCATCGGCAATCAAAGGCACACCAGTTCCCTTCAAGGCACTGTACACATCATAGACAGCACTCAACTGAGGAACACCGACACCAGCAACTACACGCGTCGTACAGATAGAGCCCGGTCCGATACCAACCTTTACGGCATCGGCACCATTATCTACCAGCATCTTTGCAGCCTCACCAGTAGCAATGTTACCCACCACGATATCGATATTGGGGAACGAAATCTTAGCCTCACGGAGTTTCTCGATAACACTCTTTGAATGGCCATGAGCCGTATCAATAACAATAGCGTCAACACCGGCATTTACCAGCGCCTGCATACGGTCGAGTGTATCGAAGGTCACGCCTACACCAGCGGCAACTCGCAGACGACCTTTCTCGTCCTTGCAAGCCATAGGCTTGTCCTTCGCCTTCGTAATATCCTTATAGGTGATAAGGCCCACCAGGTGGTTATCCTTATCAACAACGGGAAGTTTCTCAATCTTGTTCTCTTGCAGAATCTGAGCGGCAGCAGCAAGATCAGTCTGCTGGTGCGTCGTCACAAGATTCTCTTTTGTCATCACCTCGTCAATCTTCTTGTCCAGACGACGCTCGAAGCGCAGGTCACGATTGGTAACAATACCTACCAGACGATTGTCCTCGTCAACAACAGGGATACCTCCGATATGATACTCTGCCATGATGTCCATTGCATCCTGAACAGTAGAGCCACGACGAATGGTGACAGGGTCATAGATCATACCGTTCTCTGCACGCTTGACGATAGCCACCTCACGAGCCTGATTCTCGATAGACATATTCTTATGGATAACACCGATACCTCCCTCGCGGGCAATGGCGATAGCCATCTGACTCTCCGTAACAGTATCCATTGCTGCCGTTACGAAGGGGACATTCAACTCGATGTGACGAGAGAATTGTGTCTTCAACTCTACCGTCTTGGGCAATACCTCAGAATAACCTGGAATCAACAGGACGTCGTCAAAAGTCAGGCCGTCCATCACAATTTTGTCTGCAATAAATGATGACATAAAAATACTACTTTAAATTTTATTGCGTGCAAAATTACTCATTTTTTCTGAGACGGCAAGCGTTTTCACCTATTATTAATAGGATTTAACGTAACAATAACACTACTCTACCCTGCTTATCGGCAGATACAGTAACAGACATCTTGCCTTGCTGCCACGTTTTCTGATTGGCAGAGGTAAAACCATTGGTCTCCAAATCACGGCAGACTGCAGCAAGATTGTCATTGGCTGTCAACGTGATAGCTGTGATTGTCTGCTTGCGACGAGCCAATGAGGCTACGACCTTATAATCACCAATGGTCAATGAGGCCGACAACGCCTTGTTGGTTGTTTTCCCTAATGAATAGTCATAGCTGAGAAGAATCTCTTGCGCACCTTTCACCGTCTTGTTCTGAAGCAGTTTCACGCCCAGCCCCACCAAATCAGTATGACCGCAGGCCTCAGCCAACCCGTCAGTGATTGTTCGAGGCGCCGTCTCATACGCTTTATCCTCCATCTCCTGATAAGCCATCTCGTAGGCCTTGGCATCATCTAGTGCGAAACCAATAGTATAGCAGGCTGCCAACGAGTTGCGCTCATAGTGCATGTTGACCATTCCCAAACGACTCTGAATAGTATATGCCTCGCCCTGATTGTCGATAAAACCACCACCATAGACCTTCACCAACTCCTTCTTTAGGCTAGCAAAACGTTGTTTGACAGCTTGCTCCGAAGGATAGATGGTCTGGTCTTCCACATCAACAGCATAAACACGTCCTGTCTGTTCCGAAACAGCCAATGTAACGAGTGACTTAGCACCATAGACCTCCCCTTCATAATAATAGGTCTTCGAGGTTTGTGCCCCTTCATTCTTCCGCTCCACAAAACCCTGTTGCAGCAATAGCTTCTCAAAGCGGTCTGCCTTGATGCCCAAAGGAATATTCAGGAAAGCATTGCGATTATTTCGATTATCCAAACAAGAAGCAATATTGGCAAGGGCAAGCTGTGCATCGTCATCGATGCCATCAGCCACGACAGGAGCCTTCGCTTCCGTCTTAGCCTTTTTCTTAAACAGCTTCTTGAAAAACTGCGCATCTGCCGACTGACAGACTAACGCCAGTGCGAACAATGTAAAAACAATCTTCTTCACCTCAACAAGCAAATTTGTCTTTATACAATAAATTATTGCGTGCAAAATTACTGCATTTTTCTTATATAGCAGTAATTCGCACGCAATATTAACACGATTTAAGGTGGGAATGCCTTCCTATAGGCTCCTACAGTCCCCCATCATCAACCCAGTCAGGGTCATCGCTGGCTCCCCCACCACTTGTTGTATCACCTTCCGTAAAGGGAGAACCAGAGAGCAAGGGTCGAACCTTTATAGGTATAGTCACTATTTGGGGTCTGATATAATGCATTTTCTTCATAAGTCAAGCCTTTTTATTTCATAACTTTACGACCATTCACAATATAAACGCCCTTACGCATGTTGTCCACTTGCTGGCCATTCAGGTTGTAGATACGATCACCAGCCTTTCCGTTATTGAGAAGAATGAACTCACTGATGTCTGTTGTCGAATCGTCCTCAAAGACAAGATTTAACTCGCGAGCTGCTGCTGTCATGAAGGATGACGGCAGCTGCAGATAGGCCTTATTCGCTCCCAGTTCCATATCGACGCCACTTTCAGGACGTAGCCACGTATAAACGCTCTTTTTGAGTTTCAATACATAATTGTAGTAGTCGCCTGATGTTGCAGGAACGTCCTCATCAGTGTCCAGGTGTGCTTTCAGCAGGTTGACAAAGTAAGACTGTGACGTGCTGTACGGAATCTTATAGGTCGGTCCAACCTCACCCCTAATGACGAGTCCTGTATTGGCAGGCACGTCATAGACGCGTACCAGCAGCACACCATTTCCACTCTTGCTATAGCCTGCGGCGATGTAAGCCTTAAGGTCAGAGCCAGTGAAGTTCAAGTCCTCCTTGCAGCTGAACGTAGCAGTTGATGTGGCCAGAGTGATAAACTCCTTCGTTAAACTCCATGTAGCCACAACGCTGACATTGCCGCTAACGCTCGTGATGGTGTATTGGTGGCCAACGATGCTACTTGTCACGTCATCGCCGTTCACAGTCAGTGAGGTCAACGTGGCGTCAGGATCGTCCATGATGGTCAGCACCACGTCGTCGCCATACTCTGGGGAGTATTTGTCGGCTGTCACACCATCACCCGTAATGCTCACACTGTAGGTTTTCTTAGTCCATGTAGCTGTGTAGCTACGGTCGCCTGTATTGCCAGTAGCAATGATCACAGTCTTTGTGGCAGCATCGAGTCCTGTGCCAGTCCATCCTGCGAAGTCATAACCATCCTTAGTTGGGTTGATAAGCGTGATAGGAGCAGACTCTATGTTGTAACTTGTAGGATTAGCAGAAGCTACAGAACCGCCAGCCAAGTCATAACTGATGGTATAGTTCACTGGTGTCCATGTAGCGGTAATAGTCACGTTCTCAGCAGGGATAGTTGTAGGTATATCTTTGTCCCAGCCTGCAAAGGTGTAACCCTCGCGTGTCGGGTTGGCAGGTGCCACAACTGCTGTTGCGTAGTCCTGAGTGATAGGAGCAATGACTGAGCCGCCTGCGGTATTGAACGTGATAGTATACTGGTTGATGGTCCATTGTGCTACGCAAGTAATGTTCTCAGCAGGGATGGTAGCAGGCACTTCTGGAGTCCAGCCTGCAAAGGTGTAGCCAGTGCGTTCTGGGTTGGTTGGTGCCTCAACCTCTGTAGCATAGTCCTGTGTGATGGCATCAACAGCTGAACCTCCATTGCTGTTGAAAGTGATTGTATATTGGTTCACCTGCCATGTAGCAGTGTAAGCCTTATCACCTGTACTGCCGGCAGCAATTGTTACGCTTGTTGTTGGCTCGGCAAGACCTGTACCTGTCCATCCTGCGAAGGTATAGCCCGTCTTGGTGGGGTTGTTCAGCGTGATGGCTGAGCTCTCAATAGTGTAAGAAGTAGGATTAGCCGAAGCCACAGAACCGCCTGCCAAGTCATAGCCGATGGTGTAGTTGACAGCTGTAAAGCCTGCCACTACCGTCTGGTCTGCTGACAGGTTTTCTACGGTATAGCTACCCTCTGTTGGCGTTTCATCGTCGCCGTTGACTGTAAAGGTATTCAACTTATAGCCTGTGGCAGGAGTAACTGTGAACACGGCGTTTTTTCCACGGTCAATGAGAGTAGTTGCCGTTTCATTGTTAGTGGAGCTGATTTCGCCTACTTCCAATGTACCATGAGCAGAACCTGTGATGCTGACCACGAAGCTTGAGAAGTCTTTCTTAGTAAAGTTCTTCCATCCGTCAGCCGCATCATATATGTCACCCGTACCGCCTGGTATCCACAATGTTGCATTTGTGTAGGTAGTTTCGCTGAATGCACCAGCAGCAATATTTATAGGAGAACTCAACCAAGGCACATAAACATTTTCAAGTTGAACAGCTCCGGAGAACATAGTACCGATACCAGTTACATTTTCGCCTATGGTCACCGCCTTAAGGCCATTAGGCATATTTCCATCGACTAAATTACGATACAGATAGAGATGACCAGAACAAGGGACTGTTGTATTCCAAGTGAGCGTCGTATTACTTGCCTCTAAGGTAAAGGTTGGTATTGAACAGTTAAAAAACGCATCGGAGCTGATTGTAGTTACGCTACCTGGGAGACTGAATGATACTAAAGAACGACAATCTTGGAAAGCATAGTCACCAATGCTTGTCAATGTACTTGGAAGCGTGATGGTTTCCAGTTTTGAGCAAGAATTAAATGCACTTTGACCAATCGATGTCACCTTTGTGTTACTCAGGTCGATAGCGGTTAAGTTGGGGACAGGATCTTCCCCTGGCTCTGTAGGAACATAATTACCGCAGTCATAAAAAGCAGAATTTCCAATGCTGGTCAAACCCGTGGCTTCGCTAAAATCGATAGAACTCAAAAGAGTACGACCATTGAACATATTATTGTAGATAGTAGTCACATTAGCACCAATGGTAAGTGCTTTTATGGCTCCTGTTGTCAATTGAAAACCTTCCCTGTTGACGTCACGATACAGAAAAAGATGGTCAGTACAAGGGATTACCGCATTACAGGTGATTGCCGTATTACTTGCCTCAAAGGTAAAGGTTGGTATTGAACAGGTCTCAAACGCATCGGTGCCGATAGTTGTCACGCTACCTGGGACACTGAATGATGCTAACGAAGAACAATTATAGAAGGCATAGTTACCAATGGTTTGTAATGTGCTTGGAAGCGTGATTGTAGTCAGTTTATTACAAGCGCTAAATGCAAAATCGCCTATTGATGTCACCTTGGTATTACTCAAGTCGATAGTAGTCAAGTTAGGTACGGGGTCTTCCCCTGGCTCTGTAGGAACATAATTACCGCAGTTATCAAAAGCATAATCTCCAATGCCGGTTAACCCCGTGGCTGCGCTAAAATCGATAGAATTCAAATAAGTACAATCTTTGAACATATTGTCGTTGATAGTAGTCACATTAGCGCCAATAGTCAGTGACTTGACGTTTCCATCTGTCAAAGCACCATCCTTAACAATATCACGATTCAGATAAAGATGGTCAGTACAGGGGATTACCGCATTACAGGTGATTGCCGTATTACTTTCCTCAAAGGTAAAGGTTGGTATTGAACAGGTATAAAACGCATCGGAGCCAATAGTAGTAACACTGGCAGGAACACTGAATGATGCTAACGAAGAACATCCGTAGAAGGCAAAGTCACCAATGCTGGTTACGGTATATGTCACCGTCTCGTAAGTGACACTCGACGGGATGACAACAGCACCAGAAGGCAAATTATCTGGATTTTTAGCCACCGATACGTAATGGTTCACATCGTCTGTCACCGTATATTTAAAATTACCTACGGTAAACTCTGTTTCTGCCCATCCGGCTATCGCCGTCAGGAGCAGTAAGCATAGTGATAATAGTTTCTTCATAATTGGTAAATTTTTGATTACGTTATTACAATTTTACGCAAATTTACTAATTAAGCCATTGGGAAGGACTTACAAAAATAGAAAAACGACTGACAACAGCAAAACATGTCAGTCGTTTGATACTTTTCCACCATCACTATCACCTCCAACAAATCATGTTGCAGTTTCCAGTGAAGCGTGTTCTTGTTGTTGGGCGACCCATTCGCGAGGAGTCATCCCCGTCATTGACTTGAAGGTTCGGAAGAACGATGTCTCGTTGGCAAAGCCTGACTGGAGCGCTACTGAGGTAATCTTTGCGTCTGGCTGCTGCAACAGCAGTCGCTTGCTATGTTCTATACGGTAATTATTGACAAACTGAGTGAATGTACAACCACGTGAAGCCTTGATGCAGTCAGACACATAACGGCTGTTGGTGCCTACCACAGCAGCGACATCGGCCACCTTGAGAGAGCTGTCTAAATACATTTTCCGCTGTTCCACCTGTTCACAGATGCGTGCCATTAACTCATCGCCACTTTTATTTGAGGTTTCTGAGGTTGAATCCTCCGCAGCATTAGTATCATCAGGCAAGCGCGGTTTTCTGCTCCTGAAAATCCATACAGCAACACCAATGCCCAGCACAAAGACAGTCCCCAGCAATAGCCAGAACCACCAATGACCGGCCTGCGCCTCTTGTTCTTCGAGGGTACCCATACGGAAGCGTAACACGGTAGAAAAAGGAGTGAAGTTGTTGTCTGTGAGGCCGCCAGCCAATAACAGGTCACCATCAGGCAGAAGCACAGGGGTACCCCAAGGCAGACTATCCTGCACATCCGTAGTGTAAAACGTCAGGTGAGCGGGGTGTCTGGCGTAGTCCACCGCAAGCAGATACAGATGGAAACGGGCGTCACGTCCCATCATATAGCCACAGTGTTTACTTCGGTTCACAATGAATGACGTGAACCACTCGATATCAGAACCCTCGTGTTGCATGGGAACCACACTGTCGGTAGGAAGCAGCTGTACGTCGCAACCCTCCAAGCGAGCTATTGCTGCCTGATGACTCTTCTTGTTGAAAACAGGCAACAGATATGTATAATGCACGTCACCATCGGCACTGATACGACTATCCTCAGCAGGATGAGGGAGAAGTATAGACAGAGGGTACCACTCGTCAAACAAAGGTATGTGAGGAGCGTCACCCTTCAAGCGATCTACCACAACAGTATCCGAACGGAGTGCCATCAGACTGTCAATACTGCCGATGACAAGTGCGTCATTAACGTCTATCGGGAAGATGAGTGGAATAGAACTGGCACGCGTCACCTGCTTGACGAAACGGTTCTGACGTGTGCCATCGAACACCTCCATACAATCTTCCTCGAGGGCGTTTCCACTTATAAGCACTCGTCCGTCGGCCAGCAATGCGGATGAAGGGAAGAAACGCTTCTTCTCCATACAGCCGTAGCCCTCAAATGTGCGCGTCACTGGATCGAACAGCTCCACCGTAAATGTTTGGCCGATACCTAAAGACTTCTCATGTCCCGCAGCCAACAGCACCTTTCCCGTCGATAAAGGCTGACACAAACCTTGGTCATGAGGGTAAGTCATCTGTAGCACGTGCCACGTGCCGTCCTCATAATATTCGGCAGTGTTTGTGGGAACAAAGCCTGAGGTATGACCACCAAAGACATAAACGGTATTTCCCACCAGCAGGGTCTGATGCCCACTGCGTGGAATGTTAAGGTCGGTCAATCGCTCTACAGAGATTCTTCGTTCCTCTGCATGCGCAAGCAAGGCGAAAGTGCAAAGGAGAAGTAATATCTTTCTTAATTGCATGATTACACTTACATTTTTCACATGCAAAAATACAGGAAAAAGAAAAATTAACGACTTACATTTCTTGTGTTTTTAATAACATTGCAAAAAATGTAAGTCGTTTACGAGTCAATTAGCCATTTCCGACAGGAACTTGATGCGCACCAGACGGATTTCTTCTTCTGAGCACTCCTGTCCCAGTTCATCGAGGGCAGCCTCCAAAGAGTCAGTATCGCTGTCGGCAAAATAGTCGTAGATATCGTCAATACGGTCCTCGTCCATCACCTCTTCCAGGAAGTAGTCGATGTTCAACTTCGTACCACTATAGACGATAGCCTCTACCTCGTCGAGCAGTTCCTCGAATTCCAGACCCTGTGCCGTAGCGATGTCGTCGAGTGCAATCTGACGGTCTATTGCTTGAATTATCTTTACTTTCAGTATCGACTTCTTGGCAACTGTACGTACACGGAGGTCGCTATGACGGACTATCTCGTTCTCATCGCAGTAGCGCTTAATCAGGTCGACGAATTCCTTGGCATAGGGTTGTTTTACCTTACCCTCGCCCACTCCCTGAATATTCTTCAGTTCCTCCAGCGTGACGGGATAGTCTGTCGCCATCTGCTCAATACTGACATCCTGGAAGATGACGTATGGCGGACGCTCCAGCTTCTTGCTCACCTTCTTGCGCAGGTCTTTCAGCATGGCGCTGAGCGTGGGGTCCAAGGCACTGCTGCCAACCTCATGCTCCGTATCGTTCTCGTAGTCTTCCGAGAACTCGTTGTCCTCGACAATCATGAAGGAGGTTGGATTCTTGATAAATTTTTTACCTGCAGATGTCAGCTTCAAGAGTCCATAGTTCTCCACATCCTTCTTCAGGTAGCCCGCAATGAGCGCCTGACGAATGACGGGGTTCCAATGTTTGGGATTATCGTCCTCACCAGCACCGAAGAGTTCGTGATTCTGGTGTTTGTGGGCCAGAATCTCCTCCGTCTCCTTACCTTCCACAAAGTCGATAATATAGTCAGTACGGAAATTCTCCTTCAAGGCCTGTATCGCCTGCAGTACGACGACAAGCTGCTTTTCAGCCTCAATCTTAGTCTTGGGATGCAGGCAGTTGTCGCAGTTATGGCAGTTGTCGGGTGTATATTCCTCGCCAAAGTAATGGAGCAGCATCTTGCGGCGACATACTGACGTCTCCGCATAAGCAGCCGTCTCAGCCAACAGCTGACGACCAATATCCTGTTCGGCAACAGGTTTGCCCTCCATAAACTTATCCAGCTTCTGCAAGTCTTTCTGGGCATAGAAGGTGATGCACATACCCTCGCCGCCGTCACGTCCTGCACGTCCCGTCTCCTGGTAGTAGC
>Ga0310697_10000575_pt1 | contig 47918 bp, 43 predicted proteins | sample 172DNAGHGlowgp2_FD_203883 | JGI IMG/M metagenome (GOLD analysis project Ga0310697, IMG submission 203883) | Sheep rumen microbial communities from Palmerston North, Manawatu-Wanganui, New Zealand - 1728 DNA GHGlow gp2 (v2) (version 2) | ecosystem: Host-associated > Mammals > Digestive system >...
AGGTGAACTCACCTATAGAAAAAAAAACACCTATAGAAAATATAACGCAGATTTTTCATTTATAGTATGACACAGCCGTATTTGCTTTCCACGCTGGGACAATTACGAAGAGCAATATTCTATAACACAAAGATGCAACACCCACTCGTTTCGAATGCAATATGCTGAAAAATATCTGGTTGCGCAACCGTTATACATCCTTCCAGCAACCATTAAGCCATCCTGCACCACTATGCAGTGTCCGAACGGCTTTGTCGAAGCCGGAGCTTCTCCCCTGCCTGCGGTTGAAGCTGACGTATTCATCTGAGGCCAACTCTTCGGCCGTGGCTATGGAAACTGAACCTTTGCCTTACTTCCGAAGGCATCCACTTCTCCCCCTCCGGCAAGGCCCCACTGAAAGAATACCTCTGGGAAATAGAGGATTCAACGGCAGGGATTATCTTACAGGAATTACAAATAACAGTGCCAATGCTCGGGTGCCATGGTGCTGGTCATGTGACTATTCCTTCACAGATTGTTCAAGTTGGAGGAAACGGTCGAAGTCGCTTTGGTAGAGTTGGTCTTGCACGATGCGGAATTTCTCGAACTCGCTTTCAGCATGAGCCTTGGCAAGCTCCGCGGAAATCCGCCCTGCATCTTTGATAATTTGTTCGTTGTTTACGTTGAAATCCTCAGCGATAATCATATGTAAATCATAGTGATTGGTATTGTATGTTTTACCATCGGATGCAGTTATCCAATATTTTCGGATAACTGAATTCTCATCCAGCTCATGGTCTTCTAAAATCTTCTTGATATGATAGTTGATAGTCCTGACATCAACGCCATATAACTCCGCTATAGCCGCTGTGTCAGCTATATAGTCTCATTTTGCGCTAATCCCTGCGCATTCTCTTCATTATCAGTAAGATTATATGGAATGAATTGTATTTCGTTAGTCATTTCTAAATAAAATGTGATTTGTTTGATATGTACCCCAAAACACCTTTTGGGGTACATATTCCATTCCTTGTGCCAGCTTCCGCGAATTCCATCACTCGCCACCCTCACTGTCAGTCTCCTTGATGGCATCAAACGACGATTGCATCTCCTGCGGGGTGAAAGGGGTTGGGTTGTTATGATCGTTTCCCATAGCGATTATCATTATTCATCAATTCTTCCCAGGTGGCAAACCATGGAGCGGTAGTCTGTTTTCCACGACCAAGAGAGGAAAGGTTGTTGTAGTCTTTTGATTGTGTGGTATCGAAAGTGTAGACAAGATAGTAGTCATGACCGAGGGTTTCGAAGCCTTTCTTTTGCAGGGTTTCTTTCGACATAAAACGAGGCCCTGCACCTTTTAGTTTGAACAAGGTACCGTTTGTGCCATTGTGCAACATCACATAACGGGCATTCAATACCTTTGGCGGTAGCACAATGGAGCCAGCATCCTCGCCCATCGACAGGCAATATTCGCGATAGTTTTCTAAATTCATTCCTCTATAAGTGACATCTTGTCGTATTTTTTGTAAACCGATATAGAAAAGATTTCCGGTGATGCAGAGGTGTTCTTTCGGATGGTCTGTCTCCCTGGTCAACCTGATGGGAATGATTGCATTTGAATATGACATTATAATCTATGAGTAAAATAGTTTTAACCACTCAGAGACCGGCTATATAATATGATTAAATGGAAATCTTTCTCGTTCACTTAAAGCACTCTCCAATGCACCAAATAATGAATTTTTGTATGCTGCCTCTTGGGGATCAGGATCGCTATATGCAATTTTGGCGTATGGACCTCTAAGGATTGATTCAAATTCATCGCATGTGGGATTTGTAATTCTGAAGATTCGACACAGTGTTGAACTATACTTTGAGTCTTTTTTGCCCATTACAGCAGGTATCGCATAGTTATCAAAAACATACGGAGGAAAACCGAAAGAATTATTCTTGGCAGAAGATGTATAAGTAACACCTAGTATTTTGTCGTGTTCAGATTTGTTGTGATAAATAAGCCATTCTATGATAAGTTGGGGAATAAGGTATTCTGCCTTGAAAACATCTGTACTGTTCTTAACTTGCACCATACACGAAATGATTATAGGCAGGATAATCAAATAATCCTTAAGCCTATCCCTAAAAGCTGCTTCAGTGGGTATTCTAAGGTCAATTAATTTGACAGTTTCCTGATTTTCAAGGCAAGATACCATGCAATTATCCACGGAAGGTTGACCCATTTCCTCCCAACATCCGTATGCACTTTTACCAAGATAAAGACATGGATATCCTGGCATACTAAAGCGCTCCGTTTTTACGATTCCTCGCTTGTCAAATGGAATATGGAACATATCTTTGAATGTGACACCTTTACGCTTATCAAAGTCAAACATTCGAATTCGATATGTCTTTGTCATTTCAGGTAAATCGTAAAAAATAAGACTATCTTTAATATGCAAATTTGTATTGGGACGATTGTCTTCAAGTAATGTTCGAAGGCTCATAAATGCAGTCGAATGATATCCTTTATATTCGTCGTTGATAATTTCTACTATTTTCTTGTTCAAAGATTTGATAGTAATTTTGATATCATCCCATTCGGCAGGTCTATCTTTTATATCAATTTCTTTAATTAAACCCCAATATTGGTCTAATTGACTTGACAATTTTTTTTGAAATGACAATACTTCCCCATCCAACCAAGTAATCGGAAGCATATTACATATTCTTTCATACAATGAGTGAATGTCCATAGTTTATCTAATGTTTGTGATGCAAACACTGAAGGGTTTTATTTCGTCAACTATTTAATCCCCCAAGAAAATATTATCGCGATGGTAAGCTAAATAGTCTCGGTTTGGTTTGTGTTCTATAGGCATATTTATTCTTTGACCATTGATACTGCCAAAGTGCTTGTTGAAATATTCCTTTTTCTCGTATTCACGCAATGCGGAAGAAATACGGACAGTGTAATCATCCGGAGATATGGTAATGAGGCCTTTATCAAAAGCCTTGTCGTAAAGTGGGGATAAACATATTCCATTTTCCGGATTTAACTTTTGCTGAGGAGTGCTGTTTGCCCAGGGTATAATATGACCAGCAACAAGTAGTTCTGGGATGTTGATGCCAGTAATAGCACAACAATTTTCATAGTTAAAGAGTATCATCGTACGAAACACGGATTGGTTGACGCGTTGCTTGATGACAACAGACCTCTCTTTCCCTTCAAGATCTTGTTTGGAGATGTTCAATGTCTCCTCGACTGTCTTTTGGAGTAGTGTAGCTTTGATATGTTGTGCCTCGTTAAACAGTCGTTCTTTGTCATCGGCAAATTCATCCCAAATGGGTTTGCACACAGGAATCCCTGCACGCATACCCGTACGTCCAGAATTGATAATGTATGGGTCGCAAGCAGCAAAATTAGACAAACGCAAAGCAGCAGAATTATCCGAACGCCCTAATATTTTTGCCAGCTCTTTTACCTCTGGCGTGGTGTGGTTTAGTCGTCCAAAAGGAAGCTGAAAGTACACACTCAGTGCCAATATCAATTCTTCTCTGGACCATTTTTTTTGTTTGTTCACCATATTTACTTTATTATTGGTGGTGGGATTTATCCTCGATAGAATTCACCCCGAAAACTCTCCGCCGCCTGCGAATAAGTCTATGAATGTATATTTCTTTTAGTCATGAATGTATCTTTTTATCAGCTGCTCAAAATCTGTTCTGAATTTGTTGCAGTCTTCGCGGATGGTGGACAAGAAGGGATTAATAACCTTCAACCCGCCTCTTCCCCAATACTTCAGTTGTGAGTTAAACCACTTCTTGGCAGATTGTCTTCCTCCTTCACCGGACGCGATTATTTGCTCATAAGATATTTCTCTAAAGCACACCTGTTTAGAGTAACCATTTGCCACTTTTGCCCAGAGAGGGTCGTCGTCGGATAGATTAAACAAATACGTAGCAATCATCCTTTCCGGAGATTCCTCGCCTGGCAAAACTAGAATGTTTTGTGATGCCTTTGCCTTTCTGATGTTCGCTTTATCTTTACGGATATCTCCATCCAAGAAAATAATAGAATGAGGATATGAAAAAGCAGGAACTTTTTTATGGGCTAAATCTATCAAATTTGCACAGGACATTGGGACATCCGCGAACTTTAAGCATCCATACAACTTCTGCTTTAGAATGGCTTTGACCAAAATCTCTGTTTCCTTGTCCTCTGCATATACGGTTATCTTGTTTTTGTGCTTGTCCGGGGCTTCCGCCGTGACGGTTAGGTCTAGAATGATTCCTTTGTAGTCAACATCGTCCGTAATCTTAATGTTGTTGTCCACACGCTTGAGGTATACCAGTCTGATTTGGTTTTCTGTCTCCGGTCTTTTTTTTGTTTCTTGGCATAATTCATCCATTGCCTTTAGCATTGTCAAAGAGTGTGTCGTAAAAAATATTTGCAGTGACAATTCGGATGCATATTTCCTAAGAACCTTCAACAATTCTACTTGGGATGCAGGATATATAGTTGCATCCAGCTCGTCGATAGCCAGAATCCCTCCTTTGTATGAGTCGCTATATTTATCTTTCAGCCGCTTAAATGAGAATAAGGCCAATACTATTTTGGCAATGTTGTCCTGTCCCATGGAGTTTTGGTTCCAGTCATATAAGTCTGTATTAACGCATAGGGACTGCTTGTTGGTAGATGATATACTGGTTGCTGACGTAATGGAAGTTGAGGTGATTAGTATCTTATTGTGCAGTTCTTTGAATTTTGCAATCTCTTCTGCTGTCAACAGTGTGTCGTCTGTTTTAATGGCTTTCTCTTCAGCAATGGGAACTAATCTTTTTAAACTAAGAAAAAAAGTGGGGTATTGAATATAGCCACCACCTTTATCACGGTTTCCTTTTTGCCAGAATCTGACATTTGGGTCATCGGATCTTTTTATGCTTTCTATTTGGAAAGGGTCTCTGTTGTCGAAATATAGAGTCCATTCGTGTTCTTGGGACTTATCAAAAACGGGAGATAGCCTGAATTTATCTTTAAAGGCAGAACGATAGTTTCCTCCACACAGTGGTTTCTCTTTATACATAGGATGATCCTGCGATATTGAGAATGTTTGTGTTATCATTCCCAACAGAGTGGATTTCTGAGTTCCATTTTGCCCTGCTATTGCAGTCAGTTGGCTTCCCACAGAGAATTCTTCTTTCTGGAAGCCACGAAATCTTTCGATATGAACTTTTGTGATTTTCATTTTTAAATAGCAATAGCGTTATTCAATTTTGAAATAGAGTTGTTTGTATACAACCTTTTGTCAAAAATTACAACCTCATCGCCTATACGATTGGATGTGCATTGTGAGAGTTGGTACATGACCTTTGGCTCGTCCTTGTAGAGTTGCACAATGAAATCCTGGTTGTCATATGAGATCACCCACTTCTTTTTAAGTTTTTTTACTTTGGATGCCAGAAGTTGATGGTCGTTGTCGTGAAAGGCATTCATATATAGATCCGACCCTTTTTTATAGTACGGAGGGTCAAGATATATGAAGATGTTTTTTTTCTTCTTTTCCAACTCTTTTACAAAATCAACACCATCCATGTTGTAAAGATGAATCCTCTTTGAAAATTTGGAAATGTCTTTTATACGGTTAATCAGGTCTTTTTTATTAAAGCGAACGTCAATTTTATATTTACCTTCTTGTTTTAATCCACCAATAATGCCACCTGTAATTACACCAGAAACATTTGTCCTATTCAAAAAGAACGTTGATTTCGCTAATTCGAAAGAATCTACAGTCTTATAATTTGATTGGATTCGCTTATAATAGAGCCACTGTTCCACCGTTACGGGCACTTCTTCAACCCACTTACAGAAATCATTAGGTCGGGTTAATATGGCATTCCAAAAGGCATGGATAGAAGGATCTAGGTCATTGATGTATATGTCTCCAACATATTCTTCCATCATTAGTCTTAGGGCTAGCCCTGCCCCGCCTGCATATGGCTCCGCATAATCGGTACCAACCAAATCATTCTCTTCAAGCAATTTTGTCATGAACTTGAAGATACATGCTTTGCCCCCCGGATACCTAAGGGGCGACCTATGGCTATTGGTTTTATTTTCCATGGGACTCTCTTAATATGGCACCTAAAATAATAGATATGGCAATGGCCTTATCTGCCGATGTCGATGATTGGTAATTATGTGCACCAGTATGAAAAAGTTGAGGAAGGGTGTCTTGTGTGATGTTCTGCTCGCTTAAGAAAGTTTTGTCGTCTTGTGAAAGCTTTTTCTTTGCGTCAGCAAAGAATGCCTTAATATAATCTTTTATATCGTCATAACCGAGGCTCTTAGAAGCAGTCTCACATAATAAACGGAGGCTCATCCTAAAAATAGAATAAATGTTGGGCGAAAAAGCCTTCTTATTACTTGTGACAAAATCAGAAAGTGCCAATATATCACTATATAGATTATTAACATCACCAGACTTTAATATTAGCTTTTCGCCAAAAAATGTTCGCTTGTTCTTTCTGGTGATTGGTGTTTTGCGTTGATGTGATGAGGCTGGTTGATCATCATTTGCCTCGACCATGTGCTGAATCGGATGATATGTTTTCAATGATTTCCGTTTATTGTCCTCTATTATTTCTTTTGAACGCTGCGGTAAAACAGAAATTGGATTGCCTCGGTTTACACGGGTGGTTATTTGCTTGTTTTTAATAATATTAAGCAAATCGCTCAAAATTGTATTGGCCTCTTCGTCGGAATGTCGCGTTTTAAGGTGTTCGCCGTCTAATTCAAATCCCATAGAGTTCAATAAACTTTCTGTCAGGATTTCTTTTCGCACAAATCCCTGATTCATTTCAGGATTATCGGTTATGAATCCACCTGTGGCCTCGTCGAAACGTAGGAATATGCTTTTATCTTCCCCCAAATATTTAGAAGCAAAGATGTCTCGTTCCAAAGGTGACCAAGTATTTCTTAATAGTACATGTTTCCGGTAGATGCTTTTTAAGGCAATGTCTTCGGAACAAACATTGCACGGTAATTCATCTGGCACATCTGGCAACAACACACTCAAATTGTCAACCTTTACATACCCTAATTTTATTTTTGCAAGAACAATACGTCTGTTTCCGTCATATACTATCGGTTTGCCTTTTTTGTATACAACAATGGGCAATTCGCTATAATCATAGTATTCGCCCATTTCTCTAGCAAGTTTGTTCAGTTCCCATTTTATGTTTGGGTCACTGACTGCACGGTTGACAACATCTTGGTCTGTTGCAGTAGGGCTGATAGGGTCACGAGGGTTTTCTGTCCAAAGAACTAATTCTTCAATTCTTATATTTTTTATTTCTTGGCTCATGTGTTTTATATGACTAAATGAATAATGTAATTGAAACAATTTAAAGAATGTTGTTCTCAAAGAACGCCTTCAACGGTTCCAAATATTCCGCCTCCAGATTCCAGTGCTGGGTGTTCTCGTAGTTGCGGTTGGGGGCTTTCTGTGAATTGTGAACGCGCGCGTTCACAATCTCCTCGTTTGGAAAAAAAAGATAGAACTTCCTGTAGTAGTCAAGGTTACGCTTGCTATAACTTGTTCCGTAAACGGGGATAAGCTGCTCTGCCAAGTTCTTGATGAGTCCAGTTCCGTAAGTTGCCCGTCCTTGTCCGTTTTGCTCCTCCTCAACGATGCGTCTGCCAATATTCCAAAAAGTGGCAATGGCGGATTGCCCAACAGCAGCATAGGCTTGTCGGCGACCGGTATCTATGATTGACCGTATGTCCGTCAAGAATGCCGTTGGAAGCTGCTGCTCTTCGGTGGGGATAATCGGTTTCATTTTACTACAGTACATTAATATGCAAGTGCAAAAGTACGAAAATATTCTGATTTGACAAAATATTTTGTAAAGACTTATTTTATTTGGTGTACATCAGTGTTTTAGGATATTGCGAAGAAAGAAGATCGTCGATTTTCAGCTAACGGTCGCCACACAATATCATTTCGTAGAAAAAGTCACACGGTTATTGTGACTGATCCGATGAATATCGAGTTGGAGACGCGGCGGTTGATGTTGCGGTGGAGTTTGTTGGCTTTCTTCTCGTCGGCGGAGAGGGTAGGGATGGGGGCGGTGTTGGCTGCTTCGACGATGGCGTAGAGGTGATAGTTGATTGCGTTAGTGTGTGAGTGTGTGAATGCGTTAGTTTTATTCAATGGTTTATTCATTGGCTCTTTTTCGCATGCTGTTGTTACCTCGTCGCTCAGATCCGGTAGATCGAATGCGGCCTGTCCGGATCGGCGTTCTACGCTGGCCATCAGCATGCAGACCTCGGCTTGCGGGGAGACGGCATAGATGTGGACGACATCGTCGGGACGGGCTTTGTCGGCGGAGAGTTCGGGGTCGAAGGTTAGCGTGATGTGGAGACCTTCGGCGTGGCAAGCTGTGAATGCGACGGAGGGCAGGGGGCCAACCGCAAGTTGCAGGGCCGGGTAGTCGATGGTGACTTTGCCACCGGCATAGGAGAAGCATTTTTTGTTGAGGCGCGAGAACTCGTTGGCTTCGGTATGTCCTTGGCTATGGGCATATTTGGTGAGGCCGCGTTGTAACATGGAGCCATATAGGGCCGCAGTCTGCTGGGTGGCCTTGAAGATGGCGCGCTGGCGCAGCTGCGCTTCTGACTTGCAGTCGTTAAAGGTATCTGCCTTACGACGGACGAACTCCTTGCCAAAACGAGTGTAATATACCAGTTCGCCGATTTTGCCGGAATTAGGACCGAGGGTTGGGTTGGTCTTTGCCATAGTGTGTGTTGTTGATGGTGACTATGGGGGTAACGGAGTTACAGCGGAGTTATTGTATAGTTACAGCAGAGTTACCCAGAATGGGGTACGAAGGGGAGCAAAAGGGGAGTAAAAGGAATAGACGCGCATCCAATGTGTTAATGTGTGAATGCGTTAATGTGTTAGTTGAATGTGGTGGATTGATAGTCAATACATAAGAGTAGCCAAGTGGCTACTCTTGGTCTTTGTACCCCCTGGGAACCGAGCTATGGCCTGCGACCAAGGTGGAACAAACCCTCATTTAAAGTTTTGGAAACTTCCGTTCAGCCTTATTAATGATGGCTGCATATGTAGCGTCTTGCTCTAGCTTGGCAAGTGCAATTTTTGCAGGTATACGGACGATTTTGTTGTTTTTGTCACAGACAATAATATCCTCATCGTGCAATGCTTTCTCTTTGAGCATGCGGTATTCGGCAAGTCTAAGACCGTGGTGGATTTTTTCGCTAAGCTCGTTAATATCCTCGTCTGTCATTTTGTACCCCCTGGGGGAATCGAACCCTCATCTAAAGTTTAGGAAACTTCCGTTCTATCCGTTGAACTAAGGAGGCAACCTTGTGCCGTATTAACGGCGGTTTGTTATTTTTATTGTTTCGTTTTTTTTCTACCGCCCCTGCGGGGCTTTTACAGTTTGCGCTTGATTTCGATGACTTCGTAGGCTTCGACGATGTCGCCGACTTTGATGTCGTTGTAGTTCTCGATGTTCAGGCCGCAGTCCTGACCGCTGACCACCTCTTTGACGTCGTCCTTGAAGCGCTTGAGGGAGGCGAGCTTGCCGGTGTAGACCACGATGCCGTCGCGGATGATGCGGATGTTGCTCTGGCGGTTGATTTTGCCGTCGAGGCACATACATCCGGCGATGGTGCCCACCTTGGAGATCTTGAAGGTCTCGCGGATTTCGAGGTTGGCCACGATCTTCTCCTGCGTCTCGGGGGCGAGCATGCCCTCGATGGCGTCCTTGAGCTCGTTGATGGCGTCGTAGATGATGCTGTAGAGGCGGATGTCGATGTGCTCGGTCTCGGCCATCTTGCGGGCGCCGACGGAAGGACGCACCTGGAAGCCGATGATGATGGCGTCGGAGGCCATGGCCAGCGTGACGTCGTTCTCCGAAATCTGGCCCACGCCCTTGTGGATGACGTTGACCTGCACCTCCTCGGTGCCGAGCTTGATGAGCGAGTCGCTGAGGGCCTCCACGGAGCCGTCCACGTCGCCCTTGACGATGATGTTGAGTTCCTTGAAGTTGCCCAGGGCGCGGCGGCGGCCGATCTCCTCGAGGGTGAGGTGCGTCTGGGTGCGCAGGCCCTGCTCGCGGGCCAGCTGGGTACGCTTGGCGGCGATGTCCTTGGCTTCCTTCTCGTTCTCCATGACGTTGAAGGTGTCGCCAGCCTGGCAGGCGCCGGTGAGGCCCAGCAGCAGCACGGGCTGCGAGGGACCGGCGGACATGACCTCCTGATTGCGCTCGTTGTACATGGCGCGTACGCGGCCAGCGATGGCACCGGCCACGATGGGGTCGCCCTTGCGGATGGTGCCGTCCTGCACGAGGAGCTTGGCGATGTAGCCACGACCCTTGTCGAGGGCGCTCTCGATGACCACACCCTTGGCGCGCTTGTTGGGATTGCCCTTGAGCTCCATGATGTCGGCCTGCAGGATGACTTTCTCCAGCAGCTCTTCGACACCGATGCCCTTCTTGGCGCTGATGTCCTGGCTCTGGTATTTGCCGCCCCATTCCTCGACGAGGAGGTTCATGTTGGCCAGCTCGGTCTTGATGCGGTCGGGGTCGGCGCCGGGTTTATCGATTTTGTTGATGGCGAAGACGATAGGCACACCGGCCGACTGGGCGTGGTTGATGGCCTCGACCGTCTGCGGCATGATCTTGTCGTCGGCGGCGATGACGATGATGGCGATATCCGTCATCTTGGCACCACGGGCACGCATGGCGGTGAAGGCCTCGTGGCCGGGGGTATCGAGGAAGGTAATCTTGCGGCCGTCGGCGGTCTGCACCTCGTAGGCACCGATGTGCTGGGTGATGCCGCCCGCCTCGCCGGCGATGACGTTAGTCTTGCGGATGTAGTCGAGCAGCGAGGTCTTACCGTGGTCCACATGGCCCATAACGGTGATGATGGGGTTGCGGGGCACGAGGTCCTCGGGGCGGTCTTCCTCTTCAATCTTGTGGATGGTGTTGACCACATCCTCGGAGGCGAAGCTCACCTCGAAGCCGAACTCGTCGGCGATGAGCTTGATGGTCTCGGCGTCGAGGCGCTGGTTGATGCTGACGAAGATGCCGACCGACATGCAGGTGGCGATAATCTTGGTCACCGGCACGTTCATCATGGTGGCCAGCTCGTTGGCGGTGACGAACTCTGTCACCTGCAGCACGTTTTGCTGCTCCATCTCGTGCTGGAGCTCCTCTTCCATCTGGGCGTGCACCTTCTGGCGCTTCTCGCGGTTGTGCTTGGAGGTCTTCGATTTTCCGAGGGGCGAGAGGCGGGCCAGCGTGTCGCGGATCTGCTTCTCGATCTCGTTGTCGTCAATCTCGACGGGCTTCTTCTCCTCTTTCTTTTTCTTCTTCTTGCCGGAGCCCTGTTGCTGCTGGGCAGCGTTCTTCTGGCTCTCCTTCTTGGCTTTCTCCTTCTCCTTGTTTTCCTTCTTGGCCACCTCGGCGCCAATCTTCTTCACCTCCTGTGCGCTGACGGCTTCCTTCTTGGTGTGCTTGCGCTTGCGCTTGCTGCCGGGGGTGTCGGCGCCGTCCTTGGAGAACTGGCTGAGGTCGATCTTGTCGAGCACCTTGGGGCCTTCGAGCTTGGTGTACTGGGTCTCGATGAACTCGGGTTCGGGCTTGGCGGGCTCGGCGGGTTTGGCGGGGGCGGGCGCCGGGGCCGGGGCGGGCGCCGGAGCCGGTTTGGCGGGCTGCGGCTGGCTGGAGCGGGGTTTGGCTGCCGCTGCCGGCGACACTGCAGACTCGCGTTTCTCGCCTTTCTTGTGCTTCTTCTTGTCGGGGCGCATGCGCTGGTTGATAGCGCTGAGGTCAATCTTACCGACCACGTTGAAGGGGCTGTCGGGCATGGTGGAGGATGCCGCTGCCTCGTCGTCGGTGTCGGGCTCGTCGTCGGCCTCGGGCTCGTCGGCCGGAGCGGCGGGTTCGGGCTCGCCGGGCTCGTCGGCCGGTGCGTCAGGTTCCTGCTGCACAGGCTGTTCGGCGGCGACGGGCTGCTCGACCACCTGCGGTTCGGGTTCGGGTTCGGGCTCGGGCTCAGGCTCGGGTTCGGGTTCAGGCTCAGGTTCGGGCTGCGGCTGCGGCTCGGCTTTGGGTGCCGGGGCTGCGGCTGCGGCGGCCTTGGCGGAGGTGTAGCCTTTGATGATGACCTCTTCGGGCTCGACATCGGAGTTCAGCTTGGCGCCGACCTCCACTACGCGGTTGCTGCCGCTTGACATGAGTTCTATCTTGTCGGCTTCCTCCTTCACCTTGCGTTCGTCCTGGAAAGCCGTGGCCAGCAGTTCATACTGCTCATCGCTAATCTTTGTGTTAGGGCTCATCTCCACCTGATGTCCCTTCTTTGCCAGGTACTCCACGAGGGTCTGGATGCCCACGTTGAAGTCCTTGGCGACCTTGTTCAGTCTGAAACTTGCCATATCTTTGTCGAGTCCTTTCTTTTAGAATTGAAAAATGAAAATTGAAAATTGAAACTGTGCAGGCTTCAATTATTCAAACTCTGCCTTGAGCACCTCCAGCACGTGGTCGATGGTTTCCTCTTCGAGGTCGGTGCGAGTCATGAGCTCGTCCTTGGGCAGGGCGAGCACGCTCTTGGCGGTGTCGCAGCCGATCTTGATGAGTTCGTCGATGACCCACTGCTCGATTTCGTCGTTGAACTCCTGGAGGGCCACATCGTCGTAGTCCTCGTCGGTGTCGCGGTAGACCTCGATTTCGTAGCCTACGAGCTTGGAGGCGAGCTTGATGTTGTAGCCGCCCTTGCCGATGGCGAGGCTGACCTGGTCGGGTTGCATGAAGACTTCGGCCTTCTTCTCTTCTTCGTTGATTTTGATGTTGCTGATTTTGGCGGGGCTGAGAGCGCGCTGGATCATCAGGTCGGGGCGGGGCGAGTAGTTGAGCACGTCGATGTTCTCGTTGCGGAGCTCGCGGACGATGCCGTGGATGCGGCCGCCCTTGACGCCGACGCAGGAGCCGACGGGGTCGATGCGGTCGTCGTAGCTTTCGACGGCCACTTTGGCGCGCTCGCCGGGCTGGCGTACGATGTTGCGGATGGTGATGAGGCCGTCATAGATTTCGGGCACCTCGGCTTCGAGCAGCCGCTCGAGGAAGATGGGGCTGGTGCGGGAGAGGATGATGGCCGGGTTGTTGTTTTTCATCTCGACTTTCAGGACGACGGCGCGGACGGTGTCGCCCTTGCGGTAGCGGTCGGAGGGGATCTGCTCGCTCTTTGGCAGGACAAGCTCGATGCGCTCCTCGTCGAGCACCAGGATTTCCTTGTTCCAGGGCTGGTAGACTTCGCCGACGATGATTTCGCCCACTTTCTCTTTGTACTTCTGGAACACAAGGCTCTTCTCGTAGTCCTGTATCTTGCCGACGAGGTTCTGGCGGATGCTGAGGATTTCGCGGCGGCCGAACTCCGTCATGGGGACAGGCTCGGAGAGGTCCTCGCCGACCTCGAAGTCGTCCTCGATCTTCAGGGCGTCGCTGAGGGCAATCTCGCGCGAGGGGTCGGTGACCTTGCCGTCCTCGACGATGGTGCGGTTGCGGAAAATCTCGAGGTCACCCTTGTCGATGTTGACGATGATGTCGAAGTTGTCTTCCGAACCGAAGTGCTTGGCCAGTGCCGAGCGGAACACTTCCTCGAGGATGCGCATCAGCGTCTCGCGGTCGATGTTCTTGAACTCTTTGAACTCCTGAAAGGAGGCACTCAAGTCTAATGTCTTCATTGATTATTATTGCTTGATTGTTTGATTGCTTGATTGTTGGGGCGCCGTCAGAACTTTATGGCCACGCAGGTGCTCTTGAGGTCGCTGCGGAGCAGTGTGACGTCGCGCGGGGCCTGTTTTTTGGTACCGGGGACGTGGACGGTGATTTGTGTGTCGTTGGCGGCGGTGAGCTGGCCTTCGATTTTCTGGCCGTCGAAGCATACCACCTCGACGTCGCGGCCGATGTTCTTCACGAACTGGCGCGTGAGTTTGAGGGGTTGGTCGGCGCCGGCCGAGCTCACGTCGAGGGCGAAGTCCTCGTCGTTGCGGTCGAGGCTGTTTTCGACGGTCCGGCTGAGGGCGATGCAGTCGTCGATGGTGACGCCGTTGTCGCCGTCGATGTCGATGTAGATGCGGTTGTCGGGTGTCACCTTAAGGTTCACGAGGTACTTATCCGACCCGTCGAGGGCGGCGTTGACCAGTTCCAATATCTTGATTTTCTCTATCATAACCAACAAAAAGAGAGGCTTTCGACCTCTCTCATTCCGATGCAAAGATACGAACATTTTCGGAACTGGCAAAATAAACTTGGAAAACTTGTAAAAAAAGGAGGGGGGAGGAAGTTGAAAATTGAAAATTGATAATTGATAATTGATAATTTTGGGGGTTGGTGGGATTAATGGGGTTGATGGGTTTAATGGGCTTGAGGGGTAGAGAGGGGGTAGAGAGGGGGCAGAGAGGGGGTAGAGAGGGGGCAGGGAGGGGGTAGAGAGGACCCAGAGAGGACCCAGAGAGGACCCAGAGAGGACCCAGAGAGGACCCAAAGAGGACCCAGAGAGGGGGTAGAGAGGGGGTAGAGAGGGGGCGGGGTGAATTAAGATTTTTTTCATTTCAGGCGGCGGTTGGGGGGCAATAATCCGCTGCCGATATCGTTATAGGATAGCCGAAAAAGAACTATAAAGTACGAAAAGATGAATAAAAGACTATTATCCAAGAGACTGTACCTCACGCTTTTTGTGGCCGCGACGGCGTTGATGCCGTGGTCGGCGGTCCAGGCTGCCGAGGTCGACGCGACGACGGCCGAGCGGGTGGCCCGCACGTTCTGGAACGCCCACCGCGACAAGGACGTGGCACCGCTGACGGACGCCATGGTGGCGCTTGACCTGAAGTGGGACGCCTTCCACGTGTTCAGCCCTGCCGAGGGCGACGGCTTTGTGATTGTGGCCGCCGACGACCGTGTGCGCCCCATTCTGGCCTACTCGTTCAGCAACCGCTTCATGCGCGACAGCGTGGGCGCCGAGACGGCGTGGTGGCTCGACGGATGGCAGAGTCAGGTGGACCACCTGCGCGCTGAAGGGCTGAAGGCTACGGACGACGTCACAGCCCGCTGGCGCCGGCTGCTCGACGGCACGGAGCCCGTACACCAGTCGAAAGCCATCGGTCCGCTGATGACGACCCAATGGGACCAGGACGTTCCGTACAACGACAGCTGCCCGTCCAAGACCACCTACTGGGGCAGTGTGCGCAAGGCGTACACGGGCTGTGTAGCCACCGCCATGGCGCAGATTATGCGCTACTGGGAGTGGCCCGTGCGCGGCACCGGTTCCAACACCTACACCGCCATGGACCCCAACAACCCCTTCATGTCGGGCTTCGGCCTGCAGACGGTCGACTTCGGCGCGACCACCTACGACTGGGCCAACATGCCGGACATGCTCAACTCCATTTCGAGTAACGAGGAGAAGAGTGCCGTGGCCACGCTGATGTACCACTGCGGGGTGGCATGCAACATGATGTACGGCAGCGCGACGGACGGCGGCAGCGGTGCCATGGTGCAGAATATAGTCCCCCTTATGAGCAGCATGCACAACGGGATGATAAAATACCTCGGCTACTCGTCCAAGTCGGTGGGTATAAGCCGCAAATACTATGACGACAGCACGTGGAACGCCATCATCAAGACCGAGATGATCGAGCGGCGGCCGGTCCTCTTTGGCGGCGGCGACGAGGAGTCGGGTGGCCACAGCTTCGTCTGCAACGGCCTCGACGACGACGGCCTCTTCTACTTCAACTGGGGTTGGAGCGGGGACGGCGACGGCTACTTCACCCTTGACAACCTAGCTCCCGGTGTTGGCGGAGCTGGCGGTGGCACAGGTACTTACAACTTCACGAACGATCAGGAAGCCATCATCGGCATCAAGCCGCACAGCGACGGCGACTCGCTGTGCATCATACGCGAGTTCCCCTATGTCATGGACTTCGAGACTTCGCCGGCATGCTGGGACATCGGAGTCTCGTCGAACTACAGCACGTCGTGGATGCTTGAAGAGGTGGCGGCCAACGAAGGCCACTATGCCATGCTCTCGACGGTTCCGTACGGCAGTGCAGCCCACGACACCCTCATCACGCCGGCCCTTCTGGGTCCCGGGCGCTTTGTGGTCAGCTGGCTCGACATGGCCAAGACTCGCAGCGCGTTAGAAAACTACCGCGTAGTGGCTGCCGGGGACACCCTATACAGAGGCACCACGAGTTCGAACTGGAGCGCCCATTCGGACACCTTAGAACTTGTGGAGGGCGACACTGTGAGGGTGATGTTCATCTGGGACCCCGAGCCCAGTGCCAACGGCTTCTATATTGACAATTTCACCGTCGACCGCATTGACGGCTCCGCGTCGATAGCCACGGCTGGACAATCCGCCCTGCAGACCACCGTCTATCCCAACCCGGCGTCGGGCGATGTCACGGTGCGCCTTGGGCAGCCCGCCACGGTGGCCGTAATGGACCTCGCGGGCCGCACCGTCTACACCACCGGCAGCGAGGCCACGGTCCACTCCATACCGCGTGCCAAGCTGCAGCAGGGCGTGTATATAGTCCGCGCCGTCGGCAATGGCACTACGTCGGCAGTCCGCCTGGTGGTGATGTAACACCGGCCTGCCGGACAACAAAGCCGTGGGCATGCTAATGTCCACGGCTTTGTTTTTGTCCGCCACAGGGCTGGAGACAAAAGAAGCCGGAGTCCCTTTTCGGGGACTCCGGCTTGCGTGTTTTCCGAGTGATTAGAGCACCTGGACAGCTTCGATGAGGCCCTTGCCGATCTCGATAGCTTCCTCGTTCTGGGGGATGAGGTTCCAGTGGCGCTGGGGCAGCGAGTGCTCGAGGCCTTCGTGGATGTACTGCTTGTCGACGATGGGTTTGAGTTTCAGGAAGCCGCCGAGGACGACCATGTTGAACACCTTGCTGATGCCGAGCTCCTGGGCCTTGGCCGTAGCGGCGATCTTGTAGATGTTGATGTCCTTGCGGGTGGGCTCGTGGGTGATGCCGTTGGGGTCGTAGATGAGCAGACCGCCGGGCTTCACGCTGGCCTCAAACTTATCCAGCGACTGCTGGTTAAGGATAATGGCCGTGTCGAACTGGTTGATGATGGGCGAGCTGATGCGCTCGTCGCTGATGATGACGGAGACGTTGGCCGTGCCGCCGCGCATCTCGGGGCCGTAGCTGGGCATCCAGCTGACCTCTTTGTCCTGCATGACACCGGAGTAGGCAAGAATCTTACCCATCGAGAGGACACCCTGTCCACCGAAACCGGCTATGATGATTTCTTCAGTCATTGTTTCTTTGTTTTTAGTTGTTAATTATTGCATAACGGTCAGCGGGTGGTCAAGCACGAGACGGTTGGCGTCGATGCCTTCGCAGATCTTGCCGTCGACTTTGATGTCGCCGATGGGGTAGTTGGGCATCATGTTGTCTTCCATCCACTTGTTGGCGGCCACGGGGGTCATCTTCCAGCCGGAGTTGCAGTTGGAGAGGATTTCGACGAAGGAGAGGCCTTTTTTCAGCTTCTGGTTCTCGAAAGCTTTGCGGATGGCGGCTTTGGCCTTGCGCACGGCAGCGGGGTTCTGCACGCTCTGACGGGTCACGTAGTAGGTGCCGGGCAGGGTGGAGAGCAGTTCGGTCATGCGGAGGGGGAAACCGTTGAGGTCGACGCGACGGCCATAGGGGGTCGTGGCGCTGCGCATACCCACGAGGGTGGTGGGGGCCATCTGGCCACCGGTCATACCGTAGATACCGTTGTTGACGAAGATCATGGTGATGTTCTCGCCACGGTTGGCGGCGTGGATGGTCTCGGCGGTGCCGATAGCAGCCAGGTCACCGTCGCCCTGATAGGTGAAGACGAAGGTGTCGGGGTTGAGGCGCTTGATAGCAGTGGCCAGCGCGGGTGCGCGACCGTGGGCGGCTTCCTGGAAGTCGACGTCGAAGTAGTTGTAGGCCAAGACGGAGCAACCGACGGGCGAAACGCCGACGACCTTGTCCTGAATGCCCATTTCTTCAATCACCTCGGCGATGATGCGGTGGGTGGTGCCATGGCCGCAGCCCGGGCAGTAGTGCATGACGGCGTCGGTCAGCACTTTGGTGCGGGTGTACACCTCTTCGTAACCCTCTTTGAGCAGCTCTTGCTTGCGAGCTTCAATATCTTGATTCATTGTTGTTCCTTTTTTTATTTGATAATCTTGTTTTCAAGAGCCTCCAGGACCTCGCCGGGAGTGGGGATGATGCCTCCGAAGCGGCCGAAATGCTCGGTCTTGACGCCGCAGGCGGTAGCCAGCTTGACATCTTCAATCATCTGACCGGCGCTCATTTCGACGCAGAGGATACCCTTGACGTGCTTGGCCACCTCGGCGAGCTGCTTGGTGGGGAAGGGGAAGAGGGTTATGAGGCGGAAGAGGCCCACCTTGATGCCTTTCTCGCGAGCCATCTGCATGGCCTTCATGGCGATACGGCTGGAGGAGCCATAGGCCACGATGATGTAGTCGGCGTCTTCGCAGTTGAGCATCTCGTAGCGCACTTCCTTCTCTTTCATCTCGGCGTATTTCTTCTGGAGCTTCAGGTTGAAGACTTCCTGGCGTGCCGAGTCAAGTTCGAGCGAGGTGATGATGTTGTGGGGACGGTTGGCGGGTTTGCCCCAAGTGCCCCAGGGGGCGTTCTTGCGGCGCTCTTCCTCGGTCCAGCGGGCCACGTTGTCGCGGGTGTAGAGTTTCTCCATGCACTGTCCGATGGCACCGTCGCTGAGGATGAGGACGGGGTTGCGATATTTGAAGGCGATGTCCCATGCGTCGAAGACGAAGTCGTACATCTCCTGGACGCTGGCTGGGGCGAGGGTGTAGAGCTGGTAGTCACCGTGACCGCCGCCCTTGACGCTCTGGAAATAGTCGCTCTGGGAGGGCTGGATGGTACCCAGACCGGGGCCGCCGCGCATCACGTTGACAACAAGGCAGGGGATTTCGGCACCGGCCAGGTAGGTCAGGCCTTCCTGCATGAGCGAAATTCCGGGGCTGGAGCTCGAAGTGGCCACTTTCTTGCCGGTGGCGGCGCCACCATAGACCATGTTGATCGAGGCGACCTCGCTCTCGGCCTGGAGGACGGTCATACCGGTGGTCTCCCACGGTTTCTCGGCCATCAGGGTTTCCATAACTTCCGACTGCGGAGTGATAGGATAGCCGAAGTAGCCGTCCGTACCGCTGGCAATCATTGCGCGGGCAATAGCTTCGTTGCCCTTCATCAGTTTCAGTTCTCTTGCCATAGTATTCCTCTTTTCTTTTGTTTTAGATTTTTTTCTTGTAAACGGAGATCACGCCGTCCGGGCACACCATGGCGCACGAAGCACAGCCAATGCAGTTGTCATTGACGGTATGGGTGAAGTTATAGCCCTTGCCGTTTACCTCTTTCGACAGCTCGATGCACTTCATCGGGCATACGGGTACGCAGACGCCGCAGCCTTTGCAGTGTTCGGTATCGATTACGATTTGTCCTTTAAATGCCATAATTTTAATGTTATAAGATTAATATACGTTTGGTTATTCTCCTTATGAACTGCGTGCAAAGATACGAAATAAATTTCATCTATTAACCAAAAATGGTGAGAAATATTTTTTGCGGGAGGTAGGCCACTGATTTATAGTCGTTTCTCATGCACGGTACAATAAATGGGGGCTTCGGGCGTTATCCATTAGTATTATTCGCCTCATTGCCAATATGAAAACCGATATACAAGACAGATGGAAACGGGTGAAGGCCTACTTCAACCTTTTGAACGACAGGGAAGACGAGCAGCAAGTGATAGAGCAGGTGAGCGCCGGGGTGGTGTTCCGGGGCACCAACCTGTGGATTCTGATGTTCGCCATACTGATAGCCTCGCTCGGTCTCAATGTGAACTCCACAGCGGTCATTATCGGCGCCATGCTTGTCTCGCCGCTCATGGGCCCCATCATCGGCATGGGCCTCGCGGTCGGCATCGGCGACTACGACCTGCTGCGACGGGCGCTGAAGAACTACGGAGTGGCGACGCTGATTTCCATTGTTACGGCGACGGTCTATTTCGTTATTTCGCCGCTTGGGGAGGCCCGGAGCGAACTTCTGGCGCGCACCTCCCCCACCCTCTTCGATGTGCTGATAGCCTTCTGCGGCGGCGCGGCCGGAGTGCTGGCCCTTACGACGAAGAGCAAGGGGCAGGTGATTCCCGGGGTGGCGATAGCCACGGCCCTCATGCCGCCCCTCTGCACAGCGGGCTACGGCCTGGCTACGGCGCAGTGGAGCTATTTTTTCGGCGCCTTCTACCTCTTCTTCATTAACACCGTCTTCATAGCCCTCAGCACCTTCCTGGGTGTGAAGCTGTTGCGCTTCACGACCCGACGGACCCTCACCCCGGAGGGGCAGCTCAGGGGCCGGAGGCTGGTGTGGACGGTGGTGGTGGTCACGATGCTGCCGGCCGCTGTGATGACCGTCAACATTGTGCGCAAGGACATCCACGAGCGGAACGTGCGGCAGTTTGTCGAGAAGGAGCTCACGCAGCCTGGCACCCAGATTCTCTCCACCCACCTCGGGCACGACACCCTGAGCGTGGTGGCGGTGGGGCGCACCATCAGCGACACGGAGATAGCCGACGCGCGCAGCCGCATGGACTACTACGGCCTGAAGGGGCGCCGCCTCGAGGTGATACAGGGGTCCGGAGGCGAGGGGCTGGACGTGCTGATGGCCCGCATCAACAGCATATCCGGCGCCGCCGATGCGGAGCGGAAGCGCATGACCGACCAGGTGGGGGCACTACAGAAGCGCCTCGACGAATACCTCGCGCTCGACACCCTCTCGGCGAGCGTGGACGCGGAGGCGAGGAGCCTCTTCCCCGAAGTCAACCATATTGCCATAGGCAAGCTTGGGGGGAAGCTGGTGGCGGTGGCCGACATCGACAACGGGGCCATGACGCACGCCGACCGGCAGCGCCTGACTGGGTGGCTCGGCCTGCGCAGCGGCGATGCCGATATCGACGTGATATTCAGATAGTACCCCGAGGGCGTCGGGCGCCATGCCACCGAATGTGTTTCCACTGCCCCCTGACTCTTAACAATGTTTGCAATAAAAAAATATTTGCACGTACTAAAAAATTAGTAATTTTGCAGCCCAAACAGGAAATACAAACTCAAAAACAAATAACATGAAAAAGATTGCAATGATTTGCCTCTTCGCCGCGATGACGTTCGGCGTGGCAAAAGCCCAAGAAGTTGAAAAGAAAGAAGTGCCGGCCAACGGCGCCAGAATCACCTTTGCCGAGCTGGAGCACCAGTACGGCACCATCGAGAAAGGCGGCAACGGAGACTGCGAGTTCACCTTCACGAACGAGGGCAACGAACCCCTCATACTGCAGAACGTGAAAGCCTCGTGCGGATGCACCACCCCCAGCTACACGCAGAAACCCGTGATGCCGGGCCAGACCGGCACCATCAAGGTCCACTACAACACGAACAATGCCGGTGCCTTCTCGAAGACCGTCACCGTCACGAGCAACGCCGTTGACAACCCGCGCGTCGTGCTGCGCATCAAAGGCAACGTGAAGCAGGATGCAGCGAAGGGACAGAACGTCAATCAGAGCCAGATGCATCAGCCTGTGAAGGTGGAGAAGGACATGAAGGCCCTGAAGACCGTCGAGGGTCCACAGCCGATAAAGAAATAAACACCCATTCCTGACAAACGCTTATTACAATCTCATATGCCTCATATTTCTCACAAAGGACTGGAGCTGCCGCAGTCGGCCATCCGTAAGCTTGTTCCCTTTGCCGACGCCACCAAGGCACACGGTATCCACGTCTATCACCTCAACATCGGCCAGCCCGACATCGAGACCCCTAAGGGAGCGCTCGAGGCCTTGGCCAACACCAAGATCAACGTGCTGGCATACAGCCCCAGCGCCGGCATACAGAGCTACCGCGAGAAGCTGTGCCACTACTACAAGATGCACGGCATAGACATCACGCCCGAGCGCATCCTCGTCACGACCGGCGGAAGCGAGGCCCTTCAGATGGCCTTCACCTGCTGCCTCAACCCCGGGGACGAGATTATCATACCGGAGCCCTACTACACCAACTACAACACCTTCGCCAAGCTCTGCGACGCGAAGATTGTCACGGTGCCGAGCGACATCAAGACCGGCTTCGCGCTGCCGCTGGTGGACGACTTCGAGAAGTACATCACGCCGTATACGCGTGCCATCATGATCTGCAACCCCAACAACCCGACGGGCTACCTGTACAGCGAGAAGGACCTCTACGCTGTGGGCGCGCTCTGCAAGAAGTACGACCTGTACCTGTTTGCCGACGAGGTCTACCGCGAGTTCTGCTACGACGGAGAGAAGCACTTCTCGGTGCTGAACCTGCCCGGGTGCGAGAACAACGTGGTCCTGTTCGACTCGGTCTCGAAGCGCTACAGTGCCTGCGGCGCGAGGGTGGGATGCGTCATCACGCGCAACAGCGAGCTTTTCTCGGCCATGATGCGACTGGCGCAGGCGCGCCTCTCGCCCCCTTCGTTCGGCCAGATATTCGCGGAGGCCGCCATCGACACGCCGCAGGAGTACTTCGACGCCGTGATGAAGGAGTATGTGTCGCGGCGCAACGTCATCGTGGAGGGCATCAACAAGATCCCGGGCTGCTTCTGCCCGACGCCGAAGGGTGCGTTCTACACGGTCTGCGAGCTGCCCATCGACGACAGCGACCGCTTCTGCCAGTGGCTGCTGACGGACTTCGAGTATAACGGTGCCACGGTCATGCTGGCCCCGGCCACGGGCTTCTACAGCGACCCTGAGAAGGGACGCCACCAGGTGCGCATCACCTACTGCCTGTGCATCGAGGACCTGAAGGCCGCCATGAAATGCCTCGAAGAGGCCCTGAAGGTCTATCCCGGGCGCATCGACAGCAAGAAGGCCCCGGCCCGCAAGAAAGCGGCCGCCAAGAAGCCGGCCGCCAAGAAACCGGCAGCTAAGAATAAAGCATGAGCCGCGAAGAACAACGGAAAATGGTGATATGCTCCTGCATCGAACAGCAGGAGCATATTGCTAATGTGGCGAAGCAGGAGATGGAGTCGGCGCAGCAGCAGAGCAACGACTACGGCGCCAACGTGGACCGCTACGACTCGTACCGCACCAAGATGATGCGGAGCCGCGACATGTATGCGCGTCAGTACAGCAACGCCCAGACCGGGGTGCGCTACCTGCAGGACCTGCTGCGGATGGCGCCATTCGACACGGTGGAGCACGGTGCCGTGGTGGTCACGGACCGGCAGAACTTCCTGCTGAGCATCGGCGCCGGCAAGTTCATGGTGGGCAACAAGGTGTTCTTCGCCATCAGCGCGCAGACGCCCATCTACGCTGCCCTGAAAGGCAAGCGGGTGGGCGACACGATAGTCTTCAACGGGCAGAGCCAGACCATCAAAGAGATTTACTGAAGAACGTTTCTTATTTGGATTTGTATGGAACCCCTACGGGGTTCTTTATAGGTTTGATAATCTGGGAAGTGCTATTGACATGGAACCCCCTGCGGGGTTCTTTATAGAAGTCAGCTAAAGACGTTTCAGTTTCACAGTACCGATCGAGGCTTCCACGGCAGTGGGGGCCTCGAAGCGTTTATGGTCGACGGGGAGGATGTGGCGGGCGTCGCCCCAGCCGAGGAACGGAATCTGATGATACTCGCGCTCGCGGCCCGGGAGGGCGAGTCCGGCGGGATAGTCGGGGCGGCGGTCGAACTTGGACTTGCTGTAGCCGGGGGCGCTGACTTCGAAGTGGACGCAGCGGTCGTTGCTCACGAGGCGGAAGCGTCCGGTGCTGTCGGAGTAGGTGTTGATGCCGACGCTCCAGTCGTCGTTCCAGCCGCGGACGACGGCGCCCTCGACGGGGCGGCCGCTGCGGTCGACCACCGTGCCGACGACGGCGAGGTTGGTGTATGCCAGCATGTTGAAGTAGTTGGCCGGCGGGGCGGGGCGGGCGTCGGCGGAGGGGCCGAGGCAGGAGTCGCGCAGGACGCGGGCGAAGGCGGCGGCTGGCTTGGGAGCGCCGAGGCTGTCGCGGAGGCCGGTGTACTGATTTTCGAAGTTCATGCCCCCGGCGCAGTCCTGGAAGGCCCACCAGCCGTAGCCGATGGCGCCGCAGGCTTTGGCGTAGCGGCAGGTTTCAAGCATGAAGCGGGTCTGGATGTCGAACGGCACCTGGTCGCCGTCGGCGGGGAGGCTGGTCTCGCCCACCATCCAGGGCTTGCCGCAGTAGCGGCTGTACCACCACATCTCGCTCTGCACGCGCAGTGGGTGGTAGGTGTGCATCTCGATGAAGTCGACCGGGAGGAGCGAGGGGTCCCACTCGAAGACCTCGATGGGTTCGGCCATAGCGACGGTGAAGAGCTGGTGTGGCGCGTGGCGTCGCACCAGGTCGCGCCATTCGGCCACGATGCGGACGGCGTCGCGCTTGTCGCGCTTGGGTTGGGGGTCGAAGTAGAGGGGCTCGTTGAAGAGGTCGTAGGCCCAGAGGGCGGGCAGGTCGGAGAGGCGGCGCATGAGGCCGGCGGCGTAGTCCTTCCAGTAGTCGTCGAACGGGGGCTTGACGAGCAGCATGACGCGGAGGCCGGCGGAGTCGGCCTGCAGGACCATGCGGCGAGTGGCGGCGAACATGGCGGCGGTGTCGGGAGAGGGGTCGATGGCGTCGAGGCAGACGCGCACGGCGTCGAAGCCCCAGGCGGCGATGGTGTCGAAGTGGCTGCGGACGTCGCCGCCGCCGTACCACGTGGCTGGCACCACACGGCCGTCGTCGATGAAGGCTTTGTAGTTGAGCATCAGCGGGAACCACTCGTGACCGTCGACGGCGAAGCGGCCGTTCTCGATGGTGACGAAGCCGGGGGCCGGGACCGGGGCGGCAGCGTCGCCGTGCAGACCGACGGCCGGGCGCGTGCAGGCTGCGAGCAGCACCAGGACGGCAATGCAGTGAGTTATTTTCATGGTGCAAAAATACATTTTTTTTTGCACATGGGGATTTTTTGTTACTTTTGCAATCACTTTATGGAAGAATACCTGCAGAAACACCGACGGCTCATAGCGACCGGCCTCGTGGTGCTGGCGGTGGGGGTCTACGCGGTTCTCTCGATAGGCAACCATCTGGCTTTCCGCACCTACGGGCTGGACCTGGGGCTGTACACCCACGCGCTGTACGACTACGCGCACCTGCGGCCGTCGGACGGTTCGTTCTTCCTATGGCAGCCGTCCAACCTGCTGGCCGACCACTTCGACCTCTACCTGGTGCTGCTTTCGCCGCTGGTGTACCTGCTTGGCAACTGGACCCTGCTGGTCGTGCAGCTGTGCGCCCTGGGGGTGGGCATGGCGGGCATGTACCGCCTGGCGTCGACGCTGGACAGGCGTGCGTGGTTCGCGCTGACGGCGATGGTGCTGCTGCCGGTGGGGTTCGGGGTGTGGCACGCCTACAGCTTCGACTACCACTCGAACGTGGTGGCCGCGATGCTGCTGCCGTGGATAGTGGTTGCCGTCAGGCGGAAGCGGGTGTGGGCGACGGCGGTGCTGGCGGCCCTGATGGCCGTGGCCAAGGAGACGTCGGCGCTGTGGGTGGTGGCGGTGTTGGCGGGGCTGATGTTCGACTGCCGCCGCGACCGGCGGATGCTCCGCGCACTGGGCCTGACCGCCGCGGGCTGCGTGGTGTGGTTTCTGCTGACCACGATGGTCGTCATGCCGGCTCTGGGCAGCACCAGCCAAGGCTTCCGGCGCTATGAATGGATGGGCGCGAGCATGGGGCAGGTGGCCGTGTGGCTCCTCACCCACCCTTTGGAGGCGCTGCGCGACGTGTTTGTGGACTTCACGCCGGCACACGACAGCGGCGCGCTGAAGAGGGAGTTCTTTGTCTGCATACTTGCCTCGGGCATGCTGCTTGCGGCCTTCAAGCCCAACTATCTCATTATGACTATTCCGCCGCTGGCGATGAAGATGCTCTCGTCGCACGCGGAGAACTTGTGGGGGGTGGCCTTCCACTACAATGTCGAGCTCGGCGTGGTGGCCGCCGTTGGGGCGGTGGTCGTGCTGTCGCGGATGAAGTCGACGCGGTGGCGTGCGGCGACGGCCGGCGCGGCGGTGGTGCTGTCGGCGCTAACACTCGGATACACTGTGCACGAACCACACACACGCATCCGCATTGGAAATGTGCGAATCATGGACTCGCGCCACTATCGGCAGCCCGACTTCGACAGCGCCGCCGCGCGACGCATGCTGGGCAGCATACCGGCCGACGCGTCGGTGTGCGCCACCACGATGTTCACCCCGCACCTTGCGGCGCGCGACAATGTCTACATATTTCCCATGGGACAAGCCTATAACGCTGAGTACTATCTGCTTGTGCGCAAGCACTGGTGCTACTATGACGACGAGGAAGCGCAGGTGGCGAGGCTTGCGGCCGACAGCAGCAGGTTTGACATCGTAGACACCGCCTACAACCTGGTTTTGCTCCACCGGCGGTGACCACTAAATTGAAAGTTGAAAATTGATAATTGAAAGTTGAAAATTCTGGGAGGTGGTTATGGGGTAGAGAAGGGGTAGAGAGGGGGTAGAGGAGAGAGGTGTCGAAGAGGGGGTCAGGAGGGGGATGCGGGAGGTGGGAAATTATTTTTACAAGAATGGGTGACATGTCGTTTTTTTTGTGTACTTTTGCAACCTCATACATAGGTAAACATTAACAACAAAAAACATATAACATCATGATTACGAAACTGGATGACCTGCTTGAACTGGTCAAATCGAAAGGTAAGAAACGTTTAGTCGCCGCCTATGCCAACGACAGTCACACCATCAGCGCCGTGAGCGCCGCCATCGACCGCGGTATCGTCGAGGCCACCCTCGTGGGCGACATCGAGACGATGAAGAAGGTCTGCGCCGAAGAGGGCATCGACCCCAACAAGTTCGAGATGGTCCAGGAGGCCAACGACAACAAGGCCGGCGCGCTGGCCGTGAAGCTCATCAACGAGGGCAAGGGCGACTTCCTGATGAAGGGACTGCTCAGCACCGACAAGTACATGCGCGCCATCCTGAACAAGGAGAGCGGCCTGATGCCCGGCAAGAAGAACGACATGCTGACCCACATGGCCGTCATGGAGGTGCCCGCCTACCACAAGCTGCTCTGCTGCTCGGACATGGCTATCATCCCGGCCCCGGACTTCAAGCAGAAGACCGCCATCATGAACTTCCTGATCCAGGTGTCGAAGAGCCTGGAGAACCCGAAACCCAAAGTGGCCGTCCTGGCTGCCACCGAGCAGGTCTCGGTCGGAATGCCCGCCTGCGCCGAAGCCGCATGGCTCGGCATGCAGAGCCAGCGTGGTCAGATCCCCGGCGCCGTGGTCGACGGTCCTCTGAGCCTCGACTGCGCCATCGACAAGGAGAGCGCCCAGACCAAGAAGCTCACGAGCGAGGTGGCCGGTGACGCCGACTGCCTGCTGTTCCCCAACATCGAGAGCGGCAACATCTTCTACAAGGCTTGCACCAAGTTTGCCCACGCCGAGCTGGCATGCATGGTGATGGGTGCCCGCGTGCCGTGCGTCCTCACCAGCCGCGGCGACAGCGCCAAGACCAAGCTCTACAGCATCGCCCTGGCCGCCCTGCAGTGCAAATAAACGACAACACTGTTCCATAATGGACGACAACAGTGGCAACAAAGACAACGGCTGACGCACCAGCCCGGGAAAAGCGCATATTGCGCTTTTCTTGTTGTCGGGGTTGTCACTGTTGTCGTTAAACCGAAGAAAAGTTATGGATCAATACTTTGAACATCTGAAGAATATTGCCATCACGGTGTGCGACGCCGAGGGCAATGTGCTGGACATGAACCAGCATAGCGCCGATGTCAACAGCCATGGCCACAAGATTATCGGCAACAACCTGATGGACTGCCACCCCGAGCCCGCCAAGACCAAGCTCAAAGGCCTGCTGGAGCACCAGCAGCTCAACGCCTACACCATCGAGAAGACCCTCGCCGACGGCTCCAAGGTGAAGAAGCTCATCTACCAGACCCCCTGGTGGAAGGAGGACGGCTCCTTCGGCGGCCTCATCGAGTACTCTATCGAGATTCCCTTCGAGATGCCGCACTACGTCCGCCAGCCTAAGACGCAGCAGTAAAGGCACGACGGCCGATTTGGCGAAATACGCAAACACCAAAGCCCGCAAACAGATTGTTCTGCGGGCTTGTTTCTTTCTGTTGTCTTTTTTAGATTTGCATCACGAGCTCGATATCATTCGATACAAGGTACAATTATTTTAAGGGGGTGGCCAAATATTATTTCACCATGTTGATGGAAATTTGTATCTTTGCAACTTTATTTATGCACTTATGAAGAAGTTTATAGTACTGGTATTTGCCATCTTAAGCACGGTTGCCATGGCGCAGAAGGGGACGGTGCGTGGCAGGATTGTGGACTCGCGGACGGGGGAGAATATAGAGTACGCCACGGTGGCGCTGCTTTCGCCGAAGGACAGCACGCTGAAGGCGGGGACCGTGACCGAGAGCAACGGAAGTTTCGTCATGGAAGCGCCGTACGGGCGCTATCTGCTACGCATCACGTTCATAGGCTACGAGCCGTACTACCACACGAAGCCTGTGACCCTCAGCGGGGACCGTCAGACGGTCAACCTGGGCAAGCTGCAGATAGGGGCGTCGGCGTCGATGCTCGATGCGGTGGAGATCAGCGCCGAGCGCTCGATGGTGGAGTACCAGCTGGACAAGCGCGTGGTGAATGTGGACAAGAACATCGTGGCCGGCGGCGGTACGGCGACCGACGTGCTGGAGCAGGTGCCGAGCGTGGCCATCGACAACGACGGCAACGTGACGCTGCGCGGGTCGGCCAACGTGAAGGTGCTCGTCAACGGGCGCCCGAGCGAGCTGCTGGCCAGCGACCTGAGCACGCTGCTGGAGCAGATACCGGCGTCGACGGTGGAGAACGTGGAGGTCATCACCAACCCCTCGGCGAAGTACGACCCGGAGGGCATGAGCGGCATAATAAACATCAAGCTCAAGGACCGAACCGCCGGGGCGCTGGGACTGAACGGCGTGGTGAACGCCAACTTCGGGGCGCCGCTGCCCTTCATCATACCCGAGGAGCTGCCGCAGTTCATACCCACGGCGATGGGCAATGTGAGCCTGAACTACACGACGGAGAAGTACAACCTGTTCTTCAATGCCGACGGAGGGCTGCGCCAGCGCGGCAACTACGGCACGTCGGACATAGAGCGCTTTGACGCGACGGGCAATCCCACGTCGCACAACGTGATAGACCAGTTCGGGCTGGGTCCGAACAGGATGGGGAGCGTGAAGGTGGGCGGCGAGTACTACTTCGACGAGAAGAACAGCCTGCTGGTGAGCTACCAGCTGAGGGGGGGCAACCGCCGCCGGACGAGCGACAGCTATGCGACGGACGTGCTCTTCGCCGACTCGATGGGGTACCACCAGTCGACCAGCAGCGACAACCACAACGTGAACCACTCGTTCAACATGCTCTACACGAAGAAGTTCGACCGGAAGGACGAGGAGCTCACGCTGGACGCCACGTTCAGCATGCGCCGCGTGAACGGCGAGGGAGAGCAGGAGCAGACCTACCCCAACACCGGCGCCAACTATGCGAACTACTACCTGCGCGAGAGCGAGACCGAGAACCACCACCAGGCGCTGAACCTCAAGGCCAACTGGCTGCGTCCACTCGACACGTTTCTCGGGCTGGAGGGGTGGCGACTAGAGACGGGCTACGAGGGACGGATGGACTGGCCCGACCAGCGAGCCGACTACTACCGCACGCGCTACTTCGCGGGCGGGAGCGGGTCGTACGACCTGAACCGCTACTACGACAGCCTCTCGTCGACCCACTTCGACTACAACCTGCAGGTGCACGCCGTGTACGCCACGCTCGGCGGCAAGCTGACGGACAACCTGTCGCTGCAGGGAGGACTGAGAGGCGAATACGCCCACACCTACGGCGAAGACATCAAGCACCCGGAGACCGAGCCGGTGGACAAGACCTACTGGCAGGTCTACCCGACGCTGCACCTCTCATACAAGATCACGGAGCTGCAGAGCGCCCAGGTGAGCTACAGCCGACGGGTGCGGCGTCCCCACATGTGGGACCTGAACCCCTACATGGACATCCGCGAGGACAACCAGATGAGCTTCGGCAACCCGTATCTGGACCCAGAATACACCAATGCCTTCGAGGTGAGCTACAACCTCGGGGTGGGCAAGGTGAACCTGTTCACGTCGCTCTACTACCGACAGACCAACAACATGATTACGCACTACGGCTTCACGTGGTGTGCCGACAGCGTGGCGCGGTACGCGCCGTGGGAACCGTACAGCAGCCAGTATGACGGCTACCGCGCCTCGACGAGCCTGAACCTCAGCCAGGGCTACAACTACGGCATGGAATTCATCTTCGACTGGCAGGTGCTCAACTGGTGGAAGATAAACATCAGCCTGAACCTGTACCAGAGCAACATAGAGGGCACGGAGCAGGTGAACAACCAGAGCGTGTCGTCGTTCCAGGCGAGCGGCAAGTTCAGCTCGTTCATGACGCTGCCGAAGGACTGGACGGTGCAGGTGAGCGGTCAGTACTGGGCGCCGTGGCTGGACCTGCAGACGCAGATGGACCCCAGCTACTGGGTGGACCTGGCGGTGAAGAAGGACGTGTTCGACAAGCGCGGGACCATCAACATACGTGTGAGCGATGTGCTCTGCACCGGCGGGTGGGGGCACACGACCTACAGCGCCACGTTCAACCGCGTGGTGAAGAACCGGAGGCTCTCGCCTGTGGTGACCGTCGGATTCTCGTGGAAAATCAACAACGGCCTGCGCCAGCAGCGTCAGCAGCAGATGGAGGAGGAAGGCGGAGACGAGAGCACGGTCTATTGAATTGAAAATTGAAAATTGAAAGTTGAAAATTAGAGGGGATAGACCATGGCGCTTTTGACACGGGAGTGTGACGGGCGGCGGGAGGTGCTGGACCCGGTGCGGCGGCGCTGGGTGGCGCTGACGCCGGAGGAGGCCGTGAGGCAGGAGACCATAGTCCAACTGCGCGACCGCTACGGCTATCCGACAGAGCTGATGCAGGTGGAGGGGACGATAAGCGTGAACGGGCAGACGCGGAGGTGCGACATAGTGGTCTACGACACGGAGGGGAGGCCGAGGATGATAGTGGAGTGCAAGCGTCCGGAGGTGGCCATCACGCAGAAGGTATGCGACCAGGCATGCCGATACAACACGGTGCTGCACGTGCCGCTGCTGCTGCTCACCAACGGGCGGCAGAGGGTGGTGGTGGAGGTAGACTTCGAAGCCCGTCGGCTGCGCCAGCTGGGCGACATACCGCGATGGGAATGTTAAAAAAAGAACACATTTAGCAGCCTCAGCGTCATCTAACTATGAACAGGGCAGAAATACGACAGCAGCTGGTGGACCACTACCTGGACTTCTATGCGCTGGCCGTATCGATGCTCCGCGACGACGACGACGCGAAGGATGCGGTGCAGGAGGCACTGGTGCGCACCATGACGGGCCGTCACGTGGACGACGCGGTGGCCTACTGCTTCCAGACGCTGCGGAGGGTGGCGATAGACACGCTGCGGCACCGCCTGCGGCACGCGCCGATAGGCGACAGGGACATCGCCGATAGCGGAGAGGGAGAGAGCGACGGGGAGATGCTGGAGAGGGTGATGAGGCTGCGCAACGAGCTGCCGCGGGTGAGCAAGACGCTGGTAGTGCTGCACGACCAGAAGGGCTACACCTACGACGACATAGCGGCGCTGACGGGGCTGAGCAAGATGACCGTGAGACGGAAGCTGAAGGAGGCCCACGAAACAATGAGACAAGAACTGGAGGACGAACTATGACACAGGACAAGAAGCAAGAGCTGCTGAGGCGGCACGCCGCCGGGGCGCTGAGCGACGAAGAGCGCGAGGAGTTGAGCCGGATGTGCGGGCGGGACGAGATTTTCGCCGCGGCAGACCGGAAGGTGGCGGCGATAAGGCGTCGGCGCCACGCGGGGGCGCTGGCGATGGCGGCAGCGGCGGTGGCGGCGATAGGTGCCGTGGCCGTCATGGGACCGCAGCGCGGCAGCGAGACCCTGGTGGCGGAGCAACAGCAACCGCTGCCGATAGCCGTGGAGACGGCGGTGGCGGACGTGGCGCCGGCAGCGAGCACGGCCGCCGAGCAGCAGCCGCGCGCAGCCGTGGCGGCGAGCAAGCCGGCCCGCAAGGTGCGCCACAAGGCAGAGGAGCCGGTGGTGATGTGCAACAACGAGTGCGAGGCCGACTCGGTAATCAACGATATATGGAAGTTTTTGTCGGCGTGAGGGGGGAAGTTTAAGGTTTAAGGTTTAAGGTTTAAGGTTTAAGGTTTATGGGTTATGGGTTATGGGTTACGGGTTAAGGTTTACAGTTTAAGGTTTACGGTTTAAGGGTTATGGGTTACAGTTTAAGGTTTACGGTTTAAGGTTTACAGTTTACAGTTTAAGGTTTATTATGGGTTATGTACGGGTTAAGGTGATGTGGGTGCTGGGGGTGATGTTGCTGGCTTCGATGGCGGCGACGGCCCAGACGGACCTCTACCGGCGCTATGCGCAGCAGGAGGGGGTGAAAGTGGCGTCGGTGAGCGGGTTCGCAATAGACAGCGCCACGCGTGTGGACGTGACGGTGATAGAGGCCGAGAGCGACGAGGGGTGGCGGTGGATGAAGGAGGAATTCTATATCGGCGACCTCTCGCCGCAGCAGGAGGCTTCGCTGGACGAGGGCTACGACGCCGTGCTCTTTGCGCGCCGGAGCCGTAGCAACCCGCGCGACAATGCGCCGGTGGTGGACGAGCAGCTGGACGTGGCCGGGAGCTGCTACATAGGCATCTCGTACCTCAGCCGTGCGGTGTACATCTTCTGCGCCGACAGCGAGGAGCAGTACGACGCGGTGGCCGCGCTGCTGCTGAAGAAGATTATGCACAGCGGGCGATAGGTGCCGCCCTGTGAGGGCAAGAGGTACTGCCAGACGATGATTTTGCCCTTACAGGGCGCGGTGCGCAGGGGGCATTTCACCCAGGGCGTTGCCCTGGGCTGGGAGATAATTGGCCTTACAGGCCATCTTGCATACTCCAATCCTACCAATTATTTCGAAAACATCAAGGGCGCAGGGTTACAGGCCATCTTGCATATTCCAATCCTACCAATTATTTCGAAAACAGCAAGGGCGCAGGGATACAGGCCATCTTGCCTGTGCCAATCCTACTCATTGGCAAGGGCGCAGGGATTGTGTCGTTTGGCTGCGGATTTTTACCGGACAAAAGCGATTTCTTTCATGCCACAGGAGAGGCGGCGGCCGTCGGCGGCGGAGAGCAGCAGCCGGCCGTGAGGGTCGACGCCGGTGACGGTGGCCACGACCTCCTCGCCGTCATACATGTAGCGTGCGGGGACGCCGAGGTTCAGGAGGTGGTTCAGATAGTCCGGCTCGGGGTCGAGGCCGGAGCGCAAGGCGTCGTATCTCGTTGCGATACACGCCAGGAGCTGCTGCAGGAGGGGCTGCAGTTCGAATTGGCGTGCGGTGAGGATGGCGAGGGAGGTGGGGTTGGGGACCCAGTCGGGGAAGCGGAGCTGGTTGACGTTGAGGCCAATGCCGCAGACGGCCGAGACGATGCGGTCGGCGGCCAGACGGGTGCTGACCAGGGTGCCGCAGATTTTCCTGCCGTCGACATATATGTCGTTGGGCCACTTGATGAGAGTGGAGAGTGGAAAGTGGAAAGTGGAAAGCAGGTCGACCAAGGCGAGGGAGAGGGCCTGGGTGAGTCGGAACTGGCGGTCGGCCGGGAGGAAGGAGGGGTGGAGGACGAGGCTGAAGGTGAGGTTGAGGCCGGGCTGGGAGTGCCAGTGGTTGCCGCGCTGGCCGACGCCGGCGGTCTGAGCGAGTGCCCAAAAGCAGGTGAAGTCCCCGACCCGTGAGAGGTCGAGGGCTTCACAATAGCGGTTGGTGGACTCGAGGGAGTCGAATTTGATGATTTCCATTCCAGATTATCCAGCCACTATAGATTCTCCAGACTTCAGATGCTCATGATCTCTTTTTCCTTGGCGGCGTAGATTTTGTCGCACTCGGCGATGTTGCGGTCGGTGATGTCCTGCAGTTCTTTTTCGACCTGCTTCACCTCGTCTTCGGGTACGGACTTGTCTTTGAGCTTCTTCACCTCGTCCATAATCTTGCGGCGGACGTTGCGGACGTTCACCTTGGCGTTTTCCACTTCGTTCTTGGCGGCTTTGCTGAGCTCGCGGCGGCGCTCTTCGGTGAGCGGGGGGATGACGATGCGGAGGAGGTCGCCTTCGTGGCGAGGAGTGAAGCCGAGGTTGGCGTCGAGGATGGCCTTGTTGATGGCGCCGACGAGGGTTTTCTCCCAGGGCTGGATGACGATGGAGCGGGCGTCGGGGGTGTTGATGTTGGCCACCTGGCTGATTTCGGTCATGGTGCCGTAGTAGTCCACCTTGACGCCGTCGAGCATGCCGGGGTTGGCTTTACCGGCACGGATTTTGGCCAGCTCTTTGTCGAGGAAGCTGAGCGAACTCTTCATGCTGTTTTTTGCCTCTTCGAGGCAGGCTTTTGATAGGTCGTTCATATATGATAAGATTTAAGTTTTATGCTTTGGGGTTGGGGTTGGCGCACGGGTTGGGGGTTGGCGCTAACGGCTTACGAGGGTGCCTATTTCCTGGCCTTCCACGACCTTCAGCAGGTTGCCCGGGCGGTTCATGTCGAAGACGTAGATGGGGAGGTCGTTCTCCTCGCAGAGGGCGAAGGCGGTGAGGTCCATGACCTTGAGTTTCTTGCTCATAGCCTCGGCGAAGGAGAGGTTGGTGTATTTGACGGCGGAGGGGTCTTTCTCGGGGTCGGCGGTGTAGACGCCGTCGACGCGGGTGCCCTTGAGGATGATGTCGGCCTTGGCCTCGATGGCGCGGAGGGTGGAGGCGGTGTCGGTGGTGAAGTAGGGGTTGCCGGAGCCGCCGCCGATGATGACGACGCGTCCCTGCTCCATGGCTTCGATGGCGCGTCGTCGGCTCATTTCGCGGCAGATAGGCTCGATGGCCAGTCCGGAAAGGAGTTCGGTCTTGAGGCCTTGGCGCTCGAGTTCGGCCTGGAGGGCGAGGCTGTTGATGAGGGTGGCGAGCATGCCCATGTAGTCGCCCTGGACGCGGTCCATGCCGCCGGCGGCGCCGCTGAGGCCGCGGAAGATGTTGCCGCCGCCGATGACGATGCCGACCTGGACGCCGCGATCGACCACCAGCTTGATGTCGGTGGCATACTGTGTCAGCATCTCGGGCGAGATGCCGTAACTCTGTTTCCCCATGAGCGACTCGCCGCTCAGTTTGAGCAATATCCTTTTGTACTTCATAGCTCTTATTGTACTATTTCTCATTATGTTGCCCCGATTTGGAGACGATGTTTCAGCAACAAAGTTACAAAAGATTTCCGAACCTGCAAAATAGTGGGGGATTTTTTTTAGTCGATGGGGAGGGGAATTGAAAATTGAAAATTGAAAATTGAAAGTTGAGAATTGAAAATTGAAAATTGAAAGTTGAAAGTTGAAAATTTGGGGAAGGGAGGGTAGAGAGGGGGTAGAGAAGGGGTAGAGAGGACCCAGAGAGGGGGTAGAGAGGACCCAGAGAGGGGGTAGAGAGGACCCAGAGAGGACCCAGAGAGGGGGTAGAGAGGGTGCGGTGAAATGCTTGCTGCGCAAGGGTTTCGGGAAAACCGGAACTGGGCGCCGGCGGCAGGGGACGGGCTTTCAAGGGTTTAGAAAATCCGGTCCGGACGGCGACGGGGGGAATAGAGCGGCCGGGGAGGGTGCGGGGAGTTGTTTTTTTGCCATATCGGAAAAAGTTTGTATTTTTGCAGTTTGATTAGATTACGATAACGAGGCCGATATGACGATAGACTATCCGTGGTATGCCGTGATGCTCTGCATTCTGTGCGGCGCGCTGTATGCGGCGGTCATGTATGCCGCAGGGGGGCGGAATTATCCCCGCGGGGTACGGTGGCTGCTGGCGGCGTTGCGCTTTCTGGCCGTCGGAGGGCTGAGCCTGCTGCTGCTGGCGCCGGTACGCCGCCAACAGGTCAACGAGCGGCAACTGCCCACGGTGGTGCTGGCGCGCGACGTGTCGGGCTCGGTGGCCGGAGGGGCCGACAGCGCCTTCAGGATGGAGGAGCTGGCCAAGGCCATAGAGGGGCGATGCCGCGTGGTGAACGACACCTTCGGTACGGCCAGTGCGACGGACCTGGGCGAGATGCTGGTCAGGCACCGAGCCGAGGGGGTGGCCGCCGTGGTGGTGGCCTCGGACGGTATACACAACCGCGGAGCCAACCCGGCGACCGTGGCCGAGGGGCTGCCATTCCCGGTGTACACCGTAGCGCTGGGCGACACCACGGCGCGGAGAGACGCGGCCCTGTCCAGCCTGCAGGCTGGGCGCATAGCCTCGCTCGGGGGCACGATACCGGTCGAGGTGGCCGTCAAAGCCACCCTGCTCGGCGGGCATGGCGCCATGATGACCATTGCCGACGCCGAGGGTCGGGTGCTGTTCCGGCAGCGTGTGGAATATGACGGGGAGGACTTTGCCGCCACCATAGCGGCCAGCCTTCCGGCTTCGGAGGCGGGGCTGCAGCGCTTCACGGTCCGCATAGGCGACGCGGGCGGCGAGGCGACGCTGGCCAACAACAGCCTGTCGTTCTACGTCGACGTTATCGACAGCCGTCGGCGTGTGGCCATCATAGGCAACGCCGCCCACCCAGACTTGGGGGCTTTGAAACGCGCCATAGAGAGCAATGCGAACTACGAGGCCGTGGTGGTCGACGCCGCCGACGCCGAGCGTGGCAAGTGGAAGGCCACGGACGGGGAGTGGAGCATGGCGGTGTTGCACAACCTGCCGTCGCGCCACCATCCGCGCATCGACTATGCCGCCGACTTGCCAAAGCTCTTCGTGGTGGGGCTGCAGACCGACCTGGGGCGGTTCAACGCGCTGCGCACGGGTCTCGAAATAACGTCAAAAAGCACCGGTTCGAGCGAGGTGACAGCCTTGCGGCGCGAGGCTTTCGGCCTGTTCAACCTTGACGCGGCCGACGCAGCTGCCGTGGAGGCCATGCCGCCACTCGTGGCCCCCTTCGGCGAGGCACGCCTCGCGACGGGGGTGCAGACCCTCTTCGGCGCCCGGATAGCCACCATCGACACACGCCAGCCCCTGGTGGCGGCGACGGTGCACGGGGGCGACGGACTGCGCACGGCGTTCGTGTGGGGCGAGGGATTGTGGCGCTGGCGGCTGGCTGACTGGCAAAACAGCGAGTCATTTTCCCACTTCGACCGGATAGTGTCGCAGATAGTGGGCTTCACCGCCATGCAGCAACAACGCGAACGGCTGCAGGTCGACGCGGAGCGCAGCTACGCCGGAGGCGAGACGGTGGTGATGCGGGCGCAGCTCTACAACGAGTCGTACGAGCTCTACAACCGGCCGGAGGTGAGCCTGCACCTCGAAGGCGACTCGGCCACGGCCGACTACACTTTCGGGCGCGAAGGCAACGGCTACAGGCTGAGCCTGCCCGGTCTGAAGGCAGGACTATACCGGTACACCGCCACCACCGGCGACGGGCAGGAATGCCACGGCAGCTTTGCCGTAGAGGACATCAACGTCGAACAACGCCGGCTGACGGCGGACCACGGGCTGCTGCGCACGGTCAGCGCGGTGAGCGGCGGCCGGATGTACATGAGAGACAGCTTAGACGCCCTCGCCGAGGACCTTGCCGCCTTCAAGCCTGTCATCCACTCGCACACACGCTATGCCGAGATGCTGCGACTGCCGGCGGTGCTGGTGCTGATAATGCTGCTGCTGGCCGCCGAGTGGGTGCTGCGCAAATACCACGGCGAGATATGAAAAGATGGCGAGACACGATGCGTGGCGGATTGGCCCGCGAGGCAGCCACTTTGATGGGGGGCAACATGCTGGCCCAGGCTTTGGCGGTGGGAGCCTACTTTATACTGACACGCATCTACACCCCCGACGACTACGGCCTGTTCAACATCTTCTATTCCTACATCGAGGTGCTGGTTATCGCCTCGACCTGCAAGTACGAGCTGGCAACGGTGGTGGCCGACAACGAGCGAGAAGCGGCGGCGGTGACTCGTTTCGCATTGCGACTCAACACAACGGTGTCGGCCGTCTTGCTGGCGGTAGCCGCGGGCTTATGGGCCACGGGGCAGCTACCTACGCACTTCCGCAGCCTTGGATGGATGGTGATGCTGATACCACCAATGGTGTTTTTCTGTGGCACGTCACGGATATATAGCTTTCTATACAACCGCTTCCACCGCTACAGAGCCATAGCTCTCTCCGACAACGTGGCCGCCGGGGGAGGAGCACTACTGAAGGTAGTACTCGGTCTGGCGGGGTGGCTTCAGAGCGGACTGCCCATCGGCACGACGCTGGGCCAGGCGGCCGCCAATATCAACTACCGCCTCGGATTACACCGTCTTGGGCTTCCGGCCACAACACGAGCCGACGAGCGAAGCGCAGCACGCCGCCATCGCAACTTTCCTCTCTTCGTGGCATCGAAGGAGTTTATCAGTACATTCTCGTCCAACCTCCCGTTCATTTGGGCGGCTCAGTATTTCGGTAGCGCCGAAGTCGGACTTTTCGGGCTTGCACTGACGTTCACCATGCAGCCTGTCAACATTGTAGGTTCAGCCATCGAACGGGTGCTTTATGCCCGCACCGCCGAGGCAGTACGCGAACAACGGCCAGTAGGGCACACTCTCATACATGCCCTACTGCCGCTGACCGTGGCGGCATTGGCGGTGTGTGTGGCAGCCTGGTTCGTGGCAGAGCCGGTATTCGTCTTCTGCTTTGGCAGCCGATGGGCAGGGTGCGGCGACTTTGTGCGCGCGCTGCTTCCCTGGGCAATAGTGGGGTTCGTAGTGTCCATCACACTCTATCTGCCCAATGTGTTCGGAAGTCAGCGAACGGAGATACACTTCTTTGTGGTGTTGCTTGCGGTGCGGGCGGCAGCTGTATACATAGGAATACGGACAGCCAGTTTCTTGCTGACTATCCGTATCTTTGCCTGGGTGTCCGTTGCGGTCTATGTAGCGCTACTTATATGGTATGCCACCCAGATTATCCGCTACGAGCGGAACCTCAAAGTTTGATTACACGCACCGCGCTGCCTTCATAGGGCAGAACATAGACGCCTGCTGGACGGGTACTGAGATCATATTCACTATCGCCAACGGTGACACGCCCACGAGTCGGGTTAGGATAGACCTTGACGGGGTTCTGATGCACGTCACTGATGCTGGCACGCTTGCTAATATCCAGCTTAATATAGACCGTTACCTTGTTGTCCATAGTGCCAGCATTACCGACTTCGAGTTTGAATATAGCCTCGCCGACTTCAAGACCTTCGAAGTGGGGTTCGATGGTGACAACCTCGTTGTGAATGGACTTAGGGGCGATTTTGTAGTCGGGCAATAACTGCTGATCCTCGCGGCACTGTCCAGCAGCACAGACCACAAAGTTCATGCCGGAAGGCATATCGATGGCGGTGACAATCTGGTTTGTAGCAAGGGTATCGTCTGTGAGATTTTCAACGTAGAAACTGATGTATGCAACGTGCATCTCCGCTTCCCAATCCTGAAGGAGGTGGGTGATCGTATCACCTTCAGCGAGCCGGGCTGTCGTCGAATCGGAATAGTGCAGTGCATACTGCTGTGCGGCGGCATTCCCGCCAAACAAGGCTGTCATGGCGACAGCCAAAATGGTCATAATGGTCTTTTTCATATTCAATAATGTTGTTTGTTGTCAGTCTAACTTGAGAACAGCAAGGAAAGCACTCTGCGGCACCTCAACATTGCCGACTTGACGCATGCGCTTCTTACCCTCCTTCTGTTTCTCGAGGAGTTTACGTTTGCGGGTAATATCGCCGCCATAACACTTTGCAGTCACGTCCTTGCGCACCTGACGTACCGTCTCACGGGCGATAATCTTGCTACCAATGGCAGCTTGGATGGCCACGTCGAACTGCTGACGTGGGATGAGGTCCTTAAGCTTTTCGCACATCTTGCGGCCTATCGGGTAGGCATTGTCAACATACGTGAGTGTAGAGAGGGCATCTACAGGGTCGCCGTTGAGGAGGATTTCCAGTTTGACGAGCTTCGAGGGCTGGTAGCCATTGATATAGTAGTCGAACGAAGCATAGCCCTTAGAGATGGACTTCAACTTATCGTAGAAGTCAAAGACAACCTCGCCAAGCGGCAGATCGAATGTAATCTCGATGCGATCTGTGGTGAGGTAGGTCTGGTTCTTCAGTTGACCACGCTTGTCCATACAAAGTTTTATAACCGGCCCTATAAAGTCGGCCTTGGTGATAATTTGAGCATGTATGTAGGGTTCGTAGACCTCGCTGATGTTGTTTGGCTCCGGCATACCGCTGGGGTTGTAAACATCCTTCTCTTCTCCGTTGGTGAGTTTCACCTTGTACTGCACGTTGGGTACGGTGGTGATGACATCCATATCGAATTCGCGCGTCAGTCGCTCCTGTACAATCTCCATATGCAGCAGCCCAAGGAAACCGCAGCGGAAACCAAATCCTAGGGCCAGCGAACTTTCGGGTTCAAAGGTCAACGAAGCGTCGTTGAGCTGCAACTTCTCAAGGCTGGCTCGCAACTCCTCGTAGTCGTCAGTATCAACCGGGTAGACTCCCGCAAAAACCATGGGTTTGACTGCCTCGAAGCCATCTATTGGTTTTTCGCAGGGCGTAGCCACATGGGTAATGGTGTCGCCCACACGCACTTCCTTCGAGGTCTTGATACCACTGATGATATAGCCCACATTGCCAGCGCTCAGCTCTTTACGCGGCTCCATATTCAGCCGCAGCACACCCACTTCGTCGGCATCGTACTCCTTGCCCGTGGAGAAGAACTTCACATGGTCACCCGTGCGAAGCTTGCCGTTCATGATGCGAAAGTAGCTGATTATGCCGCGGAAGGGGTTGAATACCGAGTCGAATACCAGGGCCTGAAGCGGTGCAGAAGGGTCTCCCACAGGGGCCGGTATGCGGTCAACGATAGCATCCAGGATGGCCTGCACACCCTCACCCGTCTTTGCCGAGCAGCGAAGAATGTCTTCGTGCTTGCATCCCAGCAGGTCCACAATCTCGTCGGCAACCTCCTCGGGCATAGCACTGTCAAGGTCTATCTTGTTCATCACAGGGATGATTTCCAAGTCGTTCTCGAGGGCCAGGTAGAGATTGGAGATAGTTTGGGCCTGTATGCCCTGCGTGGCATCGACCACAAGCAGAGCTCCCTCACAAGCAGCAATGGCCCGACTCACCTCGTAACTGAAGTCCACGTGACCCGGCGTATCGATAAGATTGAGTGTGTATTCCTCGTTTCTTGTTGCACCCTCTACATTCTCCTGCCTGACATAGTTCATCTGTATGGCGTGACTCTTAATGGTAATGCCGCGCTCCTTTTCGAGGTCCATGTCGTCAAGCACCTGGTCCTGCATTTCGCGTGCGCTGACGGTATTCGTAACTTCCAACAATCGGTCAGCCAACGTACTCTTACCGTGGTCAATATGTGCTATAATGCAAAAGTTGCGTATGTTTTTCATCGCTGCAAAGATACGAATATTTTCGGGATTCGGTATTTTTTTCGTACCTTTGCACCATGATTCAAGTGGAAATTTGTGCTGCGTCCGTAGCCTCAGCCATAGCCGCCAAGCAAGGTGGAGCCCAGCGTATTGAGCTCTGCCGCAATCTGGAGTGCGGCGGCCTCACACCGTCCGACGACGATATCGAGTACTGCGTCCGCACCCTCGGTTTGCGCACCCACGTGCTCGTGCGCCCACGCCCGGGCGACTTCTGCTACTCTCAATCTGAAGTGGATGAAATTATGTCCACCATCGACCGCTGCCGCCGCCTGGGGGCCGCCGCCGTGGTCGTGGGCTTCCTCGATGCCCAAGGCCGTATCGATGTCGAACTGACCCGTAGCGCCGTCCGGCGAGCCCAAGACATGGAGGTCACTTTTCATCGGGCCTTCGATGGGGCCTCTCTGGGGCCTCTCTGGGGCCTCTCTACCCTCTCCGACTGCGGATGCACCCGTTTGCTCACCAGCGGTCAAAAGCCAACCGCCATGGAAGGAGCCGGGCTGATACGCCAGCTGGTGGAACAATCCAAGACCCTCCACCACTTCCAAATCCTGGCCGGTAGCGGTGTCACGCCCGACAACGCCCGCCAATTGGTACTCTCCACCGGCGTCCGCGAAATCCACGGCTCATGCAAGCGACTCCTTCCCGATGGCACCTGGCAGACCGACGCTACTCTGGTGCGCCAGCTGCTGTCGGCTGTGGAAGACCTGTAAATAAAACAATTATCCAAAAACAATACAAATCATGAAAAAAACATTACTTCTTGTCGCCGCCATTGCCGCCATGTCCCTCAGCGCCAATGCCCAATGGTTCGATTTCAGCAACAACAGCCATCGTTTCAGCATCGGCTTCCAGATTGGCCAGTCGGCCGTGGGAACCGACTACTCCAAGCTAGGCCTCGGCATGAGCATACAGGCCTTGGGCATCCATGTCGACTTCATCCGCGTGGTCCCCGAACACAAATACGACAATCACGTCGACCCCAGCCTCCAGTACAACGACTCGTCGTCATACAACATCAACCTCGGCTACCAGATTCCCGTGCTGCCCTGGCTGCGGGTGATGCCCCTCGTAGGCTACTGCCAGACCAACTATGGCGTGACCGACATGGGCACACTGAACGCTGAAACCAACGAAAACTCCACCACTCTTTACCACGACTACACCGTCACCCCCGGCTCGCGCAAACACTACTTCAACTTCGGCGTCGGCCTCTCCATCCGCCCCGTGAAGTACATCGACATCTATGGAGTCTACTCGCGCCGCGCCATCTACGGCGGTATCAGCATCAACCTCGATGCCTTCGTCGACGACGAGGTCTACTACGAAGAATAATTCCCCCACAAAAAACACCAGCGTCCAACAACATGAAACACTCGCTCCTCGCCGTGGCCGTGGCAGCACTCTGTCTCGCGGCGTGCAACACCAACCCCCACTTCATCACCGACCGCGCCTACCGCAGCGAGGTGCACGCCGACTTCGAGGCACGCATGGCCGCATTCCCCATGCTCGACGTCCAGCTCGACACCCTCTCCCGTGCCGAGCGCGAAGCCATGGAGTTCCTCTATGCCTACATGCCACTCTCCGACCTGGCCGACTACGAGTCCGCCTTCTACCTCGACCAGGTGCGCTACGCCTTCCGTGCCCGCGAGGAGATGCCCTGGGGAAAGGACATTCCCGAAGATGTCTTCCGACACTTCGTCCTGGTCTACCGCGTCAATAATGAGAACCTCGACACAGCCCGCATGCTCATGTTCCGCGAGCTGAAAGAGCGCGTGCAAGGCATGACCATCGAAGAGGCCGCCCTCGAGGTCAACCACTGGTGCCACGAGCACGTCGCCTATCGCGCCTCCGACAGCCGCACCTCCGCCCCCCTGGCCACCATGCGCACCTCGCTCGGCCGCTGCGGCGAGGAGAGCACCTTCGCCGTCACCGCCCTGCGCGCCGTCGGCATCCCCGCTCGCCAGTGCTACACGCCACGCTGGGCCCACTGCGACGACAATCACGCCTGGGTGGAGGTATGGGTCTCCGGAGAATCAGGAACCTCCGGCGAGTGGAAGTTCCTCGGCGCCTGCGAGCCCGACCCGCGCCTCGACATGGGCTGGTTCTCCGTCCCCAGCACACGCTGCATGATGGTCCACTCCAAAGCCTTCGGACGCTACAAGGGCGACGAGGAGGTGGTGCGCCGCACCAGCCTCTACAGCGAGCTCAACCTCCTCAGCCACTACGCCCCCACACGCCGCGTCACCGTCACCGTACAGGACGCCAATGGCCGTCCCCTCCCGGACGCCCAGGTGAAGTTCAAACTCTACAACTACGCCGAATACTACACCCTCTCCTCCCAGACCACCAACGCCGAAGGCCGCGCCTCGTTGACCACCGGTCTCGGCGACCTGCTTGTTTGGGCCACCGATGGCGACCGCTACGCCTTCGAGAAGCTGGATGTGCGCCAGGACAGCACGATGACCCTACAGCTTGGTACGCAGGCACCCCTGCCTGCGGGCAGCGACGCAGTGGCAGCAGGCACCTCGCCGGTGTATCAGTTCGAGATGGTGCCCCCCGTGGCTGGAGAACCAAAAGTAGTGGCCACCGAGGAAGAAACAGCCGCCAACGCCCGCCGCTTGGCCTACGAGGATTCGCTGCGCAACGCCTATACTGCCACGTTCCCGACGAAAGAGAACTACACAAAGTTGCTACCCTACACGGATGACAATGCTTGGGACATCATCCGCAGGAGTGAGGGCAACTATGCCGAGATTGCAGAGTTTATCTGGGAGGATTTTGATTATGATTACCTCTGCACCTTCAGTGACAAGGACCTGCGCGACATCACAGCCGACGTGCTGGCCGCCAACTACGACTTGTTCACCGACAAAAATGTTTCCTACGAGGTTTACAAGAAAGGCATCCTCCCCGCCCGCATCAGCAACGAGATGGTGCGTCCCTACCGCAAGGAGCTCGCCTGCTTCAAAGGTATGACGGCAGACAGCATCCATCGTTGGGTGGTCAACAACATTGTTGTCGACGATACAAGCAACTACTACAACTGCCCCGTCTCGCCCGTGGGCGTCTACCGTCTGCGTCGTGCCGACAGCCACAGCCGCGACATCTTCTTCGTGGCCGCCTGCCGTGCCGCCGGAGTGCCCGCCTATCTGGACAATGCCACCAATATCATCTACTGCTGGAACGGCAAAGCCTGGCAAAAAACCGACTTGTCCGACTCGTCCGACAAGTCTGACAAGTCTGACAAGTCCGACAAATCCGACAATGCCGTCCTCACCCTCACCTACCGCGGCAAAGACCCCGCCAAGCCCGTCTACTGGCCCCACTTCACCCTGGCCAAGCTGGAGCACGGCGACCTGCGCACCTTCGACTTCGAGAACGACCCCCGCATGGCCTCCTTCCCCGCCACCCTCAGCCTGGAGCCCGGCACCTATTGCCTCTCCACCGGCAACCGCTACCCCGACGGCGCCGTCCGCTCACGCCTGGAGTTCTTCGAGGTCAAGGCCGGCGAACGGGTGACCAAGGAAATCGTCATCCTGCCTCTGGAGTCAAACCTTAACACAAAACACTTAACACTGAACACTGATATAGAGCTCTTCGATGGCATCGAACTTTGGGACTATGCCGGCAACTCCGGCATGCTCTACGTCAACCTCGGCGAATACAGCGAACCCTCCAAGCACCTCGTCGTCGAACTGCGCCAGTTGCAGAAAGAAATGCGCCAGTGGGGCGGCATGACCTTCATGGTAGGCCCGACCAATATCGACATGCCCTCGTGGGGCCTGGCCAACACCGACTTCGCCTATCAGAAAGGACTGCTCGAACAGCGTATTGTCGAAGCCACCGGCCTCGCCAACGTGGAGTACCCCCTCGTAGCCCTGATAGACAAAGACGGCCGCATCCTCTACCACAGCACCGGCTACAAAATCGGCGTCATCGAACAAGTGCTCAAAGCAGCCAACTAAAAACAAAGAAGCCCGCCGTTCTGCGGGCTTCTTTATTTATACTTATCGGTGTCCGAAACTCACATCAACTCTACCCCCTTTCTACCCCAAACCGACCATCTGGCGGCTGAGATAGTTTTACCGAGTCATGTGTTTTTTACTCCACCGTGACGCTCTTGGCCAGGTTGCGCGGCTGGTCCACATTGCGCCCCTTGGCGGTGGCAATATAGTAGGCCAGCAACTGCAGCGGGATGACCGAAAGCAGCGGCACAAAGCAGTCTCGCGTATCGGGAATGGTGAAAACGTAGTCGCTCATGTTCTTCACCGTCGTGTCGCCCTCCGTGACGACACTGATAATCTTACCCTTTCTACTCTTGATTTCCTGTATGTTGCTCACGACCTTGTCGTACATTCCACGCTTCGGCGCTATGAACACCACCGGCATCTCCTCGTCCACCAAGGCTATGGGGCCGTGTTTCATCTCGGCGGCGGGATAGCCTTCAGCGTGGAGGTAGGATATCTCCTTCAGCTTCAAAGCTCCCTCAAGCGCCACGGGGTAGTTGTAGCCGCGCCCGAGGAAGATGAAGTTGCGGCAGTAGGTGAACATCTGGGCGAACTTGTCTATGTCTTTGTTGTTCTCCAGCGTCCACTGCATCTTGTCCGGTATCTTGTACAGCTCGTCGACCAACATATGGAACATCTCGTCGCTGAGCGTCTTCTTCTCCTTGGCAATGGCCAGACCCAGCAGACAGAGCGTTATCACCTGCCCGGTAAAGGCCTTCGTCGAAGCCACACCGATCTCGGGTCCCACATGCAGGTATGTGCCGCTGTGCGTGGCTCGGGCAATGGACGAACCTATGACGTTGCAGATGCCGTAGAGGAACGCCCCCTTCTGCTCGGCAAGCTGTATGGCGGCCAGCGTGTCGGCCGTCTCACCACTCTGACTCACTGCGATGACCACATCGTCCGGATAGATGACCGGGTTGCGGTAGCGGAACTCCGAGGCGTACTCCACCTCGACGGGTATCTGGGCCGCCTCCTCGATGAAATACTTGCCTATCAGGGCCGAGTGCCAGCTCGTGCCGCAGGCGCAGATGATGATGCGACGTGCGTTGACGAACTTGTCCCGGTGGTCTATAATGCCGCTCAGCACCACGTCGTGGGTCCTGGGGTGCAGACGCCCTTTGATACAGGTACGCAGCGCATTGGGCTGCTCCCAGATCTCCTTCAGCATGAAGTGCGGGAACCCACCCTTCTCCAACTCGTCGAGGCTCAGGCTCAGGGTGTGCATCTCCGGAGTCTGGTGCACATTGCTGAGGTTGACGATGTCTATCTTGCCCGTGCGGTCCATGTAGGCTATCTCCTCGTCCTTGAGGTACACGACCTGCTTGGTGTATTCCACTATCGGTGTGGCATCGCTGCCCAGGTAGAACTCCTTCTTTCCGCGCGCGTCAGTGCCCACGCCGATAACCAGCGGCGAACCCTTGCGAGCGCAGACCAGCTGGTCGGGGTGCGACTTCTCGAGTATAGCTATGGCGTATGCTCCGACCACATTCTTCAGCGCCCGCTGCACAGCCGTGAAGAGGTTGCAGTGTCCTTTCTTCTGCGTGTACTCTATGAGCTGCACCAGCACCTCGGTGTCGGTATCCGAACAGAAGGTGTAGCCCTCCTTCTCCAGCATGGCACGCAACGTCTTGTAGTTCTCTATGATACCATTGTGCACCAGCGACAGGTTGCCGCTCTGCGACAGGTGTGGATGTGCGTTGACGGTGTTGGGCTCGCCGTGGGTGGCCCATCGCGTGTGGGCGATGCCTATCGTACCCGTGGTATCCTCGCCGGCACACTTGTCCTCCAGGGCCGACACCTTGCCTGTAGCCTTGTACACATTCAGGTCGCCCTTGCTGTTTATCATCGACACGCCAGCACTGTCGTAACCGCGATACTCTAAACGGTGGAGTCCCTTAATCAGAATTGGATAGGCACTCTCCTCGCCAATATATCCTACTATTCCACACATAGTTAGTAAAATTTATATTTATGTTTAACAATGCAAATATACGCAAATACTTTTATCTGGCAAAAAAAAAATCTCTGATGTCCTGATTGAAAACAGGCGCCAAGGCGCCCCCAAAAGGCGACCGACGGGGACGCCCCCGGGGGGGGGGGGGCGGGGGGGCCGGGGGGGGCGGCGGGGGGGGGGGGGGGGGGGC
>Ga0310697_10000576_pt1 | contig 47875 bp, 34 predicted proteins | sample 172DNAGHGlowgp2_FD_203883 | JGI IMG/M metagenome (GOLD analysis project Ga0310697, IMG submission 203883) | Sheep rumen microbial communities from Palmerston North, Manawatu-Wanganui, New Zealand - 1728 DNA GHGlow gp2 (v2) (version 2) | ecosystem: Host-associated > Mammals > Digestive system >...
CCTCAAGCAACTCCATATACTTAAGGCGATCTTCAAAAGTGTGCTTTTTGCGCATAACAAAACCCCGAAAGTTTTTTGTCTAACTTTCGGGGTTCATGTCAAAGTCGCGGGTCTTTTTTATTCTCTGTCAGTGAGGCGGCGGATGCGGGGGTCGGTGAGGTATTCGGTGGCGTCGCAGAAGAGGAGGCGGGAGTCGGACAGGTCCAGGGCGGAGAGCCAGGCGAAGTCCGTGTCCGTCAGGACCACCGGACTGTAGCCGGCGTCGGTGCCGTGCTCCAGGGCGTACTGCAGGCGCAGGATATCTTCGGCGGTGCACATCGCCCGCAGGACATCCCCCTTGAGCAGGACTTCCGAGAGGTCGCGCTGCAGGGGCGTCAGCGCGGTGTCGGCGTCGAGCCGGGCGCGCAGCGCAGCGTAGCGCCGCTCCACGCGCGCGGAGAACTCCGCCCCCGTGTGCACGCCCCGGAAGAGGTCCGGGGCTGAGAGGTCCAGCCGATACGCCGGAAATTGCCCGTATTGGGCATTTACGGCCGCGTAGGCGCCTTCATAGCGGATGTGCGGGACCTCGGCTTCCTGCAGGTCCAGACGCTGGATCGTGAGGAAACGGCTGTTGGGGACCCAGTAGATATCGGCCGTCTCGCCCGGCTTCGTCCAGCACGAAACCTGGCTCGTGCCGATGCCCAGCGAGATCCGCGCTGCCGACGTGCGTGTCTGCTTGAACCGGACTTCGGCCACACCGTCGCGGTCGAAAAAGACCGGCAGCTGCCGGACCACGCCCGGCCGGCGGCCCTCCACCAGGATGTCTCCGGAGATGGTCTCCGTCCAGGGTCCTTCCACCGGGAGGTGGATGCGGATCGTCGTGGTGCCGGGCTCCCGCGAGGCAGCGGGCAGGTGGTCCTCCGCCGGATTCCCGTCCGCGCCCGCGGCAATCTGTACCGGGCGCCCCGTCAGGTCGATGCCGAGCATCTGGAACGCATCCGTGGATTCTCCCTCCAGGAAGTCGCATCGCACGGCCTGCGCCGGCAGCGGGTCGAAGAACAGGCGGAACGCCACCCATCCTTCGCCCGGCGTCTCCGCCTCCCGGATGTATTTGCGGGTCCCCGGCACGATCCCTTCGGCGCCGTGCAGTGCGCAGCGCCGCCCGTCGGCATACAGGAACGACAGCGAGTCGATGGTGATCCACCAGCCCGGCCGGTAGTAGCCCCGCAGCGACAGGACCGTCGCCGTGTCGGTCCGTTCCACGCGGAGCAGCTCCAGGGACAGGGCATTGCGGTAGGCGTAGTAAGGGTAGTCCACGGCGGCGGGCAGCTGCGGCCGGCAGGCGCCCAGCAGCCCCGCCAGGGTCATCAGGAGAAGGATCCGCCCGCGCGCCATGGCCTATTTCCAACCGAAATCCAGGGGAAGGATGAACTCGACCGGCACGGCGCGCCCTTCCTGCACGCCGGCGCGCCAGAACGGCGAGCGGGTCAGCAGGGTCATCACGGCCGCTTCCTGCGCGGGCGTGAGCCGGTCGGTGAGAATCTGCGCGGAATCCAGGCAGCCGGATGCGGTGAGGACGATCCGCACGGGCACCAGCCCGCGGACATCGTCCAGGTCGTGCAGGGAGAAGGAGGAGAGGACATAGTCCTTCGCGATCCGCTCCAGGGTCTGTCCGTAGTATTCGACGATGCGCGTGCCGGGCTTGATGTCCGTCTGTGCGTACGGCACGGCCCGGGCTTCGGCCGGCGCCGCGATCTGGGCGTCCGCCGGGGCCGCTGCGTACAGGAAATCCGTCTGCGTGCGCGCCGTCGCGAGCAGCGAGAGCGCTGTCAGCGGCAGGACATACAGCGCGCGCAGGGCGCGCAGCGCCGGCGAGCGGCGGCGCCGCATCATGGCGATGCGTGCGCCCAGCGGTTGCCCGCCATACGGCGAGCCGACGGCGAATCCGCGTGCGGCCGCCGCGCGGCCGATGAGCGACAACTGATAGGCCTGCCGGTCCACGCCGGATGCCAGCACGGCCGTATCGGCCTCGTATTCATGCAGGGTCCTGAGGTCCCGGCGCAGCGCCCAGGCGGCGGGATTGAACCACTGGAAGGCGGTGATCACGGTCAGGAGGAGGTCCTCCTCTCCGTGGCCGGCGCGCACGTGCGCCTGCTCGTGCGCGAGGATCTCCGGGCATCCGCGCTCCCAGTCGGCGCGCGGGATGACGATGCGGTGCATCCAGCTGAACGGCGCCCCGGCGTGGTCGGAGACCACGATCCGGCGCCCGTCTGCGCTGCCGACGCGTTCGCCGGCCAGCACGATGCGCAAGGCGCCGGCGGCGCCGACCAGCCAGCGCAGCAGCACGGCAGCGACGCCGGCCAGGTAGATTCCGGTCAGCACGGCGGGCCACCAGGGCGCCGCCGCAGACACCTGCTCCAGCGTCTGTCGGGCGCCCCCTTCCAGGGCCTGGAAAGCCGCTTCGCGCGGCTCCACGGCCACCGTCCGGTGCAGGGTGACCACACACGCCGGCAGCACGCAGCAGAGCACGGCGCCGCCCGCGAGCACGCACCGGCCCAGCCGGTGGAACGTCTCGCGGGCGAGCAGCACCCGCCAGCCTGCATACAGAAGCGCTAGCAGGACAGCCGCTTTCAGTGTGTAGATCAGCAGACCCATTTGCACAAATATAATCAACTTTTCACGCACTGCGGGCGGTTTTTTGCATTTTAGGGTGACTTTTCGTAGCTTTGGATAGAGAATCACCTGTTATTATCCGATATGAAGCGTTTCCTTTGTATTACCCTCCTCCTTGCCTCCGTGTGGGCCGCGAACGCCCAGCAGACCGAGGTCCGTTATCTTTCCGGCACGGGGCCGGATGACGCCGTGCTGTGGGATTTCTGGGTCTCCGACGGGATGAATGCCCGCAAATGGAGCCAGATCGCCGTCCCCTCCTGCTGGGAGCAGCAGGGATTCGGCGGCTACACCTACGGCCGCTATTACATCTATGACCGCGACTCCGAGAAGGCCTGGCGCGACTACCGCGAGCACGCCTTCACCGAAGAATACGGCATCTACCGCCGCCGTTTCGACGTGCCCCGCTCCTGGAGCGGCAAGCAGGTGCGTCTCGTCTTCGAGGGCGTGATGACGGACGCCGAGGTCAAGGTCAACGGCGTCCGCGCCGGGGCGGTGCACCAAGGCAGCTTCTACCGTTTCTCCTATGACATCAGCAAGCTGGTCAAATACGGCCGGGAGAACCAGATCGAGGTGACCGTGCACAAGCAGTCGGCCGACGAGTCGGTCAACGCCGCGGAGCGCCGGGCCGACTGGTGGCTCTTCGGCGGCATCTACCGGCCCGTGTACCTGGAGGCCCTTCCGGAGCGCCATATCGCGCAGGTGGCCCTCGACGCACGCGCCGACGGTGCCCTGCGCGCCGACCTCCGCTTCGCCGGCCTCAAGGGTGCCGAGCGGCTCGAGATGAGCCTCGAGGAGATCCCCTCCGGCAAGGCCGTCGGCGCGAAGACCTTCGCGCTGGACGGGCAGTCGGCCCAGACCCTCTCCGCCAATTGGCCGGGCGTGAAGCCCTGGGATCCGGAGCACCCGAACCGCTACAAGCTAAGCCTGCGCCTGCTCTCCGGGGACGGCAAGGTCCTCCACCAGACCGAGGAGCGCATCGGCTTCCGGACCGTGGAATTCCGTCCGCAGGACGGCCTATACCTCAATGGGGTCAAGCTCCTGGTCAAGGGCACCAACCGCCACTGCTTCGACTCGCGCACCGGCCGCACCCTCAGCCGGGAGACCAGCCTGAAGGACGCGAAGCTCATCAAGGCGATGAACATGAACGCCGTGCGCTCGCACTATCCGCCGGACACCCATTTCCTGGAGGCCTGCGACTCCCTGGGCCTGATGTATATCGATGAGCTGGCCGGCTGGCAGAACTCCTACAGCGACGAAGTCGCGGCCCGTCTGCTGCCCGAGATGATCGCGCGCGACGTCAACCACCCGTGCGTCATCCTGTGGAGCAACGGCAACGAAGGCGGATGGAACACCTCCATCGACAAGGACTTCGCCAAATACGATCCCCAGAAGCGCCACGTGATCCACCCCTGGGCCGATTTCGACGGGCTGGACACCCGCCACTATCCCAACGCGGCGGACAATACCTACCGCCAGGAGCGGGGACAGAAGGTCTTCATGCCGACGGAATTCCTGCACGGCCTCTACGACCGCGGCCACGGCGCCGGCCTGGACGGCCTGTGGGAGAAATTCCGGCGCAGCCCGCTCTTCGCCGGCGGCCTCCTCTGGGCCTACGTGGACGAGGCGCTGCTGCGCACCGATACCGGCAAGCTGGACACCTACGGCCCCAACGCGCCGGACGGCATCGTGAGCGCGGACCGGCAGCCGGAGGGCAGTTTCTACACCGTCCGCCAGGTCTGGTCGCCCATCCAGGTGAAGCCCTTCGTGGCGAACGCCAACTTCACGGGCAAGTTCCTGGTGGAGAATGGTTTCCTGTTCTCCATGCTCAATGAGAACCGGATGCGCTGGCGGGTCCTGAGCCTGCCGCCGGATGCCTCGCAGGCTCCCGCCGTGCTCGAAGCCGGGTCCGTGCGGCTGCCCGCCATCGGCCCCGGCGAGACGGGCCTGGCGCACTTCGAGATCTCCGCCAATTACTACCACGGCGACATCCTCGAACTCGAGGCCTACAGCGCCGCTGGCGATACGCTCTGCACCTGGACCTTCCCCATCAAGAACACGGCGGAATACTACGCGGACCACGCGCCTGCACGCTCCCATGCGGGCAAGGCGTCCGTCTCGCAGGCGGCTGACGGCACTTACGTTCTCTCCGCCGCCGGCGCGACCGCCCGGATCAGCGCCAAGGACGGCACCCTGACCGAGCTCCGCAGGGGCGGCAAGACCCTCCCGCTGCGCAACGGTCCCGTGGCCGTCGGCATGCAGATGCAGCTGCGCGACGCCCACATGCGCATGCAGGGCGACACGGCCGTCCTGGCCCTCAAGTACGACGGCGCGGCCGATTCGCTCCTCTGGAAGATGACGCCGGACGGCCGCCTGGGCCTGGATGCTCTCGTACTCAACTACCGCACGGACAATCAGTTCCGGGGGAGTGCCATCGACCGTGAGGTCCGCAACCTCGGCTTCTCGTTCGACTTCCCCGAAGAGCAGCTCAGCGGTATCCGCTATCTGGGCCGCGGCCCCTACCGCGTGTGGAAGAACCGCCTCAAGGGTCCGAACTACAACATCTGGGAGAAGACCAAGAACAACACCGTGACGGGCGAGTACTACGAGCCCCTCGTCTATCCCGAATTCAAGGGCTATTTCGCCGACCTCTACTGGGTGTCGCTCCTCTCCGAGGACGCCAGCCCCGTGACGGTGCACACCGAGACGGACGGCCTGTTCCTGCGCGTGCTCACCCCCGAGGAGCCGCGCGACAAGGAGGGCCGCGGCAACTCCTGGCCCGCCTTCCCGACCGGCGACATTTCCTTCCTGCTGGACATCCCCGCGGTCAACTCCCAGGGCACAGACGGCGGCACCGCCTCCGTCAAGATGAACAAAGGTGACGAAGGCTACCACATCCGCCTCTGGTTCGACTTCTGATCCGTCCCGCCCTCACCCCAGCCTTCACCCTCACCCCAGCCCTCGCCCTCACCCTCACCCTCACCCTCACCCTCACCCTCACCCCTGTCATCTCCCTCATCCTCTCCCCGCGCAAAGACCGGCCTGCACACCCCGCAGGCCGGTCTTTGCGCGCTACCCGTCCGCTCGGCAGCCCCATCGACTGAGTGGGAAACACCCACACCTCACAGAAGCGCTCTATGGCACATCCGTATTTCCCACAACCCCAAATTGGAGCCATGGGAAACACCCACCCCCATCAGAGCCCACCATGGCCACGTCCCTTGTTTCCCACCGGCCGAAATCAGTGCCGTGGGAAACACCCAGCCCCATCAGAGCCCACCAGGATCACGTTCCTTGTTTCCCACCGGCCGAAATCAGTGCCGTGGGAAACGCCCACCCCCATCAAAAGCCATCAGGATCACGTTCCTTGTTTCCCTCCGGCCGAAAACAGTGCCATGGGAAACGCCCAGCCCCATCAGAAGCCACCGGAGCCACGTCCCTTGTTTCCCACCGCCTCGAACAATCGTCTTCTGACATCCCCAGGGGCACCGAGCCCCTTCTCTGCCACTGGCGACTGGTTTTCTTCGCTGCGAGGGGCGCGGGGGACTCTCACAGCCCCTGGTAACTGTTTTTCTTTGTTGCCAGGGGCGCCAGGACCCTTCTCCGCCCCGGGGAACGTCTTTTCCGTGCTGCCAGGGGCACCGCGCCCCTTCTTCGCCCCTGGCGACTGATTTTCTTCGCTGCGAGGGGCGCGGGGGACTCTCTCTGCCCCTGGTGGCCACTCTTCTTTTTCCCGAAGCTGCCGTGAAGGGAAAGTCGGGATGGAAAGCTGGGTGTGATAGTTAGGAGGAATAGTTAGGAGGGAAAGCCGGGTGGACCTGGTCCACTTTAACGGCCTGTACCAGGTCCACCACCCTTTGCTCCAAAGCCCTCCAATGCCACACTTGGTGTACCTGGTCCACCCTCAGGAAGAGGACCTGGTCCACCTGGGTGTGAAGATAACCGCTGCTGGAGGCGCCGGGATCCCTCTCTGCTTCTGGTAGTCTTTTCCTTGCTGCCAGGGGCACCGGGACGCTTCTGTGCCCCTGGTAGCTGGATTCTCCAACCGCTAAAGGTGCAGGGAATCGAAATAGAGCGCCGAGAGGGCTGATGAGCGTGCACAACGTCCGAAAAATAGGGACGTTATGAACGAAAACGGCCAAAAACGTGCATAACGTCCGGAGGATTGGGACGTTATGCACGGTGCGACGGCACCACTATCTCAACCTCTTCTTGTATACTGCCACCGGGCAAGCGGGGCCGCCGGGAGCTCCCAAAGCTCCCGGCGAGCCGCGCTAACCGCCGCGCCGGGTTATGCGCGGCGGTGGTGCACCATCACATCCCGCCATCCAAGGAATACACACCAAAAAGTCTCGCCGCAGGGAACAGCCGCGCCGCGTATCGCGCGGCTGCGATTCGCCCGCATCGCATATTCTATCTCTTCTCCTTGCCGCAAATGGCGTGAGGCATAAAACTCTGATACTCAACAATAATCGAAAAACGGGGTACTCAAAACGAGCACCCCATATTTACGTTTTTATTGATATTCAATCTATTAGTCATCACGCTCCCGGCGAGAGAGGATGGCGTGATGCATAAAACACTGATATTCAACCTATTAGTCATCACACTCCCGGCGTGCCGAGCCGTGCTCACCGCCGCGCCAGGGTATGCGTGGCGGCCAGGGAGCGAAATGGGTGGAGGCCCCGGAACGAGACAAGAGAAAGACCGGAATCCTGACGGACGTTGATCCGGGATTTTCGGAGGGCATCGTGGGGAAATGAAAGAATAAACCAGATATTTTCTGTATCTTTACTTCCGTATGCGCGTCCGAGAAATCATACTGTCCGTACCGGTCCTGCTGCTGGCGGTCCTGCTGGCGGTTTCCGCCTGCAGCCCCGCCCGGGAGCCGGCCGGGGAGACGCGGAATGATGATCTCATCACGCTGTCGCAGCACTATTTCTCGAACGGGCAGATGCGTCAGTATCAGGAGATCCGGGAGGCGCTGCAGACCCACTGGGATGCACTGTCGGACCGGCAGAAGAGCCGCAGTCTGTCCGTTTCCTTGCAGGAGAGCCTTGCGGCAGGGGATTCGGTGCTCCTGGCGCAGCAGGCGGAGACCTACCGGGCCCTGGCGCCGGCGTCCGAGACGGACTGGTTCCTGCTTTCCCGGGTGTATGAGTCTCTTGGAGAACCGGACCTAACGCTGGAGGCGCTGGACCGGGTGCACCGCCGGCACCTTCCCCTTGAGGATCAGCTCGACTTCCTGCGCCGCCTGTTTCACGCGCAAGCAGCGTTGGACCTGACGGCCCGGCAGCAGCGCACGTACCGGCAGTATGTCCGGACCTCTGCGCGGAAAGCCGTCCTGGACCGGACGCCCGGCGCACGGGATGCCGCGGACGAGGCGCAGATCCGCCGCGAACGTTTCCTCCGGGGTCGCTGGCGGGTGCTCTGGGTGGCCGTCATCCTGACGATGGCGGCAGCTTCGGCCGCAGGCTTCCGGGGGCTCCGCCGCAGAAGCCGCCGGACCCAGGAGACGCTGGTCCGCCAGATCGAGACGAAAGAACAGGAGGCCGCCCGGGCCCGTGAGGAAGCGGAGCAATGGAAACGCCTGCTGCAGCGCGGACAAGTCCCTGCGGAGGTGAAAGCGCTGATCTCCGAGCGGGTCGAGGTTCTGAACCGCTACGCGCTCCAGAAACTCTCCCGGCAGGACACGCGCGCCGCCGCTGCGCTCGAGCAGAGCCTTTCCCACGCCGACCGGGAGCAGTTCGTGCGGGACCTGCGCCTGCAGTTCCGCTACCTCCATCCGGACCTGACGGCCTTCCTCGAAGAGCACGGCCTGACAGAACAGGAAATGACCTGCTGCTCCCTGCTCCTACTCGGCTCCCAGACCAAGGAGATCTCCGCGCAGACGGGCCTGTCCGTGCAGCGCTGCTACAACATCTTCAACGCCGTCCGCCGCAAACTCGGCCTGCGGGAGGACCGCCGGACGCTCTATACGATCCTCTCGGAGCGGATCCTGGCGGGGGAATAGGGAAAAAGATTTACCGTTTTCGGACGGAAAAGGGCTCATTTTGCGGTAAATTATATTATAAATAATTGAAATATAGTTAATTAAACGCGGTAAATCCTGTTTGTCCGGCCTTCGGGCTTTTCTTTCTATCATTGCAGCCGGAAAACAAAAACGCACATGAAAACGACAAGAACCCTTCACCTTTTCCTGCTGGCCATCCTGAGCCCGGTGGCCCTTTGCCTGTTGTCCGCCTGCCGGCACGACCCGGATGCCGCCGGGGCGGAATACACCTTGGACCTGACGGCCTCCGTGCCGGTGCGGTCCCTCAAAACGGATTTCGACCTGTCCCGCCTAGGCCGCTTCGTGGGGCCGCTCGAGATCGATACGCTCTTCCGCTACGCCTCCTTCTCCCCGTTCGACGGACAGTCCCTGCTGATGTGCGCCGACAACCAGGTCTTCCGCGTGGGCGTACCGGACGGGAAGATCCTCGCCACCTACGGCCGCCCCGGTCGGGGGCCCATGGAATATGCCGAGGCGGGCACCCTGGACTGGATGGAAGGGGAGGTATTCATTACGGATTACAGGGTCGGAAAACAACTTGTCTTCGATCTGGAAGGCAAGCCCCTGCGGTCGCTGGAGCTCGAAAGACTCGTCATGCAGAACCCGATCGCGCCGGGAAAGTTCTTCCGGGGATACCCGAACGGTCACAAGAAGGGTTGCCTGTATGAGATCGTAGATGAAGAAGGGACCGTGTACAGGACCTCCCGGATTCCGCCGGTCGAGGCGAAGAACCCGATTGTCCAGCTGAACGGATGCCTCAAGATGGAAGGCAGGAATGTCATCCGGCCCCAGCTGAGCTACGACTACTATGCTGTCACGGAGACAGAGGAATCGCACTGGATCCATGTGCATACCGGTCAGTACGCGCAGCCGTTGGAGGTCCTATGGGACCTGGAACTCAAGCGATTGGAGGAGGACAAGTATATCAGCCGGGAGGACTTCCGCGTCATCGTGTCGGGCGGCCTGGCGTTCGTCCGCTATTTCATGGGTGGACTCCATGAGGTCATCTATGATCTGAAGACCGGCAAGATCCTGTTCAATATCAAGATCACGAGCGAGGAAGATCCGATCCTGGGCCTGCCGGTGGAGCACGGAGGGAAGACCTGGTACGTCTGGCCGGTCTATTCGGATGAGCATTTCCTGATCTGCTCGGATCTCTACGACGAGCATTTCTGGCTATTTACCAAGGAATAACAGATAAATAAACGAAGAACTTCGTTTGTTGGAAAGATTTATTATATTTGTAGACATCGGGATAAATGCCCGATGAATTGAATATGAGAAGACTGACCAACAAGGAGCTGGAGATCATGACGCTCTTCTGGCACCATCCCGGCGGGCAGTTCGTCAAGGACCTCCACGAATTCTACGACGAACCCAAACCGCACATCAACACCATTTCCTCGCAGGTGCGCACCCTCGAGAAGGACGGCTTCCTGCGCCACAAGTCCTATGGCGGAAGCCACCAGTATTTCCCGGTGCTCAGCGAGAAGCAGTACCGCAAGGAGTTCCTGACGGGGTTCGTCCGGAACTTCTTCGGCAATTCCTACCGCGAGGTGGTGAGTTCGTTCGTGCACGACGACAAGATCACGGTGGACGAGCTGGAGGACCTTATCCGGCAGGTCAGGGAAGGGGAGGAGCAGAAATCATCCCGCGGGATGTAACTTTTCGGACAAAATCACGTCTGATAATTGACGAACTGAATATGAAGTCGAAATCCATCATACTGCTGGGCCTCCTGCTGGCGGCCTGTGCGCCCAAGGGACCGGAGGGAGTCGTCCCGGTGCCGGACAAGATGGCGCCGGATGCCCTGCTGCCGCACGTCCGTTCGGTCGAGCTGATCCCGCTGGAGACGCGGGAGGAGTCCCTGCTGGCGCTCAATGACCTGTATCCCGCCTCGGACGGCTATATCGCCGTGGACCGGCGCAATAACCGGCTGCTGCATTTCGCGGCGGACGGGCGCTTCCTCAATACCGTCGGCATGCACGGCCGCGGTCCGCAGGAATATGGGGACCTTGCGACCCTGCAGGTCCAGGACGGCCTGGTGCGGGTGTTCTCCTTCCGGACAAAGCGGCTGACGACCTTCCGCGAAGACGGGACCTTCGTCAGCCAGGAGGAGCTCCCGGAGAGCGCGATGCACTGGTTGACCGTGCCCGAGGGGAGCCTGTTGTACATGGGTTATTATACGCCCGGGACCGCCCTGCTCAAGCTGCTGCGCCCGGACGGCACGCAGGAAGAACTGGTGCCCAGGCCCGTGCAGGACCTCATCGTGACCATCGGCGGCACGGTGTTCTCCGCCAACGGCGGGGATGTCTTTTTCTTCCCGGACTGGGCGCAGGAGGTATATCGCTACCGGGACGGGGCCGTCGAGCCCCGGCTGAAGATGGATTTCGGTCCGGAGGGGATCGGGGACGAGGTCTATGGCGCGGCGGACGTCAGTGAAGCCGTGAGAGAGAAGATGAGAACCGGTTTCTCCTACGTGTACCGGTACTTCGAAAGCGACCGGATGCGGCTGGTGATCTGCTCACACGAGCGTCAGCCGGAAAGGAACGGTCAGGTGGAAAGCATAAGCAAGTGCGGTCTGTTCCTGAACGGGAAATGGATCTGGTTCGGACAGACGGAGGACGACCTGATCCACTGGAGGATCCTGTACCTGGAGGACGACGCACTCGTTTGCAGCGCCCCGCCGGCGGAACTGCTGGAGCTGGATCCGGACCTGCGGGACAAGGTTACGGACCGGTCCGTGCTGAAGGCTCTCTCCGAGGAGGACAACGACGTCATCGTGAAGATTCATTTGAAATAACAGGGGACCATGCAGAATACGATCAAGAAGCGAATCCTTATCCTGTCGGCGGGGCTGCTGGGGCTGTGCGTCGGGGCGGCGGCGCAGCCGATGACGCTCGAAGAGGTCATCGGCGAGGCGCGGACGCAGTCCGTGCAGGCGCTGCAGGCGCGCGCCGCCTTCGTGTCCGACTACTGGGCCTGGCGCTCCTACCAGGCGAGCCGCCTGCCCTCGCTGTCGCTCTACGGCACCGTGGGCGGCTTCGACCGGTCCCTGCGCCTGCTGCAGGACCCCAAGAGCGGCGACCTGCTCTACACCTCCAACTACAACATGGAGAACAGCCTGGGCCTGCGCGCCCGCCAGAACGTCACGTTCACGGGCGGCACGCTCTCGCTCTACACGGACCTCACCCGCATCGACCAGTTCCGCTCGGGCGGCACCACCTGGTACGCCCAGCCCGTGACGCTCTCCTACAGCCAGCCCCTCTTCGCCTACAACCGCTTCAAGTGGGACAAACTCATCTCCCCGAAGCAGTACGAGAAGGCCAAGCGGACCTACCTCGAGTCGATGGAAGACGTGACCCTGCGCGCCGTGGACCGCTTCTTCGGCGTGATGGAGGCGCAGAAGCTCTACGATGTGGCCCGCACCAACTACGACAACACCTCCCGCCTGCTGGACATCGCGCGCGAGCGCCTGTCGCTGGGCTCGGTCAAGCGCGACGAATACCTCCAGCTGGAGCTCCGTATGCTCTCCGACAGCATCGCCGTCAACGAGAACTACGTCGCGCTGCGCGAAGCCCGGATGCAGCTCAATTCGCTGCTGGGCCTGGACGAGACCCGCGAGGTGCAGACCGTCCTGGAGGAGGACCTCCCGGCCGTGCTGATGGACTACGACCTGGTGCTGCGCAAGGCCTCCGAGAACTCGTCCTTCAACCTCACCAATGACATCAACGTCCTCAATGCCGACGCCGCCATCGCCCAGGCGAAGGCCGAGCGCGGCATCACGATGCAGCTCAACGCCCGCTTCGGCCTCTCCAAGACGGCGCCGGAGCTGCAGGGCGTCTACCGCGACCTGCTCGACCAGGAGGTCGTGGGCCTGACCTTCACCGTGCCGATCCTGGACTGGGGTGAGGGCCGGGGCCGCGTCAAGAAGGCCGAGGCGGCCGCCGAGGTCGTCAAGGCCCAGGTCGCGCAGGCCGAGAACGACAAGCGCATCAGCCTCTACACGGCCGTGGGCCAGTTCAACAACCAGCGGCAGCTGTGCGACGTGTCGCGCCGCGCCGCCGCCATCGCCCAGGAGCGCTACACCCTGGTGATGGACAAGTTCCGCAGCGGCACCGCCAGCGTGACGGACCTCAACACCGCCCGCACCGAGAGCGACAACGCCACCCAGAAGTATGTCCGCGACATCGCGAGCTTCTGGAACTACTACTACACGCTCCGCAAGCTCACGCTCTATGACTTCCTCGCCGGAGACGACCTGGAGGTCGATTACGATGAAATGACACAGTAATATGACACTGAAGAAGATAGCCTGGGCGGTCCTGTGCGCCGCCCTCTGCCTGGCCGGCTGCAAGCAGAAGCCGGCGGCGGACCCCGAAGACGCGTCCAAGCTCGCCTACGCCCCCGAAGTCAACGAGGTGGAGGTGATCACGCTCCAGCGCCAGACCTTCCCGATGCAGCTCGTGGCCAACGGCAAGCTGTCCGCGGCCCAGCGCAGCGCGCTGTATTTCCGCGAGAGCGGGCAGCTGGTCGAGGTGCCGGTGCAGAACGGCTCCGCCGTGGCGCGCGGCGCGGTGCTCGCGCGCCTCGACGACACCGAGCAGCGCGCGGCCCTGGAGACGGCGCGCATCGACCTGGAGCGCACCCGCCTGGAGTTCTACGACGTGCTGGCCGGACTGGGCTATGCTGCCCGCGACACGGCCTCGGTCCCTGCCGAGGTGCTGGACCTCGCCGGCATCCGCTCCGGCTACACCGGCGCGCGCAACAGTTACGCCAAGGCGCAGCGCGCCCTGGACGGGACCGTGCTGCGCGCACCGTTCGCCGGCAAGGTGGCCGACCTCACCCTCAAGAAATGGGACCGGACGGGGTCTGACCCTTTCTGCACCCTGATCTCCGACGGCACGTATGACGTGGCCTTCTCCGCCCTGGAGTCGGAATACGGCTTCCTCGAGCGCGGCCAGGCCGTGCGCGTGACGCCGTTCGGCTCCGAGACCGTGGTCTCCGGCCGGATCAAGAACATCAACCCGACCATCGACCGCAACGGCCAGATCGCCGTCACGGCGTCGATCCCCGGCGGCCGCGGCCTGCTGGACGGCATGAACGTCAAGGTGGTCGTGGACCGCAACGAGCCGCGCCAGCTGGTGGTGCCCAAGAGCGCCGTGGTGATCCGCGACGGGCTGGAGGTCCTCTTCCGCTACCGGGACGGCAAGGCCGAATGGGTCTACGTCCACACGCTCCGCGCCAACAGCGAGAGCTACGCCGTCACGGCCAACACCGACCGCGGCGCCACGCTCGAAGAGGGCGACCAGGTCATCGTCTCGGGCAACCTCAACCTCGCCGACGGCTCCCGCGTCGTCGTCAAGCAGTAGCGCCCTATGCTAGGCAAGCTCCTGGACCGTCCCGTCTCCGTCACGATGATCCTGCTGGTCTTCGTGGTGCTGGGGTTCGTGGGCATCGGCCGCCTGCCGGTGTCGCTGATCCCGGACGTGGACATCCCGTATGTGACCATCCAGGCGTCCGCGCCCGAGATGTCGGCGCGCGAGCTCAACGACGCGGTCGTCTCGCCGCTGCGCCAGCGCCTCGTGCAGATCGCCCACCTCAAGGACATCCGCTCCGAGGCGCGGGACGGCAGCGCCACGATGACCCTCTCCTTCGAGGAAGGGCAGGACATCGACTACTACTACATCGAGGTCAACGAGAACATCGACCGGGCGATGGGGTCCCTGCCCCGCATCGACCGTCCCAAGGTCTTCAAGGCCAGCGCAACGGACATCCCGGCGTTCTATATCAACATGACGCTCCGCGAGGAAGGAGGCAACTTCCTGAGGATGAGTGAATTCGCCGAAGACGTGATCGCCCGGCGCATCGAGCAGCTGCCCGAGGTGGCGATGGTGGACCTGAGCGGCACGGTGGACCGCGAGATCCTCGTGATCCCCGACCAGGAGGCGCTTGCGCGCCTGGGCCTGTCGATGAGCCAGTTCGAGCAGAGCGTCTCGGCCGCCAACGTCAACCTCTCCAACCTCACCATCCGCGACGGCGAATACCACTACAACGTCAAGTTCCACTCCTTCGCCACCTCGCGCGAGGACATCGGCAACGTCTACTTCAAGGTCGGGGAGCGCGTGCTGCAGGTCAAGGACGTGGCCTCGGTGGAGGAGCGCGAGGCGCCGCGCACCGGCCTGGCGCGCAGCGACGGGCGCGACGCGGTGACCCTCGCCGTGATCAAGCAGGGGGAGGCCCGCATGTCCGACCTCAAGAAGGGCATCGCGGAGCAGCTGGACCACTTCCGCCAGGATTATCCGCAGATGGAATTCTCGATGTCCCGCGACCAGACCGAGCTGCTGGACTACTCGATCCGCAACCTGCTGCTCAACATCCTGATGGCCATCCTGCTGGACATCGTGGTGATCTTCTTCTTCATGAAGGACTTCCGCTCGCCGGTGCTGGTGGCCCTGACGATCCCGGTGTCGCTGATCATCTCTTTCTTCGTCTTCTTCGCGATCGGCCTGTCCATCAACATCATCTCCCTGTCCGGCCTGTTGCTGGGCGTGGGCATGATGGTGGACAACACCATCGTGCTCACCGACAACATCACGGCGCGCTGGCAGCGGGGCGAAGCCCTGCGCAGCGCCGTCATCGAGGGCACCAAGGAGGTGCGCGGGGCGATGCTGAGCTCGGTCCTCACGACCTGCGCCGTGTTCATCCCGCTGATCTTCCTCAACGGCCTGGCGGGCCAGCTCTTCTACGACCAGGCCATCGCCGTGACCACGGTCCTGCTGGTCTCCTACGCCGTGACGGTGATCGTGCTCCCGGTCTACTACTGGGCGCTGTACAAGAAACTTCCGGCCTTCCGGCCGAGCGCGTTCCTGGCGAAGATCCGCGTCGACGGAGCCATGCGCTGGTACGACCGTACGGTCTCCTGGTGCCTCTCGCACAAGTGGATCGGCTGGGCGCTGCCAGTCTTCTGCGCCGCGCTCACGGCCGTGTGCGTGTGGGGGATGCGCAAGGAGAAGCTCCCGCCGATCACCTACACCGACGCCATCCTCAAGATCGACTGGAACGAACACATCACCCTGGACGAGAACCGCGCGCGCATCATCGCGCTGGAGGACGCGGCTTCCGCCGCACAGACCACAGCCCTCGTCGGCGTCCAGCAGTTCGTGCTGAGCCACAGCGAGGACCAGGCGATGAGCGAGGCCTCGCTCTACGTGAGCTGCGGCAGCGCCCGCGAGCTCGCAGCGCTCCAGGAGCGCCTCTCGGCGCAGCTGCGGGAGCGCTACCCGGCGGCGATCCTGTCGTGGGGTTCCTCGGGGAACATTTTCGAGATGGTCTTTGCGGAGCGCGAACCCCAGCTGCTGGTGCGCCTGCGTCCGGACACCGACGAGGGGCTGACCGTCGGCGGGGTCCGGGAGGCGCTGGGCGCTCTGCGCACCGCGCTCCCGGGCGTGCAGGTCGACGAGATCCCCCTCAAGCAGGACGTGCTGTACGTGTCCGACCCGGAGCGCATGGCGCTCTACGGGGTCGGTTTCAACGACCTGGTCGCCGTGCTGCGCAACGCGCTCAACGGCAACCGCCTCTTCGAGATCGTCCAGGGCGCCCGGTCCGTGCCCGTCGTGCTGGGCACGGACGCCGAGGAGCTGTCCCGGATCCTGGCGCGCGCCACGGTCTCCGTGCCCGACGCGGAGCGGCCGGGCGGACGCACGGAGATCCCGGCCGCGGCGCTGATGCGCCAGACCTTCGAGCAGGACTTCAAGACGCTCGTCTCCGGCGACGACGGGGCCTATTATCCCGTGGAGCTGGACCTGCCGGCGCGGCAGGTACCGGCCGCGATGACGGCCATCCGCAGCGCCCTGCGCAGCGACGGCCGCTTCGACGCGGCCTTCACGGGCGCCTGGTTCTCCAACCGGGAGATGATCCGCCAGATGCTGCTGGTGCTGCTGGTGGCCCTGGCGCTGCTGTTCCTGATCCTCGCCTCGCAGTTCGAGTCGCTCGTGCAGCCGTTCATCATCCTGTCGGAAGTGGTGATCGACATCGCCGTGTCGCTGGCGTTCCTGTGGCTCGTGGGGGTGAGCATCAACATGATGTCGCTGATCGGCCTGATCGTGATCACGGGTATTGTGATCAACGACTCCATCCTCAAGATCGACACGATCAACCGGCTCGTCCGGGCCGGCTGGGAGGTCGAGGCGGCCGTCCATGAGGCCGGCCACCGCCGCCTCAAGGCCATCCTGATGACCTCGCTCACGACGATCCTTGCCGTGGCGCCCTTCCTGTCGCGCGGCAACATGGGCGCCGACCTGCAGTTCCCGATGGCCCTCGTGGTCATCGTGGGCATGTCGGCCGGCACGCTCGTCAGCCTCTTCTACGTCCCGACGGTCTACGCCGCCATCTACCACAAGCGCACGCGCTGATGGCGGAGCGGCGGGGCATATCGTCGTTCTCGGTGCTGCTGCTCATGGCGGTGGCGGCCGTGATCGGCATCGCCTGCTTCCCGCGGCTGAAGGTGCAGTATACCCCTTCCGCCGCGACGAGCAACATCACCGTCAGCTTCAGCTACCCCGGCGCCTCGGCGCGCATCGTGGAGGCGGAGGTGACCTCCAAGCTGGAGGGCGCGCTCTCGACGATCCGCGCCGTGGAGGCCACGAGCAGCATCTCGCGCGACGGCAGCGGCTCCGTGACCGTGCGCGCCGCCCGGCGCGCCGACCTGCAGGCCGTCCGCTTCGAGGTGGCCTCGCAGATCCGTAACATCTACTCCAAGCTGCCGGAAGGCTGCTCCTACCCCTCCATCTCGCTGAATGCGCGGGGCGAGAAGACCCAGACCGCCATCACCTACAGCATCCGCAGCGCGCTGCCCTCCCAGGAGATCGCCGACTTCGTGGAGCGGGAGCTGCTCTACCCGCTCTCCATCGTGGAGGGGGTGAGCAGCGTGAGCTTCTACGGACAGACGCCCTTCGAGTGGGTCATCACCTTCGACGCCGACAAGGCCGCCGCGAGCGGCATCACGGCGTCCCAGATCCGCTCGGCCTTCGCCAATTACTACGCGGAGCAGGTCGTCGGCGTGACGCAGGCCGGCGGCCAGGCCTACGGCGTGCGGCTGCGCAGCGCCGGAGCCGACACCGGCGCGGAGCAGCGGCGGATGGCGGAGATCCCCGTAGCGCGGGTGGACGGGCGCGTGGTACACCTGGGCGACCTTGCGACCTTCCGCTACCAGGAGGCGCTGCCGGGGTCGTACTACCGCGTCAACGGACTCAACGTGCTGACCCTGTCGGTGGAGGTGTCGGCCGACGCCAACCTGCTCGGGGTGGTGGAGGATGTGAAGGCGCGCCTCTCCGAGCTCCAGAAGGGATTCCCGGAGGAGATCGGCATCTCCGTGACCTACGATTATTCGGAGTACATCTCCGACGAGCTGGACAAGATCTATTTCCGCACGCTTCTCTGCCTGCTGATCCTGCTGCTGTTCGTGTTCGTGATGGCGCGCTCGTGGCGCTACATGCTGGTGATCGCGATCACGCTCACGGTCAACCTGCTCATCTCGGTCGCGCTGTACTTCTTCCTGGGGCTGCAGATCCATATCTACACGCTCGCGGGCGTGACCGTGTCGCTGGGCATCATCATCGACAACAGCATCGTGATGATCGACCACTACGCCCGCTGCGGCGACCGGCGGGTGTTCCCCTCGCTGCTCTGCGCCGTGATGACCACGGTCGCGGCGCTGCTCGTGATCCTGCTGATGCCCGAGCAGGAGAAGGCCAACCTGACGGATTTCATCTGGGTGATCGTGATCAACCTCAGCGTGTCGCTGCTGGTCGCCTACCTGTTCGTGCCGGCGCTGCTGGATTATTTCCCGGTACCGGTGGCGGGGGCGGCGGCGCGCACGCCGCGGCGGCTGCGCCGCCTGTCGCGCCGCCGCGCCGCCTACGGCCGCTACATCGGCTGGGGCCTGCGCCACCACTGGGTGTACTGGGTGGTGCTGGTGGCCCTGTTCGGCATCCCGACCTGCCTGCTGCCCAGCAAGTTCGGCAAGGAGCAGCAGGGCGTCCCGCTCAAGAAATACGAGGTGGTGCTCAACAAGATCGTGGGCTGGCGGCCCTATGCCGACAACAAGAGCACGGTGGACAAGATCCTCAGCTCCACCTTCGGCCTGTTCCATAAGGCGATGAGCCGCTCGGACTTCTACCGCGAGCCGGCCCGCCCGCAGCTGAGCATCCGGGCGGGCATGCCTGAGGGCTGCACCGTCCAGCAGCTCGACGAGGTGATGCGCAGCATGGAGAACTACCTGGCGCACTTCGACGAGATCGACGTGTTCGAGACCCGCATCACCTCCTACAACAACGGCTCGATCACGGTCTGGTTCAAGCCCGAATACGAAGGCACCTGGCTGCCTTCGCGCATCAAGGGGGACGTCATCTCGATGGCCACCAATTTCGGCGGGGCCAACTGGAGCGTCACCGGCATCGACGACAGCTACTTCAACAACAACATCCGCACGGACAGCAAGTCCAACACCATCAACCTGACGGGCTACAACTACGATGAGCTCGCCGGCTACGCCGAGCGGCTGATCGAGCGGCTCAAGACCAACCGCCGCGTCTCCGAGCCCGAGATCTGGGGCTCGGAATACAGCGACCGTCCCCGGACGGAGTTCAACCTGCGCTATGATTTCGAGGCGCTGAGCGCCCGGGGCATCAGTCCCTACGCCTATTACGCGGCGCTCCAGTCGCCGCTCTACGACGCGACCCTTCGCACCCTCCCGTACGACGGGAAATACGTCCGCGTGCGCCTCGTCTCCTCGGCCAAGGACGAGCTGGACCTCTGGCACATCGACAATTCGGCCGTGAGCGTGGACGCGGACCACAAGGTGAAGCTCTCCGAGGCGGGCAGCATCTCCAAGGACCGCACGGGCCTGCCGATCCGCAAGGAGAACCAGTCCTACGCCCTGTCGGTGCGCTTCAACTTCATCGGCTCCTACCAACTCTCCAACAAACTGATTAACGAGACCGTGGACTGGATGAACGCCGAGGTGCTCCCGATCGGCTTCCGCTGCGACAACGACCGGGGCGGGTGGTTCTACAACGCCAAGCAGAAGTACACCTGGCTGATCCTGCTGGTGATCGCGATCATCTTCGTGATCTGCGCGATCCACTTCAACTCGCTGCGCCTGCCGCTGGCGATCATCCTGATGATCCCGCTGTCGTTCGTGGGGCTCTTCCTCGCCTTCGGCGTGAGCGATTTCACCTTCGACAAGGGCGGCTTCGCGGCTTTCGTGATGCTCTGCGGCATCACGGTCAACGCCGGGATCTACCTCATCTCCGAGTGGCTGGCAGAGGCCCGTCATCCCCGTCGCCCCCGGGACGGCCAGGAGGCCCTTCCCGCCTGGCTCCGGGCCTTCGACCACAAGGTCCAGCCCATCTCCCTGACCATCCTCTCCACGGTCCTGGGCCTCATCCCGTTCCTCTTCGACGGCCCGTCGGAAGTCTTCTGGTTCGCCTTCGCCATCGGCACCATCGCGGGCCTGCTCTTCTCGATCCTCGCGCTACTCTTCTACCTCCCGGTCTTCGTCCTGCCGCGTCCGCCGCGGACGAAGAGGCCTCGCCGGAAAAATCCTTCTTCCCGGCACCCGGAGCCCCTCCCGACGGGCCCTGATGCGGAGGCTTTTTCTGTGAGGGTTGATAATCAGGAAGTTACAAATCAACCTTCGGAAGAATCGCCGAAGGTTAAAACGTAAGTAATTGATAATCAATATGACAAAAATGAAAACAAAGGGATTCCTGCTGACCTGCTGCCTCGCGGCGCTGTGCGCCTGCGGCGGCCCGTCGTCCGTCCGGACGGTCGACGTGACGGCCGCCGCCCCGGCGGACCTGGAAGAAGTCGCCGCCGGATGGGAGCTGCTCCCGCTCGACGAGAGCGAGACGCCGCTGGGAAGCGTCTCAATAGTGAAGCGTTACGGGGACAAGACTTTTGTCTGCTGCCGCCGGGAACACCGGTTTTTCATGTATGAAGGGACCACGCTCGCCGGTGTCCTGGATGCGTACGGCCGCGGGCCGGGCGAGTACAGCGGCGACATCGAGGATTTCGCATTCCGCCAGGCTTCTTCCGAGCTGCTGGTCAACGACCGTTCGCTCCCGGGCTTCCGGATCTACAAGGTGCCGGAGATGACCTGGGTCCGGGATGAGAAACACGATTTCCAGGTGGGCACCTTCGAGACGGTGGATGCGACCCACAGCCTGTTCAGCCTCGAGCCCGAAATGGATGTGGCCGCTGGCGGACAGGTGCAGGTCTGGGACCACCCGGCCGGGGCGCCGTCCGACCGGTGGGAGACGTCCTTCCTGGAGGCCATGACCCTGACGGAGCTGTTCATGTCGCGGGAGCCGGACGGTGGCATCCTGTTCGGCCTCACGGGGCCGAAGACCCGGATCATGCGGGCCGGTGCCAAGGGCTTCGAGCAGGCGGCTGAAGTAGCCCTGGTGCCGGACGCCTTCGGTCCGGCCGTGTGGGAGGAGAAGGATTTCGAGTCCCTGGTGGAAGCGTGGAGCGCGGTGATGGAGAAGGGCCAGAACGTGGCCGTCGGCGCCTTTGCCCCGCTGGTGAACGGCGAGAAGGTGGCCTTCTGGTACAATACGGGCTATTCCTCCCGGTTCCCGTTCCGCCTGGCGGTGTCCGCCCCGGAGGGAGGCAAGGCCTATTCCGAAGTGCGGGTTGAGGGCTATCCCGAGCCGCTGGAGATCGTCGGGACGGGCGAGGGCCAGTGGTGCACGGTGCTGCAGCCCGGCTTGCTGAAGGATGTCCCCTCGCCGAAGGGGCAGCTCTATCCGCGCCTGCGCGAACTCGCTGCGCAGGGCGTCGAGACCGTCCTGCTCTTCTGGTCGGCGGTGTAGGCTCCGGCGCCGGGAAGGTGCGCTGTTTTTATAGTGTGTTGTATATCAACAAGATATTAATTCGCTCCGGGAGATTTGTCCCGGAGCGAAAATAGAACAAATTGACAATAAGACAGTTATGAAAACGCATGGTAATCTGATGTACCTCGTTCTGGCCCTGGCGCTGCTGCCCGGCTGCCGCCGGGGCGGCGCGGACGGGTTCGTGACCAAGGGCCCCGACGGGGCGATCAACCTTGCCGTCGGCGCGACGGCCGACCTGACGGAGCCGGTAGAGGTTTTCCGGCTGGAGGATTATTACGATCTCGTCGGCGAAATCCTTCCCGACGATGAGGATCCCCGTACGTTCATGACCTCCATGGAGTTCTTCCATGCCGACGACGAGACCGTCCTGGTGCAATCCCGGGACCGGGTCGTGCGCCTGTCGCAGAAGGACGGCTCGTTCGTCTGCGAGTATGGACGCAAGGGGCGTGGCCCCGGGGAGTATACCCAGCCGCTGCTGTGCTTTGTCCAGGACGGAGAGGTCTATGTCAACGACATCATGAGCCGGTGCCACGTCTATGCGCTCGAAGACGGGCGCCTGCTGCGGGAGTTCCCGCTCTTCGAGGAGAACAGCCAGTTCAGCACCTATGCCCCGTTGGACAAGGACCACGGGATCGTGTGTTATTCTTCGCTGTCCGGCAAAGACCACCTGTATGACGTGGTCGACGGGACCCGGCAGGTGGTCCGCGAGAGCGAACTGCCCCTGGAACCCCACCAAAGCGGCCAGGGAGCGGTCCGTGTTGGGTTCGCCCGTCGGATGGACGGAAAGCTGTACGTCCCGTACGAAGAACCGGACCTGGTCCTGTATCAGGTCTCCGCCGGGAAAGAAACGCCTGGGCTCCACCTGGATAAGGGGTCATACACGCCGTATTCCTCCACCGGCGACCATTGGCTCATCGAGGACCAGTGGAGGTCTTTCGGCCCGTTCTTTTACGTGACCCTCCGGCGGAAGGGTGGCCTTTCCGCCATTGCCGTCTATGACCTCAAGCGCCGGGCGCTGGTGCTGTACAAGGCCGCTGTCGATGCAGGCTCCTACCGCACGTGCGGCCTTCCTTATACCCGCGACGGGCAGACGCTTTATCTCATCCCGGATTTCGGCGACCGGGAGGTGCTGGTCTGCCATGACCTCTCTGCGCCGGACAACTATTACTGCTTCCGCCTGAAGAAATAATTTTTTTGGGAGTTACTGTGGGGGTTTTTACCCACAGTAACTCAAAAAAACAACCCAGATGAAGAAAACACAGTGCATACTCGTTGCCGCCCTGCTGCTCCTGGCGGCCTGCGCCCCGAAGGAGGGGGAATTCGCCGAGCCGCGTTTCCGCAAGGTCGAGCATCGGGATTTCACCATCCTGGGCGAGGAGCTGATGCTCTCGGTCGTGGGCAGCGAGGCCGCGTGGCGGGACCACCTGATCCTGCTGTCGGACGACATGGCCACCAGAAACAACATCCACATCTACAGCAAACGCACGGGAGCCTGGGAACTGAGTGCGCTTCCGGCCGGACGGGCAGCCGGGGAGATCACGCTTGCCACGGACATCCAGGTGATGGGGGATACCTTGTATGTGTTCGACAACAATCCGCCCCGCCTGAAAAAGTATCTGCTGCCGGCGCTTCTGGCCCGGGAACCGATGTCGGAAGTCTTTCTGGGAGAAATCCCGATGAGCGACCGGGGCATGCATTGGGCCGGCGTCGCCCCGGACCGGATGGTCGTGGTGTCCACCCTGTCTCCGGTGGACGGACCGGACCATGCGCCGCGGATCCTGTGGACCGGGCCGGACGGTCCGGTCGCCACGTATGATGCCTATCCGTACGAGGACAGAAAGCTCATCTGGACCCTGTATTCCACGGCCTACCCTTATTTCGCCCTGTCTCCGGACGGCAGCAAACTTGTCCTGTCGACCACCTGGGGCAGTACCGTGGAGCTGTTCCGCCTCTCGGACGGGGAGATTGTCCGGGAGCAGTGCCTGTATTGGGTCGATCCCGAATTCGTCCAGGGCAAGCCCGCAGCAACGTCCCGCGTAGGTACGTCCCGGATCCTGGCAACGGACAGCGGATTCATAACGGCCTTTTATAGCAAGGAAAAGGATTTTGATTCCGGGAGGGACGCTTGCGACCGCATTGCTTTCTTTGACTGGGAAGGCCGGGGCCTCCGCTGTATCCAGCTCAGCGGATACAGCGCCACACCCATCAGCTACGACGAGCAGGAGGGCACGCTCCTTGCGCTGCTCTGGGATGGGGACAACACGATGTACCTCGGTAAAATGGCCTTAAAATAGGAGGCTGATAATCAGAAGGTTGCGAATTAACCTTCGGAAGAATCCCCGAAAGTTAAATCATAAATCACTGATAATCAATGAGGATAAAGACAGGTTCAATTCTCGTCGTAATCATCTCACTCTGCTGCCTGCTGCCCGGCTGCCGCCGGGGCGGCGCGGACGGGTTCGTGACCAGGGGTCCCGACGGGGTGGTCACGCTCGCCGTCGGCGCGACGGCCGACCTGACGGAGCCGGTGACGGATTTCCGGCTGGAGGATTATTTCGAGGAGATCGGGACGAACCGGAATAACGACGATCCGCGGACCTTCCTGTGGTCGCTGCAGTTTTCGTATTATGACGACCGGACGGTCCTCGCGGTGACCCGGGATGGGGTGGTCCGCCTCTCGCTGGAGGACGGTTCGTTCGTCTGCGAGTATGGCCACGTCGGCCGCGGGCCCGGCGAATACATCCCGCCGTACCTGCTTTTCGTAAAAGATGGCGAAGTGTATGTCAGCGAACTGAATAGCAGCGTCTGCCACGTATATGCCGGGGACGGCGGGGCGTGGCTCCGGGACATTCCGCTGACGGACAACGGATATCCTTGCTACATGTATGCACCGCTGGGGGAGGGGCTGGGCGTCCTGACATATTCTTCCCTGGGCGGGAAGCCGCAGATGTTCGATATCGTGGATGCTTCCGGGCACGTCGTGCGGGAGGGGACCGTCTATGGCAACGGCAAGAAAACGAGCATGGAGGATGTTCAAAGCGGGAAAGCCGGAATCCAGGTTTACACGCCGGAACAGACGGGTGGATCCATCTGCCTGATGTCCAGCCGGCGGGATACGCTGTATCGGGTCACTGCCCTGAAAGACGAACCATGGCTGGTCCTGGACCCCGGGCGTTACCGTTCACCCAATCCGGGAGAGTTGTCCCAGGACGATTCGCGGGACATATTCTCTTCCGTCAATGTCTGTGGCGACCTGGCCTTCTTGAACATCGGCGTCGCAGGCGGGACCCGGATGGCCGTGTATGACATGCAGAAAGGGGAACTGCTGTTCTGCGTCTTCTCTTCGGACGGGGAAAACCCGCCCCTGACGTACGGCATCCCCTACGAACGGGATGGCGAGACGGTCTATCTGGCCCCGGTGAAGACCGACCGGGACCTGCTGGTCTGCGTCGACCGCAATGCCGAGGACTTCTACAGCTTCCGCTTGAAGAAATAGCCTCGCGCACGGGCAAAGAAAAAGAATTTTTTAGTTTGTACTCAAGATAATTTTCTTATCTTTGCCTGTATGAATGCACACAACTATCTGACAGGCCTTGCTTTGGCCCTGGCGCTGCTGCCCGGCTGCCGCCGGGGCGGCGCGGACGGGTTCGTGACCAAGGGCCCCGACGGAGTGGTCACGCTCGCCGTCGGGGCGACGGCCGACCTGACGAAGCCGGTGACGGATTTCCGGCTGGAGGACTACTACGAACCGGTTGGGGAGATCCTCCCCTCCGATGATCCGCGGACCTTCATGCGTGGAATGAATTTCGCGTACTATGATGCGAATACGGTCTTGGCTTATTCCGGAGATCGCGTGATTCGGTTATCGCTCGCTGACGGTTCTTTTCAAGGGGAGTACGGCCACAAAGGAAGAGGTCCCGGAGAATATACGATGGTACTTTCTGCCTTTGTCCGGGACGGCAGGGTATACGTAAATGACATCATGAGTACCTATCACGTATATGAGGGCGTCGACGGTCATCATCTCCAAGACGTCCCATTATTTGACAAGACACAGCAGTTCTGCGCCCTCTATCCGCTGGAAGGAGATTATTCGATGATCCTGTATGCCTCCACGGCTGGGAAAAAACAGGTTTTCGATATTATTGACGGTTCCGGGAACCTGGTCCGTGAGAGCTCTCTGCAAGACGACAACGAAGAGATTGCCCAACGAGGAGGAATCCGGATAGGGTACAGCATCCCGTTGGGCGAGGGCTGGGGTGTTCCGTCAGACCGCGACAGGACGCTTTATCGTATCTCGCCAGAACGGGATACTCCATGGGTCAGATTCGACTATGGTCGTTACTCTTCGACCGATTCTCCTCTGATGGTTTTGGAACGATTCAGTGTGTCCGGACCCTTTTTCTTGGCGAGTTTAAATGGCGAATCAAGTTATTTTCGTGCCGTCTATGATCTGCAGCGCTGCCGTTTGCTTTTTGTTACAGAAAATTTGAGAAATAATACGAGAGCGGAGCGTGCCGGCATTCCGTATGAACTTGACGGGCAGACACTTTTCCTCTGGCCCGAATTTGCCGCCCGCGACCTGTTGATCTGCCGGAATGTCCACACTGCGGACAACTACTACTGCTTCCGCTTGAAGAAATAGTCATGAAAACGATGGGAAATCTTGTTTGGTTCGTTCTGGCCCTGGCGCTGCTGCCCGCCGCGTGCGGCCCGAAGGGCGCGCCGGGCGTGGTGCCGGTGCCGGAGAAGATTTCGGCGGAGGCGCTCGAGCCGCTGGTGCGTTCGATCGACCTGGTCCCGCTGGAGACGCACGGGGAGGATTTCCTCGGAGAGCAGACAGTACTATATTTAGCAGATGGTAAGTATCTTCTCAAGGACCCGGGCAACCGGAACCTGTTCTTGTACGGTCCGGACGGGAAATTCCTGAATCGCATCGGCCGGGTCGGCCGTGGTCCGGGGGAATACCATCGCTTGATGAATGCGCTGTATGCCAACGGACGAGTCCATGTGTATCAGGGTGGTTCCGACATGCTGGTCTATCGGCCGGACGGTACGCTCGAAAAGGCGGTGACGCTCCCGTCCGAAGGGGGAAATGCCTTTTATCCGCTTAAGGACGGCTGGCTGAACTATGTCGGATTCGCGTATGCCGGCGATGACATGATCCAGTGGGTCCGGGAGGGGCAGGAACCCGTATCGCTGCTCCGGAAGCAGGGGCAGGCCCCCGTCGCACTGATGCAGGAGCGGCCCTTCTCGGAGCACGCGGGACGCATTTTCATGCCCATCGCCTGGAGCGATGACGTCTATGCTTTCGCGGACGGGAAGGCAGAAATGTGGCTGGACCTGGACTTCGGCCGCTACACGATCGGAGACGAGTTCTTTGGCGGGAACCTGGATGCGGCGATGCGGATCCTGCAGACCCGCTACGGCACGCTGACCGCTTATTGGGAGAATGACAGGATGCGGGTTGTCGAAACTTCGCGCGTGGAGAAGAAGGAAGGCAAGCCGTCTCCCGAACGGGAATGCCTCTACGGCCTCTTCCTTCGCGGAAAATGGAATTGGGTGAGCGCCGGCGGCCCCAATGAGGCGCTGTTTGCCTTCAGCGTCGCCGGCATCGACGGCGACGCGCTGGTGTGCCTGCTGGATCCGCTGCTGCTCAAGGAGATGGACCCGGCCCTCAAGGCGAAAATCTCCAACCCGCAGGTGATCGACACCTTCGACGAATACAGCAACTACGTCGTTGCGAAACTGCATCTGAAGTAAGGACGACGGCGTTGTGCTGCGGGAGTTGATGATCAGGAAGTTACAAATTAACTTTCGGAAGAACCGCCGAAGGGTAAAATATAAGTGATTGATAATCAATATAACAAAAATGAAAACAAAAATGAGAACAACTCTGACAAGCCTTGCTTTTACCTGGATGCTGGTGTCTGCTGCCTTGGTCTCCTGCGGCCGCCCGCCGGCGGATCCGACGGTGATCCGCATGGCGGAGCTGAAGGAGGCGCCGATGCCCCAGGCGGGGCTGCCGTGCTTCTCGTCCGTGGAGCAGTTCCTGCTGGACCGGGAGCCGAACGACGCGTCCGTGGCGGTCCCGGAGAAGGTCGTCGTGGCCGGGGAGCGGATCTATATCTTGGGTTTCAGTGGGGATATGCGTTTGACGTATGTCTCTGAATATGACCACGAAGGCCGCGCGGTCCGGATGATGGGCCGCCGGGGTCGGGGACCGGGCGAATACACCCGGGCGAATGACTTCGTCGTGGGCCCGGAGGGAGACTGCCGGATCCTGCTGGTGGACCGGGGCGAGGCGATGCTGTACCATTACGGCCCGGACGGGACGTTCCTCGGAAAGGCTTCTCCGGCAGGGCCGGATCCGGTGTCCCCGTATTATCTGGCCGCCCTTCCCTCCGGCGAACTGCTCGTAGGGACGACCCTCTGGGACGAATCCGCGTGGAAGGACTACCGTGTGGTGGTCTGCGACACCTTGCTGCAGGCCCGTCGCGGGATGATTCCGGATCCGCACAACCTGGATCCGAATTTCGCGTTCTCGAACGTGGGGATCTGCGACACCGGGGAGGACTTCCAATACATCGTGCCGATGGAGGATTACGTGCACCGCTTCGACCGGGAGGGGAATGACATCGGCTCGGTGCGCATCGACTTCGGGCCCGCCGCGCTCACGGATGACATCCGCACCGACGTGGAACCCCATCTCGACGAGCTGAAGGAAAAGGTTTTCCTGTTCAACGCCGCCTACGTGGACGATGCCTGGCTGTTCGGCTCGCTGCAGGAGAAAGGCAAGCCGCGGAGCCTCGCCGTGGACCGCGCCGCCGGGGTGCGGTATGCGACCGAAGAGGCCTACGGCCTGTTCTTCGGCGTCTCGGACGGCCGCGCCGTCTGGCTCAAGGACACCGAGGACGGCTGGCAGCTGACCCTCTGCACGCTGCGGCGCTAAGCGCCCGGTGCGTCGCGGGCTGCCGTTTTTGTAAGTACTTGATTGACAGAGAAATAGTATTTTGCTCCGGGGAAATAGTCCCGGAGCAAAAATAGAAGTAATTGATTGTAAGTCAGATATGAAAACAGCACAGATTCAATTCCGTTGTTTGGCGGGACTGGCCGGCGCCGCGGCGTCGCTGCTGCTCGCCGCGTGCGGCCCGAAGAGCGCGCCGGGCGTGGTGCCGGTGCCGGAGAATATCTCGCAGGATGCGTTCGAGCCGCTGGTGCGCTCGATCGACCTGGTCCCGCTGGAGACACACGGGGATGATTTCCTCGGAGAGGGGACGAATCTCATTCTTGCGGATGGGAACTATCTGCTTGAGGACCCGGGCAACCGAAAACTGCACTTATACGGCCCGGACGGGAAGTTCCTGAACCGGATCGGCCGGGAAGGCCGGGGACCGGAGGAGTACCATTCGATCTGGAACACGCTGTACACGGGCGGACGGGTGTATGTCTATCAGGGCGGATCGGAGGACCTGCTGGTCTATCGTCCGGACGGTTCTTTCGAGAAGAAAGCGGCCCTGCCGGCCGAAGGAGGCAATGCCTTCTTCCCGCTGGAGGACGGTTATCTGGCTTATATCGGCTATGTCGGTCCGGGCGATGATATGATCCAATGGATCCCGGAAGGGCAGGAACCCGTCTCGCTGGTCCCGAAGCGTGGGCGGACAATAGCATCGATGCAGCAGCGGCCTTTCTCGGAGTATGGGGGACGCATCTTCATGCCGGATGCCATGGGCGAAAAGGTCTATGTCTTCGCGGACGGGAAGGCGGAGACCTGGCTGAACCTGGATTTCGGCCGCTTCACGGCTGGGGAAGAGCTCTTCAGCGGCGACGTGGAGGCCGCCATGCGGGTCTTGTCGACCCGCTATGCGACCGTGGGTGCCTATTGGGAGAACGACCGGATGCGGGTCGTCGAGGCACAGCGGTCGGAGAAGAAAGACGACAGTTCGCCGTTCCCCGACCGGGAGATCCTCTACGGGCTCTTCCTCCACGGGAAATGGAACTGGGTGAACACCGGCGATATCGGCGCCACGCCGTTCGCCCACAGCGTCTCCGGCCTTGACGGCGACGCGCTGGTCTGCCTGCTGGACCCGCTGCTGCTCAAGGAGATGGCCCCGGCCCTCCGGGCGAAAATCTCCAACCCGCAGGTCCTCGACACGTTGGATGAGAACAGCAATTTCGTCGTCGCGAAGGTGCATCTGAAATAAGCAGGAGCAGCGAAACGGAATGCTGCCAATGTCCGTCAGAACGGGACATTGGCAGCATTTTCGGGGCTTTTTTGCGCCCAACGTCCAGTTTTCAGGGACGTTGGGCGCACTTGGGGATTCCGGATCCGGAACGTCTCGGGGCCTAGAGCTTGCGGGCGCCGTCGGAGATGACGACGTCGTAGACCTTCGGGGCGTGGCCGAACTTGGCGGTGAATTCCGCCACGGCGGTGTCCACGAAGTCCTTGTAGAGCTCCTTCTTGACGAGGTTGATGGTGCAGCCGCCGAAGCCGCCGCCCATCACGCGGGAGCCGGAGACGTCCATCTTGCGGGCGATCTTGTTGAGGAAGTCGAGCTCCTCGCAGCTCACCTCGTAGAGCTTGGACATGCCGAAGTGGGTCTGGTACATCATCTCGCCGGCGGTCTCGTAGTCGCCGCGCTCCAGGGCGTCGCAGAAGTCGAGCACGCGCTGGACCTCGCCGATGACGTACTCCGCGCGGAGGAAGTCCTCCTCGGGGATGTCGGCGCGGACCTCCTCGAGCCACACGCGCTTGGCGTCGCTGAGGGTTTCGACCTCGGGATGGAGCTTGCGCATCGCGGCCGCTGCGTTCTCGCAGGAGGCGCGCCGCTTGTTGTAGGCGGAGGAGGCGAGCTCATGCTTGACGCAGGAGTCGATCAGCACAAGCTTGTAGCCGGCGGCTTCCGGATCGAAGGGGAAGTATTTGTACTCCAGGGTCTTGCAGTTGAGGCGGATGAGGTTGCCCTTCTTGCCGAAGCAGGAGGCGAACTGGTCCATGATGCCGCAGTTGACCCCGCAGTAGTTGTGCTCGGTGCTCTGGCCGATCTTGGCGAGCTCGAACTTGTCGATACCGTTCTGGAAGAGGTCGTTGAGCGCGAAGGCGAAGCAGCTCTCGAGGGCGGCGGAGGAGCTCAGGCCGGCGCCGAGGGGCACGTCGCCCGCGAAGACGGCGTCGAAGCCGGCGACCTTGCCGCCGCGCTTGATGGTCTCGCGGCACACGCCGAAGACGTAGCGGGCCCAGGCCTCGGCGGGCTTGTCCTCCTCGTTCAGGCCGAAGGAGGTGGCGGCGTCGTAGTCCAGGGAGTAGAGGTTGACCTTGTCGGTGCCGTTGAGCTTGATCTCCGCCATGATGCCCTTGTCGATGGCACCCGGGAAGACGTAACCGCCGTTGTAGTCGGTATGCTCACCGATGAGGTTGACGCGTCCGGCGGACGCATACATGGCGCCGCCTTCGCCGTAGAGGGCGAGGAATTTCTCGTGGATTCTGGTCTTCATTTCCATAATTATGCGATTGTATGAGTTATCCAATTCAAGGCAATCACAAATGTATCAAAAATAAACGACAATGACAATAGGCAGGTGGTCGCTCACGCCGCCGCGGTAGCGGGGGCCGGCGAAGGTCCGGCGGGGCTTCTGCCCGCCGAACGCCGCGTCGGCCTCCAGCAGCGCCGGGTCGGCGAAGACCTCCTCCCGCACCCGGGCGAAGCCTTCGGCGAAATGCCCGTCGATCTTCTCCCACCGGCCGTTGTACTTCAGCGTCCCGCGGTGGCCGCTTGCGTCATTCCGGGCTTGACCCGGAACCTCCTCCCACAGATCCTCATTGAAATCCCCCACCGACAGGATCCGTCGCACCCCGGCCTCGCGCAGCGAATCGGTCAGCGCGGCGAGCCGCCCGAGCGCGAGCGAGCGCCGCTCCGCCTTGCCGCCGATCTGTGAAGGGTGGTGGTTGACCAGGACCGCGAGGCTGTCGAACTCGGCCAGCAGGATGTCGCGCGTCGCCATCACGCCCCCGGCGCTGTCGGGGACGTGCTTGGGCGCGGCGGCGCGCAGCGGCAGCGTGGAGCGCCGCGCCAGCAGCGCGCAGTCGATCCCCCGGTGGTCCGGGGAGTCGAAATGCACGATCCGGTAGTCGAGCTTGCGCAGGAGCGTCCGGCTGACCAGCTGCCGAAGCACGAAGGCATTCTCCACCTCGGCGAAGCCGACCGCGTCGGGCATCCGCCCGTAGCGGTCCGCGATGCGCAGCAGGGTCTTGGCGATGCCGTCGCACTTGGCGTAGAACCGGCCCGCCGTCCAGTACTGCGGCTTGCCGTCGGAGTGGTAGTCGAAGAAATTCTCCACGTTCCAGAAGACGACCAGCAAGGAATCCTGCGGATTCCCGGAGGTCTTCACCCCCTGCACCCCCTCAAGGGGGATGGCCGGATGATCGCTGACGCGATCCGGCAGGCACGGAGGCAACACCATCCAAGTGCGGGCGGAGAAGCCAAACAAAAGCAGAAGAAGTATCATAGTCCGTTTCATTCTGCGAATATGGCGAAAATTGCGTAAATTTGCGCCACCAAAAAGAAAGAAACATGTCCCTCAAGTGCGGTATCGTCGGACTGCCGAACGTCGGCAAATCCACCCTCTTCAACTGCGTCAGCGTCGGGGGCGCCCAGAGCGCCAATTTCCCCTTCTGCACCATTGAGCCCAACCTGGGCTCGACCAATGTCCCGGACAAGCGCCTGGAGGTGCTGACGGAGATCTGCCACCCGCAGCGCACGATCCCGGCCACGGTCGACATCGTCGACATCGCCGGCCTGGTGCGCGGCGCCAGCCGCGGGGAGGGCCTGGGCAACCAGTTCCTCGCCAACATCCGCGAGTGCGACGCCATCCTGCACGTGCTCCGCTGCTTCGACGACGGCAACGTCGTCCACGTGGACGGCTCCGTGGACCCGGTGCGCGACAAGGAAGTCGTGGACCTGGAGCTCCAGATCAAGGACCTCGAGACGGTCAATTCCCGCATCGCCAAGGTCCAGAAGCAGGCCACGACCGGCGGCGACAAGGAGGCGAAGAAGCTCCTCGCGCTGCTGCTTCGCTACAAGGAAGCCCTGGAGCAAGGCAAATCCTGCCGCAGCGTGGTGCTGCTCAACGATGAGGAAGCCGCCCTCGCCCACGACCTCTTCCTGCTCACCAACAAGCCCGTCCTGTACGTCTGCAACGTCGACGACGCCTCCGTGGTGAACGGAAACCAGTACGTGGACGCCGTCCGCGAGGCCGTCAAGGACGAGCACGCCGAGATCCTCGTGATCTCCGCGCGCACGGAGTCCGAGATCGCCGAGATGGAGGACTACGAAGACCGCCAGATGTTCCTCGAGGAGATGGGCCTGCATGAGTCCGGCGTCGTCCGCCTGATCCAGAGCGCCTACCACCTCCTGGGCCTGCAGACCTTCTTCACCGCCGGCGCCGACGAGTGCCGCGCCTGGACCATCCACAAGGGCGACAAGGCCCCCAAGGCCGCGGGTGTGATCCACTCCGACTTCGAGAAGGGCTTCATCCGCGCCGAGGTGATCAAGTACGACGACTACGTGCAGTACAAGACCGAGGCGGCCGTCCGCGCCGCCGGCAAGATGGGGATCGAGGGTAAGGACTACGTCGTCCAAGACGGTGATATCATGCACTTCCTGTTCAACGTCTGACGACGTCGAACGGAATTGCATTGGAGCCTCCGAAACCACCAGCCAGCAGCAGCTATGAATTTGACAATAGAGTGCTCCAAGTGCGGAGCGAGACATACCCTGGAGGTGCCGCAGAGCGTTAACGCCGCGGCCGATCCCGAACTCAAGGAGCGGGTGCGCAGCGGCGCGCTCTTCACCTGGAGCTGCCCGCAGTGCGGCACGCTCAACCTCCTCAATTTCCCCTTCCTCTACCACGACCCGTCGGAGCACCTGATGATCGTGCTGTCGGAGACGCCGCTGGGCGCCGAAGGCGTGCCCGAGGGCTACACCGGCCGCCAGGTGCGCACGCCCGGCGACCTGATCGAGAAGGTCAAGATCTTCGACGCCGGCCTGAACGACCTGCTGGTGGAGATGTGCAAGTTCGTGACCTGCCAGGAGTTGAAGAAGGAAGTGCCGATGCGCTTCGTCCGGCTGGACGGCGCGGACGGCGAGATGACCTTCACCTATCCCGAGGGGGGCGAGATGCAGCTCGTCGCCGTCGGGTTCAATGTCTACGAAGATTGCGCCGGCATCCTGCGGCGCAACCCCCACATCCGCGAATCGGTCACCGGCCTCGCCACCATCGACCAGGCCTGGCTGGGGCGGTTCTTCCGCTAGCGGCGCACGGCGGCCATCATCCCTTCGACCTGTCCCAGGGCGAGCATGCGCCCGTGGAAGGAGTAGCCCGGGTTGTAGCCGATCCGCTCGTCGCCAAGCATGGTCTTGCCGTGGTCCACGCGCATCGGCAGGGGCCGCCCTTCGGCCTCGAAGATGCGCACCAGCTCCACGAGGTCGGCGCGCCCGGCGGTGTGCGGCGCCTCGACGAAGTCGCCGCCCGGCAGCACGTCGCACGAGCGCAGGTGCACAAAGTGCGTGCGCGGCGCGAATTCGCGGGCCATCGCCACGACGTCGTTGTGCGCGCCCGCGGAGAGAGAGCCGGCGCAGAAGGTCAGCCCGTTGTGCCAGTCGTCCACCGCGCCGAGCAGCCAGCGGATGTCGTCGGCGTCGCAGCAGAGGCGCGGCATGCCGAAGACGGGCATCGGCGGGTCGTCGGGGTGGATGCACAGGCGCATGTCCCACTGCCGGCAGACCGGCATCACGGCCTCGAGGAAGTACCGGAGGTTCTCGCGCAGCTGCGCCTTCGTCATCCCGGCGTACGGCGCCATCAGCGCGCGGAATTTCTCCACAGGCGAGCCGCCCCCGCCCAGCGGGCCGTTGATGAAGCCCTGGGTCTTGGTGATGATCGTATCGATGATCTGCGCGCGGTCGGCGTCCGTGGCCGTGCGGTCCAGCGCCTCGACCTTCTCCACCACCTCCGGCGGGAAATCCTCCGCTGCGCCTTCGCGCGCGAGGATCTTGATGTCGAACCAGGCGAAGCGGACGTAGTCGAAATACAGCGAGAGCGTCCCGTCCGGCATCGGGCGCTCCAGGTCGGTGCGCACCCAGTCGATCACGGGCATGAAGTTGTAGCAGACGGTGTGGATGCCGCAGCGGCCCAGGTTCTCAAGACTTTGTATATAATTTGCTATCAGCGCGTCCCGGTCGGGACCCGCGTACTTGATCTGCTCGCTGACCGGCAGGCTCTCCACCACCGACCAGCGCAGGCCGGCGGCCTCGATCCGCTCCTTCGCGGCGCGGATCTCCGCCTCGGGCCACAGCTCTCCCGGGGCGTATTGGTGCAGGGCGGTCACCACTCCCTCCACGCCGATCTGGCGCATCATTTCCAACGTGACTTTGTCGGAGGGGCCGAACCACCTCCAGGTCTTCTCCATCATGGTCAAAAGGTTTATTACTAAAGACAAAGTTAGAAAAAATACCTATCTTTGCATACTGAAAATGTACCAAAACCTGTAGATAATGGCAAACAACAAGAACCTGTCCAAGCTTTGGAAGACCGAAGATTGGCTGGCCGTCTGGATCGGATTCATCGTGATCGCAATCGGTTGCGTGGCGGTGCTGACCGGAGCCTTTGATTTCTCTGCGTTGACGTTCAAGACCTGGACCTGGGGCGAGAGCCTGACCGACGCCCAGATGGCCAAGGTCGTTCCCCTGGGCCAGCAGTTCGCCTCCGGCGCCTTCTGGGGCAAGATGCTGCGTACGGTCCTCGTGCTCGGCGTGCTCTTCACCTGCGGCGTCGCGCTGCTCGGCGAGAAGGTGAAGAAGTTTGTCCCCGCCTTCCTGTGCGTGTTCGTGCTGGCGGTCATCGTCCGCCTGATCAGTGCCGAATTCACCCTCAACCGCTACCTCGAGTGGGCCTTCTGGGCACTCATCGTGGGCATGCTGGTCTCCAATACGGTCGGTACCCCGGCGTGGCTCAAGCCCGCCGTGCGGACCGAGTTCTACATCAAGACGGGCCTGGTGATCATGGGCTTCTCCGTGCTCTTCTCCAACATCGCTAAGTTCGGCCTCTACGGCCTGGGCATCGCGTGGATCGTGACCCCGATCGTGATCCTGTTCATGTGGTGGTTCGGCACGCGCGTGCTCAAGATGGACAATAAGCCGCTGGTCATCACGATGGCCTCCGCGACGAGCGTCTGCGGTACGTCCGCGGCCATCGCCACGGGCGCGGCCTCCAGCTGCAAGAAGGATGACCTCACGATGACCATCTCCATCTCCATCATCTTCACGGTCCTGATGATGGCCCTCGAGCCGATCATCATCCGCTGGACGGGCATGTCCCCGATCATGGGCGGCGCGCTCATCGGCGGCACGGTGGACTCCACCGGCGCCGTGGCCGTGGCCGGCTCCGTGCTGGGCGGCGAGGCCGAGCAGGCCGCCGTGCTCGTCAAGATGATCCAGAACATCCTCATCGGCTTCATCGCCTTCTTCGTGGCGCTCTTCTTCGCGACGAGCGTCAACCGCGAGAAGGGCCAGAAGGTCGGTGCCGGCGAGATCTGGACCCGCTTCCCGAAGTTCATCATCGGCTTCTTCATCGCCTCGCTCGTGGCCTCCTTCATCATCCAGCCGCTCGCCGGCGCGGACCAGGTCAAGGCCATCAACGGCGTGCTCGACCAGTATAAGAACTGGGCCTTCGTGCTGGCCTTCGTCAGCATCGGCCTGGACACCAATTTCCGGGATCTCGCGAAGCAGATGCAGGGCGGCAAGCCGCTCTGGCTCTACCTGGTGGGTCAGACCTTCAACATCGCCCTAACCTTCTTCGCCGTCTGGCTGCTGCTCAGCGGCGTGCTCTTCCCGATCCCGCACCTTTCCTAAGCGGAAATGCGCAAATCCGGACGCGCGGCACGGGTGGCCCTGCTCGTAGTGGGCGGGGCCATCCTGGCCGCGGCCGTCTATATCATGGTGCACCGGATTGGGCTCAACCCCGAGCTGGACTTCGGCGCCGGTGCCTACTACTACGCCGACATCCCCGACTACGAGCACAGGCTGGACTGGGACACCTACCAGGCGCAGCTCCCGTACTGGGTCTACGTCGTGCTCTTCCTGCTCTGGGGCGCCCTGATGTACTGGCTCTGGACCCGTATAGACCGGAGGAAGTAGCACTTGTGAGATTGGCATAATAATTGGTGCAGACAGTTCCGCTCCCGGGTATCGGGAGATGATGAAAAACCTTTTTATTCAAGCAAATGGAGAAACTCAATCATCCCGCCATCCTGGTCGTTGACATGCTCAACGACTTCGTGACCGGTGCGATCGGCTGCGACCGCGCCGTCGGTATCGTCCCTGCCACCGCCCGCCTGCTGGCGGCCGCCCGCGAGAAGGGCGTTCCTGTCGTCTACTGCAATGACTGTCATCTCCCGGGCATCGACCGCGAGCTCCAGATCTGGGGCGACCACGCCATCAAGGGCACGCCCGGCGCCGAGGTGATCCCCGAGCTCACGCCGCAACCCTGCGATTTCGTGGTGCCGAAGCGCCGCTACAGCGGTTTCTTCCAGACCGACCTGGACATCCTGCTCAAGGAGCTGGGCGTCAAGACCGTGATCATCACCGGCCTGCATACCCACATGTGCTGCCGCCACACCTCCGCCGACGCCTACTGCCTCGGCTACGACGTGGTCGTCGCCAAGGAAGCGACCAACTCCTTCACCGAAGAGGACTACCAGGGCGGCCTGGCCTACCTGAAGACCTGCTACGGCGCGGATGCGTATAGCAACGATGAACTGATCGCGATGTTCTAGCTTACAGCTCGATACTGAACAGGAGCGACACCCGGTGCCGCTCTGCCAGACCCTGCGCGGCGAAGCTTTCGAAAGAAGCTCCGCCGTTGTAGTTGTAGGAGACCCCGATGCGCGTGCGGTAGGGGATCCAGAGGAGGTTGCCCAGCACGGCGGCGAAGTCGGCGCCGATGCTGGAGAGGCTGCCGGACCGGGCCGGGTCGGAGAAGACGGTCCAGTCGCCGTGCAGGGTGATCTCGAAGTTGCGCAGGTAGGCTGCGGAGCCCAGCAGGGCCCTGTCCACTGGGATGAACGGGAGTTTGTAGTCCAGCGAACCCTTGAACTGGGACGGGAAGGCCGCGAGCTGGCGGATCACCTCGGGGTCGAATCCGCGCGGCGCCGTGGAGGCGTAGCTCTCACTGAAGAGCCCGTCGTTGAACCGCCGGGCGTATAGGGCGCTCCAGCGCAGGCCGTGCGTCTCCCACAGTCCGGGGAGGTAGCCGTAGAGGTAGCCGTAGGCGGCCGGGGCGATCAGCCCGCGCGTCCAGCGGAAGCCGTAGCCGGCCTCGGCGCCGATCCCGAAGCGGGGGTAGAGCCGGGACGGCGGCGTGCGCTGCACCAGGTAGCCCCGCAGGCTGGCCGTGGTGCGGTTCATGGAGAAGCCCTCGTCGAAGATGTCGTTGTTCAGCAGCAGCTTGACGGAGGGGACCAGGCCGCGCTGCCAGCCGCCCGAGGAGAAGCTCCAGGGGATGTAGGCGCGCAGGTACCCCGACACCGACGGGGCGTCGCGCGGGGTGCCCTTGAGCGAGACGGTCTTCTTGGCCTCCGACCGCTCGAGATGGTAGTGCAGGGCCTGCCGGTCGCCCACGTCCAGGCCGGCCTCGATGACGGGGTAGAGGCCCGTGTAGGTGAATGTGGCGTGGCCGGAGTGGCGCCAGCGGCCCCCGACGGGCGCCGCGTGGTAGCCGAACGTGCCGTAGCCGGAGCCGAGGTCGTTCTGCCAGAAGGCCGTGGCGCCCAGCCCGGCGGACTGCTGGTGGGTCTCGAAGGAGAGGTCGCCCACCGCGTCATACTTGACGTAGAGCGGCGCCCAGGAGTGGAAGCGGAACAGGTGCGCGAGCTTGCCGTAGGGCTGCGGCGCGCCGACCTCGACAGGCTCATCCTCCCCGGCCGGCGCCGGCTCGCCGGCCGCCAGCTCCTCCGCGAAGGGGTAGCGGGGCAGCACGGAGAAATCGGCCGGCTGCGGCCGCAGGTCGCCCAGGGCCGTCTTGCGGACGAGCCGGCCCTCGGGCTGCAGGGCGGCGTAGAAGAGCGTATCGCGCAGCACCTCGAAATCCGAGGCGCCGAAGCGCGTCGTGGTCAGGCGCTCCGCGCGGCCGTCCTCCGGACGGAGCGCGTAAAACTCGTTGACCCCGGTGAGGTCGCAGGTGAACAGAAGCTGCCCTTCGCGGCTCCACAACTGTTTGATTTTCACGGGTCGCGGCGCCAGCACGGGACGGAAGTCCCGCACGTGCCAGAGCCCGGACCCCTCCTCCGTGATACCGCTGACGTAAAGTTCGTCGCCGATCCAGGCGGTCTCCACGACCTGTAGCCCGTCCGGGGCCGGGAAGGCCTGCCGGACCGAGCCGTCCTCCGCATCCAGCACGACCACGCGGCTGGTCCCATCCGCGCGGTATTCCGTGACGGAGAGCAGCGCCGCGTCGGGCGCCGGGGCGGGATGGAAATAGCGGGTGCGGCGGGTCAGCATGCGCGTGCTGCGGCCGTCAGAGCTGCGGATGACCGACCAGGACTGCAGCGTCCAGCGCGGGTCGCGCACCGTCTCGGACCAGTAGAGCCGGCCCGCCGGGACGCTGTAGCGCGGTCGCGAAAGGCCGGAACCCAGCAGCGTCAGCGGCTGCTCGGCCCCGTCCGGGGCGATGCGCACCAGGCGGTCCGGCTGCGTCAGGCCCCCGCGGACGGCATACAGGTCCTCGCCGATGCCCGTCAGCGAGGTATATTCCAGGTAGCGGCGCGGCACGGCGCTGACGGCCTCCGACGGCTGGAACGGGCCGCGGGCCGCCTCGTCGGCCGCCCACTGCTCCTGCAGGGCGTGCGACACCTCCGCGAAGGCCTCGCGGAAGGATTTCCCGGTGGCTTCGCGGACCGTCTTGTCCCAGTTGGAGAAGGCGAAGCCGCCGTGGTCGGCGATGCGCCGGTAGAAGCGCGCCGTCAGGTCCGGCACGCCGTAATGCGCGCGGATGCCGCCCACGGCGAGGTAGCCGGCGCGGTAGTAATCCGGGGTATAGCGGCGCTGGGAGCCGTAGCGCCAGCGCCAGAAGTCGCGGTAGTCGCCGTCGGCGAAGCTGACGCGGTAATATTCGAGGAAATCGGCCGTGCGCCCGCGGCCGGAGGCCGTCAGGGCCGTCTCCGCCGCGACGGCGTCGCCTTCGAGGAAGGCCGGACCGCCGTAGACGGCGGCCAGGGCGCCGGCGCCCAGCTGGCCGGTCAGCACGCCCAGCCACCGGAAGGGGCGGGCGGCCCCGGCCTGCATCTGCGCGACGTGGCGGGACTCGTGGACCGCCAGCTGGGTGATCCAGGGCGTCGGCTCGGGCGCGAAGGCCTCGGGCACGGTGAGCAGCTCCAGCCGGCGCGGGGTCCAGGTGACCTGGCCGTTGGCCTGGGCCGTGCGGGTGTGCAGCACGACGGGCATCTTGTTGGAATACGCTGCGTTGGGCCTGATGCCGATGCTCCCGGCCACGGGCCCCGCCCAGCGCTCCAGCGCCGTGGCGTAGGCGCGGCCGAGCGAATCCAGCCCGCGGGGGTAGATGACCCGGTAGGAGGACGTCTCCACGCTGCTCCAGCGCAGCCCGCCCGGATCCTCGCCCATCGTATAGAACTGGGCGGAGGCCGGCGCCGCGCAGCCCAGCAGCAGGGCCAGCAGCAACCAGGAGACTCGTTTCGTGCGCATCATTGGACAAATCTAATAAAAATTCGCTAACTTTAGCGTTTGCATGAAAGCAAGGACCCTCATATCCATCCTGTTGCTGGCGGCGCTGGCGCTGCCGGCATGCCGCCAGGGCGGCGCCGGGCAGCCGCAGCCTGCCGCGCGCACACTGCGCCCCTTCCCCATGCCGGAAGTCCCGGCCGTCTACACCGACCCCGCCGAGCGGACCGAATACCTCCTGGACCACTTCTGGGACCGTTTCTTCGCCGGCGACGGCCCGTGCGACACGGGCGCCGTGCTGGGCGTGGAGCACGGTGAGGTGGAGAAGCAGGTGGCCCTGTTCGCCCAGCTGCTCGGCCAGGTGCCGATGTCCGAGGCGCAGCAGAAGATGCGCCACTTCTTCAGCCAGGTCGAGCAGAAGCAGGCCGCCGACACGGCCTCGCACGTCTTCCTGCTGATGGGCGAGATCGTCTCGCGCTACCTCTACGACCCCAATTCCCCGGTGCGGGACGAGGATCTCTATCTCCCTTACGTCGAGGGGCTTGCCGCCTCTCCCTACATGCGGGAGGAGAACCGTCCCGGCTACGCCTATGAGGCCCGCATGTGCGCCCTCACGCCCTACGGCTCCGTGGCGCCCGACTTCCGCTTCACCGACCTGCGCGGCCGCGTGCGCTCCCTGCACGGGGTGCGCGCCCGCACGACGCTGCTCTTCTTCAGCAACCCCGGCTGCTACGCCTGCCAGGAGATCATCGGCACCCTCCAGGCCGTGCCCGGGATCGGCGCGATGATCGCGGGCGGCGCGCTGGCCGTCGTCAATGTCTACATCGACGACGAGGTGGACAAATGGCGCGAATACGCGCCGAACTATCCAGCCGACTGGCTGTGCGGCTACAACGCCGACCGCAGCATCCGCGACGGCCACCTCTACAACATCCGGGCGATCCCGTCGCTGTACCTGCTCGACGCGGACAAGCGGATCCTGATGAAGGACGCCCCCGCGGAGCGCGTCGTCTCTTACCTGCAGAATCAACAAAACCGATAAAGCTATGGCAATCAACAGAAAGCTCTGGGGCAGGACCCCCGATGGCAAGGCCATCTACAAGTACACCCTGACCAACGCCAGCGGCGCCTCCGCCGTGGTGTCCAACGTCGGCGCCGCGATCGTCGCCATCAACGTCCCCGACCGGGACGGCAAGCTGGCCGACGTCGTGCTCGGATACGGCAAGCCGGAGCACTACTTCGCGGACGGCCCCTGCGCGGGCAAGGTCCCGGGCCGCTACGCCAACCGCATCGCCAAGGGCCGTTTCTCCCTGGACGGCAAGGAATACACGCTCCCCATCAACAACGGTCCCAACCACCTCCACGGCGGCCCCGAGGGCTTCCAGAACCAGGTGTGGGAGTCCCGCAAGCGCAAGGGCGGCGTGGAGTTCAAGTACGTCTCCGCCGACGGCGAGATGGGCTATCCCGGCAACCTCGTGGCCGTGGTGCGCTACGAGTGGAGCGAGGACAACGAACTCCGCCTCACCTTCAGCGCCAAGTCTGATGCCAAGACGGTCGTGAACCTCACGAACCACGTCTATTTCAACCTCAACGGCCGCGGCTCCGCCCTGCAGCACTTCCTGAAGCTCAACGCCTCCGAATACCTCCCGACCGACGACACGCTCATCCCGCTGGGTGAGCCCGAACCCGTGGCCGGCACGCCGATGGACTTCCTCAACCCCAAGACCCTCGGCCGCGACATCAAGAAGGACTTCCCGGCGCTGAAGTTCGGCAAGGGCTACGACGCCTGCTGGGTGATCGACGGCTACCGCAAGGGCCAGATCCAGGAGGCCGCCGAGCTATGGTCCAACCGCAGCGGCCGCTCGGTCAAGGTGTTCACCACCCAGCCGGGCATCCAGGTCTACACCGGCAACTGGCTCAATGGCTGTCCCGTGGGCAAGCGCGGCCGCATCTGGCACGACTACGACGCCGTGGCCCTGGAGTGCCAGCACTTCCCGGACAGCCCCAACCGTCCGGAGTACCCGACCACGGTCCTGCAGCCGGGCAAGACCTTCCACGAAGCCATCATCTTCGCCTTCGGCGTCCGGAAGTAATGAAGCAGTACCTCGACCTCCTTCAGGAGATTATGGACCACGGGGCGGTCAAGCACGACCGTACCGGCGTGGGCACGAAGAGCATCTTCGGCCACCAGATGCGCTTCGACCTGTCGGCCGGCTTCCCGCTGCTGACCACCAAGAAGGTCCACCTCAAGTCCATCATCTACGAGCTGCTCTGGTTCATCGCCGGGGACACCAACGTCAAGTATCTCCAGGACCACAAGGTCACCATCTGGGACGAGTGGGCCGACGAGAACGGCGACCTGGGCCCCGTCTACGGCCACCAGTGGCGCAGCTGGCCCGCGCCTGACGGGCGCAGCATCGACCAGCTCTCGCAGGTGGTCGACACGATCCGCCGCAACCCCGACTCCCGCCGCATGATCGTCACGGCGTGGAACCCTGGCGAGGTGGACCGGATGGCCCTGCCGCCCTGCCACTGCCTGTTCCAGTTCTACGTGGCCGACGGCCGGCTCTCCTGCCAGCTGTACCAGCGGAGCGCGGACACCTTCCTCGGCGTCCCGTTCAACATCGCCTCCTACGCCCTGCTGACGATGATGATCGCCCAGAGCTGCGGCCTGCAGCCGGGCGAATTCATCCACACCACGGGCGATACGCACATCTATCTCAACCACTTCGACCAGGTCCGCGAGCAGCTGTCGCGCACGCCGCGCCCGCTGCCCGTGATGAAGCTCAACCCGGACGTGAAGAGCGTCTTCGACTTCAAGTACGAAGACTTCACGCTGGAAGGCTACGACCCCTGGCCGGCCATCAAGGCCCCCGTGGCGGTATGACGATGGAGAAGTGCCTGATCGTAGCGGTCGCCGCAGACGGCGCCATCGGCCGGGCCGGGACGATGCCCTGGCACCTGCGCGAGGACCTGCAGTTCTTCAAGCGGACCACGATGGGCTGCCCGGTGATCATGGGCCGGACGACGTTCCGCTCCATCGGGAGGCCGCTGCCCGGACGCCGCAATATCGTGCTCACGCACAGCCGGACCCCCATCGAGGGGGCCGTGTGCGTGGACACGATGGAGGCGGCCTACGCCGCCGCCGGCGACGCCCCGCGGGTGTTCGTCATCGGAGGGGCTTCCGTGTATAAGTGCGTCATCGACGAGATGGACAAACTCTATGTGACACACATACATACCACAATTCCGGACGCGGATGCTTATTTTCCGGAAATAAATTCCGATATTTGGGCGGTTGAGGAGCGTTCCGGCCTCCGGACGGACCCGGAGAGCGGCCTGGAATACGAGTTCGTGACCTACGCCCGGCGCTAACCCGCCGCGGCTCACCCCCTCGTCATCCACCGGTCCGACCGGCGGATCCCAAGATAGTTAGTAGTTGTATGGCAGCGAACAAACGCGAAAAATTCGGCGGCCGCCTGGCCGTGATCCTGGCGATGGCGGGCTCCGCCATCGGGCTGGGCAATATCTGGCGCTTCCCCTACATGGTGGGCGAGCACGGCGGCGCTGCGTTCGTCGTCGTCTACGTCATCGCCACCCTGCTGATCTCCCTGCCGGTATTCCTCTCCGAGGTGATGGTCGGCCGGCGGAGCCACACCAACGCCCGCGACGCTTTCGCGCGCCTGTCGCGCCACCATCCCTTCTGGAAGGGCGCCGGCTACCTGACCATCGTGATCCCCACGCTCATCGCCTGCTACTACAGCGTCATCGGCGGCTGGTCCGTCGAATACTTCCTCAAGTCCTGCAGCGCCGCCTTCATCCGCACGACCCCGGAGGGCGCCAGCGCCCTGTTCGGGTCGTTCGTCAGCGACACCTGGACCCCCGTGCTCATGCACCTGCTGTTCCTGGGCCTCACGGTGCTGGTCGTCGCCGGCGGCGTCAAGTCCGGCATCGAGAAGTTCAGCAAGGTCACGCTCCCGGTGCTGTTCGTGCTGATCCTGGTGATCCTGGTGTACTCGGTCAGCCTGCCCGGCGCCGGGGAGGGGGTGCGCTACCTGCTGCACCCCGACTGGAGCGAGCTGACGCCGCGGACCTTCGCGTACGCGATGGGGCAGAGCTTCTACTCGCTCTCGCTCGGCATGGGCGCCATCATCACGTACGGGTCCTACGTGAGCAAGAAGGAGAACATCCTCGTGACGGGCGCCGGCACGGCGGTCTCCGACCTGCTGTTCGCCATCATGGCCGGCTTCGCCATCATGCCGGCGGTCTTCGCGGCCGGCATCGAGCCGGGCGCCGGCCCGGGCCTGATCTTCCAGAGCATCCCTTACGTGTTCGCGAAGATGGGCGTGGACATGCCCGTGCTGAGCTCGCTGGTGGCTGTGATCTTCTTCCTGTCCATCATCGTGGCGGCCATGACCTCCTGCATCTCCCTGGTGGAGGTGGGGGTTTCGTTCCTCATGGAACGCGCCGGGATGACGCGCGTCCGCGCCTGCCTGCTGCTCTACTTGATCTGCGGCGGCCTCGGGACCCTGTGCTCCCTGTCGTTTGGGCCGCTGGCCGACGTGCAGGTGGTCGGGATGAGCATCTTCGACCTCTTCGACTGGGTCTGCTCCAACATCCTGCTCCTGCTGATGAGCCTGCTGGTCGTCATCTTCGTGGGCTGGATCCTGCCCCGGCGCGTGGTGCATGACGAATTCACCAACCGCGGGTCGATTGCCTTCAATGACCGGATCTTCCCGGTGTTCTGGTTCCTGATCAAGTGGGTGGCGCCCATCGCGGTGCTCATCATCTTCTTCACCAATTTCATCCTGTAGGCGATGGCAGCGAAACGCGAACATTTCGGCGGGCGTACCGCCGCCATCCTGGCCCTGGCGGGCTCCGCCATCGGGCTGGGCAACATCTGGCGCTTCCCCTACATGGTGGGCCAGACCGGAGGCGCGGCCTTCATCATCATCTACCTCGTGGCCTGCCTGCTGCTGTCGCTGCCCATCTTCCTGGCCGAGGCCATCATCGGGCACCGCACGCACGCCGGCACCTTCGGCGCGATGGAGCAGCTCGCGCCCGGCACGCGCTGGAAGTGGCTGGGGCTGCTGACGGTGCTCTCGCCGCTGATCATCCTGTCGTACTACAGCGTCGTGGGCGGCTGGTCCATCGGCTACCTCTGGCAGTCCGTGACCGCCGGGTTCCACGCCTCGGACATCGGGACGGTCTCGTCGGCCTATGAGAAATTCATCTCCTCGCCCGGGCTGCCGCTGCTCTTCCACACGCTCTTCCTGCTGGGATGCGCGGTGATCGTCTCCGCGGGCGTGAAGTCCGGCATCGAGAAGTTCAACAAGATCACGATGCCGCTGCTGTTCGTGCTCATCGTGGTGATCATGGTCTACTCGATCTCCCTGCCGGGCGCGGCGCCGGGCGTGAGCTACCTGCTGAAGCCGGACTTCAGCAAGATCACGCCGTCGGCCGTCGCCGCGGCCATGGGGCAGAGCTTCTTCTCGCTGTCGCTGGGTGTCGGCACGATCCTGACCTACGCTTCGTATATCCGCAAGGACGAGAACATCCTGGTGACGGGCCTCGGGACCGTCGGATTCGACCTGCTGTTCGCGCTGATCGCCGGCTTCGCCATCATGCCGGCGGTGTTCGCGGCCGGCATCGAGCCGGGCGCCGGCCCGGGCCTGATCTTCGAGACGCTGCCGTACATCTTCGCCAAGATGGGCGCCTCCGTGCCCTGGCTGAGTGCGGTCGTGGCGGTGCTCTTCTTCGTGACGATCGTCTTCGCGGCGTTCACTTCCGCCATCTCGATGTACGAAGTCGGCGTGGCCTACCTGGTGGAGCAGCGCGGCCTGTCGCGCCACAAGGCCACCGTGCTGATCTTCCTGGGCTGCTGGATCCTGGGCGCGCTCTGCTCGCTGTCCTTCGGACCGCTCGCGGAGACCAAGCTCTTCGGGCTGTCGATCTTCAGCTTCTGCGACATGCTGACCTCCAACTTCCTGATGACCTTCGGCGGTCTGCTCTTCGTGCTGTTCGTGGGCTGGAAGATGGACAAGTCGGTGGTACGCGACGAGTTCACCTCCGGCGGCACGGCCCGCTTCAACTGCGCCGTCTTCGACGCCTTCTGGTTCCTCCTCCGCTACGTCGCCCCCATCGCCATCGTGGTGATCTTCCTCACCAACTTCCTCGCCTAGGCCCCGGCCGGGCCCCGGCCTGACCCCCGCCTGACCCCCGCCTGACCCTCGCCTAGTCCCCGCCAGTCCCTCGCCGGGAGCCCCACCGGGTCCCCTCGGCAAGCCCCTCCACACCCTATGGCAGTCACTAGATACCCTCTAGCGATCACTAGACCCCCTCCGGCGCCATCGGACCTCTCTGACGCCACCCTTCGGCCCGGATAAGGTCGATATCCTGCCCGGACCCCCTCCGTCACCCACCCATCGGCCAGGATACAGGCCTTATCCTGCCCGAACCCCCTCTTACAACAACCCTTCGGCCCGGATGAAGGCCTTATCCTGCCCGAACCCCCTTCATCACCCACCCTTCGGCCCGGATAAGGTCGATATCCTGCCCGAACCCCCTCCGCCACCCTCCCATCGGCCCGGATTTGGGCCATATCCTGCCGGACCCGGGCAGGCGGAGGTCCGGACGAGCCCCCAAAGCTCGTCCGGATCCTCCGGCAGCCGCCGCTCTGCGTATTGAGCGGCGGCGGTGCCCCAGTACCAGGTGAGAAATAAACGATAGTTCCTGCGGCCGGACCCGCAGTGAGTCGCCCCGAATATTCTCTCCCACACATCCACTTAGTCTTATACCTTCTCACCACACCTCGTTACGTACACATACAACCAACACCTGCCCCTCTCCCTAACAAAGAAGCGTGAGAGTTAATGGATTGACAATCAAAGAAAAAGTAAATAAGGGGTGCGCGAAACGAGAACCCCTTATTTCGATTATTTTTGAATATCAACGTTTTCCTCCTCACGCTATCAGAGCCTTGTGACGAAAGGAGAGAGCGTGACATGCTATGCGGGCGACTCACTCTCTTGCTGTACATCATGGATTAAACATACAGCCAATCATACATCCCGAAAGCGCACCTGCGAAAGCGTGATGGGTAAACTGCTGCCACTGAATTTTTTATGAGAATCCGTGGTACCTCCCAGAGGGACCACGGATTCTCTTTTTTTATTGATAATCTGCTAGTTCCTCATCACGCTTTTGGGAAGGGGAAGTAGAAGATGAATTGAAATGGATTGCTAGAGGGCGAATCACAGCCGCGCAATACGCGGCGCGGCTGTTCCCTGCGGGGAGACGATGGGCATTTAGTGCCAGGGTTGCGGGATGTGATGGTGCACCACCGCCGCGCATAACCAAGCGCGGCGGTTAGCGTGGCTCGCCGGGAGTTTTGGGAACTCCCGGCGGCCCCGCTTGCCCGGAGGCAGTCCACAGGTGGACAAGGTTGGATTTCAGGGGGTGTACCAGGTACGCCACCCCTGCCTCAGAAGCACTTCCTGGGCACATTGGGTGGACCTGGTACAGGGCTTTAAAGTGGACCAGGTCCA